>Ga0210057_1000706_pt1 | contig 54560 bp, 47 predicted proteins | sample CryGeyCG2114_010_2_FD_183968 | JGI IMG/M metagenome (GOLD analysis project Ga0210057, IMG submission 183968) | Groundwater microbial communities from aquifer - Crystal Geyser CG10_big_fil_rev_8/21/14_0.10 (SPAdes) (version 2) | ecosystem: Environmental > Aquatic > Deep subsurface > Groundwater ...
TTATATAATATTGAAAAAACTACAAAAGAAGCTATAATAGAAGGAAGTATAGGATGATAATAATTTTAATAATTAATTAAAAATATATGAAAGGATTTTATGCAAACATAGAAAAAGAAACTTTAGAAAATAATAATTTTCGTAAAGTTTTATATACATCAAAACATAGCCAATTAGTTTTAATGAGCTTAAAACCAGGTGAAGAAATTGGTATGGAAACTCATAACGAAAATGATCAGTTTTTTCGATTTGAAAAAGGACATGGTAAATGTATTATAAATAGTAATGAATACGAACTTAAAGATGGTGTAGCTATCATCGTTCCTTCTGGTGCAAAACATAATATTATTAACACCTCTGATACAGAAGATTTAAAACTTTATACAATATACTCACCTGCTCATCATCAAGAAGGAATAGTACGAGCAACAAAAGAAGAGGCAGAAGCAATGGAAAAAGAGTTTGATGGAACTACAACAGAATAAATAATAAAAAAACCGTCACTTATCTGACGGTTTTGACTACATACTGCGTGCTACATCCAAAAGCACATATTTAGGTATTGCAATAAAATTTGCATCATATTCTAATACCTGAACAATTAACGATCTATTTATTTTATCAATCAACAAACTAAATGAAATAGTTTGCCCCAATTCTTCAGCTCTTTTAGGCATAGCCACTATCATAGCTATTGAACCAAGCTTTTCTACTAAAGAATATTCTGGATAAAAAATACCAATAATTTTCCAAAGATCATCATTTGGTATTTCTAACAAAGTAGATTTATAATTAATTACTTTGACAAATAATACTCCAATATCTTGATCAATCCAAAGCTCAAATGATCCTACACTATATAGCAAAATTGCAGATTCTGGAAGATTTTCCGCTGTAGAAAGAGAACCTCTTCTAGCTGTAGCACCTTCTTTTAAATTAAACATCTACACCTCCTATCTTTATTTACATACTAGTTAAAAAAGCTTACGATGTCAAGCCTAAGCTACTACCAAACCATCCAACTCCCATTCCTTTGCTTTTTTTACCTTTACCCTATAAATATCACCTATCATACTTGGATCACCAGGAAAAACTACACGTTTATACTCCCTACTCAATCCATAACACTTTTTATTCTTACAACCATCAACCAACACCTCAACTACTTTATTTAAATATTTTTTATTTTTTCTAGCTACATTACGTTCCATAATTTTTTGTAATTCTTCCCAACGTCTTTTTTTCTCTTCTCTGGATATATCATCAACATAAATACGATGTGCCACAGTCCCTGTACGAGTAGAATATCTAGCATTATAACTCATATCAAAATCGCATTTCTTATATAAAGATATTGTATCCTTAAACTGTGTTTTTGTTTCTCCAGGAAAACCAACAATAATATCTGTAGCTAAAGCAATATCTGGACGAACTTTTCTTATTCTTTCTATAACTTTTAAATAATTAAGACGGGTATATTTACGATTCATTTTTTGTAAAATTTTATTATTACCAGACTGCACTGGCAAATGAAGATAGTTGACCATTTTTGATAAAGCTAACGCCTTAATAACACCTACTGTCATATTCATAGGGTGAGCAGATGCAAAGCTTATTCTATTAACCCCATCTATTTTATTTATCTCTTGTAAAATTTTTGCAAAATCAGGATGACTATTTACAGCTTGTCCTAATAAAATAATTTCTTTTGCTCCAGAAGCTACCATCTTTTTAACTTCTTTCAAAATTTCTGTAACAGGTCTATTAACTTCATGACCTCTAGCATGAGGTACCACACAATACGTACAATAATTAGAACATCCTGTTTGTATAACCACCCATCCTCTCCACCATTCTACTGGATTAGGAGTTATACCAAGATAATCAGTTTTTTTATGAGCTTGTATAAATCTTTTATCTTTCCATAACCTACTTATCTCTTCTGGTATATTAGGTAGGTCAGCAATACCAAAAAATAAATCTATACCCTCCAAACCATATTTATTTAAAGTTGTTGTGATACGTTTTTTTATTACACCATCCTTATCACGTCCCGCCATACATCCGGTAATGCCTATTAATAAATGTGGTTTTTTATTTTTTAAACGAGCATAATCTCGCATCATACCATATACTCTATCCTCTGCAGTTTGTCTTACAGAACAAGTGTTAACCAAAATAAGATCTGCATCTTTAACGTCTTTTGCGCCACTAAAACCAATACTTTCTAAAAGCCCTTCTATTCTTTCACTATCCGACTTATTCATCTGACAGCCGTAAGTTATAATTTTATATTTAGGATTTTTTATCATATTACAAAATTATATCAAAATATAGGTAAAATACAAGGGTAATTAAGTAGTAAGTAGCAGGTAGCAAGTAGTATGTAGTAAGGGGGAGGAGAATAATTATGGTATTGTCCCTCCCCTTAGTTTGTTAAGGGGAGGATGGGGCTATCCCATAACACGCTTTCGTAACGAAATTTTATAATTTTGAGATAAAATTGCTGAATAAGTTTTGCGGTTTATCTGGAAGTTAAGCCAAAAAACTTTGAAGCGATTTTAGCCAAAATTATAAAATTGCAGTAGAAATGGTGTTATGGGATAGCCCCAATAGGTGGGGTTGTTAATTATGGTATTGTCCCCTCCTTTGGAAAAGGAGGGCTAGGGTGGATTTAATTATTATTTATTTTATTATTAAATCCCTCTTAACCTCCCTTTATGAAAGGGGTATATAAATATTAAATGGCTATATTTAGCTATTTTTTTATGAAAAGGTTTTGACCCAGCACATAACTTTTATTTGCCTTTGGCATTTTCACATCACATTATTAAAAATAGACTAATTTTATTAAAAACACCTAATAATTTGTTATTTTTTTAGCTAATTTTACTATAAAAATTATGTGCTGGGTTGACAAAAGTCTTAAAATGTGCTATACTTAACACCAACCTACAACCGCTCTAACGAGCAAGGAGAAAAAAGTCATGAAATCGTATCTTTGGCTGATCTTGGTTGCGTTCATTTTTGGCGCTTGTAGCGTCGAGGATCCCCCGCCCACGGTTCCGCAGTGCCTGGAAGGAACACATCTCGATGTGACAATCAACTTGTGCGTCGCCGACTGGCCCGATCCACCCTGTGGTCAAGGCACGCATGAAGAAAACAACGTCTGCGTCGCCGACATGACCTCACCTCGCTGTGGCCACGGCACGGAGGAGATCAACCACACCTGCGTCCCCAAAAAGGACACCTGTGGTGAAGGCACAGAGTGGCAGGACGGCAAATGCGTCCCGACCAATCCGACGATCGAGGTCTGCGACGGCAAGGACAACAACGGCGACGACCAAGTGGATGAAAGTGACCCCAACCTGGGAACACTCTGCGTCAAAGCAGGATGGGGTGAGCTCACTCCGCAATGGGGCATTTTGCTCTGTGGCTGGAATGGAACCGGACAAAAAGAATTGATGTGCTCTGGCCCAAGCATCAAGCTACCCGAAACCTGCAACGGCGTCGATGACAACGCCAACGGAGAGGTGGACGAGGGATGTAATCCCCAGCCCACCAAACCCAAAAAAACCAAGAAAAAAAAGAAAGAAAAAAAGGAAAAAAAAGACAAAGGGTGCAAAAAGCAACCCAAAAAAAACAAGTGACGCCCTAAAGCGTCACATCAACAAACCGTCCCGATACTTAATTGTGTCGGGACTTTCTTTTTATATAATAAAATAAGTAGTAGGTAGTATGTAGTAAGTAGTAAAGTCAAGCTTGTATCTTGAAACTCGTAACTTAAAACATTATAATTATCTCGCTGCTTGCCCCGCTATAATAATCTATAGGTAGGGAGTGGTAATTATTGCTCTGCAAGATAATTATAATGCAAACATTAAAAAAATTATTTGAAACTTAGTATTGAAAAGAAGGGCTTCGGAGAAATTTTCGTGCTGTCTGAGTCCGAGCTAGCGTAGGACGAGTTCGCAAAAATAGTGAGGAATAAATATTAAATTTTACAATATTTTTTACCAGCTTGCGATTTTTGTCTTACTTTTTCTTATTGACGACGTAAAGAGAATGAAATAAAAAAGTACTCTTTTTTATTTCTAAGCTAAGGAGTCAGGTAGAGCTAACGCTCTACTCAAAAGTAAGGAAAGAAACTATTATTAAATCCCTCTGTATCTCCCTTTTCCAAAGGGAGAGAAAACGGGGGAAGGAGGGAGAGGGTGCGGAGTTACGAGTTTAAAGTTACGAGTTACAATTCTTCACGAGATCCCCATCTGCACAAAAGTAGCTATTATCTAGCTAAAGGTGTATCTACATCTTTAGGATCTACAATATTAGTTTTATCAACATATCCTGGCTTTTGTCTAATAATCATATTTTTATCTGGTATAACAGCTTTTATAAAATTCTCTTTCTTATTCTGTAACTCCACACCCTCTTCTTTTGTCATCATATTAAAAAAAATATCATCATTTACCTTATCTAAACCCTTTGCTATATTATTTAATGGTACAAAAATAAAAGATGCAAAAAAAATAAATAAAGCTATCGGAATACTTAAAAATAAATATTTTATTTTGATATTCATTGCTTAAATTATCTACTTATTATATAATATTATTATAACATAAAATTAATTTAAATTATATGATATCAGAAAAAGCAAAAATATTAGAATCTCATACTTCAAAAGCAAAAAAAAGATCAAAAGCAAGAGCTGAAGTTTTAAAAAAACATACCAAAAATGAAAAACAAAAAGAATTAGAAACTCAAAAAAAGACTATAGATGATTTAGAAGATGGATGGGATGAATTAGAAGATGATAAAGAAAAAGAAGCCTTAAGACAAGGTATAGAATTTGATACAAGTGATGAACCTATAGAAGGTGAAGATGCATTCGAAGAAATGAACTCACCAGATATCCCATTTGAAGATTTAGAATCTGCAGAAGAGTCTGGAGAGATAGAAACAAAAAAGAAAAAGAAAAAAGAAAAGAAAAAGAAAAAAGACAAAGTTTCTGTAGAAGTGTCTCCTGATTATGCAGAAGAAGCTAAGTGGTATGGCTTTGAACCTAATGAAAAGGATTTCTTTAAACGTGGAGAGTTTATGGAAGAACAAAATCTAGCTGAAGCTAAAGCACAATTAGAAAAAGAGCCTTGGGAAGCAATACAAAGTATGGAACCTCAAGAAGTTATAGATACTGCAGAAAATATAAAATATCGTACAGACCGTGCTACTATGGAGCTAATAGATAATGTTACCGGTAAAAAAGGAGCTGGAGAAGAGTATGCTATAGAAAATAATCAGCTTATACTTCTTGATAATGATATTAATTATATAGAAAAAGAGTTAATGACTAAATTTGATTTTAATGTTAATCGTGCTGGATGGTTAAAAAAGTTTAATGTTAAAAGAAAGTTGGATCCAGAAAATTTTGAAGAATTTAACTATCTTATATTAACTCATAAAAAGATGCAAAAAGAATATAACAAACAAATCAAAAAACATCTTAAAAAGTTTTCTGGAGTTGTCGATGTAGTATCTGCAAGACTACCTAACAGTAAAAGATCTAGCATCATCCGCCTTCCATAGAAATAAACAAATTACAGATAATGAAAACCACCCTGATGATCGGGGTGGTTTTGATTTGTTAGTTATGTAGGTGATGTAGTCTTTCTAAAAAAGTAAAGAAAGAAACTATAATTAAATTTTTTTTGTGTCTTTCATATCCCTAGGGAGAGGGTGCGGAGGTCTTTTCCAAAGGGAGAAGGAGAAGAGTTTCAAGTTTCAAGTTACGAGTTGTGAGTTCCAAGTTATACGATCTATGCTTTTCTTTCTGCAATCTCCCCTTTTATCATTTCTATAAATTTTTTTAAACTCATATTCTCCATCTCTCTATCTCCATGCCTACGCACTGTTAATTTTTTTAAATCCTTTTCCTTATCACCTATTACTAACATATATGGCACCTTACTTTTTTCTGCATTTCTTATCTTCTTACCAACAGTCTCATCAGACTCATCAACATAAACCCTTAAACCAAGAGCTTCTAACTCAAGCGCTAGCTTATTAGAAACTTTTTTATGTAGAGCTCCCACAGGAACTATCTGCACCTGAGTAGGTGCAAGCCAAGTTGGAAATACTCCAGCATAATGCTCTATTAATATACCTAAAAATCTTTCTGGAGACCCTACTAATGCGCGATGAATCATTACAGGCATCTTATCTTTTCCATCTTTATCAATATATTTTAATCCAAATCTTTCTGGCATAATAAAATCTAATTGTATTGTTGATATTTGCCACTCACGCCCTAAAGAATCTTTAGAAATCAAATCCATTTTTGGACCATAAATAGCCGCCTCACCTTCTGCGCTTTTGTATTCTATCTTATTATCAATCAAAATATCTTCTAATAATTTTTGAGATTTTTTCCAAACCTTTGGATCACCTAAATATTTTTCTGGTTTTTCTGGATCCCATAATGACAATCTAATATGATAATCCATTTTATAAGTTTTCATTGCTAACTTAATAGCCTTTAACACTAATAAAAATTCTTTCTCTATCTGGTCTTCACGACAAAAACAATGACCATCATCTTGAGAAAAGTATTTCAATCTTGTAATTCCAGACAACTCTCCTGGCTTTTCATCTCTATAAAGATTAGAAAAATCTGCAACCTTAAATGGCAAATCTTTATAACTTCTAATTTCAGATGCAAAAAGTTGTGTATGCTGTGGACAATTCATTGGCTTTAAAAAATACTCTTCCTTAGTATAATTAGAAACAACTTTAAACATATCCTCCTTATACTTATCATAATGGCCAGAAACTTTAAAAAGCTCTGCTTTATTTATATTTGGTGTATGAACTTCTTTATAGCCAATTGCACTCTGTAGTTCGTTAGAATATTTAATAATTTCACGCCTTATAATTGCACCTTTTGCAGTATAAAGAGGTAATCCTGGACCAACTAAATCAGAAAAAACAAAAAGCCCTAATTCTTTACCTAGTTTACGATGATCACGACGTTCCGCTTCTTCTAACATATGTAAATAATCTTCTAACTCTTTTTCTTTCTCAAATGCTAATCCATAAATACGGGTTAACATTGGATTTTTTTCATCACCACGCCAATATGCTCCAGCAATTTTATGTAATTTAAAAACCTTAATATCTTTAGTGCTTTCTACATGGGGACCACGACATAAATCAAAAAAGTCTCCAGTTTCATAAACAGAAACCTTACCCTTACCGTTACCTAATGCTTCTTTTATATCATCATCCTTTAAAGAGGTTGTGCCTTTTAATTTTAAGTCTTTTAATAACTCTACCTTATAACTTTGGCCCATTTTTTTAAATAGATTAATCCCCGCCTCTATACCCATCTCACGACGAACATATTTTTCGTTGCGAGACTTCATTTGTTTCATTAATTTTTCTATTTTTTTCAAATCATCTGTACCAATCTGTACCGGCTTGTTACTATGATCACGTATTTCCATATCATAATAAAATCCATTTTCAATAACCGGACCTACACCAAACTTAGTTTTAGGATATAACTCTTGCACCGCATGAGCTAATAAATGAGCAGTGCTGTGCCTAACTACTTCAATATCATTATCATTTTTTTTAGACATAACGATTGTTGCGAAGCGACACATTTAACTAAACGCTAAATGCTAAACGCTAAACGCTATTTAACAATTACTTTAATATGATCTCTTAATTTTGGTACTGACTTTAACCAAAAAGGGAAAAATTTTATTTCTACACTTTCTATTCCTGGAAACTTGCTTAAATAATCTTGTACTTCTGCCTTAGACTTTCCAGCTAATTTAGCCTTATCCAGAATATCGCTATCTTGGTTAAATATAGTTTTACCAACTAAATCAACTTTTAAATTAGCAGAACCATTTACTGGATCGTATGTCTCTACTACAGGCTTTAAATCTTCAATATTAGAACCTACTAAAGTCTTATCTGCAGATACCATGCTCTTTAATGTAGCTTCTGCTTCTTTTTTTAAACCATCTGAATAAGCAACACCGGTAACATCTAAAGTCATATAAAGCTTAAACTCTTTAGAAGAACCAACACTAGCATCAACTTTTTCTGAAACTACTTTTGTAAAATACACCATATCAGCAAATTCACCATCTACATTTAAAGATTTTCTTAATTCATCTGAGACTTGCAAGGTAAGTGTTTCTTTTAATTTTGCTATAGCATCATCTTCATCTAATTCTGATATTGCAGAAGCATTAACCAACCCTCCACTCATTCTTTCTTTTGATACTGCATAAATCTTTTTTTGTAAATCAGCACTCAAGCCTGGGATAGTAAATGATGTTGGAGCAAGATTACCCTCTCCACCTTCTTTATCAGCATAAACTTCTGCTACAACACTGCCCCCAGCAGGAACAACTACTTTATTTTTCAATCTAAACAAAACATCGTCTTCTGATAGTAGCCTTGTTGTAGGTATTAAAATTTGACTACTATTAGCTTTGTTATAAATAATAACAGTACCCTCTGCCACTCCTGGAACCTGCTCTATTTCTTTTGTAGAGACATAAGCTCCTTCTCCAGAAACAGTTGTAGTAGCAAACCTACCGAACACATCATTTCCGGTTAAGTTAAATTCTTTTACTGTAACTAACAAATCTGCCTTTACAGTCTCTTCCTTGGGTTGCACCACTATAGTTGCACGTGATAACGCCATATAAACTACAAATACTAAAAGAATTACAGTTAAAACTATAAATCCTATACTGATGCGCTTATATGCTTTGATTGGGTTGCTTTCATTAAAATTCATATTTTTTTAGGTTAATAATTATATTTTATCAAAAACTTATCAACTTGACAAATGGCTTAAAATATGCTATAATATTATTATAAAATTAACTTGTAATATGAATAAATCAGAAAGAATACCATCAGCTCCAAACAACAACGAAGATGAGCTAGAATTAACAGAAAATGATATTGAAGAGGTGCCAGAGCTAGATCCAAATGATGTAGAATTAGAAGAAGAATTACCAAATTTAGATGATTTATCTGCCCTATCTCCTGAAGAAGCAGAATCAAAATTAGAGATGAAAGAACTTTCTAAATTCGAGTCTGCAGGAGCTTCTGAGGCTAGTGAAAAACATTCAGATAGAAATGAAGATGCTTTTTTTATGGATACAGAAAATGGTACAGCAGGGGTATTTGATGGTTTAGGTGGATATGGAGGTGGAGATATAGCTAGTAAAATTGCTAGAGAAAATGTAGAAATAGAAATGTCAGAATTACCAGAAGATATTAAATTAGAAGATTTAAAACAAAAAATGAGCGAGATACTCAAAAAAGCAAGTAATAAAATAGTTGAGGAATCTAAAACAGCTAAACTTGAAAAAATTGGTACAACAGCTAGTCTTGTAAAATTCTGGAATGGTCCTAATGGCGAAAAAAAGGCGGTAATAGCAAACGTTGGAGACAGTAGAGTATATAGATTAAGAAATGGTAAATTAGAACTTACTACAGAAGATGACTCTATCATGAAAAGATTAATGGATAATGGTGTTATTAAAGATGATAACCCTAAACAAATGATAAAAGGACAAGATGTTATTAATACTGGACTATTATCAAAAGAAGATAGTGAGAAACTTGATCCAAATATGAACATTGCCATAGAAAGCATTAGACGTATGATGGGGCAAGCTCTTGGTGTTAATGAAAATAACAATACAAATCTTAAACCTAATATTATAACTATAGACGTAAAAAAAGGTGATGTGTTACTATTATCTACAGACGGTATACATGATAACCTGACAGATGAACAAATTGAAAAATTATTAAATAAAGGTGGTAATGAACAAAAACTAGTAGATTCTATAGTAAGACAGGCTGACCTAGTTATAGCAGATACTAATAATCCCCGTGCAAAAGAAGATGACAAAACAGCGGTTATAATTAGAGTATAAATAAATAATAAAAAAAATATATGGAAAACATGCCAATCAATGAAGATAAAGAAGTACAAAAATTATCTTCTAACGAAACACCTCAGGAAGCACTAAGAAGAGATATAGTGCAATCTTTTGGTACAGTAGATAATCCATTTGATACAACTGGTACAATAACAATGCGTCCAAATCAAGAAGGTGGCTTAACTTTAACTCAAAGAAAAATGGACCTTACAAATGATCAAATGGAAATATTATCTAAACTACAAGGTAAATTAACACCGGAAGAATTAACAAGTGTTTTAGAACAAAAATATCCAGAAATTGCATTAAAAGATACAACAGCAACACTTTCTCCAGAAGAAGTAAAAAAACATTTTGACAAATTACCAGAAGAATCTAAACAAGAATACGTTTCAGGCCTAGATGATTCTATAGATGGTGCAAACACCATGATTAAAACCTATGAACAAATCTTAAAAGATGGAGGAGTAACAGAAGCAGAATTAGCAGAAGCAGAAAAAGACTTAAAAGAACAAACGGAAGAATTACAAGCTATAAAAAAATTGAAAGCAAATCTTTCTGCATAATAAACTCATAATCAATAAAAAAACTACCTCAATATTATATCGTGGTAGTTTTTTATTAAACATAATTATTATTTTGTCCCTCCCATTAGTTAAGGGGAGGATGGGGCTATCCCATAACACGCTTTCGTAACGAAATTTTATAATTTTGAGATAAAATTGCTGAATAAGTTTTGCGGTTTATCTGGAAGTTAAGCCAAAAAACTTTGAAGCGATTTTAGCCAAAATTATAAAATTGCAGTAGAAATGGTGTTATGGGATAGCCCCAATAGGTGGGGTTGTTAATTATGGTATTATCCCCTCCTTTGGAAAAGGAAGGTTAGGGTGGATTTAATTATTTAATATCTTAATAATGCAAGCATATGAAAAATAAGTAGTAAGTAGCATGTAGTAAGTAGTAAGGAAATAATTATCTAGCGGAGCGATAATTATAATGCAAACATGTAAAAATTATCTGAAAATTTAGTTCTTGAGAAAAGCGGTTTTCCGCCAGCTGGCGGACAAAATTTTTCACTGTCTGAGTGTAAAACAACGAGTTTGGAAAATTAGCTTTGAACAAGGACTAAATTTACAATAATTTTTACTAGTTTGCGATTTTGGCTCCGCCTTTTCTAAAAAGGTGGTAAAAAAAGAAACTATTTTCCGAAGGAAAGAAACTATTATTAAATCCCTCTGTATCTCCCTTTTCCAAAGGGAGAGGGTGCGGAGAGTTACGAGCTTCAAGTTACGAGTTACGAGCTTCAAGTTACGAGTTTCAATTCTTCATGAGATCCCCGTCTGCACGGGGATGACGGAGGGAGGGGGTGGGGATGACGGAGGGGAAGAATGATTAAACAATGTAGCGATGTAACAATTTAACAATGTATTTATATTACTTAACTAAACCTCTCTACATTTACACTATAACTAGTTTTTATTATTTTATCTTCACCACTAATTTGTAAAAATACTGGGGTAACACCTCTGTGTTTTTCTAATATACCTTTCATTATATCAACCTGTTCCTGTTTCATTTTTTTAGGCACAGTAATATACACACCATCATCTTGAATAAGTAAATTACCATTAAAAAAATCTTTAGCATTTATAACATCTCTTGGCGGAGCTGATGTTTCTGTTTTATTTTTATTTTTCCACCAATCACGCTTTTCACTTCCTGGATCTGGTTTGAATTCTTTTTTTATTTTTTCTAAATTATCTAAAGATAATATTTCTGCTTTATCAACTAATATCTTTACCTCTCCATCTTTACGTGACATTTTACCACCAACAACTATTACTCCATCAGTAGACCACAAATCCCTATTCACCGCCCAAATCTTAGGAAAAACCAAAACCTCAAAAGATGATTTACCATCCTCCAAGGTTACAAAAGCCATCTCATCCCCTTTTTTTGTTCTAATTTTTTTAAGTGCAGAAACAGTACCAGCAACATTTACCCAAGCATCATCTCTTTTATCTACCAATTCATAAGAGGGTGTAATAAAATCTTTTAAGTATGGCTCCCACTCTTTAAAGGGATGCGCACTAATATATAATCCTAATAATTCTTTCTCCCAAGCTAATCTTTGTTTTTCATCGGCCTCATCTGCCATATCTAATTGCAAGGTAGGACGAGAAAGACTAACTTCACTTCCTCCAAATAAAGAGTTATCGGAACCCTGTTTTATTATTTTTATATCACGATTAAAATCAAGTATTTTTTGAATATTTGCCAACATCTGTCCACGCTCACCAAAAACATCCATCGCACCACACTTTATCAAAGCCTCTAAAGATTTTTTATTTAAATTTTTATGATTTACACGTTCTAACAATTCTTCTAAAGATTTATACTTGCCATTTTTTTTACGCTCTGCAATAATTGCTTCTGCAATATCGCTACCTAGATTTTTAATAGCTAAAAGCCCAAAACGTATTTTATTAGTATTTGGAACAACTGCAAAACGAGGAAAAGATTCATTTATGTCTGGTGGCATTACCTCTAATCCAATTTGCTTACACTCATCAACTTCAATAGTAATTCTATCCATATTACCAGAATCACTATTTAATAATGCCGCCATAAAAGGCTTTGGCCAGTTTGCTTTTAAATATGCAGTTCTATAAGAAATCATCGCATAACAAGCAGCGTGACTTCTGTTAAAACCATAAGCTGCAAAATCTTCTAACTTTTGAAAAACATCAGATGCGATCTGTTTTGGGATACCTGCATTACCTGACCCAGCAATAAATTTTGCTTTCATCTTAGCCATTAACTCTGCAATCTTTTTTCCCATTGCTTTACGTAAAGTATCTGCCTCTCCACCAGTAAATCCAGCCATATCTTTAGCAATCTGCATCACCTGCTCTTGATACACAGGAATACCATATGTATTACGCAGAGCATTTTCCACCCTAGGATGTAGGTACGTAATTGCTTCCTTACCATGCTTTCTTTTGATAAAACTATCTATAAACTGCATTGGTCCTGGACGATATAAAGACACCATAGCAATAATATCTTCTATATCTGTTGGCTTTAACTCTTTAATGTAACGCTTCATACCACTAGACTCTAACTGAAAAACTCCAGTAGTTTCTCCCCTAGCTAACAATTCAAAAGTTTTTTTATCATCTAATGGAATTTTATCTATATTAATTTTTTGACCATCTACAGCTTCTACAATTTCTATCGTATCCTGAATAATAGAAAGATTAGAGAGACCTAAAAAATCCATTTTTAATAATCCTATATTTTCTATTGGCCCCATTGCATACTGAGTAACCGTTGCTACATCTCCACCCTGAGCTTTTTGTAAAGCAGTGTATTCTGTTAAAGGACTATCACCTATAACGATCGCACAAGCATGTTGAGAAGCGTGACGCACAGTTCCCTCTAATTTTATTGCCAAATCCATTAAACGTCTTACCTGTGGGTCTTTTTTATATAAATCAACAAGACTTTCTTCTGTTTGTATAGAATCTGCCAAAGGTATATGACGTCCTTGGACTGGTGGTGGTATTAACTTTGCAATATGATCTACATCTCCATATGGCATACCTAATACACGCCCAACATCACGGACAGCAGCACGTGCTGCCATTGTTCCAAAAGTAATAATACCTGCAACATGATCCTCTCCATATTTTGCTGTAACATACTCAATAACCTTATGACGTTTAATATCTGCAAAATCCATATCAATATCAGGCATCGAAATACGATCTGGATTTAAAAATCTTTCAAACAATAATTTATAATGTATTGGGTCTAAATCTGTAATATTCAAACTATATGCAACAATAGATCCCGCTGCAGAACCTCTTCCAGGTCCAACAACGATCCCCTCACTTTTTGCATAATTTACAAAATCTTGCACAATTAAAAAGTAAGATGCAAAACCCATTTTATTAATTGTTTCTAACTCCCACTCCAAACGATCTTTAACTTCTTTTGTAACTTCTTTATATCTTCTTTGTATACCTTCTTCGCAAAGTTTACGTAAATAAACAGAATCACTAGTACCATCTGGTGTTTTGTATGATGGTAAAATATTTTTATCTAAATCTAATTCTACATTGCATTTTTCTGCTATTTTTACCGTTTCTTCTATAACTTCTGGATTGTCTGGAAAAGCCTCTCTCATTTCTTCTTCGCTGGCAAAATGACAATCAATACCCATCATGCTCATTCTCTCAGTATTGGTAATTGTAGTACCCATCTGGATGCATAAAAGTGCGTCCTGAGCCTCTTTATCATCTTTATTAACATAATGTACATCTTTGGTTGCAACTACGCTTGTACCCGTCTTTTTAGCCAATTCTAAGAGTCCTATATTTACCAATTCTTGTTGATTATTTTCTGTACTAGTTTGAGGCTGAACTTCTAAGTAAAAATCTTCTTTACCAAAGATTTCTTGATATTCGTTTAATACACGTTCTGCAGTTTCTATATTACCCGACATAATAGAGCGAGCTATTTCACCATTTAAACAAGCAGAAAGACCAATAAGTCCGGAGCTATATTTTTTTAATAAATCCTTATCAATACGAGGCTTATAATAAAACCCATCTATATTGGCAATGGAAGTTAAACGTAAAAGATTTTTATATCCTTCATTATTTTTTGCTAACAAAACAAGGTGATACGCCTTGCTATCAATTCCCGATTCTTTATCTAAATGGGTACGAGGTGCTACATATGCCTCTACACCTAATATTGGTTTTATTTCTGCTTTTTTACAAGCTTTATAAAACTCAATAAGCCCATGTGTTACACCATGGTCTGTAAGAGCTACAGATGTCATACCAAATTCTTTAGCCTTATTAACTAAATCAATAGGCTTTGCCAACCCGTCTAAAAGTGAATAGTGAGAGTGATTGTGGAGATGGATGAACATGGGTACAAATAGTAAGTATTAGTAGTATGTAGTAAGTTTATTATATTGTCATTCCGGACCCCGATCCGGAATCCAAAACAATTATCCCCGACCTTGTGGAGGGGTTACATTATTACTCTATCTTAACAAAAAACAATGGACAATGTCCATTATTATTAAAATAATATGCTGTATTGACAAAAGTCTTAAAATGCTATAAAAATATAAAAGTAGGAGGTCCGCATGTACGACATTAAAATGATGATGTTAACACAAGCTATAACTAGCGAATTATTGGCACTATTCATCATCTCGCTCATTCCACTAATCCTTATACCATTATCTTTATACCAACAAGTTAAAAATAAAAAAGCCAATAAACTTGAGATACTTGGCTTATCATTATCAACTATAGTTGCCATACTCAATACCGCCTATGTTCTTTATTTTTATCATTGTGTTACCCTGGGCATAGCTTCTGACAATTTTGGTCAAATAGTAACACTGCATTTAAATAGGTATATTTTTTATATGGTGCTAGCTAGCTCCTTTCTAATCTTAGGAATATCCCTTGTATCAAGTCTCCTAAATAAAAAGGGATAATAAGTATCAAAAAAACCTGCTACGATTAGCAGATTTTTTATTTAAAATTTATATTTAGATTCTTAAATATTTTTAGCTATTGTAAAACTCTGAAATGACAGAACTAAATTATTTTTTCTTTTTACTTTTACTTCCAGTTTTTATTTCTATCTTACCTTCTATAAAATGCATTACTATCCGTTTTACTGCTTCTGCTAATAAACCCAAGTGAGATGTACTATGTTCTATCTTATCTTTAATAAAATCAATAACTTTGACTACCTTGCTAAGTTCTCCCAAAATCTTATTAGCTCTTTTCATTGCAATTATTAAATATACTAAAAATATTACCAAAAATACAGATAGTAAACCTATGGAAATTGATAATGTGATATTTAAAATATCAGCTGATGTATATAACATATCCTCCTAATAATTAATTTATAAACTTATTATAAGTATACCATATAATAAGTAGAAAGTAGAATGTATCATGTAGTAAGGAAATAATTATCGCTCCTGCGAGATAATTATTTAATATCTTAATAGTGCAAGCATGTAAAAAATATTAGCAAAATTTAGTATTTATGAGAAGCGTTCTGTACTCAGAATTTTTGCGTTGTCTGAGTCCCTACTAGCGTAGGACGAGTTCGCAAAAATAGCGAGGAATAAATATTAAATTTTACAATATTTTTTTCCAGCTTGCGATTTTGCCTTACTTTTCTAAAAAAGTAAGGAAAGAAACTATTATTAAATCCCTCTGTGTCTCCCTTTTCCAAAGGGAGAGGGTGCGGAGTTAAGAGTTTCAAGTTACAAGTTACGAGTTACAAGTTACGAATTACAATTCTTCATAAGATCCCCGTCTGCACGAGGATGACGGTGGTGGGGTTGGGGATGACGGAGGTGGAAATAATTATTAATCAGTAATTACTTAAAAATCTCTTTCATCTAAAATCTCAGAACCTATAATTTCTTCTATTATATCTTCTATCGTAACAACTCCTACAACATGCTTATCTTTATCTCTAACTATATATAAATGATTTCTAGTAGCTAAAAAAGAATTAAAAACATGACGCAAATCCTTATTGTCTCTCACAAATACTGGCTTTCTAATAATTTTAGAAAGTGGTATATTAATATTTTTTGGACCAATTAAATTTGTTATATATAAAACACCAACAATATTATCAATCTTTTTTTTGTAAACAGGTATTCTAGAAAAACCAGACTTCATTATTTTATTAATTGTGCTAGCAGATGTCTTCTCAGTTACAGATAATAACATAATATCATCTCTCGATGTCATAACATCTTTAACTTTTTTAGAAGAAAATGTTAGTGCGCCTTTTATAAGACGCTCTTCTTCTTCATTAATAGTACTATGTGGGGAGTCTTCATGCTCCTCTACAATTTTCATTAGCTCTCCTTTAGAATATATAGTTGGCATCTCTTCTCCTAAAATCTTATCCAATGCCAAAGCTATCGGAAAACAAAAAGGATAAAATATAAATATAAAAAACTTTACTAACCAAATTAGCCTTGCTCCCAAAATTAATGCATAACGAGAAAAAAGTGCTTGAGGCGCTATCTCACCAAAAATAACAATTAATCCTGTTGCCATAATTGCAGCAGTAAGACCAGAAACAATTGATCCTAAAAAAATAGAGAGCGTAGCATTAATAGCAACGTTCCCTATAAGTAATGTAGATAAAAGTAGATTACCTTTTTTTCTAATTGGATATATTTTAGAAGCGTCCTTATTTCCTAAGGACATTTTACGTTTTAACTCATGCACATCTAACCCCATCAAACCTAGTGTTAGGCCGGAGAATAAAGCTGAAAATAATATTAAAACTACAACGATTAAATAATCCATATATATGGACATTATACCACAAAATTAAAATAATAATCTAGCTACGAAATTCTACTTTTAATTTTTTTGTTAATGCCTCTGTAATGTTTTGCCAAACTCCATCTACCTCTTTTGCTTCTAATGTTTTATGTGAAGACCTAAGTAAGACATGTAATGCAATGCTCTTCTTTTTTTCTGGAACACCTTTGCCTGCATACACATCAAATAATTCTACATCAGCAACAAGAGCGTCTACACCATAAATAACTTCTTTTATTTTTTCAAATTCTGTTTTTTCATCTACTATAAAAGATATATCTCTTTTTACACCAGGATACTCTGGCAAAGAAACAAATGTTTTATGTGATCTTGCATATTTAATTAATACCTCAAAATCAAGATCAAAAAATCCAACACGAGAATTTACTTGATTACGTTTTGCTACTGCAGGATGAAGTTCTCCAAAATCTCCCAGATGCTCATTATTAACAAGCACTGACAAACTACGAGCTGGATGAAACTTTTTATCTTTTGTTGCTTTTAATTCATAATCAACAATACCAAATCTATTTAACAATTCTTCCACACAACCCTTTGCCTCATAAAATAGCTTACCACTATCATCTTTTCCATAAATCATTCCTGCATATCTTAAAGTTTCTAAAGGAAGGTCGCCAGATTGTTTTATATAAACTTTACTCAACTCAAATATTTTTGCATTAGAAAAGTTATTTTCATTATCTTTAACAATTCGTAAAAGCCCAGGTAAAAGCGAAGGTCTCATAAATGCAAGATCTTCTGTTAATGGATTAGAAATTCCAACTACATCTTCTTTTTTATAGCCCATATCTTCTAACATTTCTAAACTAACAAAAGAGTATGGATAAACTTCGAAAAAACCAGCACCAACGCTAAAATCTTTGATTCTATCTTGCCAATAAAACATTTTATTAGGCGCTTCATCTGGTAACTGTGTAGCAGGTAAAATACTTGGGATTCTATGATAACCATATATACGTGCTATCTCTTCTATTAAATCTTCTGCAATCTCTATATCACCATCTCTAAAAAAAGGTGGTTTAGTAATAAGACTCCCTCCTTTAAGGCTAACTTCAAAGCCAAGTCTTTCTAAAATATCTATCATCTCTTTATCTTCTAAATCAACACCGATAACACTTCTAACCTTTTCAGTAGCAACAGTAACTTCTTTTGATTTATATTGTTTAGATCTTTCATCATATATAGGACTTTTTACAACACCTCCAGCAAGCTCTTTGATCAATTCTATTGCTCGTAATAATGCCGGGGTTGTAGATTCTGTAGATAATCCTTTTTCAAATAATGCAGATGACTCGCTTCTTAAATTTAGCTCACGAGAAGTTTTTCGCACTGAAACTGGATCAAAAGTAGCAGATTCTAAAACTATGGTTGTAGTTTTATCACTAACTCCAGACTCCTCTCCACCCATTACTCCAGCTATTGCACATGGGTTTTTTGCATCTGCTATTACTAGCATATTTTCTTTTAACTTATAATCGAGTCCATCCAAGGCTTTGATAACTTCTCCTTGTTTTGCGTTTCTTATAATTATTTTTTTACCTTGTAACTTATCATGATCAAAAGCATGTAGAGGTTGAGCCATCTCCCACAAAACAAAATTAGTAATATCTACTATATTATTTATAGAACGTTTACCCACAGATGCTAACTTTTGTTTTAACCACAATGGAGATTCTTTAACATGAACACCCTCTATAACAACCGCTTGATATCTGCAACACAAATCTGTTGCGTTATTTTTTACTTTTAGAACAGACTCATCCTTTCCACCTTTAATCATATTTATTACAGGTGGAGTAAATTCTTCTTTCAAAATAGTCCCCGCTTCTCTTGCAATTCCCACAATACACATGGAGTCAGGTCTATTAGTTGTAATTTCTATATCAAAAATTGGCATCTCTAAATTAAGTGCTTTTTTAAGCGGTGTACCAGGTTTAACATCAAGACTTCCTAAATCTAAAATCTCTGTTTCTACTTTTGATGGAAATTGCAACTCTAAACCAATTTCACTAGATGCACAAATCATTCCATGACTTGCTTCACCTCTAATCTTTGTTTCTTCCAATGTTACAAGCTCACCCTCACCGTGCCAACGAACTTTAGCACCAGGAAGTGCAACCGCAACTCTCATACCTTCTTTTAAATTACTACCACCGCAGACAATATTAACATATTTACCACCAATATCAGTTTCTACTATCTTTAATTTATCTGCATTTGGATGTTTATTTACTTTAGCAACCTTTCCTACCATAATCTTCTCTAAATTTTCTCCTTGTGGATAAATACGTTCAATAGATGGTCCGGAAAGGGAAACTCGAGATGCAAAATCCTCCGGAGATAAATCCGTTTTTAAATATTCTTTCAACCAATTGTAAGAAGTTAATATATTCATATTTATACTATCTAATCTATGAACTCATATTAGGTTTTTGGTTTCTAGATAAATTTTTTGAAATTTTATAAGGAATAATAAGATACGTTATTTCGAATAAAATTTCAGAAAAATTTAGCAAAAATACACAAAATTTAACAGGAACTTCCAGAAACCAAATATAAGTTCTATGATAACATTTTTTCTAAAGCTGTTTTTAAATTATCTTTTTTTATTATTAAATCTACGCCCATCTCATCCTCTCCTGTAGTATAGTTAGCAATTTCTAAATCATCTAACTTGATTTGTCCAAAAGAACCACCATTGTCACTAGCTTCATCTTTATGACTTTCTACAGTAAAATCTGCATCAGTTAATCTTTTGTCATTACCAAACTTTTTAAATAAAGCATTAAAAAATCTAGCAAAATCTTCTGTTGCTTGATGAGGATTAAAAAAATCATGATGCTCTTCGCTATAAGTATCCATGTTATTATCAAAAGCATCTACTACAGAATCTAGGTCATCTGCAGATAATTCAGTTTCTGATCCCCACCATTTATCTGCTTCTAAATCTACTAGCATGTCATCGCCTAACAATTCTCTTGCCTCCTCTTCTCTTTGAGTTTGCTCTTCAGGAGTCATTGGTTTAAATTTTTCCATATATTTATTTTAATTAAGTTTAAAATTGCTCTAAAAATCTTAAATCATTTTTATATAAAATTCTAATATCATCTAACTTTGTTCCTTCTTTCATCATAAAAGTACGCTCTACTCCCCAACCAAATGCAAAACCATTATATTCATTGCTATCTACATCCCCAGCCTTTAATACATTTGGATGCACCATTCCAGCTCCACCTAACTCCAACCAACCTTCTTTACATAAACGACACTTGTCACTCCCTTCTAATTTACCTGTGCCCTTGCAAACATCACAACTAATATCAACTTCAAATGATGGCTCTGTAAACATAAAGTGGAAAGGACGAAGTCTTGTAACTCTATCAGGTCCAAAAAAACTACGAGCAAAATAATCTAGCACACCTTTTAAGTGAGATATACTAAGATTTTTATCAATAAATAACCCTTCAAACTGATGAAACATAGGAACATGAGAAATATCAGACTGCCTTCTATAGCACTTACTAATATTAGTCATCCTTATTGGTAGCTTACCAAGCTCCATTTCTCTAGCCTGACCAGAAGATGTATGAGGTGTTAAAACTACTTTTCCTTTCTTGCCTTGTGGCAAGTCTACAAAAAAAGTTTCCCACTCATCTCTTGCTGGGTGACTTTTAGGCATGTTTAGAGACTCAAAAGCATACCAATCCCATTCTACCTCTCTATAGCTTCTCATCTGAAAACCAATTCTAGAAAATATATTAGAGATTTCTTTAATTGCCTGTGTGGTTAAATGAAGATGTCCTAACTCTGGCTTATCACCAGGTATTGTTTTATCAATCCACTCATCATTAACAATGGATTCTAATTTTTTAGCCTCCAACTCTCTTTTAGTTTTATTAACACGTTCTTCTATTTCTAGCTTAATTTCATTTGCTAACCTACCCATATCTTTTTTATCTACTGGTTCTAATTTTGGAAGTTCTTTTACTATTGCATTATATTCACCTTTTCTACCAAAATATTTTACTTCAAAATCCTGAAGCCCTTCTTCATTTTTTATTTTTTCCAAATCAGCTAATGCTCTTTTTTTAAATTGTAATAACTTTTCTTTCATAGATTACTGTAAGTCTTCTAATTTTTGGCAAATTATATTATGAAATTCTCTTTTACTATTAGTCTCTGCACCTGCAATCAATAGATCACACTTACTTACTATATCTTGTACTCTTTTGGCAACATTTTCAATAGCAACACCATCACGAACCTCTTTTCGCAATGCAATAAATTCTAGATATGCCTCTCTATCCCTCAAATCAAGCTCATCAAAATTAATATTAGCATCTTCTAAGTCATCTCTATCCTCTTCTTCTATTTCGTTATCCCACTTAGCACTATCTAAATCTGGCTGTCCAGATTCTGGAGCATCTAAATCTTCATCTGGATCTCCAATTTCTTTATCTTTTAAATCTTCTATTGATAAGTCTGCCATATTTTTATATTTAATTATTTAATAATTGTATGATAAATTTGTGCAAACTTATCACCAAATTTAACAAAATCTTTATAGGTTATAACTACTACCAATAACATCAGCAATCCAAAACCCAAGTTATTAACAATATTTTCTATTTTTTGATTAATAGCCTTACCACGTATCTTTTCTATTAATAAAAATAATAATCTACCGCCATCCAAGGCTGGAAATGGAAAGATATTAATAATTGCTAAATTAATAGATAAAATAGCTGCAAACTGCATTAAATAAGCAAATCCAAGTCTTGCCACTCTACCTGTTAAAACCGCAATACCAACAGGGCCCGACAAGTCTTCTGTATTAGCAGTACCAACGATAAACCCTTTTAATAATCCTAAAAATGCAACTGCAATCTCTTTTATATAATATCCTGTCTCTGTAACACCCTTACCGATAGCTTGGTACCATGGATAACTTACTATACCAACCTCCACAATACCTATACCTACTCCACCCTTACCCGTTTCTTTTAATATTTGTGGAATTAATGTTTTTTCAAAAGTATCCCCACCACTTCTTTTTAATCTATAAACAACATCTTCTCCAACTTTTTTTGTTAAATAATTTGCAGTAAATTCTAAGTTATATGGCTGTCCATCAACTGCTAAAATCTCATCACCAGCCTGTAGCCCAGCTTCCTCTGCCGTACTACCTTTAACAACACTTACAATTTGCACACTTTTATCTTTTATATTTAAACCATTCGTATCACTATCTAATACTCTGGGTAAACCTACACTAAATCCTATTGATAATATAACTGCCGCTAAAACAACATTCATAGTTACACCTGCAACCAGAATAACAGCGCGCTCCCATATCTTTTTACTAGAAAAACTATTAGAAGAATTATCCTCTCCATCTTCTCCAGTTATTTTAACAAATCCACCTAAAGGCACCCAATTAATAGAATAAATGGTTGGAATTATTTTTGGACCACCATCTTCTGGTTTAGCAAAAACAGGAGTTTTTTTAAAAACTTTTGTCCATTTACCATTTTGATCTTTATAAACACCTATCATTCTTGGTGGAAAACCAAAGCCAAACTCTTCTACACCAGTTTTTAATTTTTTTGCAGCTGTAAAATGTCCTAATTCATGAACGAACACTAATAGTCCTAAAATAACTATAAATAATAAAATGGTTGTAAGCATAATCGTTTGTAGTTCTTGATTAAATAATCTTAAGCAACTTCTAATAAATATTAGAAGGATATAATAAAATTCTATCATATATAAATATTTTACTCAACCAACTAATTTAGATATTAAAAAAAGGCCTCTTATGGGCCTTTATTAATACAAAAATCAACAACTTCAGATAAATTAGATACAAATCGTATATCCAAAGCATTTCTTACAGCTTCTGGAATATCTTGTTCATCTTTTTTATTTGCCATTGGCAAAAATACAGTCTTACATCCAACTCGATGTGCTCCTAAAACCTTTTGCTTAATTCCGCCTACTGGCATAACTCTACCTCTTAAAGATATTTCACCAGTTATAGCAATGTCATTTCTGACTGGAATTTCTCTAATTGTAGAAATAATAGATAATGCAAGTGCAACACCAGCAAAAGGTCCATCTTTAGGTGTACCTAAATCATCAAAGTTAATATGAAAATCAAGTTTACTCAAAACAGAAATATTAAAACCATTGTCATGTAAATATTTTTTTGCAGCTGTAAAAGCTACGGCTGTAGATTCTTTAATAACATCTCTTAAATTACCTGTGATGATTAAATTTCCAGTACCCTTCATCTTAGAACTCTCTACCAATAGAACATGTCCACCTGCATATGAAACCGACAACCCATTAACAACCCCGCTAGCACTAGCATCATAAGTGGTTTCTTCATCATAAACAACTGGACCTAAAATCCTAGGAATGTCGGATTTTACAATCTTTACTTTTGGTACTTTAGACTTAACAATGTCAACAACTACAGTACGTATAATATCGGCAATACGACGCTCAACATTACGCACTCCAGCCTCTGCTGTATAACCATTAATTACATGAGAAATAACATCATCACCAATTTCAACACCATAGCCATCAACCCCATTATCAGCCAATTGCTTTGGCAAAAGATGTCGTTTAACAATCTCTAGTTTTTCTTTTTCTGTATATCCAGATAATTCAATAATTTCTAAACGATCTCTTAAGGTTTGCGGAATGGTATGCAACTCATTAACAGTACAAATAAACATAATTTGAGATAAATCAAAGGGGATCTCTAAATAATGATCAATAAATTCATTATTTTGTTCAGGATCCAAGACCTCTAATAAAGCACTGGCTACATTAGCCTTTCCAGCTTCATTGCCCAATTTATCAACTTCATCCAACATAATGAGAGGATTTTTTACACCAAGCTTAATTAAAGCTTGAATAAACTTGCCTGGCAAGGCACCAATATATGTCCTTCTATGTCCACGAATTTCAGATTCATCTCTAACACCACCTAAAGAAATACGATGAAACTTTCTTCCTAATGCAGAAGCAATAGCAGTACCTAATGATGTTTTACCAACTCCAGGAGGACCATAAAAACAAAGAATAGCTCCTCGCCTATTTGGATTTAATTTGCGAATAGCAATTTCTTCCACAAGACGTTTTTTGATTTTATCCAATCCAAAATGTCCCGCATCCAATATCTCTTTTGCTCTTTTTGTATCCAAATTATCTTCAGTGGCTTGTGACCAAGGAAGTGCACACAAAGCATCAAGATAATCTCTTAAAACTCTAGCTTCTTGAGAAGAAGAAGACATGTGAGATAATCTTGCTAAACCTTCAAGAGCTACCTTGTGAGCATGCTCTGGCATTTTAGCATCCTCTATTTTTTGATTATATACATCAGTATTTCCAGCCTCATCACCTTCTTCACCGGTTAATTCATTTAGAGCCTTTTCGACAACTTTCTTTTGTTGAAGAAGTTCATACCTACGTTGCAAATCTTTGTTAGCTTTGCGTTGTTTTTTTGCTATACCGTTTTGAACTTCATACCTTACTATTACAGCTTGAAATAATGCATAAACCATTTCTAATCTAACAGAAATATCCAATTCTAAGAATGATTCTATAAATTTTTCATTAGGAAAAATAGTATCTCCAGACGCATAGCTAAGAAAAAGTATACCATCAATAAATGCAATATAGCCATCATCGGTGCCACTATCAAATTGTTCCTGCAAATCATTTCTAATTCCACCGATTTTATGCTTATCAATTACTTCGATTAAGTTTTTGATTTGTCTTATCAATGATTTAGCTTTTTTTGTATTCAATCCATACTCAGCTACTGTTTTAGCTCTTATGACAAAGAAAGGGTCGTCTTTTACAATTGCTAAAAAACTTACTTTTTGCATAGCACACACATTTAGTTGCATTGTGCCATTTTTTAAACACTCATAATTGTTAATATGAAGCTCTACACCAATTTCATTATACTTTTCTTGAATAGTGTTAACTCTATCACTATTACTCTCATCTTCACTAGATTGAAAAAATAAATAAAAATTACTTTTAAAATCGTCTGCAGAGCCACTATCCTGTAAACCGGATTTTGCTAAAGCATGAATCGTAGCAATATCTTTTGAGTCTGTTAAGTGTAACTGAATATTAAAATATAGTGGTACAAAAAATTCAGTCCAAAATAATGTAGGCAATGATTTTACTCTATCTTTAGTCATTTTCCTTTCTCCTTTTTAGTTGTCAAACATCTATTACCATTATATACAAAATTTAGCTAAAAAATCAAGTATTTAAAAAAGTATATGATATATTCATGTACTTTTGATATTTTTAGGCTAATTTAAAAAATATAGCCCCATTTCACTATTATTCCCACTATTTCATTTAGATGCTATTATAAAATTATAGATACACTCATATAAATATGGATTTAAACTATAAAAAAAGTAATCGAATACTTAAAGTAGACCTACAGATCTCAGAAAATGCCAAAATGTATATTAAGGTATTAATGGAATCTTACGAAGAATGGGATAGGCAAAAATTTGGCGAAGCATTATTAGATGAACTTTCTGATAGTGCAGGTATTGATATTGTAAAATTAAAAATATCTTCTGCAAAACAATATCATAAAAAAAGCGGAAATAGAGTTGTTATGAGACAATATGGTTATTACAGACCTAGAGAAAACTATATCTATGTACATAATAGAACTGCTGTTCAAGGAAAAATACTAGCTTTTAAAACTTTCTTAGACACATTACTACATGAATGGCTACATCACTACGACTATAAAAAATTGGGACTTAACTCTATACATAGTGCGGGATTTTATAGCAGATTAAATCATTTAAAAGAATTGCTAGAGATATAAAATACATTGCTACATTATTATATTGCATTCAATTATTTTGTATTACTTCAATCATGTTGTAAATTCTTAATATTACATTTATAAACATAATTATAATACAAACATGTAAAAAAGATTAGAAAATTTAATTTTAAGGATGAGATCCTTAAAATTAAAATTTACAATATTTTTTACCAGTTTGCGACTTTGGCGTTACCTTTCTTATTGACGACGTAAAGCGAGAGAAATAAAATATAAAGTATTGTATTTTATTTCCGAGCTAAGGAGTCAGGTAGAGCTAATGCTCTACTTAAAGGTAACAAAAGAAAAAAAAGAAAGAATATAAAAAAATTATCTATATATCTCAATTATTTTCTTAATGAGATTTTTTTTATTATTTTTTTCTAAAAATTGTGCAAATGCTTGTTCACCAAATATACTAACATCTGGCAAAATTTGTTTTAGCTTGTCTGTTAAATCTTCTACAGAATTAGACTTTACTAATAACCCCCCTCTACCAACAACACCTCTAACACCTGGTAAATCTGAAGCTATTAAAGCTTTTTTGCATGCAGAGGCTTCTAAAAGAGTGATGCCGAAAGCTTCTGACTTTGTTGTAGACGGTAATACAAAAAGATCCCCCAGATTATAATATAGAGGTAAATCTTCATCACTTACTTTTCCTGCAAAAATAACATCATCCCTAATACCTAGCCCATTAGCCATATTCATAAATTCTGATTTTTTTTCTCCATCTCCTACAATCAATAATTTTATATTTTCTACACCCTCTTCTATTTTTAATTTTTTAAATGCTTTTAATAGTATATCTATACCTTTAAAATAATGAGCCTCATCTAACCCACCAACAAAACCAATCACTCTATCACTATCTTTAATAAAATAACGAATTATTAAATCTTGATTTTTTTCTTGAGGAAAAAATATTTCCGTATCAACCCAAAATGGAATTTCTATAAATTTTTCTTTATATTTTTTAATATCAGAATTTATAGCATAATCATATGAAGAAACTATAATCTTTTTTACACGAGATAATATTAGAGGTAATGATATTTTTTTATAGATATTAAAAATCAATCCTTTTAAATCAGATCCGATTAAATCCATATGATAAGTTACAATAATTTTCTTTTTATAATTTAAAATAGAAAAAATCCATACAGGTAGTGTGGCACCTAAAAAAGGCAGGTGTAAATGTATAACATCATATGATCTCAATCTCCAAATTAAACTAGGCAATAAAGCTGCATTTCCAAATTTAAAAAAACTAGGTATTCTTTTTACCTGTAAATCATCATCTTCTAGCTTATTGTATAAAGGAGTAAATATTGTCACATCCAACCCTTCTTCTTTTAAAGCTTTTGATAAATTATATACTGAGTTACCCATACCTCCATGATATGGAGGGAATGTACAAACAATTTGAGCTATTTTCATAAAATCATTTAATAAGTAATCATTTAATCATATGGTGTTTCACACCTAATCATAAAATCAAATAATCATATGATTTTGCTACACAAAATCTAAATATATAATTATATATTATTCCATGATTACTTTATTCTATAATTATATGATTACTTGCTTATATGATTTAATCTTAGCTTAAATCCCTACTTTTTTCAACTATTTTATACAATCGCTCCGCGAGATAATTACAATGCAAACATGTAAAAAATAGGTAGTAAGTAGCAAGTAGTAAGCCGTAAAGGATAATTAGTCCGATGTCAATCGGACGATAATTATAAACAGGCCTTGAAAAATAAGTAGTAAGCAGAACGTAGTATGTAGTAAGGGAATAATTATTTAATATCTTAATAAAACAAGCCTGTAAAAAATATTAGCAAATTTATTGCTTACGAAAAGAGGTTTTCTTGGTACTCCAAGACAAAATTTTGTACTGTCTGAGTATGAAATAACGAGTTTACAAAATTAGCTTTGAGAAAGTAATAAATTTACAATATTTTTTACTAAGCTTGGACTTTGGCGCCACCTTTCTAGAAAGGTGGTAAAAAAAAGAAAAAAGTAATTTTTTTCCGAAGGAAAAGATACAGGGTGTAGAAATTATTTGTAAAACTAAAAAAGTGCGATTTCTCGCACCTTCTTAGTTTTATTGTTTTATTTTATTCAAGTAAGAAATCAAGCTTTAATGATTCTCTATAACCACCATCATAAACTACTGCTGATATAACATTTTTTCCGGTCTGTAAATTAGTTAAAAGTATAGGGTCTAATTTATCATTTTTAGGACAAAGTATATTATTTACACAATGCAATTTATCAGTACCACCAGATGCTCCCCAATGACCAATAAAAGCTCCGTTTACATAAAGCCATAATCCATCGTCTGCCGATATCTTAAGTTTTAGATTATTAGGAACAGTTGTTAAATCAAATGTACCTCTATACTGCTTATAACAATCATCACACTTCCAATTTCCCCAATCTGGCACACCTCCTACAGTCCAATTGCTATCATTATAAGCAATGCTTGTCCAAGAAATATCAGACAAATCAATGCTAGATTGTGGAGCTAAATATCTCCAAGTTGCATTAGGAACTGAAGTTAAGGCAAGATAATTATTTGTAGTGTTAGTATTTGTAATAGTATTAGTATTGGTATTTACAGCAACATTTGTATTTACTAGTGTTTGGTTAGCTAAAACTCCATTATTAGAAATACCAATTTGATATCTCTGTGTTCCAGAGCCTATACCATAAACAGCAAACCAACTATAATACGACTCTTCACCGGTAGGCGAAGTAAATGTTACCACTTTTGTTTTATCTGTAATTCTAATAGCGCTATCACAATGATCATCATTACATGCCCAGTTTAATAAATCATTCAAATCATCAACTTCTGGTTTATATCTACTCGCATATAATTTTTGATCTCCATCTATACTATTCAATGTTATTGTGTATTTTCTGCCATCTGCAATAACTGGAAAATAATATAACTGAAAGTTTCCACCACAAACACTGTGGTTATAAACCTCATCAACTCTATCTATAAACATATTAGGATAATAACACTGACTTGCATCAGCTTCTACAGTTTTAAAAATAGCAAAACTTGTTACTAATGTAGCTATAAAAATGATGGAAAATAAGCTAATTTTGAGTCTTTTAGACATAAATATTGTTAATAAGTTACTTATGCAAATAAGTATAGCACATTTTATCCCTTTTGTCAACCCCGCATTGTCATTCCCGCGAAGGCGGGAATCTTATATTTTTAGCTTATTTTAGCTACATTTTATAAAAAAATGAGTAGTAAGTAGAGTGTAGTAAGTAGTAAGATAATTATAATGCAAACATGTAAAATAAGTAGTAAGTAGGAGGTAGTATATAGCAAGGTAATAATTATCTCGCAGAGCGATAATTATAAACAGGCCTTGGAAAAATTATTTTAAATTTGATATTTTTGAGAAGCGTTCTGTACTCAGAATTTTCGTGTTGTCTGAGTCCGAATACCTGGAGGACGAGTTCACGAAAATAGCAAGGAAAAAATATTAAATTTACAAAATTTTTCCACAAGCCTGGATTTTTGTCTTACTTTTTCTAAAAAAGTAAGGAAAGAAAAAAATAAATAATTTTCCGAAGGGAAAGATGTGAGATACAGAAATTCACAAAATCCCCGTCTGCACGAGGATGACAGATTGTATGCTGAAATTCATGAGATTCCCGCCTGCGCGGGAATGACGGTGTTGGAGTGTGTGGATGACGGATTAAAAAGAAAAGGTTAAATATTATACAAAAAATCTCACAATCTTCCAGTATATATCAAAAAATGGATTAGCTATTTTTCGTAATACCCAATTATCCATATCTTGAAATAATATTTTTCCTATAAAAATATCTGATAACTCTTCATCAGTTTTCTTTCTAATATTATTTACTCTCCTCCTCCCTTTTGCAATTTTATCCCAACTAGATTTTTGTAAAAAATATCTATATACTTTTATTTTTTCTTTCCACCAACCAGACTTAATTGCAAAAAAGAAAGAGCCAAATTCCATTAATATCAAAGCTGGCATGATTAAAAATAATGTCCAATAATTAAGATTTTGAAAAATCACAACAAATCTATTTCTTTCCATCCAATAATATTTTTGTATTGATTTAGAAAATTCATACTTATGATATACAACGGAGAATGGTGCTAATACATTTTTATATCCTGCTAAACGAAGTCGCCAACCCAAATCTAGATCTTCATGATACATAAAAAAATAATCTTCAAACATTCCTACTTTTTTTATTGCTTCTAAATCAAGAAGTAGCCCAGCTCCACTACCATAAGCGATATTTAATTCACTATCTCTTTTTTTCCAATCTTTTAAATATTTATTAGTATTTTCTTTGCTCATTCCATAACCAAAACAATATCCAAAACCTAAATAATGCAATGCATTGCCAAGACTGTTAGCTTCATCATTTTTATCAAATAATAAAAGTTTTGATTGAACAGAGCCTACACTATCCTTCATGTGACTTACTGCGTTAGTTAAAAAATCAGGTGTAACAACAGTATCTTGATTTAATAAATAAGCATAATCAAAATTATTTTTTATTAAAAATTTAAACCCTACATTATTACCACCAGCAAAACCAATATTTTCTTTTAGCTCAATAATCTTTAGATTAGAAAACTTTGGAACAAATCTTTCTTTAACATAATCCAAACTATTATCTGGAGATGCATTGTCAACAAATATTATCTCCCATTCTCCACTATATTCTACATTAGCTAAAGAAAAAAATAAGCCGTTCAAATAACGCCTCCCATTATAGTTTACTATTATTATTCCTATTTTTTTATTCATAATTAAATTATTAAAAAATCTTAAATTGCTTAAACCAACAATGTGGCAATGTAACAATGTAGCAATTAAATCTTATTATTTATCCATCTCTTTATTAGCAATCTCCTCCACTATTTTAGAAATGTCACGTTCTATATTTTTTTGTTTTTCAAAAATTCTAAAAATCATATAAAAAACAAAAATTAATCCAGCATAAACAACCAGGTCAGCACCTCTACCTACACCTAAACGTTCTGCCACAAGAGTCGTAACCTGAGGAAGTAAAACCACAGCTCCCACACCAACCCAAAAAATTAACCAAAATAAAAATTCGCGAAAACTTATATTGTCCGCTTTCTTTTTATTTATTATCTGTAAAATAATAAATAAAATTATTAAAATTAATATATATTGTATTAGCATAATTATTTAAATATCAAATCAAAAAATATTTTAAATGCACCAGATATCTTTTGTCCTTTATGCTTTGAATACTCTGTATATTTTACCGTAACTGGCATTTCTTTATATTTTAATTTTAACTTAGATGTCTGATGCAATATCTCTGATGAATGTGCCATTCTATCTTGTCTTATTTTAATACTTTCTGCAGACCGTCTATTCAATACTCTAAAGCCATTGTGTGTGTCAGATATATTTAGTCCTGTAATTACTTTAGTAAACAATGTCCCTAAAAATAAAACTTGTCGCTTTAATAAAGGTACCTTACTAGTTCCTTTAAATCTAGAACCTAAAATAATATCATATTGTCCACTATTTAACTCAGTAATAAGTGGATTTATTTCTTCTGGGTTAAACTGTCCATCAGCATCAAAAGTTACAATAATATCTGCTCCATTTTTTAATGCATAATTTATTCCCGTTCTAAGTGACGCTCCCTGACCCCTATTAATTATATGTCGCAAAACCTTAACTTCAGATGCTAACGCCTGTTCTTTAGTATTATCAGTAGACCCATCATCTACTACTACAATATTATTAAAATATTTTTTTATTTCAAGAATATTTTTGTATATTACACTACCTTCATTATATGCAGGAATAACAATAAAAATATTCATATAAATATCTTATAACTCCAATAGCTCTTTATGGGCTACTGTATAATCAATAGTTTTTTCTAAACCATCTTCAAGTCTAACAAGTGGAAGCCATCCTAGCTGATCACGAGCTTTAGAAATATCTGGTAGTGCTAATTCTGTTGTAAAATCCATTCTTTCTTCATATTTTATCTGGGAGCTAGACTTAGTCATTTCTATAACTTTGTTAGCAACATCTGTCATATTTAAATTAACATCAGATCCAATATTTACAGCACCTATATCAGACTTGGCTTCTGATAGTTTTTCTAGAGCATCTACAACATCAGTAACATAAACTAATGATGTAGTAAACTTATCATCTCCATAAATAACTAGGTCTTTATCTTGAGTTGCGTTTACTATAAAGTCTGGCAACATCTCTCCATCAAATAGTCTTTCTCTTGGACCATAACACCTAAAAACACGAGCAATTTTAAAATCAGTTTTATGAACTTGATGATAAGTTGCAACCATCGTTTCTGCAAAACGCTTACCCTCATCATAACAACCCCTATTACTTAGATGATTAACAATACCTTCATCCCCTTCATGTATTTTTCCTAATTTTTTATCTCTGCCACCATAAACAACAGAACTAGAAAGGTGCACAAACTGTGATTTATATTTTAAAACTAACTCTAAAACATTTTTCATAGCTAAAGAATTAGCATCTAATGTTCTAAGCTTAAACTCTTCAAACCTTTTAGATGATGTAGGACATGCTAAATTAAAAATAGCTTTAAAACCCTTAACATCAATTTGGAATCTATCTAACTCTTTCATTTTTTCTAAATCAAAAGGTTGTGATAAGTCCTGTTTAACAAATTCAAAATCAGGTAATTGCACTAAGTGATTTATATTTCCCTGATTACCTGTAGAAAAATCATCTAAACAAATAACATTATATTTTTTTACCATTCTTTCACAAAGATGTGAGCCTATAAATCCAGCTCCACCAGTTATTAAAATATTTTCTTTAGACATAAACTTAATTTATTAATTTATTTTTTTATTATTAATTTTATTAACTATCTAGTAACCGCATAAGCATTCACCTTTTTAGTAGAGGTACTACCAAAAGGATAAAGTGTAATAATTTTATTTAAATTTTTATCCCAAACATTAAGCTCAAAAATATGACCGCCATTAGGAGTAGTGATTATTTCGTAATCACCATCGGCATTACCCCTATCTCCAGTAGAAAAATTAACTCCACTTACTCTACCTCCATATGCAGAAAATCCTGGTGATAACAATCTACCTGTAAAATCATACGTTTTAACTATTGCCTGTGTATCATAAGTTTTTGATACTAATATCTCTGACCAACCATCATTATTTAAATCTCCAGAAGTTACCTTAACTCCCCCACTAAAGTTTACACCAAAAGGAGAAAAGCCACCTATTTGTTTATTATCAAATGTAAATATTTTTACCTTATCAACTTGGCCATAAGCAGGACCTGCAATAATTTCATCTGCCCCATCTTTATTAACATCAGAAACCGTTAAGCTAATTTGATTATTTATAATCTTATCAAATAAAGTAATATCTTGACCTACTTCTTTTCCATTTTGATCAAATATCTTTGCAATTGGTTTTGACTTTCCAGCTTCTACTGCAACAATCTCATTTCTGTTATTACCATCAACATCTCCAACTGCTAACAATACTCCATTTCTATTATTACTATTAAATGCAAAAAATTGGTTTTCTAATGCTCCATTTAAATTAAAAATTCGGACATGAGGACCACCACCAAAACCAGCTCCAGCAACTATCTCTGTCATTCCATCATTATCAATATCACCTATGGCTAGATTTATTCCACCTCTAAAACCAGGAGCAAAAGCATAAAATTCTTTTAAAACATTACCTGCCCCATCCAATAACCAAATTTTTGGCTCTAGACCAGCTGTAGCACCTAAAACATATTTTACTTTTAATTCTTCATCAGATTCTTTTGAAATGGGTTTTGCACTAACTGCCTTTAATACATTTAAACGTCCGGAACCTAACTGACCAATAAATTCTGAATTTACACCATCTATATTATCAGTTGTTGCTAATAACACTTCTGTTAACTCTTTATTTGTATAATTTGGATGTAAATGTTTTATTAAAGCAGCCGCTCCTACAACCTGTGGAGCTGACATAGAAGATCCATTAAACTTTCCACCAAAATATTTAGCAAAATCATCATTTCCATTTTCTTGAAATAAAGAACTATATATATCAACACCTGGCGCAGAAATATCAGAACATGCAGATCCATAATTAGAAAACTTAGCTTTAGTGTCGTCATGATCTAAGGCTACAACCCCTAAAACAAAATTCTCTCCATTTGGACCGCTATAACATACTGGATATGATTTAGTTAAAGCAAAATTACCACCATTAGGTGTACTACTATCATTACCTACTGCAGCAACCAATAACACTCCTTTATCATATGCGTACTTAATAACATTATAAAAACTTTCAGTATCAGCAAACCCAACAAAGCTCATATTGATAATATCAACTCCATTGTCCACTGCATATTTAATAGCAACTTCTGCTAAATAAGCATCAGACTCACCCAAATCATTAAAAACACGCAAAGGCATTATCTTTGTATTCCAAGAAATACCAGCACCTGCAAAAGCATTGTTACCAATACCAGAAATAATGCCGGATATTGCTGTTCCATGATCTATTGCAACCACACTATATTTATTGCTTGTATTTGGAGATGGAGTATTATCTCTATCTATAAAATCCCAGCCATTAATGTCATCAACATATCCATTATTATCATCATCGATTCCATTATCTGGAATTTCTTTTTTATTTACCCAAATATTAGATTTTAAATCAGGATGATCTAAATCAATTCCAGTATCAATTACTGCAACTACCACATCATCTCCACCTTGAGTTTGCTCCCATGCAGAAGTTGCCTGAATTTTATCTAAATACCATTGACTAGCAATATCTGTATCGCTAACTGCGAGTGCTGATATATATAATTTATTACTAAAAGAACCCGATACAAACGGTAAAAGTATTAATAATAAATATAAAAACTTAATCTTCATTTTATTTATTTTTAGAAATTAAATCTTCTAATTCTTTTATAACTGATTTGTAAGCTGTATTTGCTGGAAATGCTTTTTCTAAACTCTTATAATATTGTAGTGACTTTTCATAATCCCCAACTTCCTTTAAATATCCTGCATAACTATTGACTATATTTCCACCACCAACAACTCTATCCATAGCAGTTTCATAAACAGCTCTTATCTCTTCATCACTTTTATTTAAATAATTTTTATATAGGTCAGCTAGAGCTACCGGCAAATTCTGTTCTCCAGGATCAAGCTCTATTGACAATTTAAGATCATCTTCTGCACGATTATACTCTCCTAATAAAATATAAGTATTGGCACGATTTAAAAAAGGTAGGTAAGCTGTGGGACCCCATTTTTTAATTACTTCACTATATGCATCAATAGCTCTCCATAGATATTTATCATCCTTTGTAGCCTCTCCTATACTTTTCCAATTAAAACCTAGACTCATATAAGCATCATAATTCTCAGAATCTTCTTTTATTTCCTTTGTTCTTTTTTGGATCAATTCGTAAGAGTCTTTAGTATTTGGATTCGCTAATAATAACTTAGCTTCTTTAGAAGTTTGCCAATATTGATAACCTAAAACAGAAACAGTGCCTACTATTACAAGCAATAATAAAATTGCATAGATTTTAATTTTTTTGTTCATATTTTTCTTAATTATTCAAATATACGAGATATACTTGATTTTTTATTAAAAATAGTGTATTATAGCAAAAAATTGATATAATATATCTATATGTTTATTTTAACTAAATTTAAACAAATTCTTCTCTTATTAGGCGACATTTTTTTATTGTTCGTCTCACTTTATATTACCTTAAGCATAAGATATAGTCAAACCTTTATTATGGATAAATGGCTAGAACATTTCTATCCTTTTGCTATAATCTATATGATTTGGGTATTGGTATTTTTTTCCCAAAATCTATACAATCTTAACTTTACAAAAAACAATATATTCTTTTTCAAAACCTTATCTGAAAGCTTTTTTATTAATATATTTATTGCTACCTTCTTCTTCTATTTTACGACATTTTTTGGAATTGCGCCAAAAACTAATTTATTTTTAAATGTTTTAATATCTGGTATTTTATTATTTACTTGGAGATTCATTTATAATCTTACAATGTCAAAACAATCCTTTAAGACAAAAGTTGCATTTTTAGGATACTCAGAGGAAGTTAACGAGCTTATCAAAGCTTTTAAAAATGAACCTCAGTTAGGATATCAGTGTGTAGTAGTTGTTAGCAACGAACCAATAAGCAATTCTGATGTTCAAACTATGAGCATGGATGAATTTTTACAAAATGTAGAAAAACTAGATATTAACACCATAGCCATTCATCATGGAAAAATTAAAATGGATGAAAAAATAAATGAAAAATTATATAAATTAATGTTTAAAAATATTAATTTTATTAATCTTTTACGTATCTATGAAGAAATAACAGCCAAGGTGCCAACTTCTTTAATCTCTGAAGGTTGGTTTTTAGACAACATACAAGAATCTGAAAAAAAGATTTATGATAAATTAAAAGTTGCCATGGATGTTGTTTTAGCTCTTTTAATGCTATTCGTATTTTTAATTTTATTAATACCAATTTCTTTGATTACGCTAATTACTAGTGGTAGACCTATATTTTATAGTCAAAAACGCATTGGAGAAAAAGATAAATCTTTTAAAATACATAAATTTAGAACAATGATTAAAAATGCCGAGCAAGGTAATGCACAATTTGCATCAATAAATGATAACAGAATAACTAAATTTGGAAAATTTTTACGCACTACTAGACTAGACGAATTGCCTCAAGTAATAAATATCTTAAAAGGTGAAATGAGCTTTATTGGACCAAGACCAGAAAGGCCAGAGTTTGTAACTCAACTTGAACAAGAGATGCCATTTTATTCTACAAGACATTTAGCAAAACCAGGACTTACTGGTTGGGCACAAATCAACTATCCATACGCAGGAACAATAGCAGAAAATTTAAAAAAACTACAATACGATATTTATTATATAAAAAACAGATCTCTGCTTTTAGATTTTGCTATAATTTTAAAAACCTTTAATATCATTATTAGATTCAAAGGAAGATAAAAGTCGCATAACTTGGAACTTAAAACTTATAACTTAACCACAAAATCCTGCATAGCAGGATTTTGTGGTAGTCAATTATAAAATGATTTTATGTTATAATAAAAATATTATATGTCCAACATACATCTACATTATTTAAGCCACCATTTAACAAGGCAATTAAACGAGCTTTATGTGAGTACTGTTATTTTTGCATTTGGACAATCCATGATGCTGGTCTTTGTTCCGATTTTTTTATTTGAAAAAGGATTTAGTATTGCACAAATTATTTTATATTTTTCTATTCATTATCTTTTTTATGCTGTTCTAATGCTACCTATTGGTAAAATTATAGCAAAAATAGGATACGAAAACTCTATAGGATGGTCTATGCCACTTTATGGCATCTATATAGGCTCTCTTTTACTTATACCCGCATACCCAATACTACTATTTATAAATGCTTTTTTATGGGCACTATATAAAGCCTTTTATTGGCCGGCTTTTCATGCAGATTTTACAAAATTTGGAGATGTAGATGCAAGGGGTGAAGAAATAAGTTCTTTAGGAGTTTTGGTTGGAATGGTAAGTATTATGGGTCCGACAATTGGGGGCTATGTAATTGCACAATATGGATTTAACTGGATGTTTATAATAACACTAATACTTTCCTTTCTATCGCTTATACCACTTTTAAAAAGTAAGGAAAAATATAAACCAGAATCTTTTTCTATTAAAAATATTGTTAAAGATTTTTTTAGTAAAAAATACCGTAACGACATGATAGCAAACTTGGGTACAGGAGAAGATATAATCGCTCAATCTGTTTGGCCAATATTTTTATTAACAATTTTTACAGACTATAAGGATATTGGAGTTCTTACAACCATTGCTTTGTTTATAGCGTTTATCATTATACTTGTGATGGGTAAGCTAGCTAATAAACCTAAAAAAACAAGACTAATAAAAACAACTTCTGTATTTTTAGCTTTATCGTGGTTTTTTAGAATATTTTCATTTAACTGGCTATCAATATTTGCATCAGATGCGGTTTATAAAATTTCTAAAAAAAGCTTACTCGTGCCAGTCCAAGCCCTAATATATGATAGACCTAAAGGTAAAAACCTATTACATTATCTTATATTAAGAGAAATAGCTTTAGCTGTTAGTAAAGGTGCAATAGGTTTAGTAGCATTTGTAGTAATGATTATTACCGGTCAAGTGTTGTTAACATTTCTATTAGCGGGAGTGGTAACGTTTTTCTATTTTTATTGGGGTGATCAGATAATAGATGATGATAGAAGTGCCATAGTAAAAATGAGTGGTATAAAATAATCAGCAACTGGATTATATGGCAATTAGTTATACACATTGCAAAAAATACATATATTTAGTAGGATACTATTAAGTTCTTTTATCAAGGAGAAAAAAATGAATACACGGAATCAACATAGAGAAGAATTAATTCAGCAAATAGAAGATAGAATTTTTCGTCTACCTGGAAAACCGAGAATACTTTGGTGTGATGAAATCAAGCCATATAGAGATATTCTATATCAAAAATCAATAGAAGCACTAGAAGGCATTCTAGAAAGAATTAAAAATTGGAGTTGGCCAGAAGTAGAACAACAATTTATGCATGCTGTTGTAAACGAAGAGCCTTTTCTTCCTCTAGAAAATCCACCAAAAAGAGACTAATATATAGTCTCTTTTATATTATCTCAATTATTTACATTTTTAATTATCTGCCTTATCTTCATTTTTAGCAACTAAACCATTATTAATGTTTTCTACAATCTTTAAAAGCTTCTGCTCTGCACCAACCCTATCACCTAGTTGAATAAATGCACGCGTGTCTTTTGGTAAACATTTTCCTCCATACCCACGATAGCCCTTATGTAAAACTTTTAAATGAGATGGACCAATTCTTTTATCTGCAGCTGCACAATCTCTAACCTCTTCATAATCAATATTCATTTTTTCGCATACATCATAAATCTGATTTGCAAAAATAACTTTTGTAGAAAACCATGTATTATTAAAATATTTAACCATTTCAGCAACACGGGCTGGCACGATACGTTCAAATGGAGCTAATGGTAAAAGTAACATCAAATCTTTTGCAATATTAAAACTTTGCTCTGTATATCCAACAATCTGTCTATCTGGATAATTCATATCCTGATCTGCTGTGACCTCTGTTAAAAATTCTGGATTAAATAATATCTTATGATGTGGAAATTCTGCCTGTATAGCATCTGTTGTGCCTGGTAATATAGTAGACTTTAATACTACTATTTTTTCTCCTTCTAAAATAGATAATGCTTGTTTAACATAAGATAAATCAAAACCACCCTTTTCTTCATCATAAGGAGTAGGTACGCAGACAAAAATCATATCTGCTTTATTTATCTCCTCTTTAGAATCTAATCCTCTTGGTGGATCATAAAGTATCGGCTTCTCCCCTTTACCCTCAAAATATCTAGCAACAGAACCTCCCACCATGCCAATACCCATTATTCCTATTTTATATTCTTTCATATATTTAACTTTAATAATTAAACAAATTTTTTATTTTCTTTTTTAAATTCTTGATAATCTTTTTTTGTCGGCAAAGAAAAATATGATGTTTCTATTATATTTTCTTTTTTTCTTTCTCCACTATTTAATAAATTTAATGTTTCTAAAAGTAAGTCTGGCATATCATTATAAATATCAATGTAATAATCAAATACACTCTTAGATTTTAACATATCGTATTTTTTTTGCAAAAATATCTCACCTTTATCGATTTTTTCATTAACCTCATGAATAGTAACACCAATAGGAAGCTTATCATCCTTAATTGTCCAAAAAACAGGCCATATGCCACGATACGCAGGCAAAAGAGCACTATGTTTATTTATTATCATACCCTTTACAGCTTGTAATAATTTCTTTTTAATAATATATCCAAGAGTAATAAAAATAATATCAACATTATTTTTTTCTACCCAAGAAACTACAAAGTCAGCATTTGGACTATCTTTATAAAAAACCGGAATATTATTTTTATCTCCAAGATCTTGAAAATTTTTATATTTTTTATTTTTAGTATTTTTTTCGTATAAGACAGTTTTTATGGCTAATTTAATAAAATCAACTAATCCCATAATCTTAAGATACTCCCAATACAATCTTACACCACTCTTACCTTTTAATTTATCTGGAAAAACAAAAATACCAACGATTTCATATTTATCATTTGATTTATCAATAAAACTACACCATGCATTAAATAAAAAAGTGTAATCTTCTGCTGTAAAAATAGCTATACGCATAATATATTAAACAATAGTATCTATTGATATATTGTTTCCATTATTAAAATCTAGAGAATAAAAAAGTGACTGCAAGGCAAACATTGATACCCAAGAATTAATATGGTTTAATTTTTTACCATCATCATTAAATCCGTAATAAAAACCACCTGCATGTTCATTATCTTTTTTTTGCCATTTTAAAAGATGTTCTGACAACTGATTAGCTTTATATAAATACTCTTGCATTAAACCTTTACTTAAAAAATAAGATAGCAATCTTAATGCCTGAGAAGATGTATCAACCCTTTCATTAAAATTAAAATTATTATTTACAAAGCTACATGGAACACCTCCATTTTTTTGCATATTATCAATGGTCCAATAAATACCCTTACATGCACTTGTTACAAATCTAGACTCTCCTAGCTTAACACCGACAAATGTTAGACCCTCACATGTATAAATATGGGGATGCATATATGTTCCACCGTTATCTAAGAAAGAAACAAATCTACCATTACTTTGTTGTAATAAAAATGCAAAATCACAAATCTTGATAGCACCTTGTTTATATAACTCATTACCAGTAATTAAATATAAATCAACTAAACCAATAGCTATCTTTGCATGAAATGATCCTGATTGAGTTGACCACTTTTTGTATTCACTAATAAATTTATTATTTTTACTATCATAATATGCATAAAATGATCCATCATTTTTTTGTGCACGTAATACTAAAAAATCTGCAATTTTTTTTGCAGCTTCTAAATACTTATTATTTTTTGTAGCATTATAAACACTAGTTAAACCATACAAAACCATCCCTGTATCAAAAGTATAAACAAAACCAGAGTCAAATGAATATCCAGATGCGTTATCATCTACTTCAAGATAATTTCTTGTTAAAATACCGCCGGAATTGTGAAGAGCATTTTTTAAAATCCAATCAGCAGCCAACTCTGCTCTTTCTAATAATATTTTATAGCCAAAACGATTATATAAATAAATTAACTTTGTCATACCATATCCAGTAATTTCTGAATATACATATTTATATGTTTTTTTATCTAAATCAAACCAACTATTAAAACCACCATCAAGATCTTCTGATGTTCCTACATTTTGTATACCGGAATTTAAAATCCAATTCACTCCTTTATCAATAAATTCTTTATTCATTTTTTTATGATAATTTTAAATTATTTTTTGCCCACAGAATATTCTTTTTTATTCCCTCATCAATAGAAACTTGAGGCTCCCATCCAAATAATTCTTTTGCTTTACTATAATTAACTTGTAGCTTACCAACCTCTGAGGTTCTAGCTGGAGTAAATGCTATTTCTGATGAAGAATTAGTAAATTCTATAATTTTTTTAGCTAAATCAATAATACTTACATCAACTCCTGTACCAAAATTAACTGCCTGACCAACAGCTTTTTTGTCTGTTCCCATTAATAAAAAACCTCTCACCATATCATCAACATATGTTAAATCTCTTGTCTGTTCTCCTAAACCATATACTGTTAATGGTTTTCCCTCTAAAGCCAATCTAATAAACTTAGGCACTACATCATAAGTATGTCTTGGTCCATACGTATTAAAAGGTCTAATAATAGAAACGGGTAATTTATAAGTGTTCCAGTAAGAAAAGGCGAATCTATCTGCAGCAGCCTTAGAAGCTCCATAAGGGGATGAAGGGTACATTGGGTGCTCTTCATCTATTGGCCCCTTACAAGTGCCATATATCTCGCTTGAAGAGGTTACAACTAGCTGTTCTAGGTTGTCTATATTCATTGCTGCATGCATCACATTTAAAGTCCCATCTAGATTAGTTTCTTTAACCTCTATTGGATGCTCAAAAGAATTAGGCACATATGCGTCTGCAGCTAAATGATATATATATTCTGGTTTATTTTTAGAAATTAAAGAAATAGAATCAGAGCTTGCAATATCTCCTGTTAATATACTTTCTAGCTTATCTTCAAGGTGTTTGATATTTTTTAAAGTATATTTTGTAGTGCCACTTACAGAGTTACCTCTTAAATAAACAGAAACTTTAGCACCCATTTCAACTAATCTATCTGTTAAATGAGAGCCCATAAAACCATCAGCGCCTGTTACTAAAACCTTTTTCCCTTCTAAATTTATATTCATAATAATTTATTACTTAATTTTTCTTTTAAAATATTTATCATTTGATTAGCAGTATTACCTTCACCATAAGGATTACTCCACTTAATCTGAGATAATAACATACTATTAATAGCACTATCTATCTTAGTGGTACTTAATCCTGATAAAACACTCATCCCAAGTTCTACACTCTCTGGACGCTCTGTATTATTTCTCATAATAATACATGGTATCTTTAAAATACAAGCTTCTTCTTGTACACCTCCAGAATCTGTTATTATCAATCTAGCTTTTGATTCTAAAGCTAAGAAATCAAGATACGACAAAGGTCTAGTAATCTCTATGCCCGTTGGTAATGTTAAATTATATGCAGATATCATTTTCTCTGTTCTAGGGTGTAGAGATAAAACTATTTTAAAATCAGAATATTTATATTTTAACATCTCTAAAACTCTGATAAATTCTTCTAATTTTTGTTTATAATCAACATTTTCAGGCCTATGCATTGTTACTAAAAAATATTTAGCTGATACTAATGATAATTTTTCTAATATAGATGATTTATTATTTGCTATCATAATATGTTCTAATACAGCATCAACAACAGAGTTTCCTATAGTAAAAATATTGTCATTAGTATAACCTTCTTCTAAAAGATTCATTTCTGCTCGTTTTGTAGGAGTAAACAAAAAATCAGAAATATGATCAGTTGTTATTCTATTGATCTCTTCTATCATTCCTAAATCATAACTTCTTAAACCAGCTTCTAAATGTGCTACTTTAATACCTAATTTATTAGCAGCTAATGCAACAGATAAAACAGATGTTGTATCCCCTTGTACAACAACTAAGTCTGGCATCTCTTTTTGTAAAACTTCTTTACTACCTAAAACCATCTTACCAACCTGTTTATTATAAGGAACATTACCAATGCCCAAATTATATTTTGAATTAATAAGCTCTAAATCTTCAAAAAAAACCTTATCCATCTCTGGACTATAATGCTGTCCAGTATGCAATATAAAAAAATCAATATTATTTTTTTCACACTCACGAATTATCGGAGCCATCTTAATTATTTCTGGACGTGTACCAACTACTATTGCTAATTTCATAAATTACTTACTTGTTTTTTTAAATCTTTTCTCAAGATGCCATTTCAAAATTTTAAAAATTAATTTAAAATGCCTAACCATCTCTTTCCAATAATTTAATTTGGATTGACCATGCGTTCTTACAACCATTGCTGCAGGTATTTCTACATATTTTTTTTCTTCCATAACCAATAATTTAAATAACACTTCTGCAAAAACATCAAAACCCTTAGCATCAATTTGCAAATCTCTTACATCAGCTGTTTTATATAATCTTAATATTTGATTAACAGAGGTTATTGGTATACCAAACAAAATTCTATAAACAAAAAGTGCTGACTTGCTAATAAACCATCTACTAAAAGTTAACTCTTCGTGATGACGAGCTAGTTTTGGAGAACCTATCACCAAATCAACACCTCCTAAAGAAAATCTTTTTAACAACACCTCTATTAATTCTGGACGAAAAGAAAAATCACCATCTAGGGTCACCAACAAATCATATTTTGCATTTTTAAATCCAGCCTTAATCGCCTCTCCCAAACCCTTATTTTCAGTAAAGCTAATAATCCTTAATTGTGGAAGTGCTAATTTTTTAGCAAAATCAACAGTATTATCAGAACTACCATCATCTATTAATAAGATTTCATAAGGTATCCCTAAATTATTTAATTCAGGAACTAGCTCTTTAGGAATTCTATGAATATTTTCTTCTTCATTAAAACAAGGTATCACAACTGATAATCCTGTCATACTGTTAAATTGTATTTTTTGTTCTTTTTCACTCATAAAATTAACCCTATGAATTAATAAAAAAATATTAATTACAGGTCTTAAGTCAATATATTATATTATTATATATTATAATTAAAATACCACATTGTCAAATACAAAAGCGAGTTTCAACTCGCTTATTTTTCTCTAAATTAAACCAAATCTTCCCATTTTAACATTGTATTTTCTGGCACATCTCTAACAAGTGTCTTACCTAATACCTGCCTATAATCTATAGATCTGATACCGGTGCCTGGCCTCTTGCTAGTAATCATCGCTCTATTTAAAATAGTACCTTTTTTAACCGAACACGATGTAACCAAACTTCTTTTCGCCCATACCCAAACTGGACGTTCTTCTTCAAATAGTTTTTTTTCTCCATTTAAAGCCACTTCAGCATCACGCATATAAGATATTAATGACTTAAGGGTCTTTGGGTCATGAGAAAAGTGACTATCAGCATCAGGCGTATTTCTATCTAGTGTAAAATGTTTTTCTACAAATTTTGCACCAAGACTTAAAGCTGCCCACATTATAGACTCTTCCGTAATTACCCTACCGTCACTACCTCTAATACCTTCTGGTGGTGTATGATCTGATAAACCAGTTATCAGCTTATAACGTTCTGTCAGCATTTTGATACACCCTAAATGAAGCTCTCCTGTATTCTTAGGTGAATAAGTTGATACACAATGTGCTAACATTAATGGAAAATCATTGCCACCAGATTCTCTAATTCTATTAACAGCAATATCTAACTCAAAATCTTCTGTCATTCCGGTTGATAACATTATTGGCTTACCCATTTTAGCGACTTCCTCAATAAAGGGTAGATCTTCTGTTTCACCTGAGCCAATCTTAAAACCTTCTACACCCATAGAATTTAAAAGTTCTGCAGCCTTCAATGAAAAAGGTGTACAAAAATATTGAATACCAATTTTATTACACCATTGCATTAGCTCATAATGTTCATCTGGAGTTAATAAATTCTGCTCAATAAAACCCCATAGAGAACCCCATTTAGAAAACATTGAACCTGAGGCTTCTTCCATCTCACGACGCAACATTTCTTCATGTGGAAGGTGAAGCTGAAATTTAACCATATCTGCACCAGATTCTTTAGCTGCTTGTGCAATTTCTTTAGCTTTATTCAAAGAACCATTATGGTTATCACATCCTTCAGCAATAACAACACAAGGGCTGTCATTACTAAACACAACCGAACCGATTGTTATTTTTGTATTCATATTCAAACCTCCTTCTGAATGTAATACTTCATTCATACTAAAGTAAAAAACTTATTATGTCAATGCCTCTTTACTATAACCTTTAGAATAATCTATTTTTATAGTTTTACCTTCTTTAAAAGACTTGAAAACAGCAGCAACAACCAGCATTGTATCTAGTCCCCGTTCTAAAGAAATAGGAGAATCTACTATATCAACTTTACCATCCAATAAGTCTTGGATATGTAAAGTTTCTGCATAAAAATCATCTGGTCTTTTTTTAGGGAAAAAATCTTCATTAACACTATCTAAGCCATTATACTTATATTTTAAAGAATCTCCATCTGGAGTTGCACCCTTTATAGCTTCTAAATATCCATTCTCACATTGAACGCGAGCACATATCTTAACAGGTTCTGTTATAACATCCTGGACCACCCTTCCTAAAAAGCCCTTTTCTGTTTTTAAATTCATTAATGATAGTTCATCATAATCCACCTTTCCATCAGTGACCATCTGTAAATTTGCTGAAACCTCTGTTACACGCCCTTGCCCCAATAACATTGCATAATATTGCCAAAGATTTATAGCGTGAGAATGCTCTGCTGTTGCACCGCCACCCTTTTGCCAAAACCCTAAATAAGTGTCTTCTGGTCCAGATAGCCAAGGATGAGCTCCAAAAATACCAGTCCACAGCTCTCTAATTTCTACATCCATAGTTTGAGGCTTTCCTAATTTACCAGATAATAATAAATCACGGGTAGCATTAGAAAATTTTGATAATACATATTCGTAACCAACTATGACTTTTGTATCGGGGTGTTTTTTTAATTCTTCTAAAAATTCATTCACACCTTTTAGCTCCGGGGTGCAGACTGGTTTTTCTACTTGTAAAATTTTAGGATTCTCAGCTAGAACTTGAAGTGCTAAATCCATTCTTACATGAGGTGGTGTACCGAGGTAAATAATGTCAAAACCACCCTTAGGCTCTTCTCCAGCTTTATATAATTTAATTTCATCATCCCAAGCACCATAACGCATTGGATATATATCATCTTTTGTTCTTAATAATGCTTTTTCATCTAAATCAACAATGGATACATCCCAACCCATTCTACGAGATGCTTGTGCTAAGTGGTTACCTATAGATCCGGCACCATATATTTTTACTTTCATATTTTTAATAATTTATTCTTTTTTGAACGCTTACTTCTATTTTTGATAAAATATCAGCAATTTGTTTACCTGCGGTTCCATTTCCATATATATATTCCGGTTCATAACTACCATGTTCTAACTGCCTGACTAATGCATTATAAATTTCTTCACCATCATAAGCAACATTGGTAACATTTGTGCCACATTCTCTGTCTTGCTGTCTAGTTCCTATATTAATAGTTGGAGTACCAAAATAACAAGTTTCTCTCATACCACTAGAAGAGTTACCAAACATAACCTTAGCATTACGAATTAAATTTACATATATCTTATAAGGAATATGTTTTACTACAACAAGATTTCCTTTATTATTGTCTCTAACAAAATTTCTTATTCCTTGGGATATATCATCTCCACCAGCATCAATATTTGGCCATAACATTATAATGTTATAATCATTTATTCTAGATATAGCACTTAAAGTTTCTTTTATCTGGTCTTTTCCTGTACCAAATTCTGTCGTTACAGGATGTTGTAAGCCCAATATAAACGGTTTATTTAAATCTTGTATTTTTTGCTTCTCATCTTTAATTACTATTTCATTTAATTTATGTAGAGTTTCTTCTTGAGAATATTTTTCTGTTTCCAAAAGTAAATCTGTAGCAGGACATCCAACATTAAAAACATCTTGCGGATTTTCCCCCATTTTGATAACTCTTTCTTTACTTTTATCTGTTGCAGGAAAGTGAACATGAGCTAGCTTAGTAATAGCGTGTCTTATACTTTCATCAATAGTTCCCGTAACTTCACCGCCTTGTATATGTGCAACTCTTATATTCATTAATGCTGCAGCAGTTGCAACGGCTAAAATTTCATACCTATCTGTTAAAGCTATTACAAAATCAGGTTTAGTATTATCAAAAAAAGTAGCTAAATCAGAAATAGCTATTGATACTGATTTAGTCATGGTAGTTGGATTCTTACCATCTAACTCCATATATATCCTATGATCAACAGGTATGCCGTCAGACTCTATCTCTTTAATTGTCATTCCATACTTTTCTAATAAGTGTGCACCCATAACAACTAATGAAACTTCTAAGTCTGGGTGTTTATATATCTCGCGAATTATTGTTCTGCCACGACTATATTCAGCACGATTAGCTGTAACAACACATATCTTTCTTTTTTTATTCATATTTATTTTTTATAATATTTTCTGCTATTTTAAAATCTAACTCCTCATCAATATTTATAGACTCCACTTCGTCCATAAATATGTATCCAATATTTTTACCAAAAATCTTTCCCTTTTCTATTAATTCTTTTTTACTTATATAAAGAGCTCCATTTTCTACATATACCGGTTTACGGCCATCCTGTCTATTTTTACGCTCACTATAAAGAGGAGTTAAAGAATCATTAGTATTTATATCATAGGAATACTTATAAATAGGCAAAATACCTATTAAAGTATCATAGCGATTTTTAGAGAACTTGTCAATCGCATCATTAATTGTTTTTACAGTTCTAAATGGAGAGGTTGCTGGAAGTAAAATAACAGCATCTGGTTCATAATTTTCTTTTTCTTTTAATACTTTTAACACATGTTCTAACACAGGCTCTGTTTTAGAAATGTCACTTGCTAAATCCACTGGCCTATCTACCACCTCTGCACCCCACTCTTTTGAGACGTTAGCTATTTCTAAATCTTCTGTAGAAACAATCAATCTATCTATTAATGGAGATTTTTTTGATTCTAATATAGTGTGGGCAATTAATGGCTTATCTATGAGCTGTTTTATATTCTTACGTGGTACACCTTTAGAGCCTCCACGAGCTGGTATTATTGCTAAAATTTTCATACTATTTATTTTCTTTATTTAAAAATTGTAAAATAAAATTCGCCACTCTTTCTCCAGATTTTCCATCAAGTTTATATGTCAGAAGTTTAGCTGTATATACCCTTTCTTGATGTTTAATATTAGAGTTTTTTAAATATTCATTAATTCTATTTCTTAAAGCTTCTCTACTATCAACCAAATCTACACCACCAGCACGAACTATATTACTATAATGTGAAGATTTATAATACATGCCAAGATATGGTGTATGCTTAGGCTCTCCAGGAACCATAAAATTAATATTAATAACCGGAGTATCTAAAATACTTGCCTCAATAGAAAGCGTGGTTGCATAAGTTATTAAAATATCTGCATGATATAATTCATTTGCTAAGTGCTTCATCTGTTCAAATGAAGCATCCCACTTATCCGTAAAAAAGTTTCTTTTCTTCATCGTCTGATCTAAATATACACCTTTTATATTTTTAAAAACTGTATAATCACTGAACTCTAAAGTATCAGAATAATGAGGTCTGATTATTAGCTGACAAGGCTCTATTAATTCATTATTATCTATCATTTCTTTTAACATAGATACTACATGTGGTCCATATGGAGCCCATACACCCTCTGATGCAAAAAATAAAGTTTTTTTATTTTTATCTAATCCTAGATTATTTAAAAACTCATCTTTATCATAAAAAGTATTTGGATCCTGATAAAGATCAAATTGAGGAAAGCCAACGACTTCTACATCTTCTTTTTTCATACCATGTAAACTAATAGCTAATTCTTGCATAATTTCATTTTGCACCATTAATTTATCTGGCTTAATGGCTATTAAAATCCTATCTAAATTATCCCAGCTTCTTGCCATGCTAATATTTGGAACATTGAATCTTTTAGCAGACTTTAAAATTGCTATATCACGTTTTGCTTTGATGATGGTAGAAACGACTAGATTAGGATTATATTTTTCAAAGTATTTATCAAAATCATTGTCAGGAAAAAGATTAAATTCTAAAAATCTAAATAAAGATTTTAATAACGGTAAATTACTTATTATAGTTGCGCCTATATGCCCTAAAATATAAAAAATAAAAGCTTTATCTTTTTTTGTTACCCTACCACCATATCTCATCATAAACTTTGCTGTATCAGTGTAAACTGTTTTTTGCATAACTGCTGTAAACAACCTCTTTCTAAAACTAGAATATTCTACATCAGGAGTTTCTTCAAAAATTACATTATCTCCAACAAAATCATTTCTAAAATCATCTGGCATACCTTCTGGAACAAAAATAACCAAACGTATATTTGGTTCTGATTTTAAAATACTAAAAATATTAGTTCTTAAAATATTTCTTGCGACAATCCCCCTTGATAACATGATGAAAATAGTTTTCATAATTTTATTTTTTATAAGCAACTAAAAAATGTCCCTGACTAATTGAATAATTGGTTTTAAACGGATATCTCATAAAAAAAGAACGTACTTTTATTATGAAATTATAAACCTTTGCTATTTTTTTATCTGTTTTAATTGATATGGGAACAAAAATAGGAAGTGGACATACATTGACCACATAAGCATCTTTAAAGCCCACATCTTTTGCATTCTTTAAATATTCTTCCGGGCCATCATTATTTCTATGATAATCTTTCTGTATATGATAATTACCAGTAAAGATACCTACAAACCATTTATATAAATTATTAATACGTTGAATAGACCATTTAGTGGGTATGTTAAGAGAAATTAATACTCCACCTGGTTTTAAAACTCTAATCGCCTCTTTTAATATATCCTTATAATTATCTATATGCTCTAATAGCCCTATAGAATGCACTATATCAAAACTATTATCATTAAATGGTAAGCTATTAGCACCACTTATAAAAAAATTACCAACAGCGTTATGCTGCATAAAATTTTTCTTTGCTACATCTATTGCGTCAGCAGACATATCCAAAAGAGAGACATCTAGATTGTTATATTTATTTAAATATAAAGATAGCGTTCCTCTGCCACACCCTAGCTCTAATGCATTTTTATAATTTTTACCCTGAACAATGGTTTCATAAAACTTATGATACCAATAAAGATTAATCTGTCTTTGAGTCTTTGGTAACTTTCCTTTTAAAACAAACAGGGATTTCTCATCAGAATCTTGATTTTCTTTTATATCCTTCCATTTATCTTTAAAAATATGCTCCATATTATTTTTTTATTAAAATATAACAAACCTTTAATGATAAAAACCTACTTTTAGGCAAAAATTTATTCAATCTCCTTGGCTTAATATATGGTATAAATGGATCTGCATACATAACCTTTTCTATATTAAAATTTCTTAAAAATAATTTATGAAAAATGGCAGGTGTTATAATAAAAATATGATTATTGTCTTTTCTATATCCAAATATATCCCCTTTAAATAAAAATGTGATTTTATCAAGCCATGTATTAACATTAGGAAAAGAAACTATTAACCTTCCTCCTGACTTTAATACTCTTATTGCTTCATTTATAAAATTAATAGGATTTTCTAAATGCTCTATAAGAGCAATAGATAAAATAATATCCAAGGAAGCTGTTTCCACAGGAATATTATTTCTACTGGCATCCATTTCTTTAAAATAATTATTTAATTCTGGGTATTTTATATAATTATTTATATCTAATGCCAATAAATTTTTATATCCATTTTTATATAAACTAAATAAAATATCACCTCCAGAAACACCAACCTCAGCTATTTTAATATTTTTATTACCATTATATAATTTACAAATATAATTAGATAAAATACCTGACCTACTCCAATAGCTCCCTTTTATATATTTAGATTTACTTTCCTTATAATTATTTTTAACCTCCCTCGATCCTATGAAACAATCTCCCATATTAATATAATTCTTTATTATTTAAAATCTCTTTTTCTGCTCTTTTTAATTCTTCTAGAAAATCAACTTCCAACCATCCATATCCACTAATATCCCCAATATTAATATCTGCTCCACTATTTACAAGCCCCCTAAGAACATCTTCTACTACTAATTTTTCATTATCTTCTTTTAACATATCCTCTACTTGTTTTTTATATTGATCTATATAATCTTTATCGCAATACGTTAAACCAATATACCCTGCATTAAATTTATCTAATTTTTTTGATATCTGATTTAATTTCATATTTTCGTGCCAAACCTTCATATCATCATCACCTAATTTTCTATCGAAATCACAAAATGCAGTAATTCCATTTAATTGATTAGCAACAAGCTCTGCAATAGCTTTTTTATAAATATGATCTGTATTAGCTAATAAAAAAGAAGAATTAATATCTGGAAGTACCTTTAATAATGTATATAAATTACCCTTCTTATATTCTAAGTTTTCTGCAACCTTGACGGAATTATCGTAATTTAATATTTTTTCTTTTAATTTTTGATAATCACAGCCACCTATAACTATTATTTCTTTTGCTCCAATCGCACGTAAAAAATCTATTGCATAAAAAGCCATCGGTCTACCAGCAACCTCAACTAAGCCTTTGGTGGTTCCGTGACCTAAACGAGTTCCTGTGCCAGCTGCCATCAAAATTCCTATAAAATCTTTTTTCATAAAACTAAATCACTAATATTATTAATAATCTTCATGTCTTTATCTATTTTTAAAAAATCTTTTTTATTAAAAGTTCCAGTAATACCAATAAAATCAATTCCAAAATCCTTAGCAATAACAGCGTCATGTAAAGAATCGCCTATAAACACAGCACTTTCTTTTTCAATAGCCAATTGTTTAATAACCTCATTAAAATGATCAAAACCTTTAGAAAAATTATCTTTGTATCCTAAAACTAAAGAAAAAATATTAGAAAGATTATTGTTAATAATAAAATTATCTAAATTATATTGATAATTATTTGAAGATATTACCAAATTTAAATCATATTTTTTAAAAAAACTTAAAGCATCGCCAACCTCTTTTTCTAAAACTACATCCGCTGTTGCATTTAATTTTTGAGATTCGTATAATCTAACAATCTTATTATTTAATTTATGATTGGGAAATATATTTTCCAACTGCCTTACAAATGGTAATCCGCTTGTTTTAAGATATTTATTTCTAGCTTCTTCTTGTGATATATTATAATTTTCTGAAATTAAATGACTCGCCACATCAGCAAAAATATGCATAGTATCAACTAAAGTTCCGTCAAAATCAAATATAATTGTATCTTTATTATCTAACATATTATTTATTTAAAAAACTTAATACAGCATCGGCAATACGATTACCTGACAAGCCATCTATCTTATAACAAAAATAGTTTCTTAATCTTTCTCTACCTGCAGACAAGAGAGTTGGATTATCTAAATAACTATTTATAGAATTTAATAACTCTATCTCATTATCCACCATCCACACTCCTCCAGTTTTTACAACTCTTCCATGGTATTCACTATCATACCAATGAGCTATAGATTCTGCATAAGGTATTTTTTTATAACCATCAAATGTAATATTAATTACAGGCTTATCAAATGCAGCAGCATCTAAAGATATGGTTGATGCTGAGGTTATAACTATATCTGCATAACGCATTATATTGGTAAAATATTTTATTTGATTCTTAGAATAATCCCACCTATCTTTAAAGCCAGTGGAATGATCGTAATTACTATCTATAAAAACAGTGTTAGTATTTTTAATTTCAGCAAACTTTTTATCATCATCTTTATACATAAAATGAGGCCTAATAAAAAGCACGCTATCTTTAATAAGTTTTTTATCATCAATAAATCCTGTGATCATTTTAGCTATATCCCCATCATGCTTTGCTACCTTACCCTCAGAACAAAAAACTATTATTTTTTTATCCAGTGGTAGACCAATAAAATTACAAAATTCTTCTCTTGTCATTAAATATTCTGGTTTTTTATAAAAATCAAATTGCGGTATCCCACACATTATAATATCCTTATTTTTATAATTTTGATATTTTAACGCTTCATCTTTTGTATAATCAGACCAAACAATAAACTTATCAGCTTTTACTCTAAATAACATTTTGGAAGTATTATCCCATGTTTTAGCCATGCCTATAGTTTTAATACCTCTAGATTTTGCTTGCTTCAATACATATACATCATAATCTTCCATGCTACTAGTAGAAAAAACTAAATCTGGATTATATTTATTAAAAATATCAATATAATAATTATCCTTAACCAATAAATTATCAAGCCACCTAAAAAAGCTTTTCAAAAATTTTAATTTACTCAAAGGTGTAAATATTATTTTTTTAAAAATATATTTAAAATAACTACCTTCCTTAGGGCTATAAATACCATAACGATCTCTCATTGCAATACTATTATTATAAACTAAACCCTTATTAAACCCCACTATAACTCTACTAATAAAATCCCATTTATCTAATTCTATTAAATTTTCAAAAAATACATTAGGGTGAGAAAATTCTGATAAAAATCTCTTATCCTTATATGCGGGAGTTAAAATAACTATTCTATGACCAGAATTTTTTAATATATTATAAAAATCTGTTTGTAGTAAATTTCTTGCCGTTCCTCCACGCGACATCGTT
>Ga0210057_1000707_pt1 | contig 54518 bp, 58 predicted proteins | sample CryGeyCG2114_010_2_FD_183968 | JGI IMG/M metagenome (GOLD analysis project Ga0210057, IMG submission 183968) | Groundwater microbial communities from aquifer - Crystal Geyser CG10_big_fil_rev_8/21/14_0.10 (SPAdes) (version 2) | ecosystem: Environmental > Aquatic > Deep subsurface > Groundwater ...
TTGGACATAAATAATAAACCAGCCCAAGAACTCTTAACCTCGTTACAAAAATAATTTAAATCTTCCTCCTTTATTACCCGTCAGCCTTGAAAATAGCCTACCTTATGCCCTATAATTCACGTATGCTTGATATTGTCGTTGCCCCAAATAAAATATTAGTTGAAAAAACAAAACAGGTTGTGGTTTTTGACAAAAAGCTCAAAAAAACTATTGAGCAAATGGAAAAAGCTTTGGATGCAACAACCGATCCAATTGGTGTCGGCCTTGCTGCGCCTCAAGTCAATATTCCAAAGAGAATTTTTATAGCCCGCCCTACTCCAAAAGCAAAACTTTTAGTTGTAATAAATCCAATTATTGTGAGTGAATCCTCCGAGAAAGGAATCCCAAATCAAATTAATTCTAAAAAAATCGAGGCTAGAAAACCTCAAGCATCTAAGAAAAAACTTTTGGAAGGATGTCTTTCCATCCCTGACATCTGGGGAAATGTATCAAGAAAAAGAGAGGTAGAGCTTGAATATCAAGACATTGAAGGAAAAAAAATAAAAAAAACTTTTAAAGGCTTTTTGGCTACTATCGTCCAACACGAGATAGACCATTTAAATGGTGTTCTTTTTACAAAAAGGGTCATTGAACAAAAAGAGAAACTCTATAGAAGCCACAAAAACGCTGAAGGCGAAGATGAATTTGACGAGATAGAGCTATAAATATTTACCTCTCAATCGGTATAAAAAAGTTATCAGCCAACTCTTGAAAACTTGGATCACTTGTAATCCTAAAAGGAGAATGTTCTGATGTTTTTGTATACGCCTGATGTTCTTCAGGATCCAACAATCCTACAAACGCCCTAGCTGGCAAGACTGATAACACCCCAAAACTACTAGCTATTGCGATATCTTTTCCTTTACGCAAAAAGCTTCTTCTCGTAAGACCCTTTTCCTGTTCTTCTTTACCAAGTTCTTTATAGATATAAGCCCCACCTAATGGGGCCACAGCAAAAATAAGACCTAATTTTGCGTACGCAAACTTTTCTGCTGTTTTTTTGCTTCTTGCTTCCTGAATAACGTGATAAAACTCATGAAGAAATACAGAATTATTCTTTCTTTCATACATGTACTCTGAAAGGGCACGATTTGAAAATATAACCTCAATACGATGTTCCATATTTAGAAAAGACCGACCAGTAATAGCAGCTGCTGTTGGGTGCACAAACCCCATTTCTTGAATTTTTATATCAAGCCCTCTCTGAACGATAAATGCTGTTACTTTTTCTGCCTCTTCATTGCCTCCTTCAGCATACGCCAACTGTGCTAATATTTTGGAAATTGCAGTTGGGTTTGGCGAAAATGTTTATCCGCTTTGTGCATTGATGTTGCCCTCCATTCTTTTCGCGAACCCATCAATTCGTACCCTTGCAGCCTCATTTATTTTATGTTTTTCTTCTCCAACACCAGTAGACCATTTAAAGTCTGCGCCAAGCGCTAGTGCTCCAGTAGCTGCAGCAGTGCCCTTAATCATTGTTCTCCTACTTACTTCGTGCATATAGGCAAGAATTATACACCATGGCTCTCAAATAATTGAATACGCTATAATATAAGCATGGAACAGCGGATTATTTTTTTTGGATCGGGGTATTATGTTATTCCAATTGTTGAGAAACTTCTGCAACACAATCTATTACTCGTTGTTACAACTGAAATTGAGGGAAAGTTTGTAAATTATTTAAGATCAAACAATATTCCATTCGTTCAAAGCAAACTTAAAGCCCCGGAAGATATAAATAAAATTACTGAACTTACCCCAACTCTTGGAATACTTGCCTCATATGGCGCTATTATTCCAACAGCGGTAATCGATCTTTTCCCAAATGGAATTCTTAATATACACCCAAGTTTACTGCCAAAATATAAAGGCCCGAGTCCAATTCAATATGCAATTCTTGATGGGGCTAAAAAAACAGGAATAACAATCATAAAACTAGATGATCAAGTTGACCATGGACCAATTATTTTGCAAAAAGAAACAAGCCTAGACAATACTGAAACACTCAAAAATCTTACAGAAAAATTATTCTTTTCGGGCGCAGAAATGATCCAAGAAATTATACAAAAGCTTGAAAATGGACTATCATTAAAGAAAAAAGTGCAGGCCAGCATTCAAACTGAATTTACACAAAAAATAAAAAAACAAGACGGGTATATTGATTTTGACAATCCACCCTCTTCTATTGAGCTAGATAGAAAAATAAGGGCTTTTTATCCTTGGCCTACTGTCTGGTTTAAGACAAAACTAAACGGAAGTGAAAAGCTGATAAAACTTCTACCACATAAGATGATTCAAGTTGAGGGAAAAAATCCGATGAACCTTAAAGACTTTGCGAATGGGTATTCTCAGGGAGAAGAGATTCTTCAGAAACTTTCTTTTTCTTAGTTTTCTTCATAAGCTTTATGCAGTTTGTGCATAATTTAACACGAATCATTTTGCCTTCAACCTCTATTCTTTTCTTCTGAATATTCGGCTTAAAGCCATGATTTGTTCTATTTTTTGCGTGGGATACTCTATGCCCCCACATAACGCTTTTACTACAATTATCACATTTAAATGCCATACGCTTTTTTTCCTTTCGTTAAAAAACAATTATACTGATTTTGAACTTAAATATCAAACAGGAAATATTCTGTTTGTAATTTGCGAGCATTTAAACAAAGCGCGTTAAAAAATTATTTGTGAAGTTGTCAGGGGGATTCCCATCCTTGTGACGGAGGGGGAGGACTTCCCCCGACGAGCAAGCGAATAATTTTAGTGCGACTTTAACGCTCGCGAGCTTTTGCATACTTTTGGCGATACAAAAGTATGAGGCGCCATTTTGCCATCGACAGAAAAGTACGATAAAAATGAATAAATAGCTACAAAAAAATCCCCATTTCTGAGGACTTTTTTTGCAAAACTACAACTTAGAATTATTATTTTAATTCCACAGTTGCTCCAGCGGTTGTAAGTTTTTCCTTGGCCTCATCAGCTGTCTTTTTATTCACTGCTGTCATTACCTCTTTTGGTGCTGCGTCGACCAAATCCTTTGCTTCTTTAAGTCCCAAGGTTGGAACGAGCTCCCTCAAAGTTTTGATAACAGATAACTTGTTTGCTCCCGAACTTGCAATGACTACATTGAAGACTGTTTGCTCTTCAGCTGGTTCTCCTGCATCTCCTACTGGAGCTGATCCTGCTGCTGCGACTGGAGCCTGAGCTGTTACGCCAAACTTTTCTTCAAGAGCCTTTACTAATTCTGATAATTCAAGAACTGACATTTCCTCGACGGCTGTCATAAGTTCTTCTTTTGTTAATTTTTTGTCTGCCATTAGTTGTAGTCACCCCCTTTCATTTGCTTCAAAATTTATACTGAAGCTGCTTTTTTCTTCTCGATTTCTTTCAAAACCAAAGCTAATTTCACAATATTCCCATTAAGTACATACACAAATTTTGAAACAGGAGCATTCAAAATTCCAACTAACTTTCCAAGCAAAATCTCACGTGATGGAAGAGTTGCGAGCTTATTAACCATCTCAGTCTCAATTATTTTGCCTTCGAAAATTCCGAATTTTATTGTCGGGAGACTATGTTTTTTTATAAAAGCAGCTAAAACCTTAATTGTTTTGAGTGGGTCTTCATATGAAAAAAGAGTTGCATAGGGACCCTGAAGAAGTTCTTTTGCGTCGATTTTCTTTTCCTGTAAAGCGATATTCATAAGTGTATTTTTTGTTACCGCTATTTCAGACTCTATTTCAGAAAGCTGTTTTCGCATTTCCTCAAGCTGTTGATGAGTAAGACCAGAATAATCAACAAAAAACATACCGGTTGCACGGCTTGCTTTGTCTTTTACTTCTTCAAGTAATTGTGTATTTCTTTGACTTGGCATAAACTTTTTAGTATTCAGTATTCCGTGTACAGTATCGAGCATAAATTTCCCAATAAAAAACGCTTCTCCAAGAAGCGTCTTGCTGAATACTCAATACCGAATACCCTATTCTGACTTGCTCCTCGGTAGGAAATTAAGCTTTAAACACCTACTGTCTTTGGACTAATCAGTAGTTTAGCAGAAAAATTAGAGCTGGTCAAGCTACATTTTAAGACCAAACTTTCCACCTGAGCTCACTATCAAACCCCTCATTTCAAGCTCGGACAAAATTAAAATTAGCTTTTTAATTGGAATTTTTACTTGCCTCACGACCTCATCTACGGAGAGATTCTCGCTTTCCAGAGCTTCAACTATCTTTTTTTCCTCTTTTGATAAATTTAAATTGCCAAAGCTACTTTTTGTACTTAATCCTACAGACTTCAAATTTAACTCGTCCAAAACATCACTGGCAGTACTTACCAAAATCGCATCCCCTTTCAAGAGTTCTATCGTGCCTTTTGATTGCACTGACACAATTGAACCTGGCACGGCAAATATTTTTTTGCCTTGCTTCACTGCCTCATTTGCTGTAATCAGAGCGCCGCTATTCTCTCTTGCTTCAGTGACTAAAATAGCTTGGGATATTCCGGCAATGATTCTATTTCTAGCTGGAAAACTGCCCTTTGTAGGAATTGCACCAAGCGGGTATTCGGAGATAATAAGCCCATTATTTTTCAAAATTTCATTGTAAAGCCCTTGGTTTTCGCCTGGCGTACAACAATCCACTCCACTCCCAAGAACCGCAATTGTTGCGCCACGGTTTTCAAGCGCGCTTCTGTGAGCAACGCTATCCACGCCAAGCGCCAATCCTGACGTAATTACAATATTAGCGCGTACCAAATCCGAGACTAGCATTTGCGTTACCTCACGACCGTATGATGTGGTTTTACGACTCCCCACAACCGCAATAGATTTTTCATTCAAAAGTTTCTTATTGCCTTTTGTAAATAAAACTATCGGCGGACTATCAATTTTTTTAAGCAAATCCGGATAGTCGGTGTCTTCTTGTGTTACTATCTCTACTCCTTTTTGCTTGAGCTTTATAAGATAGGTCTTAACGTCAAATTCGCCGCGAAATTTTGCAAATTTTCCAAAGCTTTCCCCACTCAAACCAATCTTTTTAAAATCAAGTGCAGTAGCGCTCCATGCTTTATCAGTTGTTTTTGTAACTTTTAGAAGATCTCTTAATCTTTTTGGGCCAATAATTGGCGCAAGAGAAAATGAGAGATAAATATCTTTTGATGTCATATAATATTTTTTTGAGTCATAAAAAATTGTAGATTAAGGATTATAAGGTGTAGTGATGTATTGATACATCACTACACTATGACAGTAAGAGTTAAAACCAATTTTTGACAAATTTGGACCCTTTAGTTATTCTATTACTCTTTTGTCCCTGCTCTTTTTTGATATTTTTCTTGGCTTTTTCTACTGCAAGTCTCAATCCCCCACTTCCCTCTTCCAATTTTGCTTTAATTTTTGAAACTGTTTGAGTACTTGTTTGTGACTCACTTGCTATTTCTCGAATTCCCCTTCCTTCCACAATTAAATTAGCAACATGCCATCTTCTCTTTAACATTCGAAGCTCCGAAGGAGTTAGTATGTCTTTAAAAAATCCCTTTACTTCATCTAAGTTTTTAAGAGAATTTAAAATTTCGTAAAGAAAATGAATATCTCTAAAATATTTTTCGTTTTCAACTTCAATTTTAGGTTTTGCCATGAGTTATAAATTTATACTACCACATCTGTAGTGACGTATCAATACATCACTACACTATAATTAATCCTGGATTGACAAGTAGTTAAAAATGTATGAAAATTACTGTAGATGGAAGAACAAATACCAAATCAACCTGCATATCCAGTCCCACCGCCAACCCAACCCTCAATACAACCAGACCATTCCTCTTCTCGCAACTGGCTAAAAATTGCAGGAATTGTTTTGGGAATTATTGTTATAATTAGCGGTAGCGGATATTTATTAGGAGTAAAGAATGCCAATGTTTCTCAAGCTCCCGAACAAGCCACTCAAGCCCCTAAACCAGAGGCTGATCGTCCTTTGGACGAAACCGCAAGCTGGAAAACATATACTAATTCCAAGTATGGTTACCAAATTGAATATCCTAGTGAGTGGTCGATTATTGGGTCAGGACCTAACATTACCGATCCTTGCGTAAGCGATGCGGCTGATCAACAAGTTGTTACTGTAATGCAAGACGATATAAATTGCGAGAACGAAAAGGGGTTCGATAAGCTTAAAGTATCCCTTACAATTACCGTCGGAAATACAGAATGGAAAGAAGACGAGATTATCCCTTTTGCCAGTGAAACAATAAATATAGGAGACATTCAAGGATGGACTACTAGAAGTGATTGCACATTACAAACTGGGTGCATGCAAATTATTTATTTCAATCATAATGGAAATGGTTTTGGAATAATGTCTGAACCTGTTGATGGTGTAGGAGATTATGACTATAGCACTCTCTTTGATCAAATCCTCTCCACCTTTAAATTCACCAACTAGCTACTTATTCTCAAAGGGTCATCTGCTCTTTATTACTTCGTTTCGAACAAGCCGCTTTCTTCATTTATTCGTAGCTCCGCTCTTTCTTACTTGTTCGAAAACATAAGCTTTACTTATTAGTAAAGGGTCGCTCGCGCTCTTTCTTACTTCGTTTCTAACAAGCGCTTTCCTCATTTGTTCGTAAAGTAATCCTTTAATATATCCCGCGCAATTGGGCCTGCTATACTTGACCCTTCGCCACTGTTTTCAACTAAAACAGTCACAACTATTTCCGGATTATAAAAAGGGGCAAAAACCGTAATCCAAGCATGAGGAAGAGTATCTTCGCCACCGCTTTCAGAAGTTCCTGTTTTGCATCCTACGGAAATTCTTACCATTTCCGCCGAATCAGATGCGCTATGAGTATAATTTTTATCATCTATTGTAATTCTTTTATTCTTTACTTTAAAATCAAAAAAAGGCCATGCGACTCCTCCACTTTCGCAAGATTCACGCATTCCTTCCCTCACCAAATCTACATATCCTTTATCAAGAAAGTCTTTTCGCAAAATCTGTGTTTTGTTTTTCATTAAATGTGGCTTGTAAAGAATTCCATCATTTGCAAAAACGGTTGTAAAACTATTTACCTGAAGAGGAGTTGTCAAAAGATAACCTTGCCCAATCCCGTAATTATACGTATCACCCAGATACCAAGGCTCTCCAATTATTTTTTGCTTCCAGGAAGGATCAGGGACTGTACCTGACGCTTCACCCGGAATATCTATTCCCAATTTTTCTCCAAGTCCCACTTTTTTTGCCCAGGCTGAGATATTACTTACCCCAGCACTTTCCGCTGCTTTATAAAAAAATATATCATTTGACCTTTTTATGGCGCCCACGACATCAAGAAGTCCTTCTGTCTTGCCATGTTGCAAAAAATACCAATTTCCAAATGAAAAAGCCCCAACACGAAGCACTCCTGTATCGTCAATTTTTGTATCCGAATTAATTGTTCCTTGCTCAAGCGCCGCAATAGCTGTAACAAGCTTGAAGGTTGACCCAGGGGGATAAACGCCTCCAATTGCGCGATCCAAAAGGGGCTGATTTTGGTTATCCAAAAGCGTGCTTTCCCGACTACTATAATCGCCTTGCGGCTCATAATCATTGTTATGAGTAAATATATTCGGATCAAAGTCGGGCTTTGAATATAATGCCAAAATTTCCCCATTTCTTGGATCAGATACGACTACTGCTCCTTTTTTTACATTTTCAAACGCTAGACTTACTGCAAGCTGTACGTTTAAATCTATAGTCGTATTAATGCTTTTTCCTTGAACTGGCTCCTCTCGCCCGAGTGAGCGAATAACGTTTCCCCCAGCATCTATCTCAAAAAGCTCTTTTCCGCTTTTACCATGTAAAAGATTTTCATATTGACGCTCTAACCCCATTTGTCCTACAAAATCAGAAATCCCATAATTCTTAAATTCAGGAAGAACAATCTCCTCTTCCGAAATTTGGCCCACATACCCCAACACATGAGAAAGAGAATTTTTATAAATATACTGTCTTTGTACTGCCTCGTCTACTTTTTGACCAGACTCAATTAATTTTAAAGCCTCATCTTGATCAAGCCATTTAACTTTTTTTTCCTCAATCTTCTTATATGAAGCTGCATTGCTAACAAGCACTTTGCCATTTCTATCATAAATTATGCCTCTTGGAGCAGTAATAATTACTGTTTTGGTTCTATTATTTTCAGAGAGGACTCTGTAATAATCACCCCGAACAATCTGAATATAAAAAAGGCGCAAAACTAAAAAAAGAAAAAACAATATCAGCAAAACCAGCGGCAAGGCTTCGATCAGCTCTGGAGATAAAAAATTTCTTCTTTCTGAATACCTTTTCGTTTTCTCGCGTGTTACAAAATCAGAAAAAGTTGGGCCAATTTTTACCATAACAGTTTTTTATTTGAAAGAATATAAAATATTGTTAGTCCAATAATAAAAAAGATTAGATGCAATATTATGTTTGTGCTGTATGAAAAAAAATAAGCGTACATGAAAGTAAAAAAAGTACTAGAAAAAGCTATGAGTAGATAATTTTTCATTTCAAAAATATTCTTGTATAGATTAAAAAACAAAAATATTGCAAAAAGTATTAGCGAGCTTATTCCTAACGGCCTCAGATATAAACTATCAGCAATTATCGAAATCAGAAAAATTGTGATAAAAGTTTTGTTATTTGGAAAAAGCATAAATAAGATAATAGACAAAAGAAAAATTATAGGAAAGGATATAATCGATCCTTCTATAAAAAAGGCAGCTAATAAAACTAAGATAATTAAGTTTTGTAAGTTCATTGTTTTATTTTATTAAAAACAGGCTGTTTATTTCATTAAAAAACAAGCTGTTTATTTTGCTAAAAAGACGGTTGATAGTTTTGAAAAATCAAGCAAGCTTTCAATTTTTGCACTTTGAAACGATTCGGAATCAGATTTATTTATTGAGGTAATTTTACCAACAACAATATCGTTTTTGACCCCCAAACCAGCACTATTAATCTCACCTTTTGTTACAATTATATCTCCCACTTTTAACGTATCAGTTACTGCAACATTATCAAGAAATATAAAATCCTCTTTGCCATAAACAATTCCATTTGCACTTGTTTCCCGATCAATTACAACGGCTGAAAATTTATTACTTGCAGGAAGAGTTACCTTGGAAAACGAACCTCCTACTTCACTAACTACACCTACTAAATTATTCTCAAAAATTACAGTCATCTGTTTTCCAATCCCGTCATTTGTGCCTTTATCTATTATAAATGCATAGGGTTTGGAAAATGGACCCTCAAATCCAACAATCTTAGCAGGTATTAAATTTTGTGAATCCAAACTTGAGACTTGAAACTGACTTTTCAATGCAGAATTATCTTGTTTTAATGTCTCGTAGTCATTAAGTTTTTGGAGTAGAATTTTATTCTCATTTTTTAATTTTGCAATCTCAGACTCAGAGCCAGACGAAATACCAGCTTTCGCTTCATACAAAAATGACTTGGGAAAATAAAAAACATTATTTATAGTTTTTTGAATAAATTTTAGAGGAAAAAAATAATTTATAGCTAACAGACTTAATGAAACGAGCATAAAAAGTATCAAATTTTTATTCGTTTTGCTTTTCATTACAGAACTCTATTTTACTACCTAGGGGTTTTCTTTACAAATATTTATTACTGACTCTTTAGCTTTCCAAATACTAACTCCCTTTTCCATGTGGTTCCAGGAGGCCAACATGTTTGAAGAATAAGCCTATCTCCTCCGCCAATATTTGAACTTATATATTCGACATCACTTGGATCGACGATTTTTTTATCATACACTTTATAGTTGTACCTTTTGCCTTGAGAAAATACGTATATATCGTCATCATTTTCTAGCTTGCCAATAAGATAAAAAACTGCATTATATCGGCCAACGTTCCAAAAATTGTCCGCACTATGCGCAAATAAGTAAGTTGTTCCATTAAGACCCGGGAACGCCGAGCCCTTTGCGTGAGCTATCGACTCTTGTAAAACCTTTAGATATTCTTTTTTGTTTGCTGGGTCAACATTGGCTGTAATCTTCTCGCTTGCCCCAATCTTAGGAATAACAATTGAGAAATCCGTTGAGGGCGGAATTAATATTTTTTCAGTATTATTTTCTAGAACTTTTGAAAGCAAACTTTCGCTTTTTTCTTGCTCATCTCTACTAATCTTAAGTATTTCGCCAAGAGGAGAGGTATTGGCAACACCATAACTTATTCCTTTAAGTTGATTTATTTTGTAAGCTGCTTCGAAATACAAGCTTTGCCCAAAAGTCAAAACCAAACCGAGAACTGCCATCCCTATTAAAAAATTTCCTGCATAATACATAACTTTTCTTTTTTCCATGAGCCTTAATTCATTCTATGGGATTATCGTCACGTTTTCAAACTAAAAATGCTACTTTCTACGAGCGAGGAAAAGAAAAAGAATAATCAGTAGAAAAGCTGTCGCTGACATCATGGGAATTGTTATATATCCAAAACTTGCGAATTGCTTCGCACTGCAAGACGCCACCTCATCATTGCATTGCAAAATATTTGGGTACAATTGAAGAAGATAGTGATAACTTGCTATTAAAAATCCAAAGATTGATAAAACAATTGAATATTTCTTGATATTAAAATCGTCTTTAAATGCACCAATTCCCAAAATTACAACCTGGGGATACATAAAAATACGCTGGAACCAACAAAGCTTACACGGCGTAAATAATGCAATTTCAGACAGAAAAAGACTTCCTGCCACCGCAATTGATGAAACAAAAAATGCAAAATACAAAGAGTTTTGAGATAAAAATTTAAAAACAGAGCTACTGGAAGGTTTTTTTTTGAAAATAGATACTATAAGTAATCCAAGCAAGACTATTATTAATATCTGACCAAAAAGCGTTAAAGATGCAAGGACCTGAATTATAAAAGATACTGGAGCTCCATCCATTATTTTAAATTACTCTCAATGATGCTTTTGAAATCTTCATAATTTGTAGGATTTTGAATTAACTTTCCGTTTATAAAAAACGTAGGTGTGCCCGAAACTCCAGCACTCACGCCCTCTTGCTGCATTGCGCTTACTTTATCAGAAAGGCTTTTGTCTTCAAGATCTTTTGTAAATCTTCCTACATCCAGCCCCAAGCTTTTTGCGTAAAAAATAAATTTATCCTGTGCTCCGAGAGCATTTAAATCAGCCCATTCACTTTGATTATCGTATAATGCGTCGTGCATTTCCCAAAATTTTTCCTGTAATCCCGCAGCTTCCGCAGCAACTGCTGCTCCCATAGCATTTCTATGAATAGTGGTTAGGGGAAAATGTTTAAAAAGAAGTTTTACTTTTCCATCCTCATCCTGAAGAATCTTTTGAACAAAAGGCTCATACGCTTTACAAGCGGGGCACTGAAAATCTCCAAACTCAACGAGCGTTGCGGAAGCACTTGCATTTCCTCGGACTTGCCCGTCACTTGATAAAGAAATACTAGCAGTCGTCTTTGTTGATTTGCTTTGCTTAGTCAAAATTATGAGGTATGCAAAAAGCGATAAGAAAAGAATTGATGCAACAACTATAACAACCCACTTAATTATGCTTCCAATATTTTTTGACATATAGATATAATATGAAAAATATAATTTTTAGTCAATAGAAGAACTTTGCTGTCGGAGTGCTGGGAATCGGACCCAGTGTCTCTGCGTCCCGAACGCAGCGTGATACCGGTTCACTACACTCCGATTTGTTATTCTGTACCCCTGATTGGAATCGAACCTACATCTTGCCCTAGACTCTTTTTGTGTGCCGTCGAGAGGAATTGAACCTCCAACCTCCCCCTAATCGCTTTTTGCTAAAAACAAAAAGTAGTACAGACTGCTCTAAAAATTTGGTGACCCCGGGGAGAGCCGAAATCCCAGTCTTTCCCTAGTCCCTTTTGTACCCCTGATAGGAATCGAACCTACATCTCGCCCTTAGGACGGGCTTGCTCTATCCATTAAGCTACAGAGGCTCTTGCATATTTTACCATAGAGAGGAATACAAAAAGTAGGACGGGATGCTCTGCTTTTTGACTTTAGTCAAAATGTGATTTTCATTGAGCTATTGGCGTCACCAAATTTTCAAGCTACGCTTATCCGTTGAGCTACGACGGCAATATGCCCACAAAAAGCAGGACGGATGCTCTGCTTTTTGACTTTAGTCAAAAAGTGACCTCCATTAAACTACAGAGGCTCTTGAGTATTTTATCACATAATAGGAGTGCGTAAATAATTGACAAAAAAATTCTTTCTTGCTACGCTTAATTAGATATGAAAAAAAATAAAACAGCAATAAAACGAAGTACAAATGCTCAAAAACTATCAAAAAGAAATAGAAATTCTTTTTTTCTAAATAATAAAAAGTTATTTCCTTTTATTATTGGTATAACAACGCTGCTCGTTCTCGCTCTAATTTTATACAAATATAGTGTTAATAATAATTATAAAGTGAAGGTTTTAGGAGCTCAAATAGAATACTTGAAGTAAATTATTTTCTTTCTTCTTCAGCATAAATTTGTGAAAAGTCTTCTTTGCCCCAAGAAAATATATCATCGTCAGAAAACATTAGCCTTATTTCATCTCGTGCTGCACTTGAACTTTCCGAAGCATGAATCAGATTATATTGCTGACTCATAGCAAAATCCCCTCTAATCGTTCCAGGATCTGCATCGCGCCCAAGAGTAACACCTATCATTTTTCTAACAGTCGCCACGCACCCCACTCCCTCCCAAACCATAGCAACAATAGGATATGATTTCATGTATGACTTAAGGCCAGGAAAAAACGGTTTATCTTTGTGATGAACATACCACTCATCCAATAGATCATCTGATAGAGATACCATTTTGACGGCAGAAAGCCTTAATCCTTTTCGTTCAAATCTGTGAATTATTTCACCGATTAATCCTCTTTGCACACCATCTGGCTTAACTAATACCACTGTCTGTTCCATATAAAGAATAGTATCGCGACAAAACCCAAAAGTCAATAGAAATAAAATGTCGAGTTGACCAATTTATCACTATAAGATATAATTTTGCTTATGCAAAAAGAGATTTCAAAAAGACCGCATAATCACGATGCAGAAGATGGATGGACGAGAAAAACACAATTTCCTCCTATTGGAACGCCTGAATCACGCAACATCATTAATGCCCTTGCGGCAATTGGCTGGGATAACAAAATCGGAAAATGGGAATACAAACATTCAAGACAAGAGATAGGTCCATTGCGCAATATAACTATTCTATTAAGTAATCAATTAATGCAATCACTTGATGAATTTAGAACAGACGAAGAAAGCTATCAAGACGCTATAAAAAACGCTGAATCCATATTGAAGTCGACAGCCAATCGCACTATAACAGAAGGCAAACAATCACAAGAAATATTTTCAATGATTAATTATCAAGCTCTGCGAACAATCATGGCACGCTCAAATCCACCAGAAAATCCAAAAGTTGATAAGAATAGTCTAAAACATATACCTGTGGCTATAAAAAAAATTGCTAAGATTGCATCCTTGTATATGCAATGGGAAGCCCTATCGGAAGAGCCCGAACTTACCGATCACTCCAATCCTTTTGAAATCATGTACTATATGCACAATTTTGGAATACGAGAATTTCAATTTCTCGGCATCGGTGGGAAAAAACATATTATAGCAAGAATTAAATCTGGGCCTAAAGAGGAAGACTTTGTTGATTTTGCAGTCTAAATCAAAAGTTTTTTAAATCTCGCGTCGCTTTTAAAGTTTCCAATTATTGCAAGATTTTGAGGACGCACAAGATATTCTCTGGCAACGCGTTCTACATCGGAAAGCTTTATCTTGTTAATTTTTTCAATTATTTCATTTGGATTTTCGAGTTTTTTCTCAAGAGTCATGCCCACTCCATACATCACAGCGACAGACCTTGTATCTTCCAACTCCAAAACAAAATGACCCTTTGTGTATTCTTTCGCCTTGTCTAGCTCCTTCTCTGTTATCTCACCAATAATTTTCACTTTTTCGTATTCTTCTCGAACAACCTGTATTGCTTCATCTATCCTTTTTGGATCAGCTCCCACAAAAGTTGTGAGATGCCCACAGTCCAAGTACTCATCACTGTGCGTTTTTACATAATAAGCAAGTCCCCTCTTCTCACGAATTTCGTGAAAAAGACGCGAACTCATTCCTCCACCCAAAATTGAAGCTAAAATCGACAGAGGATATCGGTCTTTCTCGTTTGACAATCCGACTGTTCTAACCCCCAACGCGAAATGGGCTTGTTCTGTTTCTTTTTGTCGCAATAACACTTTGTTTTCTTTTTGAATCTCGACTACTTCTTCTGCTTTATTTGTTGCAAAAATAGGCATTGGTTTAAAATATTTTTCGATTTGTGCTTGCGTTTTTTTAACATCTACTTTCCCAGCTACAACAACTGTCATGTTGCTTGCTGAATAAAACTTGCCCATATAACTTATAAAGTCCTCCCGAGTTACCCCTGCTATAACATCCTTAGATCCAGCAATATCCCATCCCATAGGCGTATCACCATACAAAAGACTCTCATAAACGTCGCCAATTTTCCGAGGAGGAGTATCTTCATATAGATTTATTTCCTCAAGTATTACTCCTTTTTCTTTGTCAATTTCTTTTGAATCGAGAAGAAGACCCATCAACATATCAGACAGAATGTCCAGAGAAAGTTCAACACGATGCGCAGCTGACTTTATGTAATAACCTGTGTATTCTTTGCCTGTAAAAGCATTGCTTTCAGCACCCGCTCCATCAATAAGAGTTGCAATTTCACGAGCACTTGGTCTTTTCTTTGTGCCCTTAAAAGCCATATGTTCAAGAAAATGGGAGATACCACTGTTGTTTCGATTCTCATATCGACTGCCTGCCCCAACCATAACCATGGTAGTAGCGCTCTCGACTTCAAGAACGGGAATAATTACAACATTTAGCCCGTTTTCGAGTTTTGAATAATGGTAATCCATAGGAGGATACTGTGTATTTTCTCACAAACATAGCTTTCTTTCAAGGTTGAAAGTCTAAGATTGCGCGAGTATAATACACCTTTATGAAAAAAGAGCAAGAAACAAGACTTGAGCCAAGTGACGATACGGCATTAATTAAATCAGCCGTAGAAGAATGCATTAAAAACTCCAAGGCTAATGAGTTGTCTGATAAATGCAGGGAGATAATATTAAATAATATGCCTACCTTTTTAGCTAGAACTTCACAGATGCACAATGGAAACTGGAATAATCTTACTGCCAAACAAGCAATAGAAGAGCTTGCGCAGGAGGATAATTCATATACTGTCAATAGAAATATATTTAGCCCAAATCCATTTGGAGACTTAATAGCTTCTATTTGTATAGAAAATGGCTCTGAAAATAAAGGAGGCATAAAACAGACTCTAAATCGAATTTTCACAAACTCTATTGGCATGCTTCAAACCAAAACCAATACTTTTGAAGATTATAGAAATATAATTAATTTATCTAAAACGGGCAATCCAAGTGTAAGACCTGGAGTGGTGAGAAACTCTAAGACTCCACTTCCGAGACGCTATATTTCATCTTTTACGAGATAAACAACTCTTTTCCAATTTGAGTCAAAATTTGACTTGAAGAGTTATAATTTTACTATGGCAATCACAGAACAACAAAGATCCGAGGCTATGGGAGAAAATAATCCGGAAATAACGCAGACTATTAATAATCTAGTAGATAAAATTTTTCCAAAAGAACTCGACCAAAATATAAGAGATAGCTTCTCAGGAGAAATGATTACCCTACTAGGGGATATAAAAACAATATCTAACGGCAGATGGAGTAAAATCAGAACAACTACAGACAATCACGATTTATTGATTAATTTAAGCGGCGAACCAATAGCAAGAATTATGTCCTCTAGAAAGATTAGTGATCATCTAGGCAAAAGAACAGCCACTATAGCTATAAAAAAAATCATCGTACAAGCTTTAATGCTTTTGGAAAATGGGGCAACTAGCAATGAAGAGCTAAAAGCTAAAAATTTACCAAAGGGCAATTTGCGCCATCAAAAATAGTATCGATGTTAAATTTTACCCTCTTCACACCTCTTTAATAAATCTTTCTTCATCGATAAAATTTCTACATTTTTTCAACGACTTCAATTCCAAGAATATTGAGTCCGTTTTTAATCACCTGTCCTGTTGCCTTGGTCAAAACAAGCCTAAAACTATTTCCTGCAATCTTCTCTTTCTCGTAAAAAGTGCTGAAGCTTTGCGCGAGCTCAAAAAGATAAGTACAAAGAATATTTGGTGAGTATTTTTCCGCCGCTTCCTCAATAATTTCTTCAAAGTGTAGTAATGTTCTTATCAAATTTTCTTCCTCAATCCCTAATTCACTCGAACTATTTACTTGTTCAATATTTTGATTTTCTTCTTTTTCAAGAACACTTATTATCCTTACATAAGAATATTGCAAATAAGGCCCTGAAGCTCCTGATAACGAAATTGACTCGTCAAAATTAAAAGCAGTGTCTCCTCCTATTCCGCTTTTCAAAAGAGCAAATTTTATAGAAGCAACGGCTACTTTTTGGGCTGTATCACTATCCATTTCAAAATATTTTTCTTTTAATTTTTTTTCTGCCTCAAAAATCAACCAATCTCCCGTTATGACATTTCCTGTTCTGCTGGACATTTTACCGCTAGGAAGTCTTACCATTCCGTGAGAAATATGTTTTGTTTTTACCCTTAATTCTGGATTTATTTGTTCAAGAGCCTTAAGTAAAACTTTAAAATACTCATTTATCTCATTTCCAGTAATAATTACCGATTGGTCATAGGCGAAATCGTCATATTTTGTTGGCGCAAGACCCAGCTCTTTTGCCTCATACGTAGGAAGGCCAAGAGAATTTATAAAAACCCTGCTATGAAGTCCGTATTTTTCGCCTGGGAAAATTATTGCCCCATCGCTTTTTTCAAAAATCCCTTTTTTTAAATTTTCCTCAACTATTTTCTTACCTCGCTTGCCAACTTCGCTTTCAAAATAGTATTTATCAAACTTTGTGCCTAAAATTTTATAAATTTCTTCAAAATGAGCAAGGCTCCACTCTCTGCCTTTGTCATAAAACTCTGCAACAGAATTATCCTTATCATAAATTTTCTTGTTTATGCTTATTATTTCCTGTTTGATTTTTTCATCTTCTTCAAACTTTGTCGCACCCAAAGCATATGCTTTTCCTAAAAATATTGTTTTTTCAGAAAGTGGTGCATTATCATCCGGCATCTCACTCACAAGCGCCATCATGCCATAAATTGCCTTTGCTACATGCATTCCAACATCTCCTTGATAATTTGCCCTGATAACTCTAGCCCCTTGGGTCTGCAACAATCGACATAAAGCCTCACCGACCGCATTGCTATACAAATGCCCAATATGAAATTCTTTAAAAGGATTAGGATCTGTAAATTCAACTATTATTTTTTTATCCTTTAATTTTCCTGATGTCCCAAAACTTTCTTGTGAAAAGATAATTTGATTGAGATTGCTTATCAAAAAATCGTGGGAAACAAAAAAATTGACAAATCCGGGCTGTACGGCAACAACTTTTGCAATTTTTGAATTCGTCAAGTCATTTAGTCTTTCACTTATTTTAAGAGCCATTTCAATCGGTGAGCTAAACCCTGCCGTTTTAAAATGTACCATTGCCACATTTGAATAATAATCACCAAAAGCCTTATCAGCAGTTGCTTTAATCTGTATTTCTATATTTTGGTCTTCAAGCTCAGTCAGAGTTGACATGAGAATGTCGCGAATATAATTTCTTATTTCCATATCTTTTATAATAGACCAAATACGAGGCTAAAACAATGCCTGTTTTAGTATGTAGACTCTATAAAAAGTGGTTTTTATTTTTCTAAATTGAGTTCTTTGAGGAATTGTCTGAATTCACCATTTATATCAGGGTGCTGAAGAGCCATTTCGACAACTGTTTTCATGTATTCAATTTTATTCCCCGTATCATAGTATTTTCCATTTTCTATCTCTACGGCATATACTGGGACCCCTTGGTCTCGCAATATATTAATTGCATCAGTTAGCCAGATCTCCCCACCTTTTCCAGGCGCTAGACTTCTCAAAGCATTAAAAATTTCGGGTGGCAGAATATAGGCCCCGTGAGTCGCAAGATTTGAAGGTGCATTTTCAGGACTTGGTTTTTCAACAATTGCTTTTATTTTGAAAACATTTCCCTCAACAGGCTCAATATCAGCAATTCCATAGCGTGAAAGGTCTTCTTTCTTTTCAATCTTAACGCCACTAATAACAATTCCCCCATACTTTTCGTGTACTTCTATCATTTGTTTTAGTCTCGGAGGGGTTGAGTAGATAAATTCATCTCCCCAAATTGCAGCAAATGGTTCATCTTCAATTGCTGGCTCGGCAGACAAAACAGGCGTTCCATTCCCATAAGGCCCTTTTTGTCTAATGTAGATAAAATTTGCCATTTCAGAAAGCTTATTGATGGTATCAAGAAGTAACTGCTTATCTCCGGCCAAAAGATTTCTCACCAAATCTTCACTTGGCCTATCAAAATGGTCTTCTATTGCTCGCTTATTAGCTCCTGTTACTACGATTATGTCTTTGATTCCCGAAGCAACAACCTCTTCAACTACATATTGGATGACGGGCTTGTCAACAACAGGAAGCATTTCTTTAGGCATGGCCTTAGTCTGAGGAAGAAATCGGGTACCAAAACCTGCTGCCGGAATAACTGCTTTACGAATCTTTTGAGCCATATTTTTAGATTGATGGGTAAATATGCGCACTTTTAGCGTGCTCTATTTAATACCATTGGATAATATTGTAGTTTTAAGAAAGTGAATTGTCAATTCTACTATTTAAAGCATCTTTACAACAAAGCTCAACTTGTGATAAAATCTAACTCGTTATGGTCACATTCCTAAAGGAAGTAAGAGCAGAACTTATTAATGTTACGTGGCCAACGGGAAAAGACGTAGCTAGACTTACTTTCATAGTTGTAGGAATAAGCCTTATAGTTGGAATTTATTTGGGGATTGCAGATTATTTATTTACTATCCTCTTGGGGCTCGTAATAAGTTAGTCGATAAATTAAACTTTTGTTTTAAACAAAACAATTATCTAATAAACAAACAAATTATGGATTTTGATTTACAAGAAAAAAGAGCAAGATGGTTTATTGTCCACACGTATTCTGGGCATGAAAACAAAGTCGCAAAAACTTTGATGCAACGTGTTGGATCTATGGGCTTTGGGGAACGTATTCTTGAGGTATTAGTCCCTACGAAAGAGATCGTTAAGGTTCGTGGAGGCAAAAAAGAAACAGTCAAGGAGAAAATTTTTGCTGGATATATTTTTGTAAAAATGGTTCTCGATGACGAAGCTTGGCTTTTGGTTAGAACAACTCCAGGAGTTACCTCTTTTGTTGGAACTCAAAATAAACCTACTCCGGTACGAGACGATGAGGTTGACGCAATTATAAAGTTTGTCGATACAAAAGACCCAATATTTAAATCTGCTTTTTCCACTGGTGAAGCAGTAAAAATTACAGACGGGCCATTTTCTGATTTTCTTGGATCAGTAGAATCAATTGATGAGGCAAAAGGAAAAATTAAAGTGCTTGTTTCAATTTTTGGAAGAGAAACACCAGTCGAGCTTGATTTTTTACAAGTAGCGAAGATATAAGCAAAGTTTCCTTTTTGAGCTTTCGCTCAAAAATTAAACCAACAAGAGTATGGCTAAAAAAATAAAACTATTAATTAAATTAAATGTAAAAGGCGGAGAAGCAACTCCAGCCCCTCCCGTAGGAACAGCACTTGGTCCTCATGGGCTTCCTATAATGGATTTTGTTAAAGCGTTTAATGATAAAACCGCAGACCAAAAAGGGACTGTTTTACCAGTTGTAATAACGGTTTATGAAGACAGAACATTTTCATTTATAGTCAAAAAGCCACCAGTTGCAGAACTTATTAAAAAAGCACTAAATTTGCAAAAAGCATCTCAAAAACCAGGACGTGATAGCGCTGGAAAATTGACTAATGCACAAGCGGAACAAATTGCAGAAATAAAAATGGATGATCTTAACACAAAAGATATAAAACAAGCCGCAAAAATTGTAAAAGGGGTAGCTAGAAGCATGGGGATACAAAGCGAATAGGTAAATAAACAAATTTGAAGGAATAGTTAAAAGGATATTCACAAAATGGGAAAAATAAGATTAAAAACAATTGGTGACGAAAGTCAAGAAATAGAAGCCAAAAAAAAGCTCAAGGATCGTCGTGAGCAAAAAACACTCAGAGATACTCAAGATAAAAAAATGGGTAAGGCTCCAGGTTTGAAAGGCGGAGAGAATATTGTTACTGTTGGACCAAGTGAAGAAGAACTCCAAAAAGCAGAGGAATTGCAGGTAGAAGGATCAAAAATTGAAGAAAAAGATGGGAAAAAAGGAAAAAGCAAATTTAACATAAAAAAAACACACACAGCTTCTAGAAGATACAGCGATAATGCAACCCTAGTTGCTAAAAAAACAGCCTACCCTCTTAAAACTGCTCTTGAAATACTCAAAAAATTTAAATCCGTTAAGTTTGATGAAACGGTCGAACTTCACATTAACGTAAAAGAAAAAGGAATCAATGGTCAAATGACCTTGCCTCACGGCACAGGAAAGACATTAAAAGTAAAAATTGCTGACGATGCACTTATTGCTCAAATAGAAAAAGGTAAAATAGATTTTGATATTTTGGTTGCAACTCCTGAAATGATGCCAAAACTGGCTCGTGTTGCTCGTGTTTTAGGACCTCGCGGCCTTATGCCAAATCCAAAATCAGGCACAATTTCAGAAAAACCAGAAGATGTTGTAAAAAAATTGTCCCTTGGCCAAATCTCTTTCAAAACAGAATCGGGAGCACCAATTATTCATTTATCGATTGGTAAGCTTTCCTTTGACGAGAAACAGCTTTCTGAGAACATAAAAGAAGTTACTACTGCTATAAAAGTTTCAAACATAAATAATGCAACCTTGAAATCAACTATGAGCCCAGCAATAAAAATCACTGTTTAACTTGATTTTTTAAAAACGCTTGCTTATGTTACTAGAAAGTCCTAGAAGAATTGACTCCCACATAGCTTTCGCTGCTAGAATTAGAAAGAGGAATTCAAGATTACTACGCAACGCTTCTTTGTATTTGAAAAATATTGAAAACGAGAAAACGGCAAAAGCCAAACTCAACTCCTTAAGCTTTGAAAACCCCGAACATGCCCTGCCAAATATGCTAATTCAAATTGGTAGCAAAAAAGTCGTTAGAAAAAAAGCTGCCTGACTTCCTACTCCAGTTAATTCATTTGTGTCCAAGAGAAGAGTTGGACTGTCTTAAAGCTTCGATCCCAGGCAAAGTTCCATTTTCAATAAACTCAAGCATTGCTCCCCCACCGCTTGAAATATGTGATATTTTTTTCAAATTTTCTTCATTTGCAATACTTGCCAACGTATCTCCACCACCAGCAACAGAACAAGCATCTGAATTTTTAATTACAGCATTATAAATAGCATTATTGCCCGCTCTGTACTTTTTATCCTCCGTATAACCGACTGGCCCATTCCAGACTATAGTATTAGCTTTTTCTATAATTTCAATGAACTCCTCTCTTGTTTTAGGACCTATATCAAGCGCTTGACTATCTTTTGGGATTTTATCAATATCAAAGATCTCCCCTCCCCGCCCGCTTTTTAAATCTCCTACTACTACATCTTTTGGCATAATAATTTTAGCTCCATTCTTTTTAGCGAAAGACATAATGTTTCGGGCATTTTCAACTTCATCGTTTTCAACAAGACTTTTACCCAACTCCAACCCCATAGCCTTTATAAAAGTATTTGCCATCCCTCCACCAAGAAGAATATAATTTGCAATTTCCGCCATTTTTTTTATAAGTCCAATTTTTGTCGAAACCTTAGCGCCACCTAAAATAACCACAAAAGGTTTTTTTGCTCCATTTAAAAGGTGAGATAAAATTTCTGTTTCTTTTTTTAAAAGCAATCCACCATATGAAGGAAGAAATTTTGGAATTGATACTATTGAAGCATCTTTTCTATGACTTACCCCAAAAGCATCATTAACAAAAATTTGCCCTAAAAAAGAAAGCCGTTTTGCAAACTCTATGCTATTTTCCTTCTCCCCACTGTAATATCTGATATTTTCAAGCATTAAAATTTCATTCTCCTTTTGATTTATAATTTGATTCCACCCATCATCGCTCTGAAAATCATCGACCAAAACAGCCTTGTAGTCTGGAAGTAAAGTGTGCAAATGCGCTGCTACAGCTTTTAGGGAAAATTTTTTCTCTCTTCCTTTTGGTCTTCCAAGATGAGAAATTATAATCAGTTTGTTTTTATTTTTGAGAAGATACTCTATTGTAGGCAAGGTTTGCCTCATTCTCGCGTCATCAATTATTGTGAGCTTATCAGAAAGAGTTACATTAAAGTCCACCCTTAGAAGAATTTTTTTATTTTTTATTATTTCTTCGTCAATGTATTTAATTTCATTCATTTAATAAATGATAGATATCTGCCAACTTCATTTTTGCTACCAATAAAAATCGGCGCAGTTTGAGAAACGTCTTCAGGCTCTATCTCAAGGGGGTCAATTTCCCCAGTCGTTGCGCTTCCTCCTGCCTGCTCGATTAAAAAAGACATGGGATTTACCTCAAAAAGAAGCCTTAATTTGCCGTTTGGGCGCTTATTACTGCTAGGATAAATAAATATTCCTCCTTTTAGAAGAGTTCTGTGGATATCAGCAACCATTGCCCCTACGTATCTTAGTTGATACTTTTGCTCTTTGAGCTTGTCAAGATATCCTTTGAGCTTCTCGTCAAACGTGTTGTAATTGGCCTCATTTATTGAGTATTGATTTTTCTCCTCTGGAATTTTAATGCTTGGATGCGTCAAAAGAAAACTGCCAATTGAAGGATCAAGGGTAAACCCATTTACCCCGTTGCCAGAAGTGTAAACCCAAACAACAGAAGTGCTATAGAGAATGTATCCGCTAGCCACCTGCATTCTCCCCTTTTGAAATATCGAGTCACCTTCTCCTTTTTTATAAATTGAAAAAATTGTGCCAAGTGGAAGATTTACTTCAATATTACTACTTCCATCAAGAGGATCAAAAAAAACAATATAATCTCCTTTTTTATCCTTTGAGTAAATGGGTGCTTCCAGCTCTTCTGAGGCAACCGCATACACTTGTCCAGAGGCCAAGAGCGTATCAACTAAAAGCTTATTTGCATAATCATCAAGCTTTTCAACTTCATCGCCATACGCATTTTTATCGCCAGTTTTTCCAAGAACATCAACTAACCCACTCCCCTGAAGATGGCTTGCGATAATTTTTGATGCATTCTCAAGCTGAGTTAAAAGTATCGTAAAACTACCCGTAGCATCCTCTACTTTCCTCTCCTCTTCAAGAATAAAGTCGGTTAGAGTTGTGACATTTTTGAACATATCCTAAAACAATAGTCTATTATTAATAATTAGTCAAGCTTGCCTAAACTCCCTTTCTGTAGTCTGCTTTGTGCGTTGAAATTTTTTCTTCTTCTTCATCGAAAAAGTGTTCTTTAACAAAATTCATCGTTTCTTTGGGATCTTGTGTATTTACAAAAATTCCAGTTGCAATCTCAAATCCTCCAAGCATTTTCGCTCTTGGCATAATTCTATAATACCAATCTCGGTGCGGATAAATATAAAAATTATGGGGAAATTCGTGGCCATGACGAATTTCAAAAATAGTAATAAGTCTTTTTATAATATAAGAAAGGTTTTCAATTTCTTCAAAACTTATCTCACTAAATAATCTCCCGCGGTTTTCAGGAATTATCCATACTTCATCAGGCCATTGAGAATATGGTGGACAAGTTATTGTAAAATCTTTTATCTTAAAATGTTCCTGCCGATAATCTAAATTCTCCTCAAGCCTTGGAACCACCAATGGAATGTCTTTTGGCACAACAGCCAACTGCGCATGCGGATGGTGAATACTTTCCCCCGCCTCTTTTCCAGAATTACCAAAAATGCACACACTTCCCGCCTTCATGTGCGTGCTAAACCGCTGAACATAAGTCTCAATTATTAGCTTTATTTGATCAAGAGGAAGATCTGTAAAATGCGCTTTATGATCCGGTGTTTGAATTATAACCTCATGAATTGGAGCAAAAGGGTATTTGTTATTTATAACTCTAGTTGACCATTTCTCATCATCTCCCTCCCCACCAATTCTATAGACAGAAGGGTCCCTTTTTTCATTTCCCACACAAAATGGACAAAAATCTGACTTTTTTTCACTATGAGGACGCGTCCTTCTTTTGGGAGCTGAAATAACCCAATTTTCAAGATTTGGAATATTTATAAATTTAAAATCGGGCATGATAAAGAATTATTTCTTTGTAACTGTCCTATAAAGAACAAGAAGTGCTATTGAAAAAGAAGCAAGATTGAGATATGCAATTATAGTTTGGTGATTTAAAAAGGCATCTATAACTAAAAGAAGAGTTCCAAGGGCATATAAATTCAAAAACGCCGGATGTATTTTGGTCCTTGAATTCTCAAGCAGCAATTGAACTATCCATGCAAGTGCAATTAAAATGAGTCCAATAATTACCATGTAAATAAATAATTACATAGAAGGAAAATAATTGCAAGTTGTGCATCCCAAACGACTCGCACTGGGTGTATAATAATTGTAAACTTATTGCTTATGAACAATCCTGAACAAAAAAGCGGAAAATGGATAGATGCGGATAAACTCTTTAGAGAATTAAGCGAACAGGATGATAGATTACTCGGAAAACTATCTCAGCCTTCTACATACTCAAATTATAGAGTTGACCTTCCACGTACAAAACGAAAACCAACGTCTGAATAATATAAAGCTCATTCCTCTACTTCAACGGTTAATTCCAAATACACTCGTTGATTCGTTGCTACTTCCAACTCTTGTCTTGCCATTGCGCCAATTTGTTTTATCTTACGAGCTCCCTCCCCTATTATCATCTTTCTGTACCTTTTATTTGTCGTGATAATTCGAGCCTTAATATAATAAACTTTCGTACTTTTACGCTTAGTAACCTCATCAACCACGACTCTTAAAGTATATGGGAGCTCATCATGAAGACATAAAAACGCCTTTTCGCGTATATTTTCTGCGATAAAAAGCTTTGAGTCCAAATTTAGAGCAGGAGTCGGCATATCTTTTGCAATAATCTGCGCCTCACCCTCTTTAAGATATTTTAGTATTTCTTCGAGAAGAGCTGGTAAATTTCTTTGTTTTAGGGCTGACACTTTTACGACAGCATCAAATTCATCCTCCATGAATTTGTATTCCTCAGAGTAATCCGGTGTTTCACGATCAATTTTGTTAACAACCAAAATCTTTGGAATTTTTACTTTTCTAATCATCCCCAAAACCTTGTTTTCCTCTCTTCCGCGACGCCTTGTGTGGTCAATAATATATAAAACTATATCAATATCCTGATTAATAGTTCTTTCCGCATCAAGATTTGCCCCCTCAATTCTCGCAGACTTTGCTTTTCCAAAAACTCCGGGAGTATCCACGAATATAATCTGTGCTTCTTGTCCCTCATAATCCAAGGTAGTTGAAGTGTCATAAACTGCAAAAATTGGAAATTGAGTTGTTTGGGGTTTGGGCGAGGTTATGGCCACTTTTCTTCCCACAAGATTATTTACGAGTGTGCTTTTACCCGAATTTGGTCTTCCAATTAATGCTACTGTTCCAACTTTCATAATTTATTAAAAAAGCAAGGTCTCCTTCTTTTCATGCTTGATGCCTAATTTTACCATAAAACACTACTACTATGGTATAATCTCTCACATATGGTAGATGAAGCGCGAGAATTCGGTGACGGAGTCAATTCGGAAATTGTTGGAAAAGACTTTGATATAATTCATGTTGCTGAAAATTTGTCTGGAAAGAATGAGGCCTCTCTTTTCAAAGGAAGCGAATCTATGCTGAAAATGGAAATAGATAGGCAAGGGAATATCCAAGCTACCACTACCGTTCCTAGAAAAAAAACTCCTTTTGCTATTTCTTTAGCAAAAGACTATTTTGAAACCTTAAACGAACACCCTAATATATCTCCTGATCTTGATGGCACAATACTCGACTCCAATGGAGTTGTAATAATTATAAAAGAAAACGGAAACTTTTCTACTGTGCAAGTAGATATCCCAAAATCCAGATTTCAAATGATGGGTAATCCCATAAAACCATTGGTTAATCTTATATCGGGAGCAAAAGAAATAGATAAAGGCCCTGTTTTGGAAACAATAAATGGAATTCTTCCAGAAAACCAAAAAAGAAGCGGGTATTAAATTAATTTGCAACCCCAGCCCTCAATAGAATATAATTAAACATCAGATTTAGGTTCATTCGATTAGTAAAATTATCTTGATCTTGACCTGAAAAACAGAGCTAACGTAGGGATGTGATGAAATGGGTCGGACTGAGCATGCGCGAAGGAGACCGGCTGCGAGTGAAACGAAGACAGCGGCGGTGACAAATGGGTCTCTACGCCAAAATTTAGGGGCATAGTTAAACGGTATAACGGAGGTCTCCAAAACCTCTATTGAAGGTTCGATTCCTTCTGCCCCTGCAAAATTTGGCGGATAAACAAAACCCCTCTTCTGAGTTCGTTAGGATCGCAGTGAAGCGAGAACCACAAGCTTTGCTTCTTCCCGGCATCCCTGCAAATCATTTTGATATAATTAATTCATGAAGAAAATTGTGCTCGCTTCGGGTTCTCCTAGAAGAAAAAAATTATTACTGCAGACTGGATTAGAATTTGAAGTATGCGAAAGTGGTTTTGATGAAAAAATAGACCCCCTACTCACTCCTCACGAGCTCGCGAAAGTCTCTCGCTGGGAAAAGCCCAAACAGTAGCTGATAAATTCAACGATGCAATAATAATTAGCGCTGATACTTTTGTTGTTTATCAAAACCAAATCTTAGGCAAACCCAAAGATAAAAATATTGCCAAACAAACCTTAAAACTTTTGTCAGGAAAGTCTCATTCTATAATCACTGGCTTCACTATTCTTGATACAAAGACCGGAAAAACAGTCACAAAATCAACGATAACAAAAGTTTTTATGAAAAAAATAACTGATGGAGAAATTGATAATTATATAAAAACAGGAGAGCCTTTTGATAAAGCAGGTGCGTATGCTATACAGGAAAAGGGGGCAGCTTTTGTGCAAAAAATTGAGGGAGATTTTAATAGCGCTGTGGGACTACCAATTACTGAATTATTGAAAGAACTTGATGCATTTGGTATTAAAATAAAATGAACTACTCTGCAGCAAACCGAGAAGTATTTCCGCAGCCTTACTTTATGCGTCCCAGAACCTGCCCTACCCCACATTCCGAGGCTGTTCCTGTTATAATATAGGATATGGCACTTATTGATGACATAACAATTAGAATCAAAGCTGGCGATGGTGGAAATGGAGGCAAGTCTTTTCACCAAAATTACGGCACTATTCATAGCATTGGCGATGGTGGAAATGGAGGTCGTGGTGCAAATATATATTTTGAGGGCACTTCCAATTTAAATGACTTAGGTGAATTCAGATTTAAAAAGGTTATTAAAGCTCCCAACGGCGATAAAGGAATGAATAAAAATCTTGACGGAAGAAAAGGTAAAGATATAATTGTTCTTGTACCTTTGGGAACAACAATTATTAACACAAGCTCTCAGGATGCAGTTGAAATTTTACAAGAGAAAAAGCCAATTCTTATTGCTCGTGGAGGGCGTGGGGAAATGGGAAATCATGACGGCAATATGCCACGACTTCCTGAAAATGAAATGCCACAATGGCAGATTGGTGAAGCTAAAGAATTGCACCTTATACTAAATCTCATTGCAGACATTGGTCTTATTGGACTTCCAAATGCTGGGAAAAGCTCTCTTTTAAAAGCGCTCACTCGTGCTCTTCCCAAAATCGGCAACTACCCTTTTACCACCCTCGAACCAAACTTAGGCACAATTACAACAAAAAAGGGTAATATTGTTCTTGCTGATATTCCGGGACTTGTTGAGGGCGCATCTCTTGGGCGCGGTCTTGGAATTCAATTTCTAAAACACATTCAAAAGACAAAAGTACTTTTTCATTGTATTGACAGTACTCAGCCAAATGCATATAAAACATATCAGACAGTAAGGCGCGAATTTGAGGATTATGACCCAACTCTTCTTAAGAAAAAAGAAATTATTCTGCTTACAAAAGCGGATCTGACGGATGCAAAGCAAATGGAAAAAAACTTAAAAGAGCTTAAAAAAACAAAGAAAAAAATCATCCCAGTCTCAATTTATGATGAAAAGATCCTTTCCTCGCTTAAAAAGGTTATTGAGAAATTTTAACTCTTTTTTGTTTCACACCGCTCTTGACATCACCTCACAATAATATAATATAAATTTATGAAGCGAATTTTTGTCATATTTATAATTGTCATTTTATCCATCCTTGCCTTTTTGGCAATTCAAAGCAGAAATAATAATGAGGTTATCGCGCCAACAACTGATCAAATACAAATCCCGCAAGGTTACAAAAAGTATTCAGACTTAGGCTTTACTATTTATCACAGCCCTAATATGCTTGTGAGAAAAGAGGGAGACGGAATTGCGGCTTTTGTCTTAATTGGCCCAAGCCAAAAGGGCCAAACGGAAATGTATGATGGAATTAACATTACTATTTTTAAGGTTGAAACCTATACGCAAGACAATTTTAAAAGTTTTGTTGAAAAAGAAGTTGAAAAAATAAAAAATGACGGAATGTCAGAAATTACAAAGGGTATTACACCAATTCAAATCGGTAAATATCGTGGGTTAAAATTTACAGTGCACGGATTTGGAGAACATGAAGAAGTATATCTTGAGGGAAATGATAAAAAATACTTACACATAGCAACTCTCGTAGAAGATCCCACCAATCAAGAGTTTGAGGAAATGAAAAATAAAATCCTTGAGACTATTGAGTTTTAATCACAATCAAAGCACCTTCACCAAACAATATAATCAAAACTCATCTATTTATTCTGACTTCTCATCTCGCAAATTTTAATATTGTCTTTTCGGATGCGTCATTAAAAAAACCTAAAAGACCTTAAGAAGATTATTCCAGCCTCAATTTATGATGAAAAAAGTGTCGCAGCACTTAAAAAGATTTTAACTTTGCTAAATTAAACTACTACGGCTTCAGCTAAATTTTTGTACTTCGGCAATAATTTCCAAACAAAATGAGTAACCTGATTTCCTACATACGCTTTAAATAAAGAGTCTGGCCATAAACCCATATTATATTTAGACAGCAGCAAGGCAAGAGTTTTATCAGATCTTGCAAGCCCTTCTAACTGTCTCATTTTGTCTTTACTAATTTGCTCTGCATTATTAACATCACACATCATTTCAAGGCCATCTACTCCCTGGAATCCTTCATAATTTATTATTTCCGTAAATTCTTCCACATCAAACTCTTTATTCACAAGGGTTTTTTCAAGTGAAATAATTGAAGCTCCTAAAAAAATCGCGGCAATATCATTTGATCGAGCATTTCTATAAGACCTCTCTCTTTCTTCGCTGGGTACACCGTAATAATCCATTTCAGATGATGCTATAACAAGCCCCTCTCTGCCTTCCTTTATCAACCTCCTTGAAAGAATAGAAACAGGTGAACCTGGTTTCTCAATTCTCCTATAGCCTTCAAATTGTTCTTTAAAGTCTTCAGGAGAAGTATTTGTTAAAGTTTCAACACTCATTTATTGTGTAATTATATTAAAAATGTTTTATTTTGCAATCTTTGCTATCAAATTCGAGCGTGCATCATGCTTTTATTAAAAAAATTTCTGTATAATAAATTTACATGTTGAGCCCTAATCTTTTAAACGAGATGTCACTTTGGAAAAAAGATTATTTAGTCGTTGGAATAGATGAGGTTGGACGCGGCGCATTTGCTGGCCCTCTTTTATTTGGAGCAACGATTCTTGCTCCGAATCTTGATGAAAAATATATTAAATATTGGCAAGGTCTTGGAATAAAAGACTCAAAAAAACTTACAAATACACGACGTGAAATGTTGTCAAAAGTTATTCAAAAAGAGGCTTTGCATCACGATTTTGAGGCTATTGAAGTCTCGATTTTAAACACAGAAGGACTGGCATTGTCTATGAAAAATGCACTCAACAATTTATCAAAGCGTATTTTAAATAAATTTCCCAATAAAAAAATATTTTTCCTAAACGATGCATTCTCTATAGACTCTGTTGATATAAATTTTCAAAAACCAATCATCCATGGTGACAATATATCCATAACAATAGCTTGCGCAAGTATTATCGCAAAAGTAAAACGCGACAAGCTAATGGTCAAACTCTCCAAAAATTTTCCGCTTTATAGCCTTGAGAAAAACAAAGGCTATGGAACACTTGAACACAGAGTTGCTTTAAAAATGCATGGAAAATGTAAAATTCACCGCGATCAATTTGTTAGAAAATTTGTTAGTATATAAAGTATGCGAAAAATTAATTCTCACAAAACTATCCAAATACTGATTATCAGCGCGCTTCTGCTTATTTCTTTTTATGCTTTTTCCTTTTTAGTAAAAGAGGACATATTCACTAAATTTGATTTTGACACAACGGTCAGAATCCAAAATAACGTTCCACTCAAGTACGACCCTTATCTTTCTTTATTAAGTCTTGCAGGAAGCTTCGAAATAACCCTTGGAATACTTGTTCTGATCTCAATATTTATTGTCCATAAAATAAAGTCAACACTTATTATTGGAGTTTTTGGCCTTGCCCATGTGGTTGAAATTGTCGGAAAAGCATTCTTAGATCATCCTGGAACTCCATTTTTATTCCACCGCTATAGTCTTGATATTGTATTTCCTACATCATATGTCCAGCCAGGTTTTTCGTACCCATCGGGACACGCTATGCGGGCAATTTTCCTTGTCGTAGTCATTATCAATCTAATTATTAAATCGAAAAGGATCAGGCATGAATATAAAATTATTGCCCTCTCACTCCTCTCGGTTTTTACAATTGCGATGCTTTTTTCAAGAGTAAGCCTTGGAGAACACTGGACTAGTGATGTAATCGGTGGATCTATTTTGGGAGCTGCGTTTGGCATATTGTCACTTCTTTTTATATAATATTTTTATGTCTGATGTTTTCACAGAAGAAGAGGTAATCAAAGAAAACCGTATCCTTGAAGAGGCAAACGCCATAAGACGAAGAAGGATCAGGGAAATCAGTCTTGACCCGAGAGAAGAGTTTGAAAAAAAAATAAGAGGGTCCCTTGCGCAAGGAATAGAAAAAAAACTCCTACATCATGCATTAAGTAGGGGATTTAATAATATTAAAACTTCTTTTTACTCCAAGGTGTTCCAAACAGGATACATTCCAACCGAAGAGTTTTACACGTTAGAAGAGGCTAAAGATAAAAAACCCACAAAAGAAGCTCCACTAAGACATCTTTCTGTTCCGCAAGATATAGTTGCGGCGTGGATAATCACGGAAGATAAAGAAACAGGCGCTCAAATACCTCAAAATAATAACGCAGATATTTTCATGAAGCTGAATAAGCAAACCTTGTCCAAGACCGACTATAATCCTACAGACAGACATCTCATCGTTGCTATAAAAAAAGATATTAACACAGGACAATACTATTTCTGGAATCCCAATTCAATAAACGGCCCAACAAGAAGTGAGGGAATCGCCGAGAGAGACCTTGATTACATAATTAAAAACGAGATAAATTAAACGAACAGTAAGTAAAATAGATGTAAAAAAACTCGCCTTAATTTATCTGAAAAAAAATAAAATGGATCCGAAAGAAGGATTACTTGAGCTTTTCTGTTTCTTTGTGCTCAGTAACCTTACGACATCTTTTGCAAAATTTCTTCAAAAGCAACTTGTCTGGAGTATTGATTTTATTCCTCTCACTAATATAATTCCTGCTTTTACAAACAGTACAAACGAATCCTAATAATGTTCTTGTTCCACCTTTTTTTGCCATATTTTAATTATTTAAAATGTACCTGGAGTCTCTGACCAAAACCCTGTTTTGGACAAGAGTTACAAGTATAATAGATATTTTAACAGAAATTACTCTTAATTCAAAGGCTGAATCTGAGCCTGGAGTGGGGATTGAACCCACGGTCTCTTCATTACCAATGAAGTGCTTTACCACTAAGCTATCCAGGCAGATACGTCTTGACTTCAAAATTTTATCAAGAAGAGGATAAAATTGCTAGCCTTGAATGTATTTTTTGAAGAATTCCTCAACTTTATCCCTAAACTCATCAAGACTGCCGTTGTTCTCAATTTTAAAATCAGCTTTACTTCCAATTTTTGGAATGAATATTTCGGTCTTTTCTTTTTCTTCGTGGTCAAATTGTGCTCTAGTCAAGCTTTCCTCGCCCACTTTTTGCTTTCTGTTTTTTAGTCTTTCAAACCGGACATTAGAATCAGCCGTAACATAAACAATAAGGCTGTTTTTGAAATTCCTTACCATAGGAACATCTGTTAACCAGCGCATTCCTTCAATTATGACAACATCTGCTTCATCATCTTTGGTTCTTCTCGCGGTTGCGTGGGTCAAAGTCCCTTTTCCATACCCCTCATCCATCACAATTGCCAGTTTTTGAAGATTTGCTCGTGTCAATGGTATATTCCAGCTGGTCAATGTTTCAACTAATATGTCGGAAAAGCGGATTTTATTTATTTTCAGAGGCGCGGCCACCGATCGAAAAAAAGTGGTAAAAGTGTCTTTTCCGCTTCCATTTTCGCCTATAAGTCCGATTACGAAACGTTTTTTGGCCATAATCTTGTGTTTAAACCTTTTTTTGTGCTTGCACTGAGGTCCGATAAAATCGGACCGAAGTGCTGGAGGTAGGATTCGCACCCACGTAGCCCGAACGGGCGGCAGATTTACAGTCTGCTGCGATTGACTACTCCGCCACTCCAGCTTGTCAACCTAACTATTTTATAACATAAAGCCCATTTTTGGAAGCAGTTCTTAAATCGATGCATACTATTGGATAGACTCAAAATTACTAGAGGATAATAGATATTATACTATGAGTTCTTTTTACTAGATTTAAGATAGCTACTAGCCTCATCGAACCTATCCTCACCTAGCAATCCTCTCCTTAATCCAAAAGATAAAAGTTGTCTTATTGTAAAAGCAGATATCAACTTGTATCTTTCCGCCTCTATCTGATCGCGTCCTCCTTGCTGCCTGTCAACAATTACCATCACATCAAGCACAAAAAACCCCATTTCACGGGCAGCACGAATTGCCTCAAGCTTTGTTTCACCACCCGTTATCAAATCATCTACTATTCTGATAGTCTGAAAGCTTTTCCCTTGAATATGTTTTTTGGGCTTTATTTTTCTTTTGCCTTCAACTTCCTCTTTCTCAAAAATATCTACAAGCTCCACACCAGATGCTTCAGAATAGGCTTTTGCTAAGGCTACGCCTGCTTTTGGAATTCCCGTACAGAAATCAGGTCTTCTTCCTTGCTCGGATTCTTTCAAAACTATACCTATTTGAGAAAGAACAGCTTGTGATAAATCTCCTCTGATTTCGAGCTTGAATGGGGAAGCTGGAGCATTGGGACTCGCTTCGTGCAGCTTAAAAAGAAATCCTTCTTCGTCTTCTCGTCTAAAGTCAAAAATGCCTGTTTTTCGTCTTTCTATGACCTCGCTACCATCTTTTTTTCTCACCTTTACATCCACCTCCACTTGATGTTCGGGATCAAAAAACATTTCACAAAGCCTTTCTTGATTGGACGTAAGTCCTTCGGGTGATAATTCTAATGTTGGGCTTTCTACCATTAAAATTTGAGGGTTCTATTTGCATTAATAGCTTCATGAAGCTTATTTGCTTCTTCTCCTGCTCTCTGGGCGAAATCAGCTCCTTTTGAAGCATAAATTATGCCCCGTGAAGAATTTATTATCATACCCGCTCCACGACTATCCTGTCCGGCAGCAACGGTTGCTTCTAAATCCCCACCTTGTGCGCCAATTCCTGGAATTAAAATAGGCATATCTCCAACGATTTTTCGAATCATCGCAAGTTCCTGTGGATAGGTTGCGCCAACTACCAAGCCTACATTTCCGTTTTCATTCCAACGCCTCGACAAATTAAAAGCCACCACCTGATAAAAAGGCACTACATCCGATTCTGTTATATCTCTTAGCTCAGACAAATCGCCAAATCTATTCTTATGACTATCAGATAAGTCTCTTAAGCTCACTGGAAGATCCTGAAGCTCTCCCGCTCCAGGATTTGAGGTTTTAACCAAGAGCAGAATTCCCTTATCTCCTCTGTCAAGAAACGGTCTCATTGCTTCTTGCCCAAGGTAAGGGTTTGCAGTTATCGCATCAGCGCCCAAAACGTCAAACGCTGCTTTTACATATCCATCATTAGTGCTTCCTATATCACCTCTTTTTGCATCAAGTATTACTGGAATTTCAGGATGTTCTCTGCGTATATAACCTATCGTATTCTGTAGTGAGGTCATCCCTTCTGCTCCTAATTCTTCGTAAAATGCGGAGTTCGGCTTGAAAGCTGTTGTAATTGGTGCTGTTGCATCTATAATTTTTGCATTAAAACTGAATACCGTTGAGCCTTTAATTCTTGTTCCGGATCCACGACCCATATCTGGTAACTTATTAAAAGATGAATCGAGGCCTACACAAACTGAAAATCCTTGCTTTTGACGAGCAGTGAGCTTTTCCATGAAAGAAGAACCTGCAGAGATTTCTGTCTCTTGAATTACTGAAGGATTTGGTATTTCTCCTGCCATATTTCTAAGAAGTATATATCAATTTATCTTATTGTCAAGGCATTTTTAAAAACTTGCACAATCTAATAAATGAAGATATAATCCGATTTCATGAAAGAAATACTGACTAGATGGACTGGGAAAGACGAACGTTCCAGGCGAATAAAAGATTTTAAAAAACAAGAACCTGAGGTTAAACAAGAAATTGACAGCCTCTTATCCTCTGCTTTTCAAACTCCAAACACGACTCGGATTACCTTAACAGAACCCTTCGAACTAAGCTGGAGAGAAAAAATGCCTATATCATTTGAGATGACGCCCATTTTACAAGATGATATTCTTTCAGACATTACCCTCGTAAATGATCATGACGGCTCTTATTATTATATCCTTTTTAACTTTAAAGAAGAGGGTTCCTACGATGTGAATCGGCTAGAATTTAAATATAAACCAGACCAACTAAGCTGCGAAATAGTAACTACCCATAAAGCAAATGGTATTAAAAAAGAACAAACTGAAAAAAGCTTAGACCCAGACGTGCAAGCTCTCCGCCTTAATAGACTTAAGGAGGGATTAAGATTTATCATAAGCGAGGAACAATCAAGGGGAAAAACTGATAGTCGTCAATAGCACGTCCTCATATTTTTGAGCCGAGACGGGGATTCGAACCCGCGACCTGCTGTTTCTTTTGAAAATTAATGAGCCTGGAGTGGGATTCGAACCCGCGACCTGCTGTTTACAAAACAGCTGCTCTACCGCTGAGCTATCCAGGCATAATTTAATTTTCAAAATCTACAAAATAGTTTAGCGATTTTAACTTAATTTTGAAGAGAAAACAGCTGCTCTACCGCTGAGCTATCTCGGCGTAAGGATATATTATAACAAAATTGATCCGACGGTGAGATGTGTTCATCTGTCATTATACAGATGCGTCACTTTTTGCCTAGGGCAAAAAGAGCGCACTCACGACTTGCTCTTTCCATTAAAATTATATGCTGAGCCTGAGGTGGGACTCGAACCCACGACTTGCTCTTTACGAAAGAGCTACTCTACCAACTGAGTTACTCAGGCCTATATAATTTTAATGTCAGCTTCGCTGTAGCGAAAGAGCTACTCTACCAACTGAGTTACGTCGGCATATAACTAAAATGCGGGGCTCTGCCCCTACCGAAATTGCTGCTCTGCTTTTTGATTTTATCAAAAAGTGATTTCACTGATCCACTCAGGCATGTATAATTTTAATGCCAGATAAAAAAACCTAAAAGAATTGTAACAAAGAAGAACAAAAAGGACAATCACCCTTTGAGGCTAAAACACTCTGCGAATTAAATAACACTTTTCAAAAAGTTCCTTTTTGACAAGCCCCTAAGGGAAAGTGTTTTGTTGCTTCAATTCATCCGTTTTATTACATAAAACGGTTTTCTTGAATCGCCAATAACGTCATTGCCCTTAAGTGATCAGAAGCAACGCTTCCCCGAAACTATATGCGGGAAGACGGTTGTACATATCCCACAGGATACATCTCAAATCGTCTCTTTCTCCGATAAATATCGGAGTTACCCTGTTCGGTTAGGTGTAGAGGAAAACAAGTCACTTCCTACTCCACCTAAGAGCACGTAAAGTATAATACCTTAATATTTCATAAGTCAATATCCTATAGAAAAACTAGCCAATAAACAAATATATTTTCTGATAAAATTAATGTTCGATGGACATTTTTAACTCAACAATCCTAGGCATTATTGAAGGAGTGTCAGAATTCCTGCCTATATCTTCAACAGGCCATTTGATTTTGGCTTCAAATCTTCTTAACATTCCGCAGACCGAATTTGTCAAAACATTCGAAATTGCAATACAGTCAGGCGCAATTTTGGCTGTTGTTGCGCTCTATGGCCGCGATTTGCTTACCAAGCGCGACCTTCTGACAAAAACCATAGTTGCTTTCGTACCTACAGGAATTATTGGCCTTTTGCTTTACAAATTTGTCAAAAGTTATCTTTTGGGAAATAGTCTTGTTGTGATTTTTGCTCTATTTTTTGGCGGTATTGCTCTTATTCTGATAGAAATGTATTTTAAAGGCAAAACGCAGAAAGTCGTTGACCCTGCTAAAATTAGCTACAAAAATGCCCTAATAATAGGGGTTATTCAATCAATTGCCGTAATTCCTGGAGTGTCTAGGTCTGCTGCAACTATTCTTGGCGGGATGTTTATCGGGCTTGATCGCAAAACAGCTGTTGAATTTTCATTTATCCTAGCCATCCCGACCATGCTTGCGGCAACCAGCCTTGACCTTCTCAAAACAGGATACTCATACACTTCGTCTGAGTGGACAAGCCTAGCAGTAGGAACTCTCGTTTCATTTATTATCGCGTTAATTACTATAAAATGGCTAATTTCATACGTGAGACGTTATGACTTCATTCCTTTTGGAATTTACAGAATAACCATGTCTATGTTATACTTTTTATTCTTGATCAGATAAATGGACAAAGAATCTTTAAGAACAATAAGAAAAATAATAGTCGCAAGCGCAATTGCAGGAGCTGGACTAGTCGCAGGCAAAGAAAGCTTGGCAAATCAAATTAATCTTGACCACATAGATAGATTAAGGCCACAAGCTGTCCTACCGTCTGATACGGCTCGAGATCGCAAACTTATTGAGATAAAAAACAACAACACCCCTAACGACAAACTGCCCCACGTTTAAACGAAATAAAAAAATGAAGCACTAGCTGCACAAATGACCCGGTTTTTCGTTAATACGACTTGACTCAAGGCTTATAATATAATGGAATACTTTTTATGAATGCGCTTTTAAATCAAGGAGATACAGCTGGGCTTGAGGATCAACTAGGCTGCTCTACAACGATTGCTTCATGGGTAATCACTTTATTTCTTGCTTCCATTATGGCAAAAAGGCTGTTTTCCCCACAACTGATATCTTCACGAGATCAAACTTAGCTCCCCCAGCTTGCGAAAAACGCTAAAGATAGCTTTAAAAAAACACTTATTATTTGTTGCTTTTTGCGAAAGCTTTTGAAAATTGAACGAACGAAACAGGGGGAGCCACAACGAACTGTTGTTGGGGGAGGGTTTCCCCCGTTGAGTGAGTGAAATTTGAAAACCTGAAGCAAAACTGCGACAAGAGGCTTTGTGTACTTTCGCCGATACGAAAGTACAAGAAAATCTCTACTCAAACATCCTAATAACTCAGGGATTGAACCTCTAAAACTGCAGGGGCTTGCTTTACAATTCGCGCTTAGGTTGAATGCCTAATAAATACAAAACTGCCTCTTTTTTGTAGCGCCTGTCTCCTCTTGAATTAATTCTAATTGCAGGCAATTTTCCGCGCTTACCCCATCTTTTAATGGTTAAGGTTGAAACTCGAAGTAATTCTGCAACTTCTCTTACGGTCAGAAGATCTGGAAGGTTGTCGATTGATATGTTTTGATGTGCCATATTATTAACTAGTATTCGTTACTATAACTTATCTGAAAATAGAGTAGCAAACCCTATCAGAACTGTCAAGTAGCAAATTTACTACGAGATTATTTGATCAATATTTACATTCATAAATTGTGGCTATTGGGAAGGATTATCTGTCTCGACGACAGTAAAAGGCGCAAAATAGAAGAAAAAAAGATTAAATGAGGCTAAAGTGCTTTTTTTTGTAAAAAATCATCTGTTTTTAACAAAATTAAACCGATAAACAAGTGCTTCTTTTAAGATTAAACGCGTAAAATCGAGAAGTTGAAGCTGGCGCTTCCATCTCCACGGCTGAACAATCAATCTAAATAACCATTCAAACCCAATGACACGCACGATTTTTGGAGCGCGAGGAACACGACCAGCTATAAAGTCAAAAGAGCCACCCACTCCCATAGCAATTTTTGCCGGAATTTTATCAAAATTTTCATTTATCCACTCCTCCTGCTTTGGAAAGCCATAAGCCACAAACAAAATATCTATATCAGAATGTATCATTTTTGACTTATCCCAGACAGCGCTAGCATATCCTATATTGATATTTTTATACTTTTTTTGTAAGCACTCGGCTGCTTCTTCTGCCACGCTGCCTAGACCCCCCAAAAAGCCTATTACGACGGGCTGATTTGAAACAGAAATTTGCCCTTCTGAAGCACTTTTCACTATGTCCTCCATTAGATCGACTCCTGCGATTCTCTCTAGCCTCCCGCCACCCATCATCCATGCCCCAACAGCCACACCTACACCGTCGGGTATTGATATTTGAGCCTGGTTAAGGGCTGTCTTAAAATCCACATGCTTACTAGCATAGGCAATTATTTCGGGATTGGGTGTAAAAATCTTTATTTTGGATTTAGATTTCTTAATCTCTTTTGCTAAATACTCTAAGATTTGCTTTTTACTAGCTGCTGTTATGTTAACTCCTAAGATATTTATTTTTTCCATTTTATCATTTACTACAAGATTGTATTGTTAACGCTACTTTGCCTGTATTTCCCTCTTGTTGTATAACTTTTTTGTTCTTATGTTTTTACTTATTTTAAAGGCTAAACTCATTAAATTTTATTATTTTATTATTTTTTATTAAGAATATTTTTTTATCATTATAAGATGCGCTTATTTAGCTTAATTGATATTTTCGTGAAAAGTCTCAAGCTTTTTGTTTATTTTCACAAAACTACAGGACTTTTTTTACCCTCTTGTCAAAATTCCTTTTTGACCAGACAGTGAAAGTAACATTCTCTAAAGTCCCATAATATTAGTTCTAATCTCTTCTCAAAATCTGCAAATAACCGTTAATTTTCACCTTTAGCTTAATATTGATTCCTATTATTTATTAAAGAATCAGTACTGGTTCTTATTATTTATAAAAGAGTCAATATTGATTCTTATTATTTATTAAAGAATTAGTATTGATTCTTATTCAAAGACCTTTTGTAGAGCTCGAGATTCTCCAATGCTACCCCAACACCTCTCACAACGCAGAATAACGGGTCTTCGGCAACATATGCTGGCACTCCAGTCTCCTGCGTTATATATTTGTCTAAATTCTTCAAAAGAGATGTGCCCCCAGACAAAACAATTCCCTTATCGATTATGTCTGATGCTAATTCGGGGGGAGTGATTTCAAAAGTTTCTTTAATAGCTGATGCCATGGCTTTTAATACAGGCAGTATTGCTTCCTTAACGTCCTGATCACCCACCTGAATTGAACGAGGCAAGCCTGTAACGCTATCTCGCCCGCTCACTTCCATACTTTTTGGATCACTTTCATCGGGAATTGCATTGGCAATTTGTATCTTTATCTCCTCTGCTGTTCTCTCACCTATTAAGAGATTAAAGCGCTTTCTTATATAATTGGCTATTGCCTCCTCGGTTTTGCTACCCGCAATTCTAATTGATTTATGCACAACCACACCTCCAAGAGAAATAACGGCAATATCAGTCGTTCCACCCCCACTATCAAGAATCATATGCCCTGCAGGCTGTGCAATTGGGATTTTTGCCCCAATTGCCGCGGCTAGTGGCTCTTCTATCAAATACACTGATCCTGCACCTGCCGCCATTGTTGCATCAAGAACGGCTCTTTTTTCAACTTGAGTTACGCCTGAAGGGATACAAACCATGACCTCGGGCTTTATAAATTTGAATCTTCCAACAACCTTATCTATGAAATAAGCAAGCATGCTTTGCGTAATAACGTAATCTGCTATAACTCCATCTTTTAGGGGGCGGCTTGCAATAATATTTCCAGGAGTTCTTCCAAGCATTTCCTTTGCCTCGTGACCAACAGCGACAACTTTATTATCGTCAGCTCTAACGGCAACAACCGTAGGCTCATTTAAGACAATTCCCTCACCAGCAACATACACCATGATATTTGCCGTGCCTAAATCTATACCTATTCTTTTTGACAACATAATTTTATTTGAAAAAAAAGTTTACTTTATTTGGAGAAAGCTTTACTTTATTTGAAAAAAAGCTTACTTTATTTGAAAAAAAAATTGATGACATAATTTTATTTTAACAAAAAATTAAAGAGGTTAACACTATTGGGACAAATAAATATATCAAAATATATACTTTTTATATCAATATTTTGCCAACCTAAGCTAATTATAATACTTGAGGCTTTACATTCAAGAGGCGAAAGTCTTTTTTCTAATTCTTAAAATTTGATTTTACATAGATATTGTAAAGAACAGTTTAAACGAATATAATAGCCATATGAAGCGAGTTGCATGGAGTTCAGTATTCATCGGGCTTTTTATTGTTCTTGGTACCGTTTTTGCTATATTTTATGCAAAAGGCTACAGAATACTTCCTCAAAGCGGAAGAGCCAGTATTGAAGGCACAGGGCTTTTAGTTTTGACCAGCAAGCCAGACGGAGCACGAGTGCTCATTGACGGTGACTTTGTAACCGCAACAAACAATACAATAAATCTTTTTCCAGGAACATACAGCATTGAAATCCAAAAAGACGGCTACATTTCATGGAAAAAAACAATTCAAGTAAAAAAAGAAGTAGTTACGCAAGCTACTGCTCTTTTAATTCCTGCTGCACCAAAACTGGAAGCCGTAACAACAACCGGCGTAGATAACATAATTATTGACAGCAGCTATACCTTTCTTGCATATACGACTGCGTCAGCCTCCGCACAAAAAAACGGCATATATGTACTTGATATGAGGTCCACTCCCTTGATTTCGCTCGGAATAACACCAACTCAAATAGTAAATAATAATATAGACGACTTTTCAAATGCCGCGCTTTCTTTTTCTCCTGACACCAAGCAACTCCTCGCAACTACCTCTGCCGCCACCTATCTTCTCTCGACTAACGGCATAAATGACAAGCCCCAAAACGTATCCAGCACATTATCCCAAATAGAAAAAGACTGGCAGCAACAACAGCTTGAAAAAGATAAAAAGCTAGCCGATGCTCTGCCTAAAAAAATAAGACAAATTGCATCGAGCAATTTTAAAAATATGAGCCCCTCTCCCGATGGAGACAAAATCTTGTATTCCGCAAGCATAAGCGCACAACTACCAGTTATTACCAAAAAACGGCTTCCTGGTGAAAATACGACCCCAGAAGACAGAAATTTAAAGCCTGGGAATCTTTATGTTTATGACATAAAAGAAGACAGAAATTATTTAATATTGGATTTTTCCAGCTTGAACAGTAACGAAAGTCTTCCTAAATATCTTTGGCATCCAGACTCAAATCATCTAATATTTGCCCAAGGCAAAAGGATATACATAATTGAGTTCGATGCGCAAAATAAAACAACCATATACGCTGGCCCTTTCCTTGATAGCTATGTTTTCCCTTGGCCTGATGGATCAAGCACGGCAATTGTAACAAGACTTTCTCCAGAAGTTCCATATAACCTCTACAGAATTAGCCTTAAATAGTCAGGCACGCTTAAGAATTTAAAAAACGAGCGTTTTTATCACTAGTATACTGGTGATTTTTTGCAAGAATACGCCATTTAAGAGCTGGTCCTATTCACTATTCACTATTCACTATTCACTATTCACTATTCACTATTATCAAGTGTGTGGTATTCTAAAAGCATGAAAAAAATAATGCTTTTCAGCTTTCTTTTAACAAACATTATTTTTGCAAACGTTATTTCTCCATCAATTGCAAAAGCCCAAACTGCATCTGATTCTAAGTCAATAAATGTTAATGCTACTGTCGGAGCCGGAATTACAATTTCGATCTCAGGACTTGCCTCACCAAACGCTTCTATTGTCGCCATCGCAAATGGTCAATTTCTAGCTTCTACAACAGCAGACGCAAACGGACTCTTCTCCATTACTGATATTGCCGTTAACTTAGGGAATACGAATATCTGCTTCACGACAATAGATTTTAAAAAAATTGGAGAGTCTGTTGGGTGCTTAGACACTGGAGATATAACCAAAAATACAAATATCACAAACGTATATCTTCCTCCTACAATAGGCCTTTTGAAAAAGCAGATTACGGCTGGTCAGGAAACTGTCGTTTTTGGATATTCAATGCCTAATTCTACTATATCAATAGTTATAGAAAACGGACAAACAATAACAACAACTACCGATTCATCTGGATATTACCAATATAAATATCAAGCGGTCGCAGCGGGAAAATTCACCTTCAAAAGCAGTGGAAATTATCAAAACGCTCCCTCTCTTGATCCGCAAAAAGGAGTTACTCTTGAAGCAATATCACCAATACAGGCAGTGAGCAAAAAGGCTCAGGGATTTTTAGACTTTCTAAAACCTCTAGCTTTTGTAATTTTTACCCTAATTCTTCTTGGAATTATTTTGTTTTTGGTATTTCTGATTAGGCGCCGCAAAAAAGAAAAAAAACCTGTAATGCACCACGATTGGCTTCTCAAAATTGAAGAAAAAGAAAAGCCCAAAAATTAATCAACATGGAATCAGGCAAAAAGAAGGAACACGCTGTCATAAAAAAAATCTTTCCCTACTAATAAATAAATTTGTATGTTTTTCTAGTATGAAAATCCAAAATATAACCAGCTATTAACTATTCAATAAAATTAATCTATACTAAAAACATATGAAGCTGAAACCTGCCATAACTTTATTATCTTTTTTTCTTATTTGCTTTAGTATTTTAAAATCTATTCCCAATCAAATTCAAGCCGCCACTCTGCTTCAGGCCAAAAATATTATTTCAACAAGTCTTCCGTTAGCCCCAAGCGTGCATACTATTCAATTTCAAAATCCAACTACAATACCAATAAATGGAAAAATTATTATTACCTTTCCTCAAGAGTTTAATTTTAACGGGCTTTCTAGCGCAAATATTGTTTCAAATAACGCAAGCTGCATTTTTACAACCACGACAAGCGATAACCCAACAATAACCTGTACGCTAACAAATTCTGTGGCTAGCAACACAACTATAACAATAATTGCCGGTTGCTCCAGTCAAACCAATGGTACATGCACAAGCGAAGTTCCCACGATCATAAATCCTGCCAAAATTGCCGATCTGGGCACTGCCGATATCTGGAAAATGAATATCACAACGCAAGATGCCAGCAATAATGATCTAGATTTTATCATTGTGGCAGCAGCAACTATTGAAGGGACACAGATTAGCGCAAACGTGATCTCAGGCTTTACTTTCACAATTGAAGGGGTTGAAAGCAATGAAGCTATAAATAAAGGGAATACCGTAGGCTGCACTAATAACGAAACGACTAATGCCGGGCTTGGATCAAGCGCTACTGCGGTAAATTTAGGAACTCTTGTTAACACCCCATCATCAAAAGAGGCTAAAATTTCAAACTTAGCTGCTCAACTTTTAACGATTACAACAAATGAAGACCAAGGATATGCCCTGAGTGCAACAGCAAGCTCATCTTTAAAAAACATTGCTACAAGCTACCAAATGGCAACGTCAAATACACCTACGTCTTTCCCTCAAAACTCGCAATTTTTTGGCCTTCATCCATGCGGGGCAGACGTAAATACAGCTCTCTGGACAGAGAATGGCAATAACGCATGCAGCACTGTTATTGCGGGTTCTAGCGCAAATGAATGTAAATATGCTTGGCCTTCATCAAATAGCCCTATTTCGCTTGCTTCTTATGCAACTGGTCCCGTAGGAAATGAGACGTTTGCTGGAAACGGCATTGTTTCTATGGAATATGCAGCCGGGATTGACGAAAATGTCCCTGCTGGAAAATACAATACTGTTATTACATATACTGCAACACCCATATTTTAACTATTTGACATAATATATGCATATGAAAAAAATATTTTTGATAATTCTTTTTTTGGTCTTTTTTAATGGAAATGCGCAAGCTCGAGAAGCACGCTCTATTACTATTTCTCCGCCTACAATTAACCTTGATCTCAGCCCCGGAGAAAGTTCGTCTGGAGTCTTACAGGTAAGAAACAACGGAACTGGGAGTTTAAATTTTAATATTGGCATATTTGACTATATTGTAAATGATACTAAAGGAACCCCAATAATTTTAACGTCACCAAATTTATCTATTAAATTCTCAGCCGCCTCATGGATAAGCACAGACTCTGAGTTTTTCACGCTTACAAGCCACACCACCCAAAAGATAAATTACAAAATCAGTGTACCTACAAACGCACGCCCTGGGGGACATTACGCATCGGTGATTTACAAATCCGACAGCGTAAACTCTGATCAAACAAACGCCAAAGTTGTAGCTCAACTCGGGACTCTTTTTTATATAAATGTTAAGGGAATAATTCAAGAAAGTGCGGAAGTGATAAAATTTGAAGCCAAAAAATTTCAAGAATACGGACCAATTGATTTAGAATATAGAGTTAAAAATTTAGGAGATCTCCATATAAGACCAAAAGGGTCTATTGTTATTGTTGATACTTTTGGCCATGAAATTGAAAGGCAAGAAATCCCAGAGCACAACATATTTCCCGAAGCATCTTATGATTACAAAACAACTTTAGGGGAAAAATTTATGATAGGACGATATACTGTTAAGCTTGTGGCAAATTATGGTGAAAATAACAACAGGCCACTTATGAAAAGTGTTGAAATTATTGTATTTCCGTGGAAAATTGCAATTATTACTACATTAGTTTTAATAATAGTTCTTCTGGGATTATATATATTTAAGAGAAAGAGCACTTAAGACACACTTGGAATAGACTCCGAATTAACTTAAAAGACACTATATTTTCACAAACTCGACTTAGCCTCTTGACATGCTCGTGAAAATATGTCTTAATTAATAGGACACAATATATCAAATGTCCAAGTTTAAAATAAAATATTGGACATTAGCCTGACCTTATGCAAAATGACCTGCTCAGCATCCAACAACTAGCTAATCTGCTTCGTGTTTCCACAAAAACATTACGCCGATATGACAAGGCAGGAATCTTGGTTCCTATACGTACTGCCGGAAATCATAGACGATACACAAAAGACCAAGTAGATAATTTTTTGGGACTTAAAGATCTACGTCCCATTATCCATGAGAGTCCTACCCCAACCACACATACAGAAACCCCCACAATCGAACCTTCTCTTTTAACGCCCCGCAGGGATATGCCCCAACAGCAACAGTCACCAATACAAAATATTTATTCTTATACAAATACAAATGGAAAAAGTGCCTCTTCAAATTTCTTGCCTAGAATGAAAATGTTTCTTGCATTAACACTAGTGCTAACGGCAGGTATGTTTGGTGTTTGGGGAGCGAGTAGTTTTCAGGAGTTTGTGGCTCAAAAACAAACAGCACAAAATATATCAAACTATCAAAAAGAGGATACTTTGGTGCTTGGTGAAATTACCTCAAAAGCATCCCCTTTCAATTTTGAAGCGATTGCAAAAAGTATATCAAATACTATTGAAGCAGTAGGGAGCAGTATCTTGTCCTTTTTTAATCCCACCCCTCCAGAAAATATTCTGACAACAAAATTAACAACTACTGGAGACACAATCTTAGGCGATTCATCAACAGACAAACTTACTATAAATTCCAAAGTTATGACGTTTGCGGGAGGAGACAAAACCATAGACTTGACAGGAAAGGGAACCAAAACATTAACTTTACTTAATTCAACCTCTTCCGGCATTGCTAACCTTGACCTTGCAGACGGAGACCTTCTCACAAACGGGATAACTAGAATAACAAATAATGGTGACGCTAGCTTTGTCACTCTTAGAGCCAACTTTTTTTCAACGGGAAGCATATACGCAACAAACACTCTAACAACATCAGGAGACTTTACCTTTGAATCGCTGTCTCCCCAAATACTCATAGCAGATACAGGAGTATTGTCTATTACAGACGGGACAAACACACTGCTAAAACTAACGGATAATGGCACAACAGGTAGTCTTGAAACAACAGGAGATTTAAAAGTTTCAGGTAATATGACTTTGTCAGGCAAGATAAATGACAACACCTTTACATCCACCACTCTTTTGTTTGCAGGAAACTCCCCTTCTATTACAACAGGGACCCAAGACACCGCCATATCTCTTGACGCTGGAACAACAGGAGCTGTTAATATAGCAGGAGCATCAACGGGAGACGTAAATATCGCAGGTGGCGCATCATCAACAGGCTGTACTATTACTAATTCAAATGGGAATTTAAATTGTGCCGGAAATATAACAGCTACATCAAATCTTATTGTTAATGGGGGCAGCTTTACCACCAGCCAGACAACCTTTAACCTTCTAAATACTACTCCAACCACCCTCAACATCGGAGGTGCGGCAACAACCATTAGTATTGGGGCAACAACAGGCACAACAACAATAAACAATGCGTTAGCCCTAACAGGAGATCTTGCAGTAAACGGAGGAAACATTACAACAAATAGTACGACTGCAAGCATATTCAATACTACCCCAACAACCCTAAGCATAGGAGGAGCTGCAACGACAATTAATTTTGGGAGCTCTTTAGGCACAACTACTATTGCTAATAACTTAACATTCTCAGGAAGACCTACTTTCACAATAGCTCCAACCTTGCCCCACACGGGAACATGGGCAATAGGAAGCAGTAATTGGAATGCAAATGATGCCAGCGTATATATTAATCCGACAAGCGCAACCGGCGACAGTAATCTTCTCTCTCTTGCAGTCGGAGGAAGTGTTAAGTTTTCAGTGGACGCAGAAGGAGATACGTATCTTAATAACTTAATTTTGGCAGGCAATATCTCATCGGCAACAACAACCATTGCGGGAGACCTGGCAGTTGAAGGAAATACAACTTTTGGAGATACGACAACGGACACATTAACAATTAATCCTGCAACCGCAACCTTTGCAGGAGGAAACAAAACATTCGACATAACAGGAGCTGCTACAAGAACTCTTACTCTTCTCAATTCAACTACTTCTCAAGTTGCAAACCTTGATTTATCTGACGGTTCGCTCTTTACAGGAGGCACAGCAAGAATTGATAATTCAGGTAATCTAACTAATATAGGGACTGTTACATCAGGATTAATTAATTCCCAGACAATATCCTCATCAGCCAGCTTTACAGGAACAGTAGCTGTAGCAACTTCTCTTAACTCCCCAATTGTATATGGAGGAACTGGCACAACTTCAACTCTTACTCTAAGATCAACTTCAGGAGTAGGTGCAACAGGAGCCGATATTATATTTGGTGTTGGCAACAATGGAGCAACTGAGGCCATGAGAATACTTAACAATGGAAATGTGGGAATTGGAGATGTGAACCCAACAAATCAATTAGTGGCGCGTTCAAGCGCCGCTTCCAACACCGGTATAACTGTTGCAAATACTAATACTTCGGGGACGATGAACCTGTTTTTCAACTATGATTCTACTGACAATCTCGGAACAGGCAATATTGGTAGGATTTGGGCGTCAGCCGCTAGCAACGATCTTTCCATAGGTCTTGGGCAAATGGGCGGAAGCGCTGCCGACCTCATCTTTTTTGCTTCTGTAGGGTCAAACGGCTCCTATGATACAGAGATAGGTCGCCTTCGAAGATCTGGTCAATTCCAGCTACCTACCATCGGTTCCTCCGCGGGCATTCTCATCGGTGGGGACACCAATCTCTACCGCGGCGCGGGAAATGTTCTTACCACGGACGACAGCTTTTTCATAAATGACAGCGCAAACTCCTTAATGACTCTTGGTCTTACTATCAACCAAGGCGCCGCAGACGATGAGATTCTAGCGCTCAAATCAAGCGATGTTGCCCACGGCATAACAGCCATTACCGAAACGGATACGTTTGGTCTTTTCACGAAGCGGGATGCGACTGGTGGCGGGTTACGAATACGAGGTCTTGATGGTACAAACGCTACAGGCTTTTCGGTGTTTGGGATTGGCGGCGCGGACAACACAACTAAATCAAACACCGCAAGAGGATTTATTGATTTAGATACAGGAAAAAAAACTGGCGTGGGCCTTACTTCTCCGGGCGCAAATGCCAACCTTGTGACTATTAGAGATGGCGTATCCGGGGTAACAAGGTTCATCTTTGACGCCGAAGGAGACTCATGGCAAACGGGCCAAATTCAACTTGATCCCTCAGACGGCGGAACGTCCGCAACAGGAATTGTGTTTGGCTCAGCAGCGGATGTTAACCTCTATCGCTCAGCCACCAACACTCTTAAGACAGACGACAACTTTATATTCGGTGGCTCCTCTCTTACGGTTTCCGACGGTTCTACCGTCTTTACCTCCTCATCCACAATTGCTGACAACAAAACAATCTCTGTTTCCCAGACAGGAGCAACGGTAGGCACCGATTACGCCGGCTACTTTACCAATACGGGCGCCGCTACCACCAACGTGGGCCTCTACGCTACAGCAACAGGCGCTACCAACAACTACGCGGCAATATTTGAGAATGGCAATGTGGGGATCGGGACGACAACACCACTTTCCAAATTAGAAGTTAATGACTATGCAAATACCAGCTACACGGAACTAGTCGCCTTTAGTGGAGCAAAGGGCGCATTCGTCGGCATCCCAACAAATCAGTTGGCTGTAGTTGATACTACTTCCATGGCGGCTGGTGTAGGAGGCGCTATCAGCTTTGAAGGTTCCTATACTGGTACTTCTCCGACTTCGTTCGCTGCTATTGCCGGAGTGAAATCCAACGGAACAAATGGAAATCATGATGGAGACTTTACGATTGGAACTCGTGTAAATGGGGGTAATATAACGGAAAAATTACGAATTACTGCAGCTGGTCAAATCCAAGCGCCTATAACTGGCGTATCCGGCGGTATTATGATCGGCGGGGATTTCCAGATATATCGCCTCGACGCTAACTTTGGGTATACTCCGAACACATTCCAGGTGGGCGGTGCGTTTCAGGCCGATACAACTGCGTATTTCCCAGCAACAAGCGGCGCAGGAAGCGGGTTAGTAATTGGCGGCGACACCAACCTCTACCGTGGCGCTGCCAACCGTTTGGACCTGGCGAGTGGGGATAGCTTCTCTGTAGTAAGTGGCGGTGTTGGTATTGGAGCGGCAAACACAAACGCTAACACCTTTTATTTAACAGGAGCCTCAAGCCCAGGAGGTACAGGGTCTGTTTTTGACGTTAACCCAACTATGTCAGGCAATCTCAACCTCTTTAATTTCGTTGCCCGTGTCAGAGGCTCCTTCACGACAAGCACCGCGATGCTGGGTACGGGGAATGGCGGGTTCCATATGCTAGGCATTGATACCGAAGCACTTAATTCTTCTGCTGGAGCGCTTACCATCGCCCAGGCATCAGGTATTTACCTTGAAGGCGCACCAAGCGCGGGAACGGATATTACAATCACCAACGCATATGCACTTTTTGTTGATTCCGGGTTGACTCGTTTGGACGGAGGCATTGAGGTCGGATCTCTTTCAACCGCGAATACAACGGCGCTTTGTTGGGACAATTCAGGTAATTCCCTTATCTACGATTGTAACGGTTCGGCGACCGACCTTGCGGAGCTCTACGGCACCACCGACGCCTCCATTGAGGCGGCGGACGTTGTTATTTCAGCCGGAGAGGCACAAGCCATCGCCGACCCCAACGAAGGGGAACACACTTCCAGGGCGTACATCGCAAAAGCAACCGAACCATACCAGTCCGACCTCATCGGCGTTATTTCTACGAATCCCAACCAAGTTTACGGTGAGGACGGTGTCTTTGCTGACTCTGACAATCCTCGCCCCGTATCCTTGGCCGGTCGTGTACCAGTGAAAGTAACTACTCAGAACGGTTCTATTAAGACGGGGGACGCTATTACCAGCTCCACGCTTGCTGGTGTTGGTATGCGCGCGACGCAAGCGGGTCGTATCGTAGGAATTGCCCTTTCTGGTTACGAGAATACTGATACGGCGGCGGTGGGGACGGTAATTGTATTCGTAAATCCCTCCTGGTATGACCCTGACGTGTATTTGACGTCGACAGGAGACCTGTCGATAACAAGAATTGACGATGGAGGATTGAATGTAGAAAATGGATATTTGACATTAGAAGATGGAAGTTCGAATCTAATATCTAGCATCCAACCTCAAAATACTAACCTCTATGCTCTATCGTCTACCGTCAATGGAGCTGTCATAAGAGTTGGTGCTTTTCAAGATGCTGCCATAGGAAACTTAAGAGCAGGTTCTATAGATGTTCAAAGTCTAACTCTTGCAGGAACTAACCTAGTTGACCTATTAGGCATTAGGGGTTTAACCCCTAAAGAGGCGACAGCTTCTGACTCAGCTGTTTTAAATGCTCAACAGACCGCCACACAAAGCTCCATGCTGTCCCGCATAGAGAAACTTGAGCAAGCATCGGATAGTTTTCTGCTACAACTAAACGAGTCTGCATCAAAGTCTGCTTTTCTTGCTTCAATGCTGGGCGGTGAAGTACTGGGTGCTTCAACATCCTCTCAAATTTTACTACCTCAAAACTTAGAGATAAAACAAGCAACTGTTTCGGGAGATCTCATGGTTTTGGGAAGAAGCACTTTTTCTGACGTTGGAATCACAGGAATAGTAAACATAGGGCTTTTGTCAATTAATGGTCTCGATGAAAGTCTAGGAAATTCTTTTGCGAGCATAAACAGCATTAAAGACCTGTATCTTCAAAGCAATGGAGCTGGGGGGATAAATATACTAAATGGAAAAGTGGTAATAGGTCAAGATGGGAACTTGGTCAGTAGTGGCGAGATAACGGCTGAAAAATATAATGTAGATATATCCGACAATGCATCTACAACGCTGGGGCAAGGAAAAATATCAAAAGACACAACCTCCACAACCATCTCAACAACTTCTATAGGTATAGACTCCAAAATATTTGTCACAGCAAGAAGCGATACAGACAAGCCACTTATAGTTAAAAATGTAGTCGCGGGAAAATCTTTTGACGTTACTATCCTCTCCTCTTATGTTTCGGATATAAAATTTGACTGGTGGATAATTAACTAAATCTTTAATTTAAAACCTTAGGTACAATTCCAACTTTATCTTCTCGATTTTCAACGATTATGGGCAAGGTGAAAAATACACGAGTGCCTTGTCCTTCTTTAGATTCAATCCAAATCTTTCCTCCATGAGCGTCAATTATTTGTTTTGAAATATAAAGTCCTAACCCACTGCTATTAGCATTTTTAGAATGGCCAATTTGCCCGAATTTTGTGAAAAGAAGGGGCTTTTTATCATCAGGTATACCAACACCAGTATCTGCTGTTTCTATTGTTAAAAAATTGTTTTTTTGTGATATTCTCAAGTCTATTTTTCCGCCGCTTGGAGTATATTTTAATGAATTTGACAAAAGATTATCTATTACCTGTCCAATCCTGCCTGAATCAAAAAAGAATTTTGGGATTTCATTTTTTATTTCCAAATTAATTTTAATGTTTTTATCTCTTGCTGCAAATGAAAAAACTTCTATATGCTCTCTTACAAGCTCATCAATTGAAGATAATGATTTTTTAATTTCAAGCTTCCCACTATCAGCTTTTGAAGCATCAAGAAAATCTTGTATGTTTTCCATCATCCTTTTTGTTGAATTTGAAATTACGCTCATCATTCTTTCATTATCTTCAGGCTTGAGATCAGAAGAGGTCAATAAATCTGAGGCACCTTTTATAGCAATTAAAGGAGAGCGCAATTCGTGTATCATAATATTTGTAAATTCCTCTCTCATATCATTTATTTTTTTCTCAAGCGTCATATCACGCATAACCATAGAAACCCCTATTATCTTGCCTGTGTTGTAAAAAAATACAGGATTTAAAAATATATCAAAGTATCTTTCATTTAAAATCACCTTTCTTATCAAAACTGTTTTCCTTTCAATTAGGGAATTCTTGATTTGTTTTTGAATCTCGTATTGGGCTGGAAATTTTGATAAAACAGAAACAACGCTTACTTCTCCCGTTAAATTAAGAAAGATTTTAGCAACTGGATTTATAACTGACAAGCTAAATTTATTTTTTTCAAACACAAAAAGGATTGCACCACTTGAGAGACTGTAGATTAGGCTTTCAAGCTTTCCTTTTTCAGTTTCAATAACAGCGTCGAGCTTGCCCAAAGCAATTTGAGACGTATTCACAATTTTGTAAATAATACTCATGTCCTCTTCTTGATAAATATTTTTCTTTTTTGAGGAGATATTTATCATCCCAACCAAAGAATTATTAACCACCAAGGGGATATTGAAATACGACTGTGGCCGTTCCTGCGGATACGACTGTGGCCGTTCCTGCGGATACGACTGTGGCCGTTCCTGCGGATACGACTGTGGCCGTTCCTGCGGATACGACTGTGGCCGTTCCTGCGGATAAGCAGAGCTTTCCTTCGGATAATCAGAGCTTTCCTGTGAAGATGAATGCGACCTAACAGCATCAAAAGACGTATTAATATCTCTATTTATAGACGAGTTGCTTTTTTCTATTGGTAATTCTTTTATGCTTCCATCAATAGCAATTAGTGAAGATATAATAATATTTGAAATTTCATCTAAATAATCTTCGCCTACAGCATCCTTTGCCAAGTTCTCAATTTTTATCTTACCTTCCTTTATTAAGGCGTAGCTCACAGTTGAAAGAGAAAAAAGCTGCTCAACGCTTAGCGCAATTGTTTGCGCAATACTCTCAATATTCAAAGAGTATCCGATCTTTTCTGAAATATTATTAATCACCAGAAGCTCATAAACTTTTCTGTCCATCTCCTCTTTTTGTTTTTTGAGATCTCCTTTTAGTCTTTCTTCACGAAATGAAAAAACAACAGCAACAAGAGCAAAAATTATACTTAAGAAAATGAGTATTAAAACAGGCAGAGTCATCTGTATTTGTATTGTAAAACAAAAAAAACACAGATACTAGTAATTAGTTACTATAAATTATTAGGTGGTAGAAAATAGTGACTAGTGAATAGTATTAAGCAGCATGCAACAGCATTATCTATTTAAAACTCGCTGGTTTTGTTTGGTTCATAGACTAAGTATTTAAAACAAAGCGCGTTCTTTCGCCGGTTTTTGCGTATTGCATGACCTGCCTGCAGTCAGGCAGGAAATCAGTACTTGAACACTCACATTTACCAACACCTTTGTCGCTTTTGCCCAAAATCATAAAGAAATTTTGTCACTTTGCAGATGAGTGCATGAAAAATCGCAGTGAGTGAGCGCCCGGAAGAGGAAAGGCGAAGTCCGGCTCTTCTAGGAGCACAGTGAAACGAGCACCGCAAGCTTAGCTTATCGAGCGAACAAGATTTTAAAGGCACGAATCAAAATCGTGACGACAGCTTTTGGTTCTTTTCGCTGCCGAAAAGAACAGGGAAGTTTTTGGCGATACAAAAGTACAAAGGAAAAATATTTAATTAGGTTTTGAGCTTATCTGAGCATAGCGAAGAACGAGCGAAGCGAGTATATGAAATGAATAAGAAAACTTGGCGAATCTTACTTGGTAAGGTTCTCAAGCTTATCCGCTGTATTCTTTGTCCCAATAACGATTATATAAGTCCCTATAACAAAACATGCTCCCTTAATGATAAAAACCAACACCGAATAAATATTATTGTATGAAAGCGCAAAATATGAATTCAGCGCGTCAATAATTATCCCTAAGGCCAAAAAA
>Ga0210057_1000708_pt1 | contig 54449 bp, 44 predicted proteins | sample CryGeyCG2114_010_2_FD_183968 | JGI IMG/M metagenome (GOLD analysis project Ga0210057, IMG submission 183968) | Groundwater microbial communities from aquifer - Crystal Geyser CG10_big_fil_rev_8/21/14_0.10 (SPAdes) (version 2) | ecosystem: Environmental > Aquatic > Deep subsurface > Groundwater ...
ATCAATAAATCTACAAACTGCTCAATGACTTTTTGTAAGTTTTCTTTCATAATAATTTTTTATATTTGGCACTTAGGTCGCTTGACTCACGCACTTGCTGGCAGGGGCGGGAGGAATTGAACCCCCGTCTTCGGTTTTGGAGACCGACGAGTTACCACTACACCACGCCCCTTTATTAACGTTCTAATTTTATCATAGTAAAGGGAGACTATTGACACTATATTTATTCCGAATATAAGCTATAGATAATCTCGTACCTGAATGCTTTGAAAGGAGGTTGTTTGCAGTTATGAAGAATGGCAATTTGCTTGTCGGTATTCCCGTTGACATTGCTCAGGCCAAAGAACATCAAGGCGTCGTAAAAGAGCTTTGGTCTGAACATCGACACATTAGATGGCTTCCGCTTGAATTTGAGCATTGTACATTGGCTTGGGTCGATGTAAGCAAAAGCTCGAGGCCCCGACGCGCCATTGTAAGGGCAGTAATCGGAGCTGTCGAGAGATCTGCTCGAGGCTGCCCACAGTTTGAAACTGTTCTGCATAAGTTTGAATGGTTTGGTTATAACAAGGATGTGCTGGTTATAACTGAACCTTCTCGTCAGATCAGTCGGAAATTGGTAAAACTCACAAGTGCTGTAAGGAACCGGATCAAGGATCGTAATTTTCGTATATTACAGGCGGGATCTTTTCGGCCTCACATTAGCTTGGGTAGGTCTTCCCCCGATATCGATGTTTACAGTCGCATTTATACTCCAGAACCAGCCTGCCGGGCTCCTTTTCGTCTTGTTGTTGATCGTCTTGTTATCTACGAATGTTTGGCGGATTGCCGGCTCAGAATTTTATATACCGTCACTCTGCCTCTAGGCTGAGAAACAAGAAGTACGAAAAGATGCACGCCCCTGAATAACAGGGGCGTTTTTTTGAAAAAGTCACTTTTCCCCAAAATGTTATAATACTCCCATGTCTTTGGAGAGGTTTGTCCTCAGTTTAGCAGAATATTTTCAGGCCAAGTTTGAGCTTTTTTTTGTCAGTTTTCAGCTGACTCATTTTTGGTTAGCTTTTTTGAATATCATTGTTGTCGCTTTCATTTTTTATTGGCTTTATCTTTACTTCAAAGGTACGGCTGTGCTTGGAGTTTTAAAGAAAGTGGCTTGGATTTTTTTGGCGTTGGTAGCGGCTAGAATTTTGGGACTATCGTTAATCGAATTGGTCTTGACCTACATCATTGTTTTTCTTTTGGTTATGGTGCCGATTGCTTATCGTACTGAAATTAAAAGCTTCTTTGGTGGGATTGGCAAGGAGGAGGAGGGGAGGGACATTTCCGACCGAGAAAAGAACGGGGCTCTTGGTCAGATTGTTAAAGCTGTTCATTTTTTGGCCAAGGCAGAGAAAACATCTATGGTTGTCGTGGCGCTAAACGGGAAGCTTGGCAATTTAGTCAAAACAGGTACGGCTTTGGATCAGACTGTTAAGGAAGATTTCATTATCGATATTTTTAGTTCCGATTCAGACTTAGCCAAAGGAGCTATTCTGATTTCGAATTTTAGGATTATCGCTGCCGGTGCTAGATTGAGTACAAAGAAGGGGACGAGGCTTATCTTTGGAGTGCAAAATCAATTACTCAAAAAAATCAGTCAACGTTACGAGGCTGTAATTCTTTTGACTAACCAGAATTCTGGTCAAATAAATCTTATCCATGGTGATTTGACTCATCGTGATCTTTCGGCGGCAGCAACAGGAAGACTTCTTAAGAATTTACTTTTAAATAAAAAATGAAATGGCTTATCAACAATTGGGAAGCGAAGCTCATCAGCCTTGGTCTGGCCACGGTAGCTTGGTTTTATATTTTTTCTTTTCAGATTGTAGTAGCCGAATTTGAATTACCGATTCCAGTCGAATTTGAAAATTTGAGTCCAGCAATTGCATTAGAAAATCCAATTGACGATATCTATGTCAAAGTTGCAGCACCACGAAGTGTCTGGCTGGTTTTAAGCGTTGATGATTTTTCAGCCATAGCAGACTTGAAGAGTGTGGCTCTTGGCGAAAATCCAGTGATCGTAAGGCTGGAGTCGGGGGTGCCAAAGGCACAGATTATTAGTCAAAAGGAGATTGAAATTTTGGTGAGCGTCGGTCGTTCGGCTATCAAAGAAGTCGAGATAGAGCCAAAATTAATCGGATTTGCCAAAGAGGGTTTTGTGGTTAAAGATGTTCAGGTCGTGCCCGACAAAGCTGTCATCCGTGGTAGCCAAAAACTAATTAATATTACCGATTTTGTACAAATTGATATTGATGTGAGTGGTCGCTCACAAGATTTTCGAACATCAGCCAAGCCGTACACGGTCAAAAGTGATGGCACACTGAATCGCAATCTTCAAGTTATCTCTGACTTTGTCGAAGCCGATATCAAGATTGACACTGGTCGTCTGACCAAGACCGTCGGAGTCATTCCGAATCTAGTTGGTCAGCCGAAGGCTGGCTTTTGGATCTCGAGTGTTGAGTTGGACCCACCGACCATCACCTTGATTGGCTCTGACAAAGTTTTGGCTGAGATTGAGTCTGTTCTGACAGCTCCGATTGATGTTGATGGGTTGGAGCAGGATTTAAGTGAAGCAACCGTTTTCAGGCTACCTCGCTTAACGCAAAAATTGGGTAGCGATTTGATTAAAATTAACATTCATTTAGCTACAAGCGAAATTTTACGAACAGTGCCTGTTGCGCCAAGTTTCGTAGGCCTCAATTCTCGTCTAGAGATTTTGTCATTTACTCCGCAAGTCATAAATTTGATTCTTTCTGGGTCTCCGGGGGTATTGAATCACATTGCTTCGCAAAGTTTAAGCCTAGAAGTCGGTGCCGAGGGTCTGATATCAGGTAAACATGAAATTGAGCTAACTTCAGAGATGGTACGATTGCCCAGTGGTCTCAGAGTCGAGGGCTTTGAACCAAACAAGATTACTGTTGAACTGCAAAAAACTTAAAAAACCTTGCGGCCCAAATCTTGGGCCGATAGAAAAAACACAAAAATCATCAAAAAATAAATGGCTCCCTGGCTGCGTCCCGCTGTCTTACGCGGGCAAGCAAAATTTGAGCCATTTATTTTTGGGGCTTTGGGAGACAATGGGTGTTAAAATAAAGAAAGTATGAAATTTATTTCTTTAGACATAGAGACGACTGGTTTTGACGGGCGTGTCGATGATCTCATCGAGTTTGCAGCGGCTATTTACGAAGATGGCGAAGTCGTTGATACTTTCGAGACCTTGGTTCGGCCTAACGGGGGAGTGCCCAAGAAGATTTTGGCAATAACTGGTATTGACGAAGAAAAGCTGAAAGTCGCGCCAACTTTTGATGAGGTCAAAGATAAGATTAGCGATTATGTTGGCGACTTAGATATTATTGGTCACAACATTGGTTTTGATATCGATTTTTTGGGACACAAAGGCATCAAGTTTACAGGTCGTAAAATTGATACTTGGGAGTTTTCCTGTGCCTTGTTACCGAAATTGCCGTATTACAGTTTGGGATATTTGGCACGCATCTTGCATTTACCATCAAAGCCAAGCCACAGAGCTTTGGACGATGTGTTGGCCTCAATCGACCTCTTCGCTTATCTGGTTAATTATGTCCAGTCGCTTGATGGAGATCTGCAGAAAAAGATTCAAGATTTGACAGCCAAAAGTGAATCGACTTTAAAGCTTTTATTTGAGGCCTCACAAGACAGTAGGGTGAAATTACGTTCTTCAAAGGACATCGCCAAGGATGCCTTCGGCGACTTTGACTACGAACTGCCACTCAAACTCCCGAAGGTCAGTGAGTATGACAAGCATATTCTATCTCCGGCCGACACCGTTTACTTCTCCAAGGATTTCTATAATTTGCAAAAAAATCTTTCAACTTCATTGAAGAAAAATGAGGTTGTCATGGTCGAAAGCGGGCCCAATGTTGAGCCATCATTGATGTCGCTGATCGCTTCTGTCTATGATGCATCGCGAAATGGCCAAAAAGCTATTTTGGCGTTACGGCCGTCAGCTTTTCATTATCAAGATTGGCCGCTAATTGTTGCTCAATTAAAGGAACGTCTGCCTTTTGAGACCAAGGTTGGTATTTGGCAGGGATATCGTTTGGAGTTGGAACCGAAATTGATCGAACAAATGTCGGGCCAAGAAACGCTTAATGATTTGGAACTCAATTTGCTAACCAAGATTATGATTTGGCGAGAGAGTGGGGCTGGGCGTGATATCTACCTATCGCCAGACGAAAGGTCTCTTTGGCAACAACTGGCCAAAACCGATTTGAGCGAGGCAGAGCTTTCAGAGCTTAAGGAAAGCGATGTTTTGATTGTTGATCAGAATAGTCTTTTGGGTCATAAAGACTTACAAAAAATTCTGGGCGATTTTGGACATATATACCTTCCGGATCTCAGCTATTTAGAAAATCGTGTTTTGAACCTTGGTGGGAGGCGAGTGAGTCGTGGGACTCTTGATCGTTTTGTGGGAAGTTTACGCAACTTTGTTCGTTATCATGTCGAATCAGTTGATCAACCGAAGAGTGGTGAATATTTCCGACAAATCAACGAGCTTAGCAGTGCTTTGGCAGAGCTCGCGGTTTCCATGTCCGAAACCTATTTGAACCATAAAGATGAACGTGATAATCCTTTGCGACTTTCAGCCAAAGAAGTCGGCGGTGACTTTCAAAGGAAACTAGAGGGGGTCGTGGCGTTACTTGAGAATCTAAAGCGTGGTTTGGCTGAATTTTCATATTCCCCAGAGAGCAAAACTGTCCATACGCGTATCGATGAGACGCTGATGGATTATTTGGCTTGGCTGAAAGATATGAGTGATTTAAGTGGCAAATGGCAACATTATTTGAGTAGCTACAATGACAATATTCAAATTGACACGGTGGCGACAGAGATAGACCGTCACGAGCTTGAGGAGCTACTGAATCCAAAGCAAAAATTGGTGGTATTGGACAAAGTTTTTGATTTATCATCTACCAAGAAAATTCTTTGGCCAAATAGGGAAGTGGGCTATGTGCGTTCTGTCTCATCAGACTTGCCTCAGATAACCATTGATCCGACTCTGCCGGATACCAGCAAGGCCAATGAATGGGAAGTGGATATCAAAGAGAGGGTACAGAGGCATTTGCGTGAATCCAAGGGACGGACGGTTATCGTTACACCCAATAACAAAGTTCACCAAACATTTTTCGACTTACTTTGGGACCTAACAAGAGAGCTAAAGATTCGTCTCATTTCACCAGATATTTCTGGTAACGCTTTAGAGACAGCTGAGAAGTTCAATGGTAATGGTAGCGCCGTGCTTCTCTCGACTGCTTATCATTGGCAAGCAAAGTTAAGCCATGGTCAATTTGCGGCCAATCATCTGATTATTGCCAAGTTACCATTTGCGCCACTTTCAGATCCATTGCTTTCCACTCGACGCTCCAATTTTGTTGATGACTTTGGTGACTTTTATTTGCCGAGGACGATTACCGCTTTGCGAAAAATTGTAGCTGGCAATTTGAACCCAGAGCTACAAGAGATTGTTTTTTATGACCGCAAGCTAATCGATAAGCCATACGGTCAAGATATCCTTCGGAGCCTCGAAAAAGGCAATATTGAGATATAGCTTTTTGAAGGGTACTTTTTGCTCTAAGAGTGTCTATCCAGAACAGACTTTCCTATAATGGTTGACAGAAGGCTCATAAACTGGTATGATTTTATAATTTCTTGAATGTTAAAAATTAGATCGCGACGCCATTAAAAAGGAGGACGGTTTCGGTACTGAGGGTTTGAGCTTGTTTCAAATCTTGAGTGGCGAAACTGTCAACCAAAAAGCCACAGCACCAGAATAAAATTCGATGCTGGGCAAGTTTTCAAAAAACAAAAACAAAAGTCGCGATCGTTCCGTTGCTCTCTTCTGCAGACGAATCTGGAGAGTAGGGCAACGGGACGGTCAACTGGGCATAGTCCCACTGATGGTTTCGTTATGCACCTTAGTTGGTGCTCCGTAATGAATTCTTCTTCGGAAAAATTCTAGGAGCCCGACATTGAGGGCTTCACCTGGTATTAAATTTTATTTTTGACCAGCTGTTAGAAGCCCTCTTTTTTTATTAAAATTTAAAAATCTATTCATCTCCCGTATCCCGCCCAACTTTTTGTTTAAAAGTTAGGCGGGTATAATGGAAAAGTAATGGGAGAAAAAGTTGTGGATTTACGGAGAATCTTGTTCTTGATTCTAACTGGCGGCGTGTTGAGCTCAGCGGCGCTGGTTTTGTTTTTGGGTCGGACAGATCCTTATTTTTTGGGGATTATCGGTTGGGTCATTTTCGCTTTGGCTTTTTTGGTGGCCATCGCCAGCCTTTTTGCTTCACTTAATCTTTGGTTGCAATTGAAAAGAACCAAAAAACAAGAAGAAGCAGAGCAAGTATTGTCAGTCCAGAATAATGAGATTTTGAAAGTTTCTATTCGACGAGGCGTTCTTATCTCCTTGTTCTTGAGCACTATTTTGATTTTGCAGATTTTTCGTTTACTAGCTTGGTGGAATATTATTATTATTGCTTTTGTCTTTGCTTTTACAGAGCTATACTGGAATATCGAGACTCTACGCGTGTATCGTAACCGTAAGAAACATGAATAAGAATAATAAAGGTTCATTACATCCGATCACTCTAATGGAACGAGATCTTTCCGCTCTCTTCTTGGGGTTGGGCTATGAGATCACCGAAGGACCGACAGTGGAGACGGAGGAATACAATTTTGATTTACTGAACATCCCAGCACATCATCCAGCACGAGACATGTGGGATACCTTTTGGTTGAAGGACAAAGGGCCGAAGGGGGAGCGACTACTTATGCGGACGCACACTTCACCGGTGCAGATTCGTTATGCCTTGAAACACAAGCCACCGATTCGCATCATCTCGCCCGGCCGCGTTTTTCGTTACGAGGCCGAGGACAGCACGCATGCTTCCGATTTTTGGCAATTTGAAGGACTCGTCATCGACCAAGATATTTCCGTTGGGCACTTGAAGACAACGATTGATGAACTGGTCAAAACACTTTTTGGCAAAGAAACGGAAACTCGTTTACGACCATCATATTTTCCATTCACGGAGCCGAGTTTTGAAGTCGATATGAAGAGAAGGGGTGGAGACTGGCTGGAGATGGCCGGTTGTGGGATGGTGCATCCACGCGTTTTGAAAAATATGGGCATTGACCCCAAGAAATATTCTGGCTTTGCTTTCGGTTTTGGTATTGATCGGCTGGTGATGATGAAATACGGGGTCGAAGATGTTCGCCATTTCTTAAATAGTGATCTGCGCTTTACGCGCCAATTCTCATGAAGATATCCGTTAATTGGTTAAAGGATTATCTCGATTTTAATCTGCCCGTGGAAAAGTTGGTGGATAAGATTAATTTGCACATGACCGAGGTCGAGAGTGTCGACGTCGGTGGTTTGATCGTGGGGAAAGTCCTTAAAAAAGAAAAACATCCAAATGCTGATCGACTCAGCCTTTGCCAAGTTGATGTTGGCAAAGAGACACTCTCCATTGTTTGCGGTGGGCCGAATGTTGATAAAGACCAGTTGGTGGTCGTGGCCACGGTCGGCACCACTCTGCCGGGTGGTTTGCAGATTAAAGAAGCGGAGATTAGAGGCGAAAAATCTTGCGGTATGATTTGTTCTGAAGCGGAGTTGGAGCTTAGCAGAGAGTCTGAAGGCATCCTAGTTTTGCCGGAAGACAAATATGAAATTGGCCAGAGCTTCAGTTTGAAAGATGGTGACGCTGTCATTGAGCTCAAAGTGCTTGCGAACCGACCAGATTATCTTTCGTATCTTGGTGTGGCGCGGGACCTTGGCGTTGTGCTTGGCAAAGAAGCCAAGCTGGACATTGATGTCAATTATCCAATCGGCAAAGTGAAGCCCTCCAGCAGCGGTGCAGCTGGGGCGGGCAGGGGTGTCAAAGTTGAGATTGATGTTAGTGCCAAGAAGGAGGTACCCCGTTACCAAGCTTTACCGATTAGTGGCGTCAAGGTTGCTCCTTCGCCAGACTGGCTTCAGAAACGGCTAATCAGTGCGGGGCTTCGGCCGATTAACAATGTGGCAGACATCACTAACTATGTAATGTTGGAGACTGGTCAGCCTTTGCATGCTTTTGATCGCAGTAAGATTGGCGGCGATAAAATCATTATTCGCAAGGCCAAGGCAGGGGAACCGCTTGTTGGGCTAGATGGCGGGACTCATAAATTGAGTAGAGATGATTTAGTTATCGCGGATGGTAAGAGGGCGATGGCTGTTGCCGGCATCGTCGGTGGGGAAGGGAGCAGCGTCCAAGACGGCACCAAAGAAATTGTTCTGGAATCGGCCAATTTTGATTTCGCCACCGTGCGTCGCACGACTCAGCGCATCGGGCTGCGGACTGACAGCTCGACTCGTTTCGAAAAAGGTTTGTCTCCAGTCTCAACTGAGCTGGCCATCAAGCGAGCTGCACATTTGATTACTAAGCTAGCTGGTGGGGAAGCTGGCAATATCTCCGAGGCTGGCAACAAGTGGCCGAAACAAAAATCAATTAATGTCGAGATTGCTAATCTCGAAAAGTTACTGGGCCTGAAATTAAAATCCAAAGACGTCAAGGATATTCTAAAAGTGCTTGATTTTACCGTTAGCGGAGATAAGGAGCTTTCGGTTATCCCACCGTATTTCCGCGGTGACGTTACCGGCGAGGCTGATGTGGCTGAAGAAATTTTGCGCATTATCGGTATTGATAAAGTGAAGCCGGTGGCTTTGCCAAAGGTCAAAGCTGGTCAACGCAGTGACAAACAGAAGCTCATTTATGGTCTGAAAAACGCTCTAACGGCGAATGGTTTTGAAGAGATCTACACTCGTAGCTTTACGCCGGAGGGAAGGGTGGAGTTGGCGAATCCTTTGACCCAGGATCAAAGATTTCTACGCACCAACCTTTGGTCGAATGCTTTAGAAAATATAGTCCAGAATCTTGGATTTTCCGAGTCGCCATTTTTACTTTTTGAGATTGGTGAAATTTATTCTGACAAAAATGAAGTTACAAATCATTGCTTGTTGACCGGCGTAGGTATGAGCGAAAAAGATTTTCGTGGGGTTGTCGAAAGTGTTGGCAAACTGCTAACCAAGAATATAAAAAACGAAGCTAAATCTTTGGCTGGTCGTGGTCGCAACATTCAAGCTAAGTCACTTTGGGCGTTAGAGTTTGATCTGGGTGAGTTGAGGCCGGACATGCTGAACAAAACTGAGTTTAAAATCAGTATGCAGAAAGTTGAGTATAAACCGTTACCAAAATATCCGGTTACAAAATTTGATTTGGCGATTATTGTTGGTGATAAAGTGAAGGCTGATGATGTCAGCAAAGAGATTGAAAAAGTCGAGGGTGTTTATGGCACCGAGCTTTTTGATGAGTATGCCGGGCCAAGCATCGGCAAAGGTAACAAGAGCCTCGCTTTTCATCTTGAATATTTCCGTCGTGATAGAACTTTGACGACTGATGAAGCACAGAAAATTCATGCGGCAGTAATCAAGGTTCTAGAGAAGAAATTTGGGGCGAAAGTCCGAGACTAAAAAGTGATTTTTTGGTAAAATAAGAGGGTTGAAGAGACTATTCTTTAACCCTTTTTATGTGATGAATCTTAAAGGTGATTGATATAAAAAAACTACGAGACATATGACTTTAGAAAAGAAGATAAGCAGAGTGTTCGGTCTCGAAGGTCAGGAATGGCTGAAGCATGCAAATCCGGCCAGTTTCTGGACTCGGTTTGCAGTTTTACCTTTTTTGGCATTGGGTATCTGGAGCAGAGTCTGGCTTGGCTGGTACGCTCTTGTGCCCTTTGCTCTCATCTTGTTTTGGATTTATATCAATCCCAAATTTTTCAAGGAACCGAAATCGACAAACAACTGGGCATCAAAAACTGTTTTGGGCGAAAAAGTGTGGTCTGAGAGAAATGAAACAAAGGTGCCCAATCATCATGAAATGGTCATCAAGATTTTGACTTTTTTACAAGCAGTTGGTGGATTATTTTTGTTTTTCGGTTTGTACCGTTTGTCCGTTTGGCCGACGCTGATGGGGATTGTAATTATTTATCTTGGCAAAATGTGGTTTTTGGATAGGATGGTTTGGGTTTTTGAAGAGATGAAAGAACATCCAAAATATAAAAAACTGTTGTACTAAGGAAAAGTAGAAGAATATGGCAAAAAAAGATAACAAGAGCGCCGGTTACGGTGCCAAAGATATCCAAGTTCTCGAAGGTCTTGATCCGGTCCGCAAGCGGCCGGGTATGTATATTGGCTCTACGGGAGTTGAGGGTCTTCATCACCTCATCTGGGAAGTGGTGGATAACGGTGTGGACGAGGCCATGGCAGGCCATGCTGACACCATTATCATCAAGTTATTGCCAGACAGTGTTGTTGAGGTAACCGACAATGGTCGCGGTATCCCAACCGAGATTCATCCGCAGACGAAGAAATCAACTTTGGAGACGGTGCTGACGACCCTTCATGCTGGTGGTAAATTTGGCGGAGGGGGGTATAAGGTTTCTGGCGGTCTTCATGGTGTCGGTGTCTCGGTGGTGAATGCTCTTTCGGAATGGGTAAAAGCTGAAATTTATCGTGATGGCAATCTTTTCACACAGGAATATATTCGAGGCAAGGCCAAGGGTAAGGTCAAGAAAACAAAATTGACCGGAGCGGCCGCCAAAAAGACGGGGACGGTTATTACTTTCAAGGCGGACGACAAAATTTTCTCGACTCTGGAATACAACTCGAAACAGATTTTTGAAAGGTTGCGTCAACAGGCGTATCTGACCAAGAAAGTTCGTTTTGTTTTCATCAATGAGGCTGAGAAAGCCGCGCCATATACTTTTTATTTCGAGGATGGTGTGCGGGCATATGTCGAGAGCTTAAACGAGCGTCGTGAACCAGTGAACGTGCCACCTTTTTACATTGAGAAAGAAATCAATGACGTTACTTTTGAAATCGCGGTGCAGTACACGACAGAGTTCAATGAATTGGTCTATCCTTTTGCCAATAACATCTTCAACCCCGAGGGTGGCATGCACTTGACTGGTTTTCGCTCGGCGTTGACCAGAAGCCTGAATGATTATGCCAAGAAAAATAATCTGCTCAAAAATGGTGATGGGGCCCTGACCGGTGATGATGTTCGTGAAGGGCTGACGGCAGTCATCAGTGTGAAGCTGGCCAACCCACAATTCGAAGGTCAGACAAAAGCGAAGCTGGGCAACCCAGAGATTCGCACTGCTGTAGAGTCCGTGATGGGTGATTATTTCTCCGCATATTTAGAAGAAAACCCCAACGAAGCTCGCAAAATTATTGGCAAGACTGTTTTGGCCGCGAAGGCAAGGATGGCGGCGAGAGCCGCACGAGATACGGTTATCCGCAAGGGTATGTTGGAGGGTATGACCCTGCCGGGCAAGTTATCTGATTGTTCGTCGCGCAAACCAGAAGAGTCCGAAATCTTCATTGTTGAGGGAGACTCAGCTGGTGGTACGGCAAAGCAGGGGAGAAACCGTCGTTTCCAAGCTATCTTGCCTTTGCGTGGTAAACCTCTGAACGTTGAGAAATCTCGTTTGGACAGAATGCTTGGCAATGAAGAAATCAAGATTATGATCATTGCTTTTGGGGCAGGCATTGGTGACCAGTTTGATATTGAAAAAATGCGTTATCATCGTATCGTGATTATGACTGACGCTGATGTCGATGGAGAGCATATCCGCACATTGCTACTCACTTTCTTTTTCCGTCATATGCCACAGATTATTGAGAAGGGTTATCTTTACATTGCCCAGCCGCCACTTTACAAACTTCAGCTCGGCAAAGACATTCGTTATGCTTACAGCGATGCGGAGCGTGACACAAATGTAGCTGAGATGACAAAGGGCAAAGAGGCGAAGGTGAATATTCAAAGATATAAGGGTCTTGGTGAAATGAACGCAGAGCAACTGTGGGATACGACCATGGATCCGGAAGTTCGGATGATGTTGCAGGTGAAAGTTGATGACGCCAAGGCCGCTGACGAAATCTTCAGTACCCTGATGGGCAGTGAAGTGCCTCCTCGCAAAAAATTCATCCAAACGCATGCGAAAGAGGTGAAAAATTTGGATGTCTAGAGATTTAAATCATTAAAAAATAAACGGCTCAAAATTTGAGCCGTTTATTTTTTGGTTAAAAATGCTTGTTCTTGCTGTATATTTATAGATGTATGAATCAGCTTGTCAAAGATAGAAAAGAGACAGTGGCGGATCAGCTTTTTTGGATTGAGGTGGACAAAAATGCCTTGCTCCATAATTTGCGTTTAATCAAAAGTATCGTTGGCACGACGGTGATGCCGATCGTCAAAGGCAATGCTTATGGTCATGGCATGGTTGAAGTCGCCAAAATTCTGAATGGCGAAGCGGATATTTTTGGCGTGGTAAATTTTATAGAGGCTCTGCAGCTTCACGAAGCTGGCATTGGGACTCAAATCGTCATTCTGGGCAAGCAGACACCAAGCGAGATGAAGAGGTCAGCGGAACTTGGTTTTTCTTTTGGCGTTTTTGATTTTGACGATCTAAATAATATCGAACGTGGTTGTATCCACATTAAAATTGAAACTGGCATTAGCCGTCTTGGTTTTAAGATCGAAGAATTGCCGAGACTGATTGAGGTCTTAAAAACAAAGCCGAACATTGAAGTTGAGGGTATTTTTTCACACTTGGCGAGTGTGGAGGAGCTGAACCAATCTTATACCGAAATGCAGATTGAGAAATTCAACAAAGCTCTGGAAGTTTTTGCTGAAGTGGACATTGAACCAAAATATCGACACATTGCGGCCTCGGCGGCTGCAGTTATGTACCCAGAGACGAGGTATGACATGGCACGGCTCGGCATTATGCTTTACGGCCTTTGGCCCTCGGCTGGTTTTAAGCTTTGGGCAGAGTCCAAAGGTGTTTTGAAAAACGGCGAGACTATTCTGCCAGCTTTGAGCTATCGCACCCGTATCGCGCATTTAAAAGATGTTAAGAAAGGCGGATACATTGGCTACGGCTGTTCTTTCCAAGCTCCGCGGGGTATGCAGATCGCTGTTTTGCCGGTGGGCTATGCGGAGGGTTTGATGAGATCTGCTTCGAACCGTGGTGAGGTTTTGATTAATGGTGAGCGAGCGAAAATCGTTGGTCGCATTTGTATGAACATGACCATGGTGGATGTCACGGATATCCCGAATATTCAGAATGGTGACACGGTAACTTTGATTGGCAAAGACGGTGAGGGTGAAATAACGGCTGATGAATTAGCTGAATGGTCGGGCACAATCAATTATGAAATCACGACTCATTTGCCAAATTCGATTACAAGGATTTATAATGGGTGAAGTTATTCTTATTTAAGGGAGCTTAGGAGGTTTTTTGGACGAGAAACTGAACACCAATCAGAAGAAGGTGAAGTATATCTTCGTAACTGGCGGAGTCCTTTCGGGGCTCGGCAAAGGCATCGTCGCCGCTTCGATCGGAAACATCCTTAAAGCTCGCGGACTCAAAATATTTTTACAGAAGTTTGACCAATACATCAATGTGGATGCGGGGACTTTGAATCCTGGTGAACATGGTGAGGTTTTTGTGACCGATGACGGGGCAGAGACAGATCTGGATCTTGGGCACTATGAACGTTTTGTTGGCGTGGATCTGACACAGGATTCCAGTGTAATGACTGGGCGAATCTATCAGGAAGTGATCGAGCGTGAACGTCGGGGCGATTATTTGGGCAAGACAGTGCAGATTATTCCGCATATTACCAATAATGTCATCGAGCGGATTACTGGTGCGGCAGAGCGGAGTGGGGCAGACGTTGTTATTGCCGAGATTGGAGGCACGGTGGGGGATTATGAAGGTCTTTATTATTTGGAGGCCATCCGACAGATGAAGAGAATGGTCGGTCGAGAAAATGTGATGTATATTCACGTTGTTTTCTTGCCGTATCTTGGTGCCAGCAAAGAGGTCAAGACACGGCCAGCCCAATACAGCATTCGGGATTTGCAGGGACTAGGCATCTCGCCGACGGCGGTGATGTGTCGAACCGATCAACCGATTAATCAGGCGCATTTGGATAAGATTGCCACCGCGGCAGATTTGCCACGTGAAGCAGTTATCCCGATGGAGACGGCAGAGACAGTTTATGAAGTGCCTTTGAGTTTTGAAAATTATAACTTTGGTGAATTTATTTTGGATAGGCTGGAATTACCAAGCGCCAAGCCGGATCTGACCGATTGGGAAAACTTGGTTACAAAAATCAAGGCAGACAAGAGAAAGATTACCATCGGACTGGTAGCAAAATACACGACTATGGAGGATACCTATTTGAGTGTTTTTGAAGCATTGAAGTCTGCGGGTTGGCATCACAATGTCGATATCGATATCAAGTGGGTGGATGCGGAGCTTCTGGAAAAGTCGGAAGACAAGGTACGTGAAGAGCTTGGCAATGTTAGTGGCATTTTGGTGCCGGGCGGTTTTGGTGGGCGGGGGATTGAGGGTAAGATTGCGGCCGTCAAATATGCTCGTGAAAATAAGATTCCGTATCTTGGTCTTTGTCTTGGGCTACAGATTGCCACGATTGAATTTGCTCGTCATGTTTTGGGGCTTAAAGATGCGAACTCGGAAGAGTTCAATGAGAAAACCAAGCATTCGGTGGTACATATTATGGAATATCAGAAAACGGTTATGAATATGGGTGGTACCATGAGGCTTGGGGCCTATCCTTGCAAATTAAAATCTGGTAGCTTGGCTTACCAAGCTTACGGCAAAGTGAATATTTCTGAGCGCCATCGCCATCGCTATGAATTTAATAATGCTTATCGTAAACGTTTCGAGAAGGCTGGTATGGAGCTTTCCGGTATCTCGCCGAATGATGAATTAGTTGAGATCGTGGAGCTGAAAGATCACCCATGGTTTGTGGCTTGCCAGTTCCATCCAGAATTCAAATCTCGTCCAACCAAGCCACATCCACTTTTTGATGGTTTTGTCGAAGCTTCGATAAAGGCTTCGGCATTGTTCTAAAATAAAAAGGCTGGGTGAACCCAGCCTTTTGAGAGAAGGTTGTCATCTGTGGTGGCTAACATCGTGCTTTTCTATGACCAGCACCGCGTTGCTCCAGTAGAGTGACTAGAGGCCTTCTCTGCGTTCATGAACAAAGGTACATCGGCGGATACGGTATTTATTTCTCGACTTTAATTTTAATTTTTTTCTTGGCGTCTGCGATAACAGAAACAACAGTCTTCATTCTGTATTTGCCGCCTGGTTTACGCTCTTTTTTGTAATGGAACTTAACTGTGCCATCGACAAGGGTGTAGATGGTGTGATCCGTGCCGTAACGAGTGTTGTCACCGGCCAACCATTTGGTGCCTCTTTGGCGAACGAGAATATTACCGGCACGAACTTTTTCGCTACCGAATCTTTTGACGCCCAGACGCTTCGCCTTGGAATCGCGACCTAATTTTGTGGAGCCTCCGGCTTTTACGTGTGCCATTAATTCCTTCTTAAAATATTTATTTGGCGTTTAACAACTTGGTCGTCACGTGCATAAACCAAGTCTGTTAAAGGCAAATGTGTTTTAAAGACTTTCCGAGTATAGCCAAGCTTGGCGATTTCGTCAATAATTTCTGGCGTAATTTCGCCACTGGTTGTCTTGAAAATTGGTGTTACAAAGCAGATATTCTCTATCTCACCAAAATTTGTGGCCAAATTTTCAAAAAAGCGTAGGTATAGAGCGCGAAGCTCCATAGCTATTTTTTTGGCTTTTTCCGGATTCATGATTCGACCTTGGGGTGGGCCCATGTATGGTTCCGTTACGATTATAGTGTCATTTTTATTCATCTCTGGCCAAGTAGCACGAGTGGCGTCCTGTTTTTTGATACCAATGTAGTATTTATGGTTTATGCCAAATTCAGACATCAACCAACGTAGGTTATTTTTCGTATTTTCCGTGGCGCTATTTTCGATATCTGTGCCAGCTGATTTTAATCCCATCAACATGGCTTCTTGCAGAACGATGCCACTACCAACAAAGGGGTCGAAAACCGTTTCTGTTTTTTTGTCACGAGTCAGGTTGATGAGCATCTGTGCCAACTTTGGTGGCAACATACCAGACTTGGCATCCGGACTTGGTTTACCAAAATCACGCTTGGAATATTTTTCAAAATCTTGGACAGAAAGAGTTTTGCCAACAAGAAAAGTATTAATTGTTTTGATGATAACGATTTCGGCACCACTTTCGACCAATTTGTTTTTAGCAACCTGAACACTGGTGAGGCTATTCGTCTTCGTCTCCACCACTCGTAAAGAAAAATTGTCTTTCAATTGTTTCTTAATTTTCAGCCCTAAATTCTTCAGTTCGCGTTTGTGTTGCTGGTTCAGAAAATTTCCATGCCAAGAAATGCCAAAATTTATTTTTGACTTGGTCTGGGCAAAATAAGTCTTAGCCAGACGAGCAGGGGAGAGGAGGTTGATGATTTGTCCAGCCTCCCTAGCCTCATCAATGATCTGGACAATCTTAACCACCCCACCAAGTTCATTTTGAATTTTCCTGACATCGTCCAATTCTTTGGCAAAAGATAAAACCAAGGCGTCTTTAAACTGACCTGAATATTCGAAGGTCAAATCTTGGGCGGTCAAATAATTTTGCAACTCAACAGCACCGAGTGCTGGTTGTCGGCCGAGAATAAAAGCGTAAGAAAAACCTTGTTTAAGCATAGCCATATTCTACCATTTCTGGTGATATATCTTGCTTACTACAGCTTCTTTTTGTAAGCTATCCCTGTTATGAATTTACTTAAAAGTGACGCTAAAATTAATAATCTGATTGCGGCGGAGATGCGTCGTCAAAAAGAATCAATCGAACTGATTCCGTCAGAGAACAATGTTTCACCCGCAGTCTTGCAGGCGACGGGTTCGGTTTTGACAAATAAGTACGCTGAGGGCTACCCAGGCAAAAGATACTATGGTGGCAATGAAGTCATCGATGAGGTGGAAAATTTGGCTATTGAGAGGGCCAAGAAGCTCTTTAAGGCCGAACATGCCAACGTACAGCCGTATTCTGGAACACCGGCCAATTTCGCTATCTACCTTGCTTTTCTGAAATTGGGCGACAAAGTTTTAGGTTTGGAGCTGACACAGGGTGGGCACTTGACCCACGGTTCTTCCGTTTCTTTCTCTGGTCAAGCGTTTAATTTTATTCCGTACGGAGTTTATCGTAATTCTGGTGAGATCAATTACAACGCCATCTATCGTCTTTGTCTCCAGCACAAACCAAAGATGATTGTAGCTGGTGCCAGCGCTTACTCTCGCAAGATTAATTTTAAAAAGATTGCCGAGATTGCCAAAAAATGTGGTGCCTATACTTTTGCTGACATCTCACATATTTCTGGTCTTATCGCCGCTGGTTTGCACAGTAACCCGGTGCCATACTTTGACGTTGTTATGACAACCACGCACAAGACTCTGCGCGGACCGAGAGGTGCCATCATTATGTGCAAAGAAAAATATGCCAAGATTATCGATAAAACTGTTTTCCCAGGTTTTCAGGGTGGACCACATGAAAATACGATTGCCGCTATTGCCGTAGCTTTGAAAGAGGCGAGCAGTTCCAAGTTCAAGTATTACGCCAAACAGATTATCAAGAACGCCAAGGTTTTGGCCAAGGAATTGGAAAAGCATGATTTTAAAGTCGTGGGCAATGGTACGGAAAACCATCTTTTCTTGGTGCACCTAAAAAATAAAAATATTACCGGCAAGCAGGCGGAAGATTTGCTTGGTAGGGTTGGGATTGTGGTTAATCGCAATACGGTGCCGAATGAGACTGGCAGTCCCATGAATCCGAGCGGTATTCGTCTAGGGACACCGCTGATTACCACACGCGGTATGAAGGAGCGAGACATGGTCAAGATCGCTGGCTGGATCAATGAAGCAATCATGCATCGTGATCACGAAAATGAATTGGTGCGTATTGCTAAAGAAGTGAAAACTTTTGCCAAAAAGTGGCCACTCTTTAAATAGTTCTTGCTATAATAGATTGGACGATGGGGGAGTGGCGGAATTGGTAGACGCGCACGACTCAAAATCGTGTGCCTTCACGGGCGTGTGGGTTCGATTCCCACCTTCCCCACCATTTGACAAACAAGAATATTTATGGTATAATAATAGAAAGAGGTCTATTTTAAAAAAGTACTGTCAGAGTATCTATGCAGCACGATCATCACAGTCACAACATAAAATTTGACATCCCAGGTGTGGATGAAAAGAAAGTGAAGAAGGGGATGCGACATTTCTTGGTGGAGAGCATGAAATTCTTGGGGCTCTTTGTTTTTTTCTTTGCCATTTTTGCCAGCGTTCTCATATTCCCAGCATTAAAACTTCGGGCTGTTTATTGGTATGAGAATATCGGGTTAAGCAGTATTGGCGCCGACAAAGCTTACGGTGAGGAGACCTTGCCAGAAGTGCGCAAGGTTGAGACAGCCAGTGATAACCAGTTTGGAGTAGTGCATATTGCTGGTGTAGACAAGGAATTTTTCCCACAAGAATCTTGGATCACCATTCCAAAGATTAAAGTCGATGCTCCGATTATTGAATTGGATACGATCAATAATGATGGCATTTTAGATCAGCTCAAACAGGGCGTGGGGCATTATAAAGGCACGGCTTTGCCGGGACGAGTTGGGAATATGTTTCTGACTGGGCACAGTACTTATTACGCTTGGAGTGGCGGTAAATATAATCAGATTTTTGCTTTGCTCGACAAGCTTGATATCGGTGACGAAATTTTGGTCTATTATCAGGGCGAGGAGTACGTTTATAAAGTTAATGGAGAGAAGGTCGTAAAACCAACGGCAATCGAGGTTTTGAATCCTACTCCAACGCCAACCCTGACCCTTATGACTTGCACGCCTTTAGGTACGAACTTGAATCGCCTGATTGTCACGGCAGATTTGGTCAGTACCACGGCACCCCTGACACGCATCGCAGAGTATGCGGCCGATCTTGGTATCGATAACGTGCCAGCACCAGTGACGGTTGACTCTGGCAGATTACCACTTTTCTAGGGCTCTAATTCCAAGGAATAACTTTTTCTAAGAGGCCGATTTCTCCGGTCTCTTTTAAATTGAATCGTGTTAGCAAATCCCCCAAAACGAAGAAAAGATTTCTCTGTTTTTGGTCTATGTGAATATTCGTATTGATCTTCTGCGTACTCAATTCGTAAATGTTCTGTCCCCAGATATCGATAATTTTTAATTTGGCGTTTTCGCTTAGATAGACGGTTGTCGGGAAAACTTTGAGTAAATTAAGTCGGTAGGAATCCGAAGTATAGATGAGTTTAAGGATATCTTTGGCTAAATCGTAACGATATATTTCTTGACCATTCTGCCAGATTACTTGCTTGTCTTGGGCCATAATGTTTTGGGCTGTACCAAGTTGTCCGAAATTATTTTCCGTTGGTTGCCAAAGATAGATATCAAAACGGGAGAATTGAGAGTTTGGTGAAGCCAACAGAAAGATGCGATCATTTTCGATTAACAGGCGATAATACTTGGCGTTTGGGATTTCATTGGTAATGATTCTTTCATTTTCGTCATAGAGATTTTTGCTGACCAGTTCTGACCCAGCCTCTGCTTGGCGCAAAAAGATAGAATCATTATTATTAACAGCAAAGGCAAGGGCTTTTTCAGTGTACGGGCGAACCGTTATCTCTTCATTAATCTCGATGGTCTCGACATTTTTATTTGGCTGAATAGCAAAAAGCTGATTCTTTATGTATGGATGCCAAGTAAAATTATCGAAAGACAGAGAGTTGTATGTGGCTGGTAATATTTTATAAGTGAGGTCAGGAAGGTCGACGATAAATCTTTTTGTGCCACCACGATAAAAAGCAGAGATTAGAACAAAGTCGTTACTTGGGGCAAAGAGAACATCCTTCACGGTGTAGACCGTAGGCAGATCAGGAAAAATCGGCTGGGACAGTCCCGTCTCTAGGTCTAAAAGTTGAATCTTGTCTTCATTCCATTTTTGTAATTCAATAATCGCTTTGTCGGTATCTGACCAAAAATTTATGATAGGTTCTTCAAAAATACTTGTTTGGGTATTGGTCGAGGCGACAAGCTGGATATCTTTCATCTCGGTGGCAAGGCTCGGGACGATCTCTGCCTGACCAATCCATGGTCGATAGCCATTTTTTTCGATTGTGAAATTATAGTTGCCGCTGTCCAGTCCTTTGACAGTGGCTGGTGTCTGCTTGCTCTTGCCATCGAATGTAATGGTGGCACCTTTCGGTTCCGTTGTCACAGCCAAAAGCCCAGACCTGAAAATCGTCTGCTTCTCAAAGTCATAACGATAACCGTAAGTGTAGGCGAGGACACCGATAGCCGTGATGGCAAAAAGAATGGCTGCCAAACTCCAAAGAATAACGGCGACAATAAATTTATTTTTCTGAATCACAGACCAAAGATGCTAAAATGTTATAGTTAAAAACTGTTAAACCCTAAAGCTTATTTTAAAGATAAAAAGCATTTTGTGCTAGGTTTATGAAGATTGCTATCGATGCTCGTAAAATCAATGATGCCGCCAAGACAGGCGTTGAATATTATGTGACCCACATCACCAGAGCTATTGTACGGGCTGATATTTTAAATAAATATGTGCTTTTTACGGAACAGCCTTTATCGGGCGAATGGCAACAGTATTCCAATGTGACTAATGAAGTTATCCATTCTCGTATTCTTTGGAGCCAGACTGGTTTGCTCCCAAAGCTTCGCAAGGGCAAGTTTGATTTACTCTTTGTACCGGGCTCCATCGCGCCGATTATCCATCCCAAAATGGTAGCCACAGTTCACGATCTCGGCTTTTATGAATACCCGCAAAATTATTCCAAAAAAGAGTTAATGTTTCTTTGGTTTTCTCATCAATTCATTGCGAAGCGGGCCAAGAAGATTATAGCTGTCTCTAAGTTTACAAAAGATGAGCTGATGAAACGTTTCCATTTGCCGAAAGATCGAATCAAAGTGATTCACCACGGTGTTGAATTACCGGAAGCAGATAAACAAGTTGACGTTAAGAAGAGATATGGTTTGGGCGAAAAATATTTTTTCTTCTTGAGCCGTCTAGAGCAACGCAAGAACATAAAACGTTTGGTAGAGGCTTTTGACCTTTTGGCCAAGGAAGATGACGAGGTTCAGTTGGTTTTGGGAGGTCGACGGGGACAGATTTCGGATAAGAGCCTCAAAGCCGCCTTCCCCAAAAGAGTCAAATTTGTCGGTTATGTGCCGGAAGGGGACGTGGCTTCGTTGTACAAAAACAGTTTGGCTTTTGTCTTTCCTTCACTCTACGAAGGTTTCGGTATGCCGATATTAGAAGCTTTTAAAATGGAGACACCGGTTATTACCAGTCGTGGTGGTGCCATGGAAGAAGTGGCGGGGGATGCGGCTATGCTGGTCGATCCGCATGAAGTCAAAAGTATCTACGAAGCTATGAAGAAGATTCTGAGTAACAAAAAATTGAGGATGAAGTTGAGGAAAAAAGGCAACAAGCGCCTCAAAGATTTTTCATGGAAGATGGCGGGGGATAAGATTGTGGACATCTTCAATAGTCTAGGAGAGATAACATCATGAAGGTAGCACTGGTACACGACATCTTAACGCAGTTTGGCGGAGCAGAGCGGGTGTTGCTTAAATTTACCAAGATGTTTCCAGAAGCTCCGATCTATACTTTGGTATACGACAAAAAGTTGGACAAGTGGTTTGGAGATAAAAAAATCATTACCTCTGGCTTGCAGTCTAAGTATGACTATTTTGGCAAGTATTATAAATTTTGGCTTGGCAGCATGCCGACAATAATCGAGCAATTTGATTTACACAGCTATGATTTGGTCATCTCGGACAGTAACTCTTTTGCCAAAGGAGTCTTGACTGGGCCAGATACTTTTCATCTTTGTTACACCCATTCGCCAACACGTTATCTTTGGGATTGGACGCATGAGTATATTCGTGAACAAAATTTAAATTGGTTAATGCGGATACTGCTTTCTCTGCAGTTGCACAAGCTACGCCAGTGGGACAGGGTAGCAGCGGATCGGGTTGATGAATTTGTGGCGAATTCAAAAAATGTGGCTGAGCGTATCAAGAAATATTATCGTCGTGAAGCGAAGGTGGTTTATCCACCAGTGCCGGTGAATGAAATGCGTCCACAAAAAAAAGAAGACTATTTTTTGGTATTGGGGAGGCTCAGCAAATACAAACGGAATGATTTGGCGGTGACAGCTTGTCGAGAGTTAGACCTGCCACTTAAAGTTGTCGGTACCGGTCCGGAACTAGAAAATCTTAAAAAAATGGCTGGCCCCAAAACCGAATTTTTGGGATTTGTCACCGATGACGAGCTGAAGGATTTACGAGCTGAAGCTAGGGCTTTGATTTTTGCCGGTGAGGAAGATTTTGGCATGGTAATGGTAGAGGTCATCGCTTCTGGTACACCGGTGATAGCTTACGAAAAAGGAGGTGCCTTGGAAATTATCGAAGAAGGAGTGAGTGGTCTCTTTTTCGGGAAACCAAACCTCAAGAGCCTAAAAGATGCACTCCAAAGATTTCTTGATATGGAAAACAAATTCTTGCCGAATCGTATCAAGCAAACGGCTGAAAAATTTTCTGAACAAAATTTCGAAAAAAGCATCAAGGAAGTGATTAGAAGCCATGTTCAATAACCTGTTATTGCGAGCCTGCCCGCTGACGCGGGATGCGACCAAGGCAAAGCGGAGCAACCTACTCATCTTGTCATTCTGGCATTGTCTTGGGCTTGCTGAAAGTCCAGAGCTCGGCCGAAGGATCGAAAGGCTCGCCCAGAATCTCCCATTTGTCATTCCAGCGAAGGCTGGAATCCAGTCCTCAATATTCCCTGGATCCCAGATCAAGTCTGGGATGACACAAAAACAAATACTTCCCGAGCCAAAGGCTTCCCGTTGGGAAAGGGGCTCCGTTGGGGCAAATTCTCAATTTCTAACTCCTAATTCCTTCAAATATGGCCAAGATTGATATTCTCGGTGTCAAATTAAACACATATACATTTCTCGGTACTTTGCGAGAGATAGAGAATTTGTTAGAGAAAAAACAAAACGGTTATGTGGTGACGCCGAATCCAGAGATTGTCACCAAGGCTTATGGCAACGAAGATTTTAAAGAAATTCTGAATAACGCTTCTTTGAGTGTGGCGGACGGGGTTGGTATTGTTTGGGCGGCAAAGTTTTTGTCATTACCGCTCAAAGGCAGGAATTATTTTTTAAGAAAAATCGAAGCTTCTTTTCAGGCTTTGTGGGTTCTTTTGTCTCTGCTTTTTTATAAACGATATGTTTACACTGTCGTGCCGGAAAGGGTGACGGGTGTGGATCTGACTTGGGAAGTGGTAAAGCTTTGTGCTGAACGTCGCTGGCCCATCTTTTTGCTGGGGGGTGCACCAGGGGTGGCCAAGGAAGCAGCACACCGTTTACAACTCATCCATCCAAAATTAAAAATCGCTGACGTTTATGCCGGGACGGGTGAGAAGGATGAGGACGAGTATCTCGAACATCGTATTCGAGATTCGAAAGCAAGGGTTATTTTTGTGGCTTATGGTGCACCAAAACAGGAGATGTGGCTGGCGCGCAATATGCCAAAATTTAAAAATGCCCTCGGGTTTGGCATTGGTGGCACTTTTGATTTTATTGCTGAAGCGGCTTCTGTTCACGATCCGGATACACCGGCCAAAAGAGCCCCAGAGTGGATGCGAAATCTAGGTCTAGAGTGGCTATATCGTTTTGTAACTCAGCCGAAGAGACTCGGTCGAGTTAAGACAGCTTTGTTTGATTTTATTGACTTGGTAGCTAATCATAAGATAAATTTTAGCTAGAGGATTTCGTACCTTAATTTTGGAGGTGGAAAATGTTTCTTCATTTTGTCGCTTGGTTGATAACGGTCTGGGAACGGATGTTTAGTGTCGATGATTTTTTTGATAGAGACTACGAATCTATCCAGGGGATGAGATAGGGGCACGCTCGGCTCTATTGACCTACGGAAAACTTTAAGGTAGAATCTGTTGACAAACTTTAGTTAGTACCTTGGGGGTTTTTATGCAGACAGCGGTCATTGAAGAAAAGCGGTCCGAACATCCGCACCCCTGGGAGACTATGATCAGACGTGCGTATGGAGAGACGGCTTCTCTGAACTTCTCCATAGAGGATGATGTGGGACGAAAAGGTGCATACCAAAAGTTCCATTTCGAGGGTCCGCCTCCGCCGTCCAGCGTGGCTAGAAAACTTTTGACGGGACTCTTCGAGTTCCCCAAGATGCCTGGTTGCACGGGGGAAGGAGCAGCTCGTCTCGTCATGGATGGACAAGAGTTCAGCTTTGATCTCGTTGCTCAGTCTTCCGGTCATGTAGAGGAGGCAAGGTCTCGTGAAGAGGGTGTTGCCCTCACCATCTGGACTACCTCAGATGATAGAGATTAGCCTTTTTTGCAGAATCAGTAAAACGGGGCTTCGGCTCCGTTTTTTCTTTTAAGGGGGTGCCTGATTGTGCTAGAAAGCTTTTGGAGTTGGGTCACGATGTGGTCAATAGTTCTGATCACTTGGTTTTTTCGGGGTCCCGGCTTTCTCTGGCAAAAATTCTCCGAATGGCGGAGGAAACGGCGGGAACTTCGATAAGCAGAAGTCCCGCCCCTTTTTTATCTGTTACAATTTATTTATGAATAAAGTTCGCGTACGTTTTGCACCGAGCCCGACTGGGCCATTCCACGTTGGTTCTGCCAGAACCGCTCTTTTTAATTATCTTTTTGCTAAGAGAAATAAAGGCGAGCTTGTTTTGCGCATTGAAGATACGGATAAAGCACGTTCTAATAAAGTTTTTGAAAAAGACATTTTGAAGGGGATGGAGTGGCTGGGTTTGAAATGGGATGAGCTGTATTATCAATCAAAGCGAGGCAGTCTCTACAAAAAATATTTGGAAAAACTTCTAGCCGAGGACAAGGCTTATTGGGATGACGGAGTGATTCGTTTTCGTATTGGAGCCAAGCACGGCATTATTTTTAAAGATGAGATCCGTGGTGAGATAAAGGTTGAAAGTGATCAGTTCGAAGATTTTGTAATTGCGAAATCACTCGATGTACCGCTTTTCCTTTTTGTAAATGTGGTTGACGATGCCGAGATGAAAATCACTCATGTGATTCGTGGTGAAGATCATATTACCAACACGGCTCGACAGATTATGATTTACAACGCGCTCGGTCTCGAATATCCAGTTTTTGCGCATTTGCCGTTGATGCTCAACCCGGATCGGAGCAAGATGAGCAAAAGGGCAGGGGATACGGCTTTGAGCGACTATATCGTCGCGGGTTATTTGCCGGAAGCCATGATTAATTTTTTGGTGCAGATGGGCTGGTCTTCGGCCAGTGGCAAAGAGATCTTCACGCTTAAGGAGCTGGTTAAAGAGTTCTCGCTTTCTCGGATTCAGAAAGCTGGAGCGGTCTTTGACGTTAAGTACTTAGAGCATTTTAATGGTCACTATCTTCGTGAGAAACCCTTGGTTGAATATCTGAAACTGTCCGAACCGTTTTTGCCAAAAACTTATTTGAAGGATAAGGTTTATTTGAAAAAAGCTCTAAAAACGGTTCAAGAGCGGGCACGCAAGCTTAGTGATATTAAAGAACTGATTGATTTTTATTTCAAGGAACCGAAGCCGGTGAAGTCAAAAATAGTTTTCCGTAAGAGTAGCTTGATGGATACACGCAAGGGCTTGGTGAGATCAATCGAAGCTTTGAAAAAAATGAAGAGTTGGAGCGAGAAGCCCATCCAAAAAACTTTAGAAAAAGTCGTGAGCGACGAGAATTTAAGTAATGGGGATGTCTTTTGGCCGATTCGTTACATCCTTTCTGGCGCCGATGCCAGCCCCAGTCCTGTGGAGCTTCTTGATGTTCTCGGGCAAAAAGAATCCCTAAAACGACTCGAGAAAGGGCTGAAGATGATTGAAAAATAAACGGCTCATTTTTTGAGCCATTTATGCTTTGCTCGCTTTCGTCATTCTGGGGGACGAAGTGACTCCAGAATCTCACTTTTTATTGATTTCCTTGCGGCCCAAAATTTGGGCCGCAAGGATTTTGTTTGACTCCAAGCAAAAACAGCATTACCCTATATAAGGTTTTTAATTTTTGTAGCTTGATAGGTAGAGAAGGAGCGATGAAGATGGTAACAGTTGCTAGCCACCAGATAGTCATTACCCCGAATGAACCTTGGAGGGTCTATCTTGAGGACGAATTCATACGTGTCCATCGAGAATTCAACGGTTATGTATGTGTGAAGTTCGATCTGGGGTCGAACGGGTTCGACCATCTTAATGGTGACCCCAAGGTGCCTTTCGTAAAGCTAGCCCACAGCTATAAGGGAATCAAGATTCTTGGTTGTTGTGTCGATCCTGTACGATTCGAGGATCGGAATACTCTCGTGGTCTTGATCGGCCACAGGGAGCTTCTCCGAGGGTACAGAGAGCGTCAGGATTTGATTTCCAGAGCTGAAAGACAGATGCGTCGTCTCTTCCGTAAGCATCACAAGAGATCAAAGGGGAAAAAGCGCCTGGTCTCTTGATCTTTAAAAGCGGGCTAAAAACCCGCTTTTATTCTTTTAATTATTATTTTCGTCATTCTGGTGAAGTCTTGAGCGAAGTCGAAAGGCAAAGTCCAGAATCTCATTCTCTATTGGCTGGAATTTCTGGTCGCGAGGTTTTGTATTATAATGCTAGGGAACGGATTCGGTGGTGGGGTGTAGCCAAGCGGCAAGGCAACGGGTTCTGGTCCCGTGATCGTAGGTTCGAATCCTACCACCCCAGCCAAAGAAAAAAGCATAATATTTTATTCTGATTTTTTCTTTTCTTGGTGTTCTGGATTTGAACCTCTGGCGTTAGCCAAACAGGTTCGTCCGTGAGCTGCCAAATTTATAAATAAATGTATTTCCTTGCTGCGGCGAACGAAGGGACCCGCCAGAGCCAAAGGCTCCCCTTTGGGGCAGGTGGGAATGTCATCCTACCACCCCAGCCACCGTCCTTCGCTCCGATCAGTCGGAGCTACGGAACGGTTGATGGGATTAGTCACTCTGTAGTCCGTCAACTGACGGACGTAAGATGACCCCAGCCAGCAAGGTATGTATTACACAAACTTCGGGCTGAAGCCATCATCCATGATACCGGATAATCCATTGACCTTCTTAGGCGTGTAATGTAGTCTGAAAGTACTTTTAAATGATATAAGTTCTTGTCATATTTTTTAATTATTAAGAATCGTGGATATTAAACGTACTTTTAGGGTTTCGAAAAGGAAGATTGAGGTAACCGGCAATAAATTAATGGCTTGGCTTACGACCACGATTCTCGTCTTATCCTTATTTGTACCGAGCATAGCCTTGGCTCATCATGATCCTTTTGATGGCTACGTTTTTAGCAAAAAGGAAAAGATTGATATTTGTCATGTCAAGGGTAATGGTGACTACCAAAGCCTCTCTCCAAATGTTGATGGGATTATCACAGGACCCAACGGTCACGATAATCATGATGACGACATCATTCCTCCGTTCCATTATGATTTAGATGATGGTGATGGTGAGCAAATTTATGATGGTAAAAATTGGGAAGAGTCTTACATAGAAATTTGGGAAAATGACTGTGAGGTGCCCGAACAAGAACCCTCAACCTTCTCCATCTCCGGCTATAAATTTAACGATTTGGATGGTAACGGTGCCTGGGATGAAGGTGAAGATGGTTTGGATAGCTGGACTATCTACATTGATGAGAATGAGAATGGTGAGTATGACGATGGTGAACCAAGTGTTGTCACTGACTCTGAGGGTGCTTACACCTTCTCTGGTCTAGAAATCGATACTTACATCATCCGTGAAGTCCAACAAGAAGGTTGGCTGCAGACATTGCCAAGTGATAATGACAATAATGAGCATGAAGTTACTCTCGAAAATGCTGACATAACCGACATTGATTTTGGGAATATGGAGGAAGAGTTTTTGAATGGCTCTATCTCTGGGTATAAATTCAACGATCTTAACGGTGACGGTGTTTGGGATGAAGAAGAACCGGGCCTAGCCGAGTGGGTTATCTACGTCGATGAGAATGAAAATGGCGAATATGATGATGGTGAACCAACTGTAACTACTGATGAAGAAGGATATTATGAGTTTACTGGGCTAGAAAGTGGCACTTACATTGTTCGCGAAACCCAACAAGAAGGTTGGCTGCAGACCTTGCCAAGTGATAATGACAATAATGAATATGAAGTTATTATTGAAGATGCCGATGTCGTCGATGCCAATTTTGGTAATCAAGAAGAGATTCCCGAAGAGGATCCGACCACTTTCTCCGTCTCCGGTTCTAAGTTCAACGATCTCGATGGGGATGGTGTCTGGGGTGGGGAAGAGTCTGGTTTGGCTGAATGGGCTATTCACATAGACGAAAATGATAATGGTGAGTTCGACGATGGTGAGCCAAGCACAGTTACTGATGAAGATGGTTATTATGTCTTCATCGATCTAGAGGAGGGCACTTACATCATCCGTGAAGTTCAGCAGGCGGGTTGGACACAAACTGCACCGGATGGCGGTAAACACACAATCGAGCTTGTTGATGAGGATATGACCGATTTAGATTTTGGTAACCAGTACACACAGACAGGTGGCGGTGGTGGTGGCGAAGAAACCCCAACCTTCTCCATCTCCGGCTCCAAGTTCAACGATCTGAACGGTGATGGCGTTTGGGATGAAGGTGAGTCTGGCCTCTTCGAATGGACCATCTACATCGATGAGAATGACAACAATGAATATGATGATGGTGAACCAACCACAGTCACTGACAGCGAAGGTTCTTACACTTTCACCAATCTGGAAGAAGGCACCTACATCATCCGTGAGGTCCAACAAGAGGGTTGGCTGCAAACTCTGCCGAGTGACAATGATGATAATGAATACGAAGTTGCCATCAGTGATGCTGATGTAACTGACATTGATTTTGGGAATATGGAAGAGGAGGGCAGCGGTGGATCAATCTTGGGCATAGTTTTTAACGACTTAAACGAAAACGGTACTCAAGATGAAGACGAGCCTGGCTTGGGGGGCGAGGCTGTCTATCTCGATCTAGACAGGAGCGGTGACCAGAGTGAAGGTGATATCGTAGTGAGAACCGATGAAGATGGATTCTTCAGCATTGCCGGTTTACCCAATGGTGTTTATTATGTACGGATGGAGCTGGGCAATGACTGGAAATTGATTTATCCAACTCAAGAAGACGATGAAGAGTATGAAGTGACCATCTATGACGGTATTACGATAACCTTGCTAGCATCTCGGCCATTGAGCATTCAGGGTGTGCCGAGTGATGGTAGCAGTGTGAGTTTTGCTGTCGCTGAGGTTAGCCATGGTGGCGGTGGCGGTGGTTTCTATACACCTCCAACCCCGACCCCAACCCCAACTCCGGCAAAAACACCACCGATTTTCACGGATGAGGCCGTTTTGGGCGAACAAGATGAAGCTGTTTTGGGCGAACAAGATGCAGGGGGCACGCTTCCGTCAGCTGGCCCGGAGGATTGGCTACCAAGGCTCATGTTTATCGTTATATTGAGTTTTCTGGCCACTTTAGTGACTAATAAAAAGTACAAAGTTTTCGATCTGAAAATGAAGGTGAAAAAATAAGCCACCGATTATTCTCAAACCTACGACCGGGCTCAATCTAATTGAGTCCGGTTTTTTAAGTCTGGGAGCATGTAAATATTGACAAAAGTAACCATTAATGGTATAATAATATGATTGATCAAAAAAACAAAAACAGAAATAAAAATGTATTCGTTGACCAATCGTTTGCTTTGGGGAAGTCGAGCTTTGCTTGTAGCGCTGAGTCTATTTTTAGCATCGCCAGTTATTTGGGCGGCTAATCCTTTAATTGGTCAGGAACAAAATATTATCAATCAGACAAATGCTATTCGAGCAGGGTATGATTTGGCTCCGTTGACAGTTGACAGTCGATTAATGCAATCAGCTCAGAACAAAGCTCTGGATATGGCTCGTTTTGAATATTTTAGTCACGTCTCTTTGAACGGCGAGAAAATGGCTTTCTGGATTAACGGTGCCGATTATGTGTACACTTTGGCAGGAGAGAACTTAGCCAAAGGTTTTGATTCTGTTGATCGATTGATGCAGGCTTGGGCAGCCAGCTCGACTCATTATCAGAATTTGGTGGAACCTAAATTCGAAAATATCGGCGTTGGAATAGCTGAAGGAATGCTAGATGGCAAAGAGACAGTATTTATTGTTCAGCATTTTGGTGTCCAGATCCAAGAAACAGCCGTATCTTCGGCCACTGTGTTTCCAGCTGCCACGGAAAAAATAAATATCAATGATGAAAGCATTGAACCAAATGCTTCTGATATCAATCGAGTTTCAAGTGGAGTGAATTGGGGCAATTTGCCGACAGGTATCTTGCCTGTTGCCATGGCCAGTGATACTGGACTTACAGCTGTTACAACTACACTGCCGCTTACTGTGACTTCAACAGCAGCTTACTGGATGGTGGCGGGTATACTGGTGCTGGTCGTACTGGAATTACTGGCTTATGTGCTTTGGATACTTATCGGGCAGAAACTGATTGTTCATTTCAAGTCAGGGCCGATTAGTCGTCAGAAGGCTCGGTTGCTAAAATTCATGAATCACGTCAAGGATAAGTTGAAGCTTGGACTGAAAATCTAAATAAGTATTTAAAGAAAATAAAAAAAAAGCCCTCGCGTGTGCGAGGGCTTTCGGCTGGTGATCTGGACTTAATGGGCACCGAAGCCGTTCGGGCCGGGGATGGGGACGTTGCCGTGTTCGCCAGTGCCCTGATCATTGTAAACTCCCTGGATAATGGCAAACTGGCCCCAAATGCGTGTTTCGGCGTAGGGGTCTTCACCGTCTGGAGTTGGCCCGACCCAGACGATTTTCACGAAATAGTCCCAGTTGTAAGTTTCGCCGTCTTCTTCGTATGACCCCCACTGATGATTGGTGAGCCACCCGCCCTCTTCGGGCCAATCCTTATTCCATTTCATCAGTAAGTCGACATCGCGATAAGGCCAGGCCCAGTGGTTGTCGGCGCCGGGATTGTTTGCCAGGTAGGCGTCATCATCGCCGTCATACGAGGCCCAAGCGTCGTACTCATACGGCGGGCGTCCGCTGTAGTTGTCGAAGTAACTGCCGTGGAACTGGCGAGCGGTCTCGTTGAGACCATAGGCGTCCGGAGCAGTGATACTCCTGTTGACGACCTTGTTGCCGTTACCGCAACTGACCATGGAAAAGGCCAGAAACATGATCAGGGTGAAACCGAGAAACTTATTCATTATCCTCTCCTTTAAGGTGCGCGTCTCTATATTGTGGATTTATAAAGACTAAGATGTTTTACCAATTTATTGGCTTTCAGTCAATACTTATCTTGAGCTGTAAGAGGATTTCAGTGATAATAATTAATGTCTATAAATATATAATTTAGAAACATGAAAAAGATTTACTGGGTATTGATTTTAATTATCGTGGTTGTCGGTGGGTGGCTTCTAGCTAGTCAGCTGGTGGGACCAAAGACAATTATTGGCAGTCTTGATGTTAGCACTTGGCAGGAATACAAGAATGAAGATTCGGGTTTTTCTATTAAGCATCCGGAGATTATCGAAGTTACGGAGCTAAACAAGAACTTGACCAAGTTGATTGCTTTGGGTCCAACCCAATCTGAAGGAACCGAAATGTATGACGGTATCTCGATGGAGGTTGCTCGTCAGTACAATAATGGGGCTGATCTAAAGACCATAGTTGAGACACGGATTGAAGATGTTGAAGCTGGTGTTGCTGAGGTTACTAAACAGCTGAGAGAAGTCAATCTGGGCAATGTTGAAGGCTATACATATTCTTTCAATGGTTTGGGCGATTTTGATATCTATTATTTACCGAAAAATCAGAATGAGTATTTCCTCATCTCTGTTCTAGCCGAAGATCCGAAGGATCAAGGATTTGAAGAAATCGCTCAAAGCATGTTGGCGAGTTTTCAGATTAGAGATTAGAAGCTCGAGACTAGAAGCTGGTATAAAAATTTTAAAAATGTCGTTCTGGTCATGTCCAGAATCTAATTTTCTTGCGGCCAGAAATTCTGGCCGCAAGGTTTTTTGTTTTTTAATTGACAAAATACGCTAAATAGCCGAGTATTTACTTTACCAGTTATTTTGGACCTTAAAACAAGGAGGTGAAGAATGGAAGTCCAGAAACATGATAGTCGTGAAAATGGAGACCTCTCACCTGGGGTTCTCAAAAAGGTTAAAGAGATGGAGGCGCTTTGTGATCAGATGGAGCGAGCGATCAAAAGTGTGTCAATCATTTCTTTTATGCTTTTGAAGATTGAAATACCAGACAGAGTTTGGTTGGACTATTTCGACGAAACAATCGGTGAGATGATGGCTGCTGATAGTCGGGGCAGTCGCGAGGAATTAGTAAGAGGTGAATATGAGATGTTCTTATTTAAAGTTCATCCTGGCACAACTCGACAAGAACTTCTCAAGCCATTTGAAAGAATCGGTTGGCATCAGTACCGTCGGCAAGCCAAATTGCGCCACCTGATGGCAATCGCTACAGCTCTCTGTTCACCAAGCAAGACCCAACTTTGGTTTAGTCAAGCTAGTCCTTTGAACCGCGAAGAAAAAATAGCGGTAGTCGGTCTCGGGTCTTGCGTCATGACTTCCAAGGGTTTGGCCGTACCAGTTTTTGATCAAGGGGTCACCATGGGTAGCCTAATCGGCATGCAAATGGTCTATCTTGACTACAATACTCCTGCCGAAAACGACAAGCAGTGGCAAGGCCTCGTTTCTGACTGTCATTTTATGGTAGTCACAGATGAACTTCCTGCTTCTTCTAAAAATCTCCTTAAGCCATGACTTATCGTTAGCACTTAAGGAGATTTCTTTTTTTGTAATTTGACAAAAAATATTTAGCCAATAGAATGGTAAAAGAAAGTTAGGTTTTTGGCTCTTTGACAAAAGAGTGGAGAAGGCTCTTGGAGAGTCTCTTTTTTTGAGCTTTTTTATGGTGATGGGTATATCAAATAAAGAAATCTGCCTATGAAAAATTGAAAAGTTTATAGCAATTAATAAAAAAGATCTATGATTGATATGCACGAATACAGTTTGGTGGTGAACAAGATGCGAGATTTCTTTCTGGGGAAAGGATTTGTAGAGGTGCCGGTTCAGCCTAGGTTGTCCATACTGGCTGCCTGTGAGGACCCCGAGACAATTAGTAGATTTGAATTCGGTGATGTGATTTGGCCTTTGCCGCAAACTGGACAAATGTGGCTGGAATATGAATTGTTAAAAAACCCCGATGTGTCGGGGGTTTTTTGTATCTCGACCAGTTATCGCAATGAACCGAATCCGATCCCAGGAAGGCATGACAAGGTATTCCCGATGTTAGAATTTGAAAGTAAGGGGAACATGAAGGATCTAATTGCTCTCGAAAGAGAGCTTCTTTTGTGTCTGGGCTTTACCAGTCCAATGAAGGAAGAGACGTATGGTGATGTAGCGAAGTTCTATGATGCAGAAATCTTGGAAGCTGAACACGAATTAAAAATGGCCAATGATTTTGCGCCAATTTTATTCTTGACTAGCTTTCCTTTCGATAGCCATCCTTTCTGGAATATGAAGCATCGTGAGGACAACATCTTTGATAAAGTCGATGTTATCATGCACGGTATGGAGACATTCGGCAGTGCGGAGCGGAGCTGTAACCCAGAAGAGATGCGCCATTATTTCTATAACGTGAGTAATGGTAACTATGCCAAGAAATTGTTCGAGCTCTTTGGTCGCAAACGGGTGGAAGAGGAGCTAGAGTCATATCTCAATCTTCCGATGATGCCTAGATTTGGAGCAGGCATGGGGGTAACTAGGATGATTCGCGCCATGAAGAAGGAGGGTTTGCTGGAAGAAGCTACGAGGGAAGAAGTGACGGCTTAGGTTGCAAAATAATGCAAAATACGGCGGGGCTCTGCTAAGATTGGAGCATGGATTTGAAAAGCAACGTGCCAATCTTAAAACAGGGTGGCGTTGAAGTTTTGCAAGGTGATCTGTAAACCCTTTCTCAGAGGGTTTATACCTTGACTTTTTTGGTCAAATTTGGTATAATGATATAATATGGAAAAATTTGGCGGAGAACAATTTGACAATCAATCAGAAAGCCCAAAAGAGAAATTAGAAAGGGTTAATGCTGAACGTGTTGAACGTGCGGAGATCAATCAAAAGCTTTTTGAGACAGCCACTGAGGGGCTGCAGGAAAGGATGGGGCGATTGCAGGGAGGTGAGAAGCTGGACGCTCACGACTTAGCTTATGTAGCTATGGCTGGTAGCATTTTACAAAATCTTGCCGTGGAAGGGCTTTCTGAAGAGGACCCCAAAAATCTAAGGGATATCCTCGATAAATATGGTCCAGATTTTCAGGGAGTTGTAGTTCCTTTGTTAGAAGGCGCTGGAAACTTATCTCCTGAAAATAAAGAAATTTTAAAAGACTATAAAAAATCAGAATCCCAGAAAGAATTTATGGCTAGAATATTAAGAGGGCGGGCAGAAATGACACGAAGAGGAGTTTCATCTGAAGAGCAGTCTAGATGGCAAGGAGAAGAAACTGCGAAGTTTAATACAAAACGTAGAGCTGATATGATGGATGGTATGGCTGACAAGATTGAGGAGGATGAGGCAGATACAGCTACCTAAGGCTTAAATAAACTTAAAAAAAGAGTCCACGACGGGCTCTTTTTTTAATTTCTCAATCTTCGTATAATAAGAGTAAGTATATGAAAAACGTTTCTAAATTTTGGGGTTGGGGGTTTCTGCAGGCGGTTGGCGCCAGTGTTACGGTTTGGTTGTGGGCGCTTTTCATGATGAACGTTGAGAACTTTGTAAATTCGGTCGAAGGATCGCAGCCGCTAGCTCATGAGTTTGTCATTATTCCAATCGTTTTTATGATCACAGCCGTCTTGGCGGCCGGCTCGGTGCTCGGTTGGCCGATTCATATGGCTCTGAAGGGTAAGTGGAACGAAGCGGTGATTTTAACTCTTCTGACAGTTGCTTGGCTTGGTGTTTTTGCGATTATCTTGGTTAGTATTTTTTAGACTGAGATAACAGATTGCCAGATCAATGTTTCGGCACCGATTTTTTATTTATAGCTATTCTAATGTTCTTAAGAACATTAGAATAGAAGCCTGTATACGTTTGTTAAACTGTAAGGGCTATGAATAAAAAAAGTTTTTGGCACAAATTAAAAAAGCCGATTTTAGCTTTGGCACCGATGGCAGATGTCACGGATGCGGCTTTTCGTCGTATCATCACAAAATATGGTAAGCCAAGCGTGATCTGGACAGAGTTTGTGGCCTGTGACGGATTGATGTCGGTCGGTCGCGAGAAACTTCTTGTCGATCTCAAATATTCAACCAGGGAGCGGCCAATCGTGGCCCAACTTTTTGGTTCCAAGCCAGAAAATTTTTATGAATGCGCCAAACTTATGCGTAAACTCAAATTTGACGGGATTGATATCAATATGGGCTGTCCGCAGAAACATGTCATCGGGCAGAATTCCGGCGCGGCTTTGCTCAGAGATTTGCCTTTGGCGCGAGAAATTATTCGAGAGACGAAAAGGGGGGCAGGGGACCTGCCGGTGTCGGTTAAGATTCGCATTGGTTACAGCACAAATGAAATTAAAAAAATCATGACAGAACTTTTGAAAGAAAAGCCAGCCGTGATTACGGTTCATGGTCGTACCAAAAAAGAGATGTCCAAAGTACCAGCAGATTGGAAAATGATTGCGGAGGCCGCCAAAATTGCCGAAAAGGACAAGTCACCGGACAGAACATTAATTATCGGCAACGGTGACGTTACAGATTTAAAAGATGCTTTAGCCAAAGCCAAAAAATACGGGGTTGATGGCGTGATGATCGGGCGGGCTGTTTTTGGCAGACCGTGGTTCTTTGATCCAAAGACCGACGAGAACAAAATACCTTTGTCCAAAAAATTAAAAATCATGTTGGAGCATACGAAGCTTTTTGAAAAATTGCTGGGAGAGCACAAGCCGTTCGACTTAATGAAAAAACATTTTAAGAGCTATGTCTCCGGTTTTGACGGTGCCAAAGAGTTGCGCATGGAATTGATGGGAGCTAAAAATTCAAAAGAAGTTGAGAAAATCATTCAACCATACTTGAAAACACGCAAAAAATAAATGGCTCAAATTTTGAGCCATTTATTTTTTTGATAGTTCTGGATCCCAGATCGAGTCTGGGATGACCCGCCCAAGTTTTTATTCTAAAAATTTAGGCGGGATGACTCTTCGGTCATTTTTTCTGTTCTTGCAGGAAGAAAATGTATGAATAGACAACAGGAATGAGACCAGCGGCGATAGTGGTAGCCAGCGGTACGATGCCGTTGAGTGGAGCATCTAGTAGTGGCGAGATGAGGAAGCTTAAGCCTGCGATGAAGAAAGTGATGCCACCGAGGCGGTGAGTTTTTTGCCAGACAATGTCAGATGAAAGAGTCCAAGGAGTGCGAATGCCCATGAAGAAGTTTGATTTGATTTGGCTCATATAATTTCCGATAACGATGAAGAGGATACCAACAGCAGCCGGAACTAATTTGCCGGCTTCAAACATCTGACCATTGGCAGCCGTCCAGCTGGTGGCGATGAAGAGAGTAGCCATGAAAGCGATAATCAAATTTTTGATAATCTGATAGAACCCCCAAGACTCTTGGAAATGTTTACGACGTGGCTCGATGTATGGGAGAGCAAGGAAAAGCAGATAGATGCCCAGTGTTGCAGCTGGAAGGGCAATGGAGTGAGCTAAGCGAGGCATGTAGTCGTCAACCTCACCTTTGATATTCCAGTGTGAAGGTACCATCTCTGGCAAATTCGGGTAGGTGTAGATGGCTACGCCAACCATGATCAATATGGCTAAGATAATAAACCAGTCTCGTTTAAAATCGGGCTTGAATTTCATTTTTTCCTTCCTAAGTTAAAAGTATTTATAAGTTCTGTCGAGATTTCATAAAAAACAGTCATATTAATGGAATAAATTATTTCCTGTCCACGGCGTTCCTGATCAATCAAATTTGCATTTTTCAAGATATTTAGATGATGTGAAAGAGAGGGCTTGCTGATGGGGAAGTGTCCAGACAATTGTCCGGCAGATAAGTCTTTTTTCTTTAACAAAGCCAAGATCTGACGACGTGTCGGATCGCTGATAGCTTTGAATGTCGTGTTGATGTCGCTTAAGCCCATATTAGATATTTAGATAACTATCTAAATATTAATACATAAAATTATAAGCGTCAAGTGTTTTTAAGTTATAATATTTTTAGGAAGAGGCTGCTCTTTCAAAATTTAAAACGAGGAGGTGAGCTCACCATGGGAGCACTGTTTGATCCTTCGTTCGTCTGCAAAGTTTTGGTCGTTGCCATCTTGGCTTCGGGTCTGATCTTCCTTTTCAAATATTTCTACGACCGCTCAAATCGACTCTGGACGGAGAGGTAGAGAGAAAAAGTAGCTGAGCTTCGCAAGATTCGAGAGATGAGCGAAGAAGACCAGTGGAACAGGATCCAGGGAATACATGAAGAAGCCATCGAAGCTAAGCGCCAAAACAGGGGCCGAGAAATCGATGGAATGCTCGAGGGCGCCGATCATTGAGATCGGCGCTATTTATTTGCCGTATCAAAGGAATTTGTATTATAATTCCAAGCGACACGGATTTCCGTGATCCTTGAAAACTTGGAGGTTGCTTTGACGGGGAAGAGAGTTTCGTCTAGCGACCTCAAAAAGGTCACTAGGGAAGCAAGGAATGGCAACGGATTTCGATTCGAGGGCGGTTGGCTGTCTCTCGAAGAAATCAATGTTCTGGGGCAACCCAGAGAAACTTTTGAAGACATCGATCTTCTGGGTACTGACATTAAAGATAAGGGGCTCTTGAACCCTCCGGCAGTAGCCCGTTTTTACAGGCACGACTGCCGTAAATACTTGAAGCTGAATGAAGATATGTATGCTCGTGGTGTACATCTGAGAGACCTTAAAGCTTCAGTGGACGAGAAAGGGAAAAAGTGCTGGTACATTCTTCTGGCTGGCGAGAGGCGATTCAGGGCTTGCAGCCAGATCTGGGCAGAAGGTTGCCCGGATTGTCTCGAGGAATACGGGGAAGAAGAATCCGGCATTTGTTTCCATAGACACTTTGGAAGACACGAGCTCGAAGTTAGGCTCTGCTTGAACATTCCGATCGAAGCTGCAGTTGATCTGCAGTTTTCTGAGAATACCCACATGCGTGTGCCTCCGGCTGAGGAAGCGAGAGCGTACGCTACTTACTTTGGCCTTCTAAAAGCCAACAATCCCGATTTGACTTTGTCGCGTTTTGCTCGGAAAGTTTCACGACGTCCGGAAACAATTCGTAAAGCTCTTCGCTTCTGTGCTCTTCCTGACGAAATTCGCAGACTTACCAAAGGTGGGGACACCAAAAAGGAAGCTGAGAAAAAGCGTGAGGAGGGGAGCAATCTGATATCTTACGGTATCGCTATCGAGCTGGCTCGTCTTCAGGAATTTCTGAAGACTGGCGAAAAAGAGGATGTCTCCGATTCTATTACTCAAAAACTCCATTGGTGGGCTACGAAGGCCATCGCTGGTGGTTATAGTGTGCCAGAGTTTCGCAGAATAATCAGCGAGCACATCGAAGAGAAGCAGAGCCAAGTCTCAATGTTTCCTCTTTCAGATGAGGACGAGGTAGAGGAACTGAAGAGATCTGTGCGTATGACGGTTCAAAAAGAGTCGGTTAGGGGGCTGATCGCCTATTCGCGTTATCTTCGCTACGTATTGGGGCTCTTTAAGCAGAACAGGCTTGGCTATTCGGACTCACCCTTCGCAGAAGGAAGTCCCGTGAGGCAGATCCTGACGGTAGTTGGTCTGCTCGAAGAAATCCTGCCGCATCTTCGAATGTGCAAACTGATGAGCAGGGGAAAGCTTCATAGGACCAAAGTGGTTTGCCAGGAGGTTAAAAAGGAGGCAGGAGAATTCTTGGAAATTTTGGAGGGGGATACTTAGAAACACCGATTTGGAGGAATCGGTGTTTTTCTTTTTATTTAATTGACCTTGAAGGGTTGGTGGTCTAAGCTATCTAACAGGCAACGGGACCTGAAAAATTTGTACTGAAAGGGAGGTGAGAAATCACATGGCAGAAATTCAGAATGGTCTGAAGGTCCAAACCCATTGGAAGCGAGCTTGCGATGTTTTTTCTAGGCTGCTCGCAGCTCTTGAGAAAAAAGAGTCGCCGTATGATAAGGCAAGATTTCCGCAGACGGACAACATCCCTTCTGGTATAGACGGAGGGAGTCTGGAGCATGCCTTATTTCTTTTTGTCGTCTGCTTTTGGATGAGAGCAGGGTTCAATAGCGATAGCTGTTTCGAGGCCTTGGTTAGAGTATTCGAGAGAAGGCCAGACCTTTTTTCTCCGAGAATGATAACTCCAGATCACCTAGATATGGTGACTGAGGCTCTTCAGGGGGAGGGTAGTCTTAGGTACAGAGCTGAAGAGAATGCTCGGTTCTGGGTTCTTGATTTAACCAAACTCAATAAGTATTGGGGTGGAGACCCTAGGAATATTTTTAAGAGGGTGCGGACATTCGAGGGCATTTGCGATCGGTTGGTCCGTAAAGGTGGCGCCGTTTTCAATCCTGATCATCCACGTGGTTTTCTTGGCTTCAGAGAAAAGATGGCTTCACTATTAACTCACTTTTTCATAGACCAAGGCATCATCGGCCAATTTGTTATACCGCCACCAATAGACTTCCATGCAATGAGAATCTTGGTGGCAACAGAGATTTTGACCACCTCCGGAGTGGAAGTGGGGTCCCGGATTTCTTTTGGCAAGTTAGCAGATGCTGCTCGCAATGTCACTGATAGGTACTGCTCAGAGCATGGCTACCGTAGTTCAGTTCCTCTATGTGATGCTCTCTGGACACTCTCGAGATCCTTTTGTAATCGTCATCCCGGTAACGACAGCATTATTGGAGAATCCAATGGAAGGAAAACGGAGGTCTTCCCAAGGGAGTTTTCTTGGGAGCATGGCGGTACTGCGATCAAAGCTTACGAGAACACTTGTTTGAGGTGCCCCATTGAGGGGTTCTGTAAGAACAGTGTCCCCTGGGCTAATTACAGACACACGGGCGACATAATCATTCGAGGTAGGCGAGGAAGACCGCCGCAGGTCCAACCGCGTCTTTTCTGACGACATCAATTAAGCTAATCACTTAAAAGATGTCGTCTTTTTTTTATTTAGTTCAAAAACTCAGGAGCGATGGTCGGCTCTGTCTGTTTCTTACGATTGAAAAAGCGAATAATAGCCTCATTCCAAGCGTAAAGAATTGGCGTGGTGATGAGTGAGAGCAGGGCAGAGACAACAATACCGAAAGCGATCACCATAGCTAATCCACGCCAGAATGGTGAGTAAATGGCCAGTGGGATCAAGCTACCAAAAGCAGTCATTTGAGTTAGCAAAATCGGGCGGAAGCGAACAGCGATAGAAGTGGAGATGGCGGTGGCCGTGTCTTGCCCCTGAGCTTTTAAGTGATTGGCGAAACCGATAATCAGAATGGTTACATTAACCACAATACCGGCCATAGCTACAACTCCGAGCAGCTCTAAGAAGCCAAGTTGGCCAGTGGTGGCAGCAATAGCTGGGAAAACACCGATAAAGCCAAGTGGAACGGCGAAGAGAATGATAAGCGGTGAAAGGAATGAGCGGAAGAAGATGACCAAAAGAACGTAAATCAGGAACAAAGCTACGGCCAACATAACGAATAGTTCGGTGAATGTTTCCGCGATAGAGGCGGCGATACCACCAGATTCAGTTACTTCGGTATTTAAGCCGAGGTCGCCAAGCTTGTCTTCGTCAAAATAATCTTTGAGTTCTTGCTGGACCTTGAGTGGATCGGTATCGTCGTCAACTTTGGCACGAACCTCAACATATCTCTGTCCATTAAACCTTTTAATGGTTTGTGACTTCGGTTCTTCCGTGTCTTTGACAAGATCATCAATAGTCACGCTGTAACCACGACCAAGGGAAATTTTGATATCTTCAACATCTTCAAGGGAGCCAATTGGTTCGGAAAGTTTCGTAACAACGTCATAGGTTTTTTCTCCAAGTTCCAATTTAGCAATCTCATTTTCTTTGAGCTGATCACTGATGGTGGCATAGCTTAAGAATGGATTGATGTTCAGATCGTGGTCTTCATCTAGGAGCAAAGTGATGCCATTTTTAACATTGTCACTATCAGCAAAAGTGTCGGTTACTTTGGTAACACCATCTTGGTCTTTTAAGAATTCCGTGGCTTCTTCGGCAGCTTTGCGCAACTTTTCAAAGTCTTGATCGAAGAAACGGAAAGAGACCGGATATTCATCTGCCGGTGGACCACCATCATCAGCTATGGCTGTGATAGTTACGTTCTCGCCTAAGCTCTTAAAGTCACGATTAAGGTCATCGACTAGATCATTTGCTGTTCGTAAGCCCTCATCCTGTCTGTAGTCGGGGCTGTACAAGTTGGCGATGACAGCAAAGGAGTTGCCGTTTTGCATGTAATAACCAAAGTTTTTGATCTCTGGTTGATCGGCCAAGATTGACTGCATTGGCACCACGGTTGAATAGACAGCTTTGTCGAAAGACCAGTCGTCACTGACTTCGCCGTTGATAGCGATCAGTTCTGCATCGCCACTTTCAGCAAATTGTACAACTTTGATAGCGCCACTTTGAGTCATGATACCGGCAATGCTGAATGGCAGAATCGAGGCCATCATAATTAATACAAATCTTAAAATAGCTTTGCCTCTGGTCGGTGCTAAAAGATTTTTAGTAAAACGACCTAAGAGTTTTGAGAATTTCCATGTCCCAGCTAGTTCGGGGTCTTGGCCGTTGATACCACTACCATTGATCTCTTTGCGTGGCTTTAACCATTTGGCGGCAATTGGTGTAAACAAGACAATCGGGATTAAAAGGGAAGCACTCATGGCTGGGATAACAGTAAATGGAATGTATTTGATAATTTGCCCAAAGAAGCCGGAGACAATTCCGAACGGAACGAAAACCAAGACATTGGTCAAAACGGCCAAGAACATGCCGGTACCAACAGTAGAGACAGTTTTGGCGGCGGCTTCACGGCCGGTGTAGCCCTGTTCACGATATCTTTGAATAGACTCCAAAAATACAATAGTTGGATCAACAACTAAGCCAAGTAGCAAGATCATCGAAAAAAGGACCAGTGTGTTCATGGCAATGCCGAAAAGTTTCAAGAAGATAGCTGCAGAAATAATGGAAAGAGGGATGGAGAGGGCGGCCAAAAGAGCTACGCGGGCATTAATGAAAACAAGAAGTAGTAACAAAACCAAGAAAATGGCCCCACCCATATAGCCGATAAAGCCAAGACCACCAAGATCTTCAAGCCATTGACCGAATAGGGCTGAGCCAATTTCCTCAACTTGGCTGCGGGTAAAGTCAGCCATGCTGTAGATCGGGATCAGCTCAAAGTCTGGACCGAGGCTATTTTCGTTTTTAATCTCTTCGATTTTTTCAGCCAATTCATCATCGGTTTTAAGCAAATCAGCGCTATCCTTGCGTTTAATATTTAAAAGGAGGGTGCGCTCAATCAACATCTCGTCACTGTGGTCATCTGAGACACGGTAACCGAGGCGGTTGTAATAATCATTATTATCTAGCTCCACCCAAGCGTGAGCGACATCCTCTAGCTTGACGGCGGGGGTCAAGCTAATGTCACGCAATTCACTTAAATCAGATATTTCTTTTTTGAGACCTAAGTTTATGCGATCACCATTACGATTAACAAAGCTACCGATCGGGAGGTCAATTTGGGCAGTTTTTAAAACTTCTTCAACTTGGCTGCGAGTAAGTCCTTTCTTCTTTAGGGCATCTTCATCAAGCTCGATAACAATTTTAGGTGTTAGGGGGTTTAAAATTTCAACATCAGTGATACTGCCCAAGCTTTTAATATCTTTGCGGATTTCTTCAGCTTGGTTATAAAGATCCCAAGGATCTTCAATGCCGGTGACACCGATCACGAAATCTCCCAAGCCGCCGGTAATATCGATTTTGCTGACCTTTATGTCTTCGACTCCGTCCGGTAGATTGATGTCATCAATCTCGGCACGGAGGTCTTGGACGTGTTTATCTAAATCGATGCCCTCTTCGAAGGTAACGACAGCCATACCGAAAGAGTTTGAGGCCGAACTTTCATATTCGGCTACGTGATCGATTTTCTCAATCTTGGCCTCGATCGGTTCTAAAAGTTGTCGCTCAACTTGGTCAGCATTGGCCCCTGGGAAAGGGGCTGTAATGTAGGCAATATTAAGAGTTACGGAAGGGAATCCTTCTCGTTGCAGGGTAAAGATAGAAAAGGCTCCGGCAATCAAAAGAAAAACTGACAATAAGATGATGATCTGAGTATTGCCGAAAATGAGATCAACTAATTTATTTTTCGGTTTATTCTCCATTTATGCACCTAAATAATAACGGAGTAAATTTTAAACCGTTATACCCATTTTGTCAATAGATATTGGCTCTGAAAGCTGGTATCGTTATCTAGTAAAATCGAATGTATATGAAGGGCATCTTTTTGATTAACAAGCCGAAGAATATTACCTCGCATGGAGTGGTGAATTTTTTGCGTCGACTGACTGGCGAAAGGAAAGTGGGGCATGCGGGAACTTTGGATCCGATGGCGACGGGTCTTATGATTGTGGCTGTCGGTCGGGAGTTTACCAAGAAGCTGGCGAGTTTTGTTAAATTAGACAAAGAATATGTAGCCAAGATTTGCTTTGGCTGGGATAGTACCACCTATGATGCTGAGGGAGCTTTAAGTTTTGTATCAAAAAGAAAGCCATTCAAAGAAGAGATTGGGGGTATTCTTAAAACTTTTTTAGGTAAACAAAAACAAGCTCCACCCATTTTTTCAGCCAAAAAGGTGGGCGGCCAGACCGCTTACAAATTGGCCAGAAAAGGGAAGTCTGTAAAAATCCCAAAGCAGAACGTTGAAATTTATTCGATCGAGGTCATAAACTACGATTATCCGAAATTAATTTTGAAGGTACGGGTCAGTTCCGGAACTTATATTAGAAGCTTAGCTTGCGATATCGGTAAAAAATTAAAGGTCGGGGCTTACCTTTGTGGTTTGCGTCGAACCGTTGTTGGTTCCTACAAAATCAGACAATCAAGGCGTCCAAAGAGCTTAAAAGAATCTGAAGATTTGGCCAAAATTCAGATTAGACTTGACGAGGTAAAATAGCTATAATTAAGATAGGGTCGAAGGTCTTTTATATACAAAAATAAGGAGGTTTATTTATGAACTGGCTTAAAACTTTGACCTATATTTTGGTCATTATCGGTGCTTTGAACTGGGGTCTTGTTGGCCTTGGCTACAATGTTGTAGATCTTATCACCGGCGGCGGTACCATAACCACCATTGTTTATTATTTGGTTGGTTTGTCAGCCGTTTACATGTTGTTCACTAACAAAATGAAATAAATTTCATTTTGCTGGTCTTATCTTTTATTTTTTAAAAAATAACTAAAAATCCCCAAATATTTGGGGATTTTTAGTTCAAGCCAGTTGTTATTCGGAGGTGCTTGACTACACCTCTTCTTGGTTTAGGAATGTTAAAATCTTGGTTTTGATGCTACCAGCTCCGAGAGTTTCTGGGTTTAATTTTAGTGCCATGTTGATATTCTTTAGAGCTGCTTCAAAATCACCAAGATTCGCTTCGGTGATAGCTAAGCTCATCCAAAGAGATGCGTTCTGAGGCGATAGCTCCAAGGCTCTTGATAGAGCGTTTTTAACTTTTTCTTTACCGAGAGGGTCGTTGGACATATCCCAAGCAGTTGCCGTGACAGCGTGAAATTCAGGATTATTTTTGAATTGTCCGGGATTGTCTAACATATGTTGGGCCAGAAGTCTGTAACTAACGGGGTCTGCTAAATTTTTGATAGTTTGTGCATACATCATTATTTGGGGTGTGAAGTAGGGGGTTCTAGCCAATATCTTGTCCAGAACATCAAAATCTTTTTCTGCTCGCAGGTTGCTCGTCTCAATATGTACGGCTGCTCTTTGATGGGCAAGCCAAGGCAATGCTCCAAAGGCTAGCCCAAAGAAAATCATTGCTACGCTAAACGTAGTCTGACCATTAATCAAAAATTTATTAGATTTTACGTCTTGTATGGCGGGCATCAGCTGGCTTAGATAGGCTAATGTACTGACAAAAATTATAGTGGTTGGCAGACTGCCAAATCCCAATATTTTGTTACCTAAATAAACCAACATGACAGTCACGGCCCATGGGGCCAAATTTTCTTGGCGGTATATTCTTTTGATACCAACCCACAGAGCTATGCCTGTCAAGATTAGAAAAATAATTAGACCGACCAAACCAACGGTGACTAAATATTGGAGGACGAAGTTATGGGCACGGTCAAACCAAAGATCAACGCTGCTACCACCGTCTTCAAAAAGAGGTTGGTAGTGAACATTGAAAGCATCGTTGAAGTTCTCTAGTCCCCATCCAAAAATTGGTTTGGCCAACCAAGCTTCAATGCTGATTTGCCAGCCAGCTAGACGATGCTGGAAGGTACCCAAGCCGAGGCTCAAGATGTAGGCATTCCCATGCGTTAAAAAGCTTGTCAGAATAACACCAATGACTCCCACGAAGCCCCACAGACTCCAACGTTTTTTATTACTCTCCAAAGGCAATTTACCGTTTCTTGCAGTTAACCAATAGGCAATGATTAACCCTCCAAAAGTAATCGCATAAACCCACCTAGCTTGGGTTAGCCAAAGGGCTACGGCTTGAAGTAGGAGAGCCATAAGTCCCCAACGAGAGGCGGTATCTCGTTCATTACTTTCCAGCCACCAAACATAAGTGGTGATAACAGTTAGTGACAAGAAATAGGCGACAAAGTTTTGATTATTAAAAGTCCCATAAAAATCATGATTTTCGGTCATATTCATGAAGTAGGCGAGTAGGCCGTAAATACTAACCGAAGCACCGCTGATCATGAAAAGAGCTTGAAGGGTTCGCCAAAGTTTTTCTTTGGCGATGGGCATGAGCAAACGTAACCAAAAATAGTAAACGCCCAAAGCTAGCCAGTGCAATAAAGCCTCACTTCTTTGCAGCTCACCAAAAAAACTATCGATAATATTGGACGAAGTGAAGAGGGTGGTTATTACAAGCCAGGTCAGCCAGCTTATGAATACAATATCCAGAAGAGTAAAAGATATTTTGGGGCTTTCTTTCAAGAAAAAGAGAGCATAAAGAATGGATAAACCTCCAGCCATGAAGGCAACGCTGATAAACCACATATTGTGGTCAAAGATACCAGAGTAAGCGGTTAGTCCGCTGTACATCAACGGAGTTAAGGCAACGAGTCCTAAGAATATAACTAACCAGCGATAATCGGTTTTCTCAAACATAAAGAAACTCCCAAAGCCTTCTTTTCGTATTCATATAAAATCAGTCAAATCCTTAAGAACCTATTAATATATATCCAATTTACCATATTAGTCCAAGGATGTTGAAAATCATTGACAAAATAAATGGGGTGTGGTACAATACTACAATGCAGTTTTTGATGAAACCAAAATAAAAATGAAAAAAGCAAATTCAACAATCAAACGGCAGATAGAGAGCGCGGCAGCGTGGAATCTGCAGAAGGCATTGTTTGGTCTCTTAGTTGGCTCACTGGGGCTGATGGTCTTGGTGACTATGCCAAAGGTTCGGGCTGCGAATAATGGAGCTGCGACGGTCAATATTAACGTTGACGCTGGTGCTCTTGAAACTAACGCTGTGCCGACCACCTTGGCGTGGGGTAACGTTAACGTTGGTGGTGAGAGTGCCACTGCGAACCTTGGTCCGACCAACATCAACGATTTACGCGGTACTAACGCTGGTTGGAAGGTTTATGCGTTTTTTACGACCAACTTGGTCAAAAATACTGATAATACGGCACAGATTGCCATCGCTAATATTGGTTGGTACCCGGATACTGGTACAGCTGTGCTTACCAATGTTTCGGGTGACCTTAACGAAGTAGCCAATGGTGCGAATGTGTCTTCTTGGAACGGGTTAGGCGTGGCAGATAATGAAATAATGTACCAGTCAACCAGTACAAACGACAATGGTGTGGGAGAGTTTATGATGAATAATATGCAGATGAATATTAACGTTCCGCTGGCTGCTGCTGCGGGTACCTATAATACAACTTTGAACATTACTCTTATCACTAAATAATACTGCCGAAAAGATTTATTCTAAAAAAGCGACTCCTCTGAGTCGCTTTTAAATTTTATCCACGAGCGGTATGATTTAAAGTATGAAAGTCAAAAGGGGGAAGATTGGATGGAGGTCTAATTTTTCGATGGATAGAATCAAGCAACAGCTTAGTTTCACGAATTTGTTGCTTGTTTTTTTGGTTTTTCTAGGGGCACGACCAGTTGTGGACCCAGATTTTGGCTGGCATTTGCAAGCTGGTACAGATTTTTTGAAAAGCGGCATTCCCAAATTTGATCCGTATTCTTATACGATGCCAGACTGGCCATGGGTAGATCATGAGTGGTTGAGCGATATTCTGCTAGCTTTGATTCATAATTCTTTCGGGCCCTTGGTGCTATCAATCCTATTCGCTATTATTATCGCCGTTACTTTTTATTGGGCGGTTGGTATCTTCACACCGGTTTCTAAATCAGCTCGAGTGTTGGCGGCACTGTTTGGTGTTTTGGCCAGCCTGCCAGTTCTTGGGGTAAGAATCCAAGTGTTGACTCTGCTTGGGATTGTGGCTCTGCTTTGGTTTTTGGTCCGTTATCGTTGTGGTGAAATCAAGTCAGCCTATTGGCTGATCCCATTCATGTGGCTTTGGACAAATCTACACGGTGGTTTTGTGATGGGTTTTGGTGTTCTCGGTCTTTTTGGAGTTGCTGAATTAATTAAGTTAATCTCTTTGAATTTCTGGCCTAAATTAGCCGATAAATGGCAAGAGACTACTTTGTCTTGGATGCGCTGGCAACACTTAGTTTTGGCCGGCAGCTTGGCTTTGGCCACGACACTGATTAATCCGTATGGTCTGCGACTTTATTACGATATTTATCTGACCCTGAGTGATAAGTTCGCCTTGTCTAATATTGGCGAATGGCAAGCAGTCAGTATAAGCGCTGACATTGCTCGTAATTTTTTGATTTATGGTGTCGTTCTGATCATTTTTCTTCTAATCGGTTATCGCAAGATTCAACCAACGCGCTGGTTGATTACTTTGGTTCTGGCCTATCTCTCTTTCAAGTATTGGCGCAATATGCCTTTCTTTATGATTGCCACCATCAGTTGGTTCGGTGAGGTCATCGAACTGAAGGTTGGCAAGGCTTTGCAAAGTTTCGATCGGCATCGTGGTTTGATTTTTATGACGTTGATTCTTTTCCTTTTTTTTGGTTATCGTTATGGGAGTGACTTGGTGGTGCGTAGCTTGGACTTAGACAAAAGATACACCGGTGACTATTCTTATCCGTACAAGGCCATTCAGTGGGCAAAGCAAAACTCTGATAGAATAGGGGAGAGAGGATTCAGCGAATATGGTTGGGGTGGTTTGCTTATTTGGCAATTTCCAGAACAGAAAGTTTTTATTGATGGGAGGATGCCTTTTTGGAAGCTAGGTGAGCGTTATGTGTTTTATGAAAGTCAGCTAGCCTTAAATGCTCAGCCAGAAGCCTTGGGGATTCTTGATAAGTATGGTGTTGATTGGGTTTTAATTATGCCAAACAGACCGTTAGATTTTGTTTTGCGGTCAAATGAAGATTGGCGTGAAGTTTATCGGAATGGTAGTTCCGTAATTCACGTTCGAAGATAAAAATAAATAGAATAAATATGTTGGCCAAAATCAAGTACGGGGCTCTTCTTTTCGGATTAAGTCTTATTTTCTTGCTAAGTCATTCCTCGCCAGCAGAAGCGATTGGTATTGCTCCAGCACATCCCAAGACGGGAGAGGGGCGAGTCGGGAGCTCTTTCTATTACGATCTCGAAAGAGGCGAGTCTGTTGAGGATGCTCTTCTTTTGGCCAATGGGGGCGATACAGACGTAAGAGTCATGGTGGCGGCTCTCGATGGGAATAGTAATGACGAGGGTCAGATTGGGATTACCGAAGACCACCGAGACAATGTTGAATTTGGAGCTTGGGTGGAGTTTCTCGATGAACAGGAATTAATCGTACCGGCCAAACAGAAGGTAACGGTGCGTTTTAAAGTTACCGCTCCTGACGATGCAGCAGTGGGCAACACCCATGGCGGTTTTGCTGTTTGGGAGGTCAAGGAAGAACCGGATGGCTACATGCGTTCTGGGGGAGCGGGGGTTGCGATCAAGGTGAGAACAGCCACCTTGGCTTATGTCACAATCGCTGGAGATTTAGTCAATAAATATGACGTTACTAAGCGTTGGCTTTTTCGTGGAGCCAAAGGAAAAATCCATATGCGTTTTGGCTATCGGAATACCGGCAATACTAGAGTCTCTGTGGTCAGTACGGCTAGGGTTTATACGATGTTTGGTTTCTGGGGGCAGAGCGATTTTTATTCACCAACTATCCTGCCAAATCGCAGCGTGATGCACGACTATCTTTGGCCGGAGAAGGAAAAATTTGCACCACTTTTTGGTCCTGTCATAGCCAAAGTGACTACGAGAGCCCTCAATTATGATCTAGAGACAGTTGGCTGGGCTTTTGGCTTTGTCATTCCGTATACTTTTGTCGGTATTTTAGCGATACTGGCTCTGCTCATTTGGCTAATCTGGCACTTAATCCTTTGGCGTCGCTTAATGCGTCTTAGCCAGATGCCGGTTGTTATTTATAAAGTTAAGGTAGGGGACACCTTGGGCAAAATTGCTAATGAGTATCAGGTGAATTGGAGATTGCTTGCGACTATCAATGAATTGAAACCTCCATACGCTTTGGATGAAGGAGAAGAGCTTCATGTGCCAGATGCAGTGCATGGTGAGATTCGTGTCGATGGCAAAAAGCCGAGTTTCTGGAAGACTCTTTTGCGTTTTCAGCCAAAAAGTAAGGGCGCGACCGTCAAAGAAGCTATCAAAACCAAGACTATTACGGTTGAGCCGGGCAATACTTTGAAAAGTTTGGCTCTGAAATTTGGTGTTTCTTGGCAGGAATTGGCACGACTCAATAGATTACGTTGGCCTTTCCGATTGTCTGTTGGCAGCCAGATAGAGGTGCCAACCTCATCAAGTGACAAAACTTCCGTGATCAAGGTGGCAACGAAGCGTGGTCGAGATCCATTCATAAAAAGGCAAGCCCAGTCAGAGCCGACTTCAGTCGAGTCCCAAAAGCCGAAAAGTGGTTTGTCAGCAGAGTCTATCAAGGTCGCCAAGGAAAAATTGGCTCGGGGTGAAAAGCCGAAAACTTTGGAGAAGAAATTGGATAAGAAAAGAAGAAATAAACGTAAGGATAATGAAGAATAAAAATATTTTCGTTGGTTTTGTTTGTCTGATTTTTTGGGCCAGTATCGGCTTAACGGATGCTGTTCATGCCGAGTCTCTGGGTCTGGGTATTCAGATTCCTAAAGCTGAAGATGGTAGCCGACGTGATATTTTTGAAATGGTGCTGACGCCAGGGGAGAGCTCGCGTGATGCGATTCGTGTTAACAATAATAGCGACAAAGGCTATTATGTTCTGACTGAGGGGTTGGATGTTTTGGAGGGTGGCCGTGGTAGTTATCTTTTTGTGAATAATGCAATCCTCAATGAAGATGTTGGTGATTGGATTGATATCGACCAACGGGTTTGGTCATTACCAGCCAATTCGAGTATTTTGGCGGGTTTCACGGTTACAGTTCCAGAGGATGCTTTGCCTGGGATGCATTCTGGTGGTGTGGCGGTTTCTAAATATGACCCAAGCAATAAAAACGATGTTAAAGTCATCTCTCGTGTTGGGGCGATTGTAAACATCGTCGTGCCGGGTGAAGTGGTGCGTGAATTGGATTTTGAGCTTCAAGGACATAAGTTTTATGACGAAAAAGGTTCGGCTGAATTTACTTACCAATTGACCAATATGGGTAGTGTCCCAGTCCAACCTCAACTGGAAATATCAATTAGTAATTTTTTCTGGCAAGTTCGAAAAGAGTTAGCTCCTCCACTGGATATTCTGAAACCAGGCGAAAGCAAGGTTTTTACTCTGGGGCTTGATAACCCCGGCGATTATTTTGGTCTTTATAAAGTAAATTTTGATTTTAATTTGCCAGAAGCCAAAACTGCCGATTCAGACGGCAAATTAGAAATTTTGCCAGAGTTACAACAGAATTTTGTTTATCATTTTACAGTTTTTAATTGGGGATATTATATATTGCTCAATCTGCTGATATTTGTTCTTTGGCTGTTATTTATGCTAGCTAAGTATTTTTACTTGATAAAACTATGGCGCAAACGTTACATTATACATTTAAGTAAAAAGAGCGAAGGTATCAATGCAGTTGTTAAGCGATATGGAGTAACGGCGGAAGTTTTGATTAGCCTGAATAATTTGAAAAAAACTGGTCGCGGTGAACTTAAAAAACGGCTTAAAATCCCACTCGGGGAGTGGGCGCCAACAGAATGGAGCGAAATAAAAGATAGGCACAAGATTCCAAGTTTTTGGTCGTTTGCTTTTCTTAATACGAAATTTTCTCAACCAAAGAGAATAATTAAGATCTAGCCATGATGAGGTTAAGAGGAAACCGTCTCAAAAGACAGTTAGCCGCTACTCTGATTTTTATATTTCTGGGGGGTCTTTTGGGATTGTCTCCCATGGCCTATACTCCGATAGCGCAGGCCGCCGAGGTTACCATTAATGGTGACCTGTTTGATGCTCTCAATGGTTATAATCCCGGTCCAAGCGTGGTTTTTATAAGTGATCAAGTCGGTTACGCTTTTTATATTGACCAGACCGGCGATGAGCCAAGATATAAAAAAACAACAGATGGTGGAGCTAGCTGGGGTGGCGAAGTGGATTTGGGGAATGACTTGGACTGGGGCAATATTGCCATTTGGTATGACCAGTGGACTCCGGGTGACAATAGCGGAACTTATATTTATATGGTAGCTGCTGAGAGCATCACCGATGATATATGGTATAAAAGATTAGATACGAGTGATGATTCGTTGTCACCGACAAGTACTACTTGGACTCAGGTTGTGGCGGGCTCTACCTATAACCTCTTTAGCACCGGAAACGTTTCTATCACAAAATCAACTGATGGCAATCTTTTTATAGCGGGGGCGACAGATACCACCAGTGCAGTTTATAAATCAGCTGACGGCGCATCGTGGGCTGCCGCTGCCGCTAGTGGCAATACTACCGATGACCTAGATCTGGTCCAGGTTTTGCCTCTTTATGGAGGTGATATTATGTGGATTATTCACGATGAGTCAGCTACGGACCTCGAATACCAGATTTATGATGAGGCGACAGACACTTGGTCCGGGGTAAGCACTATCGACAGTAGCTTTGCAAGAGACGGTTTTTTGCAGGGTCAGTTCGGAGCCGCACTACACAGGGCTAGTGGCAACATTTACATTGTTGGTAATAACTCTGGCAAAAATACTACAGCAACCATTAAGTGTTATGAATGGGATGCCGTTGCCGAATCATGGTCCACAAAGACAGATATTTATACCGCTACTTTTCTTAGCATGGGGACAGTGACCATAGACCAAAGAAATGGAGATTTGTACGCCTTCTATGCTCCCGGAACATCAAGGTTTTTTGGTGTGGAACAAATTTATTACAAAGTATCGACTGATGGCGGAACGACTTGGGGGAGTCAGAGTGCGGCTCTTCAAACAAGCGCGGATGATTATCGCTATCTTCGTGGAGGGATGGGACCAGAGCATGTTTATATAGTTTGGTACAACGACGACCTAGACGATATCGTGATAAGTCTCGATCCTGATCCCGATTATTCAGCTGAGCCGAATATGTATCTATTCCTAGATAGTGCCGATTCTATCCCGACCGGTTGGAGCGCGGCCGATACCTCCAGTGATGATTTTTATCAGAAATTTATCCGGGGGGCTGAGTTTTATAATGCTACCCAAGGAGTTGGGCAATCCACTCATGATCATGATATCTCTTTTGTCAGTGCAACGGCTGGATCCGGCACCCTTACCGCTGGTTTCGGGGACCCTCCTTCGATACCCATGCCTTCTGCTGCTGCAGAATCCCCGGGAGGGATAGGTAGTGCAGTTATGAATACGGCTAGCACTTTGCCACCGTGGCGTTATTTGCGAGTTATCACACCAACAGCCGGAGGCATCCCCACAACCATTCCGACGGACGCTATTGCTATTTTTGATGCCGCGCCAACAGGCAGTTGGAGTCGATTCACTTCTCAGGATGGCAAATTTTTGCGAGCTTCTGATTCGGCCGGTAATGATAGTGGAACACACACAGATGGACACACCCACTCTGGGATTGGCTTTACAGCTACTTCGCCCGATACAATGATTGATCCACCACCAGGTTCAGGAGGGAGCACTGTTGGTGAGATGGGTCACACGCATACCGTTTCTGGCCAAAGTAATACAGCGGCAACTGGCGAGACAGATTTGCCGCCACATATCGACGTGCTTCTTTATAAGGCCACGGATGACGTTTCGCCACCGAGCGGTATGATCGCCATGTTCGATAATGGGACTCTGCCAGCCACTTGGGTACAGTCATCAGAGGGGGGCGATACTTTTAATAACAAATATTTAAAGTCAGAGTCAGCTTATGATGCTGGTAGCCAAGGAGCTGAAACCCACACTCATGCTAATGCGCAATTTGTAACTGGTAGTCCAACTGGAACAACAACCGTAGATAATGCCGGAGCTACAGCAGCCTCTGATACTACACATACCCACACTGTTACGGTCAGTTACGGTACAGCTTTTAACGCTCCTCCTTGGATTGATGTTGTCATGGCCAAAAAAACAGCTACCTTTACACCTAAATCAGAAGATTGGCGTTGGTATGATGCTGACGATACAACTGATCCGGCCAATACCAATGGCACTGAGAATACCGCTGGTGATGCCATTGAAGATGAGAACACCACTAATAGTAGTACTCGGATTATTTATAATGAGAATACTCTGAAGTTACGGCTCAAAATTGCTGAGACTGGTGGAGCGGCCCAAGACAATATTCGTTTTAAGATTCAATACAGCGAGTCATCCACTTTTGCCTCTGCCGTGTCTGATGTCGGCCCCCAGGGTGCCACTGCTCTGTTGTTTCAGTATGCTGATGGGGCCGGCACGGACGATGC
>Ga0210057_1000709_pt1 | contig 54366 bp, 61 predicted proteins | sample CryGeyCG2114_010_2_FD_183968 | JGI IMG/M metagenome (GOLD analysis project Ga0210057, IMG submission 183968) | Groundwater microbial communities from aquifer - Crystal Geyser CG10_big_fil_rev_8/21/14_0.10 (SPAdes) (version 2) | ecosystem: Environmental > Aquatic > Deep subsurface > Groundwater ...
CTGGAGGCGGGAGGGGTGGAGGGGAGAGTTGAGGCGGGAGGGGTGTACCAATAGCAACCACTAGTACCTGTATATGTGCTGTCATTCATGATGCAGCCAGTTGGAGTGACGTTACAGTAATAGTCTGTTCTTTTAATAAGTGCTTTGCAAACACCTCCACCATCCGCACATGAACCTGAGACTGTTCTTTCTCGATCTACACAGCTGAAACCAATGTCTAAATTTCCCGCGCAATCATGTGCGGTGTAGGTTACTGTAGAGGTTCCAAGACATGTTTGTGCGAATGTGGAAGATGTGAAAAGAAAAAATTCTAATATGCATAAAGTAATAGCACTGATAAGAATGGTAAGGGTAGAGGTTGAGCTTCTGGACATGTCAGTCGTTTTTATAAATATTTAGCGAGATATTAAATTTTGTATAGTCATAAATCACTTCTTCAATAGTTGGAGACGAATTGTCTTTATTCTTAAAAATGATGGTTAGTTTTGTTCCTGGCTTGAGAAGTTCGATCAATGATGAAGTATTGTATGTAGTCCAGATATGTTGTTCTTGATCTAGGCTTGTCGTGAAGCTTACAAGAGTATTAAATGGGTCTACATTGAAAGCGTCCTGATGTTTAGAGTTTGAGAAGAGATTGTAATTTTTTGTAAGGATAAGATTTATTTCCTTGGAATTATCATTAAGGCGGATTGCCGAGATTACGTATCCTGTGTATGTAGGCCTTTCAAGTTGAGTGTCGTAGATGAAACCAGTGCTTGTGGCAACTTCAGTTTGTTGTGTTTTATTTCTGTCAGTTTTAAAGGTTAGCTGAGGTAAGGTTGAGAGAATTGTATCAATATGTAGATTATTTAGAGGTGTTAAAAGTAATAAAAGAGTAGCTACAACGACGATGGAAATAAGAATCGAAGTTTTTTGATTCATTCTTTTAGTATACACAAAATTAACAGTCTCGTTGTTGAGCGATTGAGTGAGAAAACGAGACGCGAAACCCGGGATGTTTTTCAAAGAAGGTTATTTTGTCGTTTTTTACGAAGCAGTATTGTGTGATATTTGAAAGACTTACTAACGGTCAGTAAACTTGATGTCCGTCACTAAGCCTACATAGACAGTGTCTGGAGAAGTACCGTCAATGAGTGATTGTATCTGATTTCTATATTTTGTTTCGTTGATATAGATTGTGTCAAGTACAAGTGTTTTTGTTGGTGAGTCTCCTGTTTTCATCCTGCCGGTTAAGAAGGAAATAAGGTTGGGTAAGTTTGAACTGGATCTTCTGAATTCCGGAGCCACATTTTCAGCAACTTGGATCCAAGTTAGGACATCTTGTGTTGGGTGATACGTACTCATCTGGTTTCCAAATGGTTCTGCGTACATTTCGGTGGCAGGAATTGACATAATTATTTTAATGTTTCTATTGTGAATTTTGGCGATCACCATGATGTCAATAACTTGTACAGAATTTATTTGTGACAATGAAAACACTTCGTTTGTAGTAGGATTGACGATGTTTAAGTTAGATAGCATTCTTGTACCCAGAACACCTGCAAAGAAAGCTTCGTTTGGTGATACACTTTCGATTACATCTGATATAGTAGTTATTGAAACATCTGTGTCACTATACTGGTCAAATATTTTGGGGTGTTCTATTCCATCAATAATTAAAGAATAACTTTGATCAATAATTTGTGAGTTTAGTTGGATGGCGTTAGGTTCGGTCCACGGTGTTCCGTTGTAGTTTCCTTGTGCATTAAGTAGTTCGTTTTGGTTAATTGCTACTGGAGCTTCAGATTTTAGTTGTAATTTCCCCTCTTTAAATTCAAGGATTCGGCCGTCACTTGTAGTCCAGGTGCCGTCAGGGTTGGAGGTGAGGGTGGTATCTGAGGTAAGTTGAAGTGAGGGGTCAATACCAAACATAAATTGGTCGAGGGAATTTGGGTCTAAGGTATTGTCTCTGAGGGCTTGGTTAAGTGGTTTGATCAGAATACCCGAGGTGATGGAATCACCTTGAGTGATGAACAGAATATCGGTAGAGTTGTTTACCACGAAGGAGACTTCTTCCTGAGATGAAGAAATTTGGTTTACTGCCCTGAGAATGAGATTTATTGGTAGTCTTAAAAAATTTGAACCAGTCTCGTCGTTGCTAACAATAATGACATCATTTTTTCTGAGGTCACTGCTATAGAGGTCTTTTTTTACAAAACCGATGAAATTTTGGTTGTCGTTGGACACGACTGATAATGAATCTAAAACTTCTGGGGGGTAGGTACCGTTGTTAACTCTTTCTTGTAGGAAACGCAACAGTTGAATGAAAACATCGTTACCATTTAGAACCTGTTCTTGAAATGAAATGAGAATATCTTGTCCAAGATCATTTTTGCTCACTAAATAATGGTTGGTAGTAAGTAATTCGGTGATATCAGTGAGACTTTCTGCCCCTTTAAGATTGGATAGTTGAGAGCTTGCTACCCACCGATTATCAATGGCTTGGCCAGGAAGATCAGTAAGAAAAAGAGTTTCTCCATTAAGCTCCAATTTGGCATTAAATATCAGCTTGCCATCTGAAGGTGGTTGCACTTCAACTGGTTGGTTAAGTTCTAATCCTGAACGAACTTGAATACTTGATAATTTGGGTTCTGCGGTAGCTTCTGGCGTGCCACCTCCATCTTGGTGGAGATGTTCTTTGTCTGTAATTGGAATAATAGATGCAGTTGGTTCGTCTTGTCCCCCACCCTGATCAAGGCCAAGGAGCAGTTTAATCTCTTGAGGGAAGGAGTTGGTGTCGATACCTAAGGATGAGGCCTGATTGAAAAGGACAGTAGCGGCTTGTTTAAGATCGATGGATGAGGTGTGATATATGACGTTGGTAGAATCTAACTCTGTAGAATCTGGGGAGTGGTTGAGCTGCTCGATTATTCCGGCTCCAGCTGCAGAAGCGGTAAGGGCACTAAGGCCAACGTTGAAAAAAAATTGAGAGGGGTTGGGGTCAATCTGGTGGTAATCTGGCATCAGGTGAAGACGAAAATCTTCTAGATAAGTACGTACTTTCATTTTTACAAGAGCCCGGAGTCCAATTTGTGTTGGAGGAAGACTCTTGATCTCTTCATCGACTATAGATCGAGACAGAGCAAGAATACCATCGATACGACCATGAATAGCACTGGAGTTTTCTGAGAAACGGTCAAGGGTCTTTTGAAGTTTATGGTTGGGATTTGAAGGCAAGGAGGTGGTAATAATACCCTCTGTTTGTCTAAGCCAGTCAGCTACCGGATCTAGGGCGACCAAGATTCCGAGAGCATCGGTAGGTTGTCTGGAAGCTGTTACTGAGGGGTTTAAGAAATCATTACAGAAAGTTCGGGCTTGGTTAATGAATCGAACAAGTCCTGCTGAGGTAGTAATTTTTGGAGCTGAAGTTTCAAGCTGGGTAGAACTAGTTGGTTCAATAGGAGCGTTGCTGTGGTGTTTAATGGTTTCTGACATGTTTAGATAATTAATTTACTTTAACGGCCTATAATATCATTTTGTAAGGATAATATCGATGTGTAGATGGTGTGTATTATGGGACAAAGAATCCCCTACTGGTGAGGGGAAGGGATAAGAGAGATTTGAAGTAACAGTGGGCATGTTACGGTTGATGATACTCCCCTACTCCATATTGGGCAAGTGAATTGGATTACACTATGGGTTAGTAAGAGGAACAGCTATAGAGTCGTAAATTGGTGTGTGTAATGGATGTGTGGAAAGAAGTAGGTAGTAGGATCGGGGTAGAAAGGGTTGTGGGGAGACGAAGTAAATTTACCTAGGGGAAGAGAGCTTAAAACCAATCTGGGTGGCAGGCCGGGTGAAATTGTGCAGGTAGAAGTCTATTAGGTAGCAGGCTGAAGATAAGTTTAGGACAAAAACTTGATCTTGCCGGTGTTGTAGCGACGGATGAGGTTGGTGATGATGGATTGGTAGGCTACACCTTCATCGAGGGCTTTGCGTTTGAGCTGATTGAGGTCGGCAGCAGAGATCCTAAAATTGACGTTTTTCTTTTTTAGGTTTTGTTTTTTCTCTTGTTCCAGGAGCTTAAGGGTATAGGCGGCAGATTGTTGGAGCTGCTTTTTTCTTTCGGGCGTAAGATCTTCAAGCTCATATTTACCACGATTAATGGCGTCTTCGATCTCTTGTTCGTAAGCATCGAGTTTAAGATCTTTGAAGGGGTTTTTGGGAAGGTTTGGTTTCATTATTTACCTTTCTTAAAGGTATTTTTTAGTTAATTTGCGGTTAGGGTATATGGTCTTGAGAAAAATTTGATGATCATCTTCGACGTAGGGGACGACAAATAGGTAGTTGTTGATTAATAAAATGAATATTTTTTGTTTGGGATATTTGTGGGGGTTGGGGGTGTTTGCTTTGCTTGATTATTTTTTCCTGTTTGATCAACCTGGCAACTTGAATGAAGCTAATTCCTCTGGATTGAAGGAGAAGCTTGTCTTTATCTTGATTCCAAAAAATTGGCTTCACGGAGATATATTATGACAATGTAATGATAATGTCGATAATAGAGGTTAATAATCGGAGTTGGGGATGTGGGGAAAATTATTGATGGAAAGTTGTGGGGATTTTAAGTAACTGTTGATGCGGGTGGAAAAACAGCTTACAATGGTTCTACATGACTAAAACCAACCTAAGCGAGTCTGGACAGGTAGGGTTGATAACGCTGTTGATTATGACGGTGATGTTGTCGGTGGGAATATCGGTGGTGAACCGATCGACCCAGGATTTGAAGGTGACGAGGCAAGAGGAGGAAGGTAGTCAGGTGTTTAATGGGGCGGAGGCAGGAATTGAAAGCGCCCTGGCCAATGTGGCAGATTGTATTGATACTGTGTGCAATGGGAGCTTGGATTTGGCGGCTACTGGAAATGCAACTATTCCTGTGGGAGTGGATTACACAATTGAGCCAGTACATGAGTTTGAAGGGGTGGTGACGGAAAACACTGCGATTAAGATTGATACTAGCACTGTGCCTGGCGGCGGCGGAACTTTGGCGGTGGAGTGGGGCTTGAACCAGACCTGCGCTGATAATGTGGCGGCTGTAGAGGTGATTATCTACAACACTACAAATTCGACGGCGCGAAGGGAAGGCTATTCCCCTGCTTGCGGACGGGGGGATAATTTTGTGCTCTCACTAGACAATTCGTTGACTGGTAATTACTTCAATTTGGTAAATGTGAGTTTGAATAATGGTGATACTTTGGTGAGGTTGAAGCCTTTGTACAATGATGCAGCGATAAAGGTGACAGGTAGCTGGACGTTGCCAATTGAGTACTACAAGGTTAGGTCCACGGGTACAAGCGGGGTGGGTAATGAAACTAAGGTGATAGAGGTGACCAGGTCGTTGCCAACGCTGCCGAGCGTATTTGACTATGTGCTGTATTCGGGGGGGACGCTGATTAAGTGATAAGGGGAACACAAATGTTGATGATAGCAAGTGTAGACAGAAAAATGGTTAAATAGGGGGATGGTCGTCTGAGAGTGACGATCTGAGGAAGAAAATAGTTAGCAATTAGAAAATTACTGCCCATGGCTTATTTTGGTTTGGATATTGGTTCGTACTCGGCTAAATTGGTAAAAGCGGAGGGGAGTGGCAATGTTAAGGTGTCCCAGGCAGTGATGGTGAGTAATCCGGCTGGGCAGGGATTGCCCAATGACCCGAATCAGTTCCAGCAGTTGGCCACCGCGATTAAGGATATGGTCCATGAAGGCGGGATGGGGGGGCTGGCGTGCCATTTGTCGGTGCCGGGGTTGCAGGCATATGTAAGTATTGTAGGCATGCCGGTGATGAGCGATGCGGAGCTGGCAAGCGCGATCAAGTGGGAAGCAGAGCAACATATTCCGGTGAGTTTGGAAGAGGTGAATTTTGAGTACGATGTGGTGTGGAGACCGCCGAAGGGCTCGAGTGAACAGAATATGAATGTGTTTTTGGCGGGAGTGCCCAAGACAACGGTGGAACGGTATTTGGAGTTAATGCGGACGGTGGGGGTGGAGGTAATTGGGATGGAGCCAGAGGTGGTGAGTTTGACCCGGACGTTTTTTGGGGGCAAGGGCAAGGATGCAGACTCGACGACATTGATCTGTAATATGGGGGCGTTGTCGACGACTTTCTTGGTGATAGATCAGGGGAGGATAGAGGTGGCCCACAGCAGTTCGATTGGGAGCTTGGCGTTGACACGGGCGCTGGAGCGGGCTTTTGGGCTGGAGCCGTCCCAAGCTGAGGAATACAAACGGACTTATGGACTTAACCCTAGCCAATTGGAAGGGAGGGTGCGGGGGGCTTTGATACCGGTGTTTGAAGCCCAGGTGGCCGAGATTAAGAAGACGATGCAGTTTTATAGCACGAAATCTGGGGGTAAGCAGACAGTAAAACGACTACTGTTGTGTGGTGGTGGAGCTAATTTGCCTGACATGGCAGGGTATTTGGCAGAGATATTGTCGATTGAGGTGGTGACAGTGGACCCGTTTGCTAAGGCAGATACAAAGAAGGTGAAACAATTGCCGGCTGAACATGCCAGTTTTTCGGTGGCACTCGGGTTGGCGATGAAGGAGTTTTGATGTTAGTAGTAAGTAAGACAAGTGATGTGGAGGGCCAGGCGGTTAATTACCCAAGGCATTAGATATGGTGGTTGAGATCAATATCTTGAAGGATAAACGTAAGAAGATAATCAAGGAACACCAGTTAGAGAAGAAACGGGACAAGGTAGCGTACATGGTGTTGGTGGTGTGTTTGGGTCTGTTTATGGTGCTGCAGGTATCGCAGCTGGTGATGTCGGTGCTGGTGAAGAACCAGGAGAAACAGTTGGCCAAAAGACAGGCAGAGGTGGCCCGATATAAGCAGGTGGAGAGCGACGGGGCTGAAGTGGTAAGACGGCTAGGTGAGGTGGAAAGGTTGGTGGGCAACAGACAAGATGTGGGATCAAGGCTTAGTTTGCTGTTTAAGATATTTAATAGCGGAACAAAGTTAAAAAGTGTGGAGTTTGGAGGAGTGACTTCGGGACAGGGGTTACTGGTTTCGGGGACTGCAGAAACTGTGTATGAATATATTAATTTTAATGACCAGTTGGTGAAATTGGCCCAAGACCAGGATTTTGAAACGGTGGAACAGGGGTCGTTGACTAGAGGACAAGAGGCAGATTATCAGTTTTCGTATAAGATAACTACAGGGAATAAATGAGCAAAGAAGAGCAAAATAGTAAGATCAGTTTCCAGGCGATGCTAAGGTTTTATAAGGTGCCAGCAATGGCGGGTTTGGCGGTGGTGGTGTTGCTGTTTTTGGGGTGGAAACAGATTAACGGGATTATGGATGGACAAAGGCAGCTTATAGATTATAAAAAGCAGGTAGTGGCTTTGGACGAGAGATTGGTAATACTGAGAAACCAGGCAGACGGAGGGTTGATGCAAGCCAAGAAGGTGGCTGACCGAGCCTTGCCAGAAGGAAAACCGGTGTTTGAAGCGTTTACTGGGTTAACTGCTTTGGCTGGAGAAACTGGTGTTGTGGTAAATGAGTTGACCAGTGCTCCAGGGAATTTGGCAACGGAGTCAGGTACTTTGAATGCTGATGCTGGAAGAAATGGAGGCGCGCGGTCAATGAGGGTAAAGCTAAAGGTGGAGGGTGAAGAGTTGGCAGTGAATAATTATTTGACCCAGGTAATTAGGATGGTGCCACTAATAGATTTGGATATTGTTAAATTATCGGCCTCGAGTGTAAAAGAGGGTGAGGTGCCAAGGTATTGGGCTGAAGTGGAGTTGTCGGTGTATTGGATGCCTGTGTTAGCGACGAAGAATACTAAGGGGCAAAATACGGCGGAGATGACACCAGAACAAGAGCGCGTGGTGCAAGAGCTGTTGGGCTATAAGTATTACGGGATTAACTAGAGGTTTAGCGGGGAATGAATGGTGGTGTGGGTATGAAGAGATTCTCTGTTAGGGCTAATGTCTACTGTTAGACTTGGGTTAAATTTGGTCTGGGTATAGATTTCGGATCCTTCTTTACTAAAGATTCGGAAGGACACGACAAGGTTGTCAGTGTGCTTATCCGGAGTGAACATGGAAACAGAAGGGATACTCCCCTATCGAATGCTGGGAGGTGTATTTACCACGATTGCTGTTGCTAGTACACCATGAACACACATCTGGTTTTGATGGCCAGGATGAAAAATTAGTTTGAGAGGAGAATGGGAATGCAGAAGTTATTTGTCTTTTGGTTCGGTCTCTGTTGGAGCCTCGACCTCGTCCTCGAGAATGAGGTCTTCTTCAGGTTCGGGGGTGACTTCCTCTGGTGTTGCTTCTTGGGGAGCTACGACCTCTTCGGGTTCTTGGTCTGCTGCAACATTGGTAGAGGTGTCATCGCCAGCTTCGGCAACTTGAGAATCAGCGGTAACTTCAACGGTACCTTCGACTGCGGGACGACCACTATCTTTGACGTCGACGCGGATCCGAATGCCCTGGCGGATAGCCATGATACGGGCGATGGTGCGGATGGCGTTGATGACTTTGCCGCTCTTACCTATAACCCGGCCCATATCGCTGTCAGCTACGGAAATCAAGAGGACTGTACGGCCGGTTTCGTCGGTGCTTTCCTCGACTTTAACTTCGTCGGGGTTGTCAACAATGTTTTTAATGAGGTTTTCTAGAAAATCTTTCATGAGTTCCTTTAGGGGAAGTAATATGTAATAAGTAAGAAGTAAAGAGGGATAAGGGATGAATAAGAAGTAATGAGGGGAAAATAATATCTATTTGGTTTTGGTGGTGGGAGCGGTGATTTGTTGGTAGAGGTGTCTGACGGTAGGGGTGGGAAGAGCGCCTTTTTGGACCCAGGAATCGTAAGCGGCGGTGTCAAGTTTGATAGTTGAGGGTTGGTTTAAGGGTTGATAGTAGCCAAGAGTAGCAATAAATTTGCCGTCTCTTTTGGAGCGACGTTCAGCGACTATAATGCGGTAACTTTTTTGATCTCTTTTACCGGTTTGAGTAAGTTTGATTTTGAGCACTTTGGGTTTTTGGTAATTTATGGGAATGAAGGTGAATTCTATCAGAGTTTAATGTCTCCGGCAAGATGGCCGAGGGCAGCGTGGGCGGCAGCTTGTTCTGCAGCTTGTTTGCTGTTGCCACTACCGGTGGCAAGGGATTGGTCGCCGACAGTAACAGCGACAGTGAAAATTTTGTGGTGGTCGGGGCCGTGTTCCGAAACTGATTGGTAGGTGGGGGTGGGTTGACCTTCAGCTTGGACTTTTTCCTGGAAGAGGCTTTTGTAGTCTTTGTAGGAGTGATTTTTGATGATGTCGGGCAAGAGAGGGAAAAGGTGGGTACTGATAAAGTCTTTGGCGGCGTCAAAACCGGAGTCAAGATAGATAGCACCGGTGACGGATTCGAAGGTATTGGCCAAGAGACCAGTGTTGGTACGGCCACCGGTCTGTTCTTCACCGTGGCTCATTTTGAGCATGGCCCCAAGGTTAAGAGTGTGGGCGACCTTGGCTAGGGTGGTGGTTTTGACCAAGGCAGAACGAAGGGCTGTGAGTTCACCTTCGGGTTTATCGGGAAATTGGTGATAGAGATATTCGGAGACGACAAGCTCGAGAACAGCGTCTCCTAAGTATTCCATGCGCTCGTTGTGCTCGGTGGCTGTTTTGCTTTCGTTTAAGAAAGAGCGGTGAGTGAGGGCGACGTCTAGAAGGCTTTGGTTTTTGATGGGAAGGGTCATAAATAATAATTGACCTAATTAATCTAATTGATCTAATTTCTAAAAAAACGACTGCAAAATAATAAATGATGTGATTATTTTTTTATTGGTTGGCGACGGCGTCTTTGTTTTTGAGGAAGTTGCCGAGGACGCCGTTGATGAATTTGGCGCTGCTGCCACTGCCAAATTCTTTGCCTAGTTCTACGGCTTCGTCGATGACCACTTTGGGAGGAACTGGTGAGTGGGTCAGCTCAAAAATAGCTAGACGGAGGACCGCCAGGTCAACACGGTTGATTTGGCTTAAAGGCCACTCAGGGGCGTTAGCGGTAACGTGTTCATCGATAAGGGCTAACTCGTTAATGATCGGTTGAATGGACTCGGCAGGGACTGACTGGGGCTGGAAACTGTACGCGAACAAAGCTTTCAACAAATGTTGGCGGTGTTTGTGGCGTGGGTCAGTAGATTTTTTCATGAAACTTAGTAGTTACCACAGTTAGGACAAGCCTGGTGGCTTAACTTATCGTGACCACATTGGGGACACGGCTGCAATTGGTGAAGACCAGCCTGGTGGCTCAACCTTCTTTTACCTTTTCTTCTAGTGGAAAGTTTTCTTTTGGGTAAGGCGCCCATAGCTTGCCTCCGGCAAGAATAATCAATAATCAATAAATAAATTCCAAACTGAGTGGAATAGGGGTATTTTACTGATAAGATCAGGAAAAGGCAACGGAGGAAAATTGTTGGGTGGTTTGAATGGATTCATGATTAGGTTTGGGTTGTGGTTGGTAGTGAGTGTAGTGAAATTTTCCACTCTTATTTGGTGATGGAGAGGTAGAGATCACACGTGTGCTATCTTGGCTATATGTCAATCAGGTGGTTTGAGCTTGGGGGAGTGTGATATTTGGGAATGTAGTGAGTTGGAGATATAATTCAAGGAGATTATGGGTCAGAGAATCACTTGGCAGCTACCATACAAATATAAATATGCTTTTGAAGGGCATGTGATAGGGACCTTATGTTTCATTATTTATGGGTGTTTTTTGGATTTACCTTCATCTCGTGGAGTTTTCTGGCATTTATCTGATGGGATACCTACCTATTTATTTTCGTTGTTAACTTTAGGTTTTGAGGAGTGGTTGGTTAGTATTGTGGTGGTGACGTTGATATTTATAGGAATAGGGACGTTGAAAGTTGGTGGTGAAGATTTTACTAAGATGAAGCTGGTGTTATGGAATTTGTTTATGGTGCTGCCAATATGGGTGGTAATGGCTGTAAATTATTTTATTCTACTAACTTTATTAGCTTCATTTTTTAATAATTCAGCTGTATAAATGTTTGGAAAAGTTATGAAAAACAGCGGAAATAAAAATTCTTCAGTGAACTTGGCCCAAATAGTGTTGTCGTTACCAGTGGGGATATTTGGAGCAGTGATTGCGAGTCTAGTTTTTTCTATGGTATTTTCGTATGGATCATTATCGTTATAATATCAAGTATGGTATGGAAGCACTAGCAACTTTTGGCATCATGTAGTAATGTTTTTAGAATTTTACTCAGGGGCATATTTGGTTATTAGGTTGATGCGTGGGCAGTCAGATTGGATAGGTAATGTGATGCCTTTAGTGGCAGTTGCAGTGGTGTATTGCTTTTTCTGGTTAATTTAAAAAGGGCCAAAAGCCTCAATTGTGATTGAGAGTTTTGGCCCTAGTGGACGTGAAGAGGTGGTTGGGCTTATTGCAGGCCGTATGTGATAGCGTAAGTTTCAACTATCCTGATGTTGATGTCTTGGCCGTTTGAGAACGCAATTCCTAGCCCTAAACCAAGTTCTATCTGAGTATAATCATCAGGTTCGTCGCCATTAATTCCCCAGGATTCCTTGTGTATTTTCTGGGTAGTGGCTCCAATGATGTGTGCACCCGAGATGTCGTAGTTACCCTTATGAAAGCCAAATACGATGTTTCCGAGACCAGACGTATCCATGCCTCGATCGCCTACGACATAGCATACGTTTGTGCACCCTTTGTTGTGTGTGATTGTTTGTTCCACATGTGAACGGAATACATCGATGTAACCGATGATGGGTGTGGAATATGATATTGCTTTAGGGGTTCGTGCAGGTTCCGGTATGGCAGAGATCCAGGTATAGTAGCGGTTGATTTCCTGAGCCACGATGGATGAGCCGTTCATGATCAGGCAGGTATTGTTGCTAGTGACCATGATTTGGAAGCTGTAGGTCATGTCGAAAGGGGGATAGTAGAGAGTAATTGTACTGACTGACTGTCCCCCACCCTGGTTGGGTGATGAGGAACTCGTGCCTACGCGCTCGAGCCAGGGGTCACCAGGAACTCCATCTGTGGTCCAAGGTTCGCGACCATCGTCAAGACGAATTTGCCACCAGCGATAGCCGTTGGCACAAGTAGGCCCACCGATAATGGTGAACTGGGTGAAGACGTTAATCAGACCGAGGTTATAATAACCTCGGAGGTGGTAGTGAGGTTGTAAAAACTTTGAATGTTGTAGTGTTTGTTGAGGTTGTAGAATTTGGTTTTTAAAGTTTCTAGAGTAGTTGGGGTATAATTGGCTTCACGTTATATTTAAGTAAGATTTTGGGGTTGTATGAAAAAAGATGGAAGTAGAGAGAAGAGTGAATTGAATGCTCTTGAGATATTATTCTCAGTGCCCGTGGGGATAGTGGGAGCAATTGTATTGTCCCTGGGTTTTTTCTTTTTGTTTCCGGAGTACCTTCCGATTTGGCTCGGCAGCATTAGTACCTTCTGGCGTTATGCTGTTAATTTTTTTATCTGGTATACAGGTGCTTATATCGCAATTAAATTGCTAAGAAGAAAAGCTGATATGTTTGGTAATTTAGCACCATGTGTTTCTATGGCGATTGTGTATATGTTGTTATGGTTGATAAGTAGTCCTTCTTAATAATAAAAGGGCCAAAAGCCTCAATTGTGATTGAGAGTTTTGTCCCTAGCGGACGTGAAGAGGTGGTTGGATTTATTGCAGGCTGTATGGTTGGTCTTGGCCGTTTGAGAACACAATTCCTAGCCCTAAACCAAATTCTATCTGAGTAGAATCATCAGGTTCGTCGCCATTAAATCCCTAGGACTCCTTGTGTATTTTCTGGGTAGTGGCTCCAAGGTTAAAGAACGATTTGGTTAATAGAAAAACAACCTCCATGCAGAGTGAAGGTGAACCAAAAGTTGAAGAGTATTATATCAGTGGGAATAGTTAGGGGTTAGGGTTGGAGAAGTCGAGATCGGTGGGGGGAGAGAGCCAGTCGCGGCCGTCCTGGTGGATCATGGCGGCGGCGGCTTTGGGATCCCAACAGTTGTTGGGGATTGGTGGGAGAAATAGAGAGCATTGCTTGGGGTTTGTTATCCGGATTGATGAATGTGGTTTTCAGGGGAAAGTTACCTGTAGAGCGTGTATTTACAAAATCACGTCCTACAGGTATAGTAATGGTTATGAAAATATATTTATCCAATAGTGACTATCTGAGGAATTTCGAGTCATTTTTGAGATCTTTTGATCCTAGTGACCCAAGTAAGTTGGAAATTACCACGCACGATAGGTGGATTAATGTTCATCCAGTAGTGTTGACGATGATTGCTGCTTTGGCAAGACAGCTGAGATCAAAAGACATATTTATTGACGAAGTGACGGCTGCGTCTGGTCATTATTTGGCAAGGATGGGTTTGTATGAGGCTATTGGTAAAAGATCTCCATTTTCGATATCTGAACATGAGCCTGCAGGTAGATTTATCCCTTTAACGCAGATACACAATCAGATGGAACAGAGTAGGTTCATTACGGAAGTAATTCCCTTACTACACTTACCGTCTAATCGGGCGGACGCAATCAAATACACTATCGGTGAGCTGGTTCGTAATGTATTAGAGCATGCAAAATCAAGACATGGTGCATTTGTGGCTGCCCAGTACTACCCAAATGCAAATAACGTAAGGTTGGGAATATGCGACACAGGTGTAGGTATTAAGAAAACGATCAGTGTGTCGTGGCCAGCTAGAACAGACCTGGACGCTATTAAGCTGGCGTTAACTCCGGGAATTACAGGAAAGACGAAACGTGAAGGGGGAACGGCGGCAAATGCAGGGGCAGGCCTGTTTTTTATTAAGTCAATGGCTATGGTGTCTAGAGATTATTTGGTGGTGTATAGTGGATCCGGACTTTATAAATTGACTAAGCGTGATAAGAGAACAAAAGGTTTTCCTCGGTTAAGAGTGAATCCGGATCGTGATAAGCATGCTGAGACAAATGGAGCTTCCTATTTTCCAGGGACTGTGGTGGCAGTGGATATTTCTTTAAACCAGACGCGAGAGTTTACTGAATTACTGTCGGTAATAAGAAGCGCCTACACTAAGGCGATAAGAGAAAGGAAAAGAGATACATATAAGAGTCCACAATTTATATAAAGATAAAGGTTGAAAGATAATGACACTTAATATCAAAAAATATGCAGGTGAGTTTGCTGAAAATAAAGATACGGCACGTGAACTGAGGATAGGGAAGATAATTCCAGCACTGAGAAGTAAAAAGAAAGTTGTTGTAGATTTTTCCGGAGTGAGTGGAACTACACAATCATTTGTACACGCACTGATAAGTGATGTAATTCGCAAATATGGTGACGATGTTTATAAACTGGTTTTTTTTAAGGGGTGTTCGCCTGTGATCAAAGAAGTAATTAGCATTGTTTTCGAGTATATGCAAGAAAGTTAAGTCTTTGCATAGGACCGGGTATTTATTGTTTTGAGAAATATTGTCAGTTAGAGAAGGCAAGATCGGTGGAAGGGGGGAGCCAGTCGCGGCCGTCTTGTTGGATCATGGCGGCGGCGGCTTTGGGACCCCAACAGTTATTGGGATACGTGGGGAGAGGAGCTGATTCTCGGTGCCAGTACTTTTGAATGGGGTCAATAAAGCGCCACTCAGCCTCGACGTCACTAGCCAGAGTGAAGAGGGTAAGGTTTCCGGCGAAGGCGTCGATAAGGACGCGTTGGTAGGCCTCTAAAGGGTCGCCTTTGAGCTCCTGGTAATCAAACTTTAGGTTGGCGGGTTGGAGGTCATGGTTGGGGCCGGGCTTTTTGACAAAGAAGCGGAGAATGATGCTTTCTTTGGGGGCGATTTGAAGGTTAATGACGTTAGGTGAGGGGGCTAATTTCTTGTCTTTGAAGATAACGGCGATATCGGTAATGTCACGGCAGAGTTTTTTGCCGGCACGGATGTAGGCAGGTACTCCTGTCCAGCGGGGGTGGTTGACCTCGGCTTTGAGGGCAACGAAGGTTTCGGTGTGGGAATGGGGGTCGACACCGGGTTCTTGGCGGTAACCGCGGTATTGGCCGCGAACGACGTAACGCTTGATGGTGCTGGTGTAAGGGGTGACCAGGGACTCAAGGAGACGGCGGCGGCTTTCGCGGATACCGGCGGCGTCGAGGGTGAAAGGTTGATCCATCATGGTCATGGCTAGAAGCTGCATGGCGTGATTTTGGACAACGTCTTTGAGGGCGCCGGTACGCTCATAGAAGGCACTCCGGTTTTTGATACCAGTAGTTTCGGTCATGGTAATTTGGATGTGGTCAATGTAGTCACGGTTCCACAAGGGCTCGAACATTTCATTGGCAAAACGGAAAGAGAGCAGGTTTTGGACGGTTTCTTTGGCCAAGTAGTGGTCAATTCTAAAGATTTGCTGTTCGTGGAAGTATTTGAGGAGGGTGCGGTCGAGGCTCCTGGCAGTTTGGAGGTTGGTGCCGAAGGGTTTTTCCAGAAGAATATGGGTCCAACCACAACGGTTTTGGTTGAAACCAAACTTACCGAGCTTGGCTACCACAATTGGATAGAGGTCGGGAAGGATAGCCAAGTGGAAAATGCGATTGTCACAGCGGGGACCGTGGGTGTTGATGGCGTCGAGTTTGAGTTGGAGTTTTTGATAGGTGGTGTTGTCATCGAGACTACCTTGGATGTAGTGGGTGTGAGAGAGGAGGCGGTTAAGGGTAGGCTGGTGAAGCTTTGGGCCAAATTTGGCGGTTAATTGGGAGTGAAGATAATCTCTAAAATCGGCGTCGCTAAGGCTGGTACGGCCGTTACCAAGGAGGCTAAAGTGACTGGGCAGAAGATGACGGCGGCCGAGTTCGTAGACGGCGGGAATGATCTTGTATTGGGCTAAGTCGCCGGTAGCGCCCAAGAGAATGAGGATGGAGGAGTTCATGATAATCTAATAGGTTCGAATAGTTTGGAAATTGATGGGGTGGAATTAGTTAATTAGGTTAGAAATATACGCTGGTGCGGGTAGAAAAGAAAGGGCGGGGGTTACTAATAAAAGTGATGAAACAGGTGGAAGTATCACGCCCTGAGTTGAGAGAGGGCTGATAGAGCTCGAGAGGTGGCTAGTTATTTGGGGAGGTGCTGGTGATTACAGTTAGGCGGTAATAAAAGAAAGGGTTGGGTTCTAGGGGTGAGAGGTTGATTGAGCTGTGGGAATGGAGTTGTTGGTTGGGCAATACTTGTAGATCGGTGGTAATGTGTCGGGAAGGCATGACAGGAATCCAGAGCAGCGGGTGGAGATAGGTATCAAGGGTCAACTGATTAAGTTGAGTGCTGGCGGAACAGCTATTGTGAAGTGAGAAGCTAATTTGATCAGAATTGTTAACTTTGGTGATACCTATAAATATGGGGATGATGCAGTTGGGTTTGGTGCTGGCTGCAGCTTGGAGAAAGCTTTGGAGGGTAGGTAGAAAGATGGTGATAGTTAGTAAAATAGTGGTAAGTGAATAGGAGATCTTTTTATTTTGGCGGTTGAAGTGAATCAGGGATCTGGGGATGAGAGTGATAAACCAGCTAATGATAGCGGTGGATGCTAGGGTGATAGTGACGAGCTTGATTTGGGTGAAAATGGTGTGTTGGGGAAAGTGAGAGTTGGTGAGGAGAAAAATAATGACTAGGGGAGTAAAAATGTAGGTATATATGAAAAAGATCAGGAAATAGTTGGCAAAAACAACAAAATAATGGCGAGGGCGAGAAGTAATCGAGGCTAAAGTAAGAGGGGTATAGCGACGGTGAGTAATGATTAGGACAAGTAGTAGGGAAAGATTGAGTAGAAGTGTATAAGAGAAGATTTGAGTGCCTATTACAAATTGAATAGCATAGGTGATAATGGTAATGCTGAGGGAATAGATTTTGACAAAGTATGCCCATTTCTTTCTCAAAATGAGGTTAAGATGGAGCCAGAGACGGAGAATAACATAGAGGAAGGTAGAGATAGTCTGTATTAAGAGGATGTTGTTGAAATTGAATTTGTTGGGGGAGGTAAGTAAAGGGTAGATTTGGGAAAAGATGATATAGAGAGTGTAAAAACCTATGAGATATTGATCCCAAGTGAAGTGTTTCAGATAATCGTTAATGGCTTTGTAGTTGATGGCGGGGGTTTTAACTGGTTGGAACATAGGTTTAGTTGGCGGTGATGGTGGGGGTGTGGTTTGTTGGGATGATTAGGTGAGGAATTTTAGATAGTTTTGCTGATTGATTAGAGAAAATCTTGCTTCTTGAGGGTAAGTTGCCATCCAGGCCGAAGAGTGTTTGCTTTGGCTATTATTCCATTTAAACTCGTAGCCGAATAATTTGCCGGATCTCATTTCAACCCAATCAATCTCTTTTTGGTCGTAGGTACGCCAGAAGTAGTTATTGGCGTAGATGGGTTTATAGGTTTGTTTTTTTATTCTTTCGGTAGCCAGAAAGTTTTCCCACAGTTGGCCAAGATCATCTCTAGAGCTTATGGGATTGTAGTTGTTGATAAGGGCATTTCTTATGCCAGTATCAATAAAAAAGTATTTATTTTTTTTGGAAATGGCTTTTCTTAAATTTCGATAATAAGGAGGAATGGAAAAGATGATAAAGGTTTTTTCTAACAGATCTAAATACCTGCTGACGGTCTTTTTATCTATTTCGAGCTGAAGGCCAAGTTCGGATAATGAAACTTCACTACCAATCTGGAAGGCAAGGAGTTTCAAGAGTTTGATAAGGATTTGGCTTGATTTGACTTGTTCAATGGCAAGAAGGTCTTTGAGCAGGTATGACCAGGTGATTTCATTTAGGATTTGTTGTTTGCGGGCGCTGGTGCTGGCGGTCAGGACCTCCGGATAGGAGCCATAAATTAAATACTTTTCGAGGTTATTTTTTTGATCTAAGGGGTTGATTAGCTGGGTTAATTCTAGTTGAGAAACTGGGTAGAGAATTTTGGTCCATTTTCTACCGACTAAAGGTTCTCCTAGCTTGTTAGACAAGTCAAATGATGCAGATCCGGTGGCAATGGTTCTGATGTGAGGCAAATGGTCGACAATGAGTTTAAGACCTGAGCCAATGTTTTCGATATTTTGAGCTTCATCTATAACAATGAGCTGGTTATTACCAACATAATCTTTGATGGTGTCCAGGTTTTGTGAGGAAAGAGCCTGTTGGATTCTGATATCATCTCCAGTGTCAAGTCGGTATGAGTATTTTGTTGACTTGAGGTAGTTTTGGATAAGGGTGGTTTTTCCAACACGCCTGGGCCCGTAAAGAACAAGGACTTTTCCCGGTTCGAGGAGCTTGTTTAGATCGGCGTAGATTCTTGGAATTATCATAAATATATGGTATCACTGTCTCCATATATAGTCAAATATGGGGAATATGAATCCCTATATTATTGTTTTATATCTGGGAGTATTCAGCTGATGACTAGACTTAGTTGGCGGTGATGGTGGGAGTATTAATGAGATTGAGTTTGGACTTGAGCAGTGGTTCTTGGGAAAGATTGGGGTCTGAATTGATCATATCTTCGGCGGCCTGTTTGGTATAGAGAAGGAGTTTTTTATCGCTAATCTGGGCAATTTTTAGGTCAGCAAAGCCGTGTTGCTCGACCCCGAAAACCTGCCCAGGTCCCCTGATCTTTAAGTCAATTTCGGCAAGTTTAAACCCGGAGTTATATTTAGTCAGGGCAGAGAGGCGGCGGCTATCGGTTTTGGTTTGGGTAGAAGTAAACAGGAGACAATATGACTGCTTGTCTCCCCTACCCACTCGGCCCCGGAGTTGGTGAAGCTGAGCCAGACCAAAGCGCTCGGCGGCTTCGATGAGGATAATGGTGGCGTTGGGGACGTCGATGCCGACTTCGATGACTGGGGTAGAAACGAGGATGTCGATGTGGTGATCTTTAAAACTGGTAATGATAGCGTCTTTTTCTTTAGATTTAAGGCGGCCATGAAGAAGTTCAATACGCCTACCTGGGAAGGCAGTTTTTATTTTTTTGAATTCTTCGGTCGCCGATTTGACCTCGGAGAGCTTGAGGGACTCGGAGGGGTCAATGAGAGGACAAACTACAAAGACCTGGTCGCCTGCGGCGATTTGGCCGTCGATCCAGCGGTAACCGGAGCGACGTTTGGCGGCGGGAACCACCCAAGTCTTGACTGATTTACGGTTAACGGGCATTTGGTCGATAATGGAAACGTCTAGATCACCATAGAGAGTAAGAGCCACGGTTCTTGGTATGGGGGTGGCGGACATGGTCAGGCGGTGAGGATAATTGCCTAGGGTTTCTAGGGCAGCGCGTTGAGCTACTCCAAAGCGGTGTTGTTCGTCGATAATAATCAGGCCTAGGTTGTGATCTACCAGGTCAGCTGTTTGTAACTTTTGAAAAAGCAGGGCATGGGTACCAACGGTCAGATCAAAATCGCCTTCCATTTTTGTAGAACCAGTGAAGAGGCCGACTTTAATGGCAGTTTTATTGAAGAGTTTTTGGAGTTCTTGGAAGTGTTGCTGGGCAAGGATTTCGGTGGGAGCCATGAGAATAGACTTGAAACCAGCCAGGTGGGTGGCGTGGATGGCGATGGCGGCAACTACAGTTTTACCGGAGCCCACGTCGCCTTCAAGGAGGCGGTTCATGGGTTGGGTAAGAGCCAGATCTGTAAGAATTTCTTTGGTGGCTGAGGTTTGAGCAGCGGTGAGTTCGAAGGGAAGAGATTTGATAAATGATTTAATATCGGTATCTTTGGGGTGGATTTGAAAGGGGGTATGTTGCTGCTGCCAGGTGTGGCGCTTGAGAGCGCCTTGGAGTTGGAGGAGAAATAGCTCGTCAAAGGCCAAACGGTGTTGGGCTAATTCAAGAGACTTTTTACTCTCTGGGAAGTGAATTTGAGGAAGGGCAAAGGTTAAAGGTTTTAGGTTGTATAGCTCAGGGTATGATGGTGGCAGGTGGTCTTGTATGGTGGTGATCTTGAGGGCATGGTTGATACGGGACCTAAGCCACTTACTGGAAACACCGGCTGTTTCTGGGTAGACAGGAACAAGCCTACCAGTATGGATATTGACCCCATTTGGTTGATCTGTGTCTGTTTCAAGATGGGTGGGGATGTGTTCGTGCTCTGGGGCGGAAAGGGAGAGATGGTTGTGGAAGGATTTCACTTTTCCAGAAAAAGCGTAGGTTTCCCCTATTCGAATGGATTGCTCTAAGAAACGCTGATTAAACCAGGTGATGGTGATTTTACCGGTAGCATCGGTGACTACTGCCTGCTGGAGGTTTTTGCCAAATTTAGTGTAGATGTTTTTAAAGTCGGTAACTTGGGCTTGAATGGTGACTTGTTCACCATCTTGGAGTGAGGCGATGGTGGTGACTAAAGAGCGATCGATGTAACGGGCGGGATAGTGATGGAGAAGATCTGCTACTGTGTTGATGTCCAGGCGCGTGAGTTTTTGGGCATAGGAGTCCCCTACCAGAGGGATAGAAGTGATAGAGTCAGAAAGATGAAGAGACGAAGACATGAAGGTATTTTAGCGCGAGTACGAGTAGAAAAAAGAGTGGCACTTAACTAAGTTATGGGAATATAAATTTTCAACGAGTTATGGTTTTTTGTAGATTTCGTGAGTGCCTACCCGGCGCAGCAATATTTGCTTGCTTCGTATTTGGAAAGTCATTCGGTAGTGGCCGTTTATTCGTCCTTCCCAGAGATCTCTATTTCCAGCCATCTTTCTTGCTTTGATACCAGGGTGTTGGGGATTGGAGGCTAGAGTCAGGAGTTGTCGGTCTACTTTTTTGCGAATGTGTTGGGGTAGGTGAAGGTAGTCTTTCTTGAAGAGCTTTAGGCGGGTGAATTTCATGAGTGATTGTGCAAGTCGGCAATCAGTTCTTCTACTGTGTCAAAGTCATCGTATTCTCCATTGGAGAGGGCTTGATCGGCTTCGTGTTCCATCGCCTGCCACTTCTTGGACCAGAACCACTCTTGGTCTTTGGGTACGCCTTTGGGAGGTATGCCTGTTTGTTGGCGTAGTTGACCGAATAATTTGGCCGTGAGCTTGCCCCAAGCTTCGAGTTCTGGGATTAATTCTGCTGGAATAGTGACAGTATTTTGAGTCATAGTAGAAGCATCTTATCATGAGGTGGCAATTTGCATCAACGGTGTGCTGATTTTTGATTGAAGTGGTGTTAACTGACAGCAGAGTGTTGTGAGGCAGAATACAGAACGCATTTGGGTGTGGTGGAGATGTGGTTAGCGATTGAGGGAGGAGTTGAAGTTGGTGAGGAGAGATTTGAGACTATCGGCGATGGTGATGTCCGGACTGTGAAGGATTTGGTCGAGGGCGAGCCATTTGAAGTCGTCGATGTGTTTGTTGGCTGATGATTGGTTAGCAGAAGATATTAATTTTTTGTGCTTGGTGGAGCTCGAGGAGTGTTTTAGTGCCGGAACTTAGTTTGGAAAGATTTTTTTCTAAGTCCGATAGGGAAAAGTATTGATATGACTCGAAGCCAGGTTCAAGGTTGATATGGGTACGGTCACCAGCGAGCTCGGCTTTGAACCAGGTATAGTGGTAGTTGGTAGCGGATTCGGAAAATGTGCCTTCGCCAATTTTGCTAGTGATGTTGACCTTGATGCCGATTTCTTCGATGAGTTCCCTCTGGGCGGCTTGGTCGGCTGATTCATGTGGTTCTAATTTGCCACCAGGAGTTTCCCACTGGATTTTTCCATTTTTATTGCGGTGGAGGAGGAGGATTCTTTGCTGTGGATCCAAAATGATACACCCGGCTAGTTGAATGGAAGGTGTGGTCATGGAAGTGGTAGTGGGCAAATAGTTGGTATCAGAATAGAGCGTAGAATGCTGGGGCTAGGGCGCCGATAAGGAGAGCGATAGAGGCAATGGCGATAATGATGTTCATGCCTTTGCGTTGTTTTTTGGTGAGGATCATAGGGAATCAGTATAGAGTATTTAGTATTAAGTATTAAGCGGAAAGTATTGTTTTATTAGTATGATTCTTTGATCTTTTTTATAAACTTCTTGCCGTATTTGAAAGTTTCTTCTCCTTTGATGATCACCATGTCGTTTCCATCTAAGATTTTTTTGTCGTTAAGTTGAACCCCTCCCTGCGCAAAAACTCTTTTTATTTGAGAGCTGGAATCGGTTATGCCTGACATTTGAGCAACTTGCACACCTGTGTATTGACCCGGTTTAATTTCAACATCTTCTGTAGCGACTTTGTCTTGGACAGTGGATTGAAATTGGTCGGCGGCAGCTTTGGCACCTTGTTCACCGTGGAACTGGCGGGCTATGTCGAAGGCAAGCTGCTTTTTGGTGTCTAATGGTTGATTTTTAATTTTGTCTTCGAGATCGTCCATGGGTAGGTCAGTAAGGAGACGCCAATATGATTCAATCTGGGAATCGGATAGGCTCATAATTTTGCCGTACATATCTTCAGCCGTGTCATCAAGCCAGATACAGTTACCGGTGGTTTTGCTCATCTGCTGGCCGTCTGTACCCATAATCATGGGAACAGTCAGAACAAATTTTTCGCGGTTATTCATTTTTCTTTGAAGTTCGCGTCCGACGAGCATGTTGAATTCCTGGTCGGTGCCACCGATTTCCAGATCCACGTCCATAACCACAGAATCGTAGCCTTGAAGGAGTGGGTACATGGTTTCGTGATACCAGACAGTTTGACCATTAGCAATACGGCGGGTAAAGGATTCGCGCTTGAATAGCTGGACCGCGGAAATGTTGCTGGCGATATTGATAATATCTTTGAGGGTAAGTTTGGTCAGCCAGTCACCGTTTTGTTTGATGTTGATCTTCTCAAAGTCCACAATAGGCGAAACCATGTCTTGCCAACCTTTGATGTTGGTGTCGATTTCTTCTTGGGTAATTTGTTTTCTGCCGGTGTCTCGGAGACTAGGATCTCCGACTAAGACAGTACCAGTGCCAAACAACATAACAACTTCGTGACCTGCATTAGCAAAATCCATGAGTTTTCTCATGCCAACGGTGTGGCCAAGATGGAGTCGGGAGAAGGTGGGGTCGTAGCCTTGGTAGAGGCGGAGCTTTTTGCCGGATTCAAGTTGTTTTTTGAGTTCGTCAGCTGAGGGCAAGATTTTATCTACGCGGCGAGATAGAAGTTCATCAATGGGGTTCATAGGTATGGTGATTATAACTTAAGGTGTGGTGAGGGGAAACTAGAAATAGTGAGGGGTGAGGTAGATTTAGGATTTGGGGTTTAGTAGAGACAGGAGGAGTTTGACGAGATCAATCAGAATGGCGATGGTAATGCCGAAGACGGCCACGTAGAAGGCAAAAAGAATTGTTTGGTTTAGATAGGCCATGCTAATTTGGCCAAAGTCGAAAGGGAAAATGCGGATGAGGTAATATAGGCCGAAGATGCTGATGGCATGACGAGCAAGTTTAAAGACTAGCTTCATGGAATCAAGAGTGGTGGTTGACCCCAAGAATTCGAGGAAGCTAGTGAGGATGGCTGTGGTGATTCCCACAGGTAAATATTGCAAGTAATTACTAGTGACGAAAGGAAGATAAGGAATCAAGTAAAGCTGGAGGGCGAGGCTAATGGTTAAGCCGATGATCATGCCGATAAAGGCACCAGCTGCAGAGTTGGTCTTGGGTTTAGATTTTTTACTCATGTAGGGACTCCATAATAATGGTGACGGGACCAGAGTTGGTGGAGGTAACTTCCATCATAGCGCCGAAGGTGCCGGATTGGATGTTAAGGCTTGATTCTTTAAGTTTGTTGATAAAGTAATCATACAAGATTTGAGCTTTTATTGGAGGAAGAGCCTTAGTAAAGCTGGGACGATGTCCCTTTAAGTCGGCGTAGAGAGTGAATTGAGAGACTATCAGGATATCGCCATGGGTGTCGAGGACTGATCGATTGAAACGATCTTGATCGTCGGCCATGACTCTAAGATGGAGGAGCTTGTGGGTAAGGTGGTCAACTGTGGCTTGAGTATCCCCTACTCCAAAGCCGACGTAGACCAAGAAGCCGGGACCGATTTGTCCAACAATTTGATCCCGGGATATACCCGCTCGGCCTGTGGCCGGGCTCCTCGATCCCGGGATCTTGATGCTGACTGTGGCAGAGCTGACGCGTTGAATGACTAGGCGCATGGAGTTAGTATATAGTATGAGGTATAGAGTATGAAGGTAAATGGAGTTTGCGATGATAATCATGTGGATAGACAAACTCATAAGAATGGTGGGTAAGTATCGGCAGACGCGTCCTGATGTGGTAGAGACGATCGAAGAGGTGATTGGAAAAAGTAGTGAGGGGGTGAGTCAGACATCGAAGGTTGAAGGAATGGCGGGGGGTAATTTGGCAGAAGTGATTGGTAACAGCATAAAGGAACTTGAGGGAAATGACAGCTTGCAAGATGATAGGGTTGCCGGTAAACTGGGTGTTTCTAGACCCCAAGAGCTAAGAGGGAAGTTTGCTACAATGAAAACATCTATGTGGAGTAAATTAAAGTTTTGGAAGAGACGAAGGCGTCGGAGTTATTCTTCTAGTAGGAGTGTGTTTGATGGCCAGATTGGCAGATTTTCTAAGGCAAAATTGGTGCAGATGGCAGCGGTATTTATTTTTGTGTCGGTAATTGGAGGGGTAATGGTGGGAGGAGTGATTTTTGCCTGGTATGCTCGGGATTTACCCAGCCCAGATAAGGTGGTGCGGCATGAGGGGTTTTCGACAAAAATTTTTGATCGGAACCAGGTGCTTTTGTATGATGTGTTTGGAGACCAGAAACGGATACCGGTGGAGTTTACTGATATACCCGATTACTTGAAACAGGCAACGGTGGCAGTGGAGGATAAGGATTTTTATAACCATGGAGGTTTTGACCCCAAAGGTATTTTCCGATCGGTGCTGGTGAATTTGTTTACCAACCAAACTGTAGGGGGGTCGACCCTGACTCAACAGCTGGTAAAGAATGTGTTACTGACATCGGAAAAGAAGCTGTCGCGAAAAATACGGGAGTTTGTGTTGGCGGTGCAGATAGAGCGGCGGTTTAACAAGGACGAGATATTGCAAATGTACTTGAACGAGGCGCCTTATGGAGGCACGGCGTGGGGAGTGGAGGCGGCGGCGGAGACTTACTTTAGTAAGCCAGTAAAGGACCTGAATTTGGTGGAGGCAGCCATACTGGCAGGGATGCCCCAGCGGCCGAGCTACTACACACCGTATGGCCCTAACCCTGATGTTTATGTAGGTAGGACCCAACATGTGCTGCGGCGGATGAGGGAAGACGGGTATATTACCCGGGAACAGGAACAGGAGGCGTCGGATGCCTTGCCGGGAGTGCAATTTGCGCCTAAGACTGATGGAATTAAGGCCCCGCATTTTGTGTTTTATGTGCAGGAGAAGCTAGAGGAAATGTTTGGGCCAACGTTGGTGGAGCAAGGGGGGTTGACAGTAACGACAAGTTTGGACATGGAACTGCAGGACAAGGCCCAGCAGATTGTGACGGATGAAGTGGAGAAGGTAAAGAACTTGGATGTGGGTAATGGGGCGGCAATGGTGATGGATACGAATACGGGTGAGGTGTTGGCGATGGTTGGCAGTAAGGACTATTTTGCCCAGGACTATGATGGTCAGGTTAATGTGACTTTGTCTCTGAGGCAACCTGGGTCGGCGATAAAGCCGGTGACTTATGCGACTGCATTTGCCAAAGGGTTTACCCCGGCGACGATGATTATGGATGTTAAGACGATTTTCCCAGGCAGCGTGGATGACCCGGAGTATATACCGGTTAACTATGACGGGCAGTACCGAGGACCCGTACAATTAAGGTTTGCACTGGGATCGAGTTTGAATATACCGGCGGTGAAGCTGTTGGCCCGAGTAGGTGTCAAGGACATGTTGCAGCAAGCCTATGACCTGGGTTTTGATACGTTGGAACCAACGGATGCAAATATGAAACGGTTTGGGCTGGCGGTGACACTTGGGGGAGGTGAGGTGCGACTGATTAACCTGACCAGTGGTTACAGCGCCTTTGCTAATGGGGGGACTAAAGTGGATCCGGTGTCAATCTTGAAAGTGGTGGATAAGGATGGTAAGGTGTTGTTTGAGGAGCATCCGGTGACGGGCAAACGGGTGTTGGATGAGAAGGTGGCATTTTTGATTAATCATGTGTTATCGGATAATAATGCCAGGCTTTTAACTTTTGGGGAGAATAGTCTATTGAACATGGGGGGACGACCAATTGCCGTGAAGACGGGGACGACCAATGACAAACGGGATAACTGGACAATTGGTTGGAGTACGGACTACATTGTGGGAGTGTGGGTGGGTAACAATGACAATTCGCCGATGAAGGGGGTGGCTTCCGGGGTAACTGGGGCGTCACCAATTTGGCGAAAGATTATGTTGTCGGTATTGGACAAGCACCCGGCCCAAGCCTTTAATGTGCCCGATGGAGTGGAAGCGACGTTTGTGGATAATGTGAGTGGTTACCCAGAGCATGATGACTTTCCTAACCGCAGTGAATATGTGATCAAGGGGACATTGCCGGCGCCGCCCGACCCAATACATGCAAAGTTAAAATTGTGTCGGGGGCAAGATAAATTGGCCACAGCTGGTCAGGTAGCATCGGGAAACTATGATGAGAAAGAGTATTTTGTGTTTAGAGAGGATGATCCCCTATCTGCAGACAAAGAAAATATGTGGCAGAAAGGAATTGATGAGTGGTTGACCACGCAAGGAGATAGTAGGTATCATCCACCGACAGACAAGTGCAGTGAAGGTGATGATGTGGTGGTGAGGATTAATAAACCGGATAACGAGCATAATTATGATGGGGATAATGTGAATGTGGATATGGACGTGTTTGCAGACAAAAAGGTAGAGAAATTGGAGATAATGATTAACGGAAGCGTGAGAGAGACCTTGACGGATAAGCCGTATAAGACGCAGATTAAGTTATCCTCGGGAGCTTATGTACTCAAAGGGAGAGCATATCTGGAAGGGGGAAAAACCTCAGATAGTGGAGAGCTAAAATTTGGTATGGGTGGGGTCAAGTGGGACTATGTGCCACCAACCCCTACACCAACACCAACCCCAACCCCAACACCAACGCCTACACCAACTCCCACACCGACACCAAACCCGTAATTTTGGGAAGATATGAGGGGCATTTTATTTTCGGAAAGCGGGGATAATTAAGCTTGAAGTTCTCCAACAAGCTTGGCTTTGTAGGTAGTGGCAAGCTTTTTGACAACGGATTTTCTGATGGGGGCAATGTCCTCGACCGAAAGTTGCTTGTCTTGGTGTTGGTAAGTGATGGTAAAAGTGTAGTTCTGGTGATAAATGGTTTTGAGTTTAACTTGGGAAATGAGTTGGTGAGCTGATTGGATGGCATCGATAATTGGAGCAATATAGGTTTTGGCAGGAAGGGTAAAGGTGAGATCTTCGATAATGGGTGAGGTGGTGAGTACGGGGATATATTTGGGGTGAGTGGAACTGTTGTCTAGAAGACTATAGAGGGGAATTTCTAGAGCGTAAATCTGGGGATTAGCACTGGTGACTTGGCCAATGTGGCCAAGGGATTGTTTGCCCAGGTAGATTTTTCCAGTTTTATTTTTAAGGAATGGCTGGGGAGTTTGGTTGGTAACGGGCTTGATAGTTATATTACTAATAAAGAGTTTTTGAGAGAGGGCGTCAAGAATTCCTTTGAGAAAGCGGTAATCTTTGGAGGTGGTGATAGTCAGGTGAATTTTTTCTTCGGGCAGTTTGCCTTTTTGGGGAATATAGGTATTAGCAAGTTCGAAGATGGCGATTTGAGAATGGTTCTTATTTTGGGAGATAACTTGGAGGTGGGAAGGAATTAGAGTGCGTCTTAAGTAGACCCAGTCGTCGCTTAAAGGGTTTTTGATAGTTAAGTGTTGGTCCAAGGGGTGGCCAGATTGAAGAGCCAGAGCTGCTGAGATCATAGAGTAGGTGTACACTTCTTGGAGGCCAAAACCTGAAAGGAGTTCTTTGAGGTGATGTTCTTTGGAAAAGTCTTCGTGAGGTGGAGTGTCGGGAATGGGGGTAGGCATGATAACGCTGGGCAGATTGTGATAGCCGTAGATGCGAGCCACCTCTTCGATGTAATCCTGGGGAATTTCTAGATCGTGAGCCCGAAATGATGGAGGGGTAATTTGGTAGCTAGTGACTGCTAGTTGGTTGTGAGGGGAGGTGGTTTTAGTAGTTTCTACCGTGCAGCCTAAGTTGGTGAGAATACGCTCTACACGCTTGGAAGGGACACTAATACCAAGATAAGTATCAAGTTTATCTTGAGTGAGGACGGTAGTTTGAATTTGGGGTTTTTGAGAGAAGAGATCGAAAATGGGACTAGCAACTTTGGCATGAGTGAGTTGTTGGTAGAGGTCGACTCCCCTTTCAAGATAATCATAAGCTTGATAGGGGTCAAGATTTTTTTCTGCTAGAACAGCTGCGCCGGTGCGGATGGCATGAGTCATGGAAGCAAAACGAACTTTTTTAGGATCTAGATTTTCGGTCCAGAGAAGGACATTTTTGGTTTGATCATTAACTGAGGTGTTGGCGGTGCCTTTGATAGCTGGAAGGTCAATAATTTGGCCTTTTTGGTTTTTGAAAACAATTTCTCCACCGACGCAGGTAAATTTTTCACCGTCGATGATAGTGAATTTTTCACCCTTTTTAGCCAGGGTAACGTGGATTTGGCCACCGAGTTTGATAATCTGGTCGTAGTCAAAGGCGTGGAAGGTGTATCCAAGTTCGTGCATGACATAGTTGGTGATGTCGATGATAGGTTCATGAACATTGATGCCTACTTGGGTTAGTCGTTCAGCCATCCATTTGGGGGTTTTGACTCGATTGACATCTTGTAAGATGATGCAAGTAATGCGGCGACTTAAGTGGTCTGGATCAAAAACTTGAGGTAGTGGGAGTTGGGCTGATTTTGGAGGTGGGGATACACGAGGAATAACCAGAGGTTTTAACTTGGCGGGAATTTTGAATTCTGGGAGAATGGTAGCGGCTTCGCGGGCAATACCGCGAACACTCATCATATCGACGCGGTTAGTGGTGACTTCGATGTCGTAGACGGATTCAGAGCCGACTTTGTGAATGCGTTCGACTGAGGGGCCACAGAGGGAGAGGTACTTTTGGATTTGCTGGGGGGTGGCCTTGGTGTCTAAGTGGTCAAGCAGCCAGTGGTGAGGAATTAAGATATTCATATTTGTTTTGAGTCTAGTAAACTCCAAATTAAAATTGAGAGAGAAAGTCAAGATTGTTCTGATAAAGGGGGCGGATGTCATCGAGTTTGAGACCAGGTCTTAAGGTATAGACGCGTTCAATTCCCCAGCCGAAAGCAAACCCGGTGTATTTATCGGGATCGATGCCACCAGCTTTGAGGACATTGGGGTGGACCATGCCGGCACCGCCAACTTCGTGCCAGCCGGATTTACAAAAACGGCAGCCTTTGCCATTACAATGAACGCAGGAGAAGTCGACTTCAAAAGAAGGTTCGGTGAATTTAAACATAAAAGGACGGATTCTGGATTTGGCTCCCGGCCCGTAAAATTTTTGGGCAAAGTAGTCAAGGGTGCCCTTTAAGTGCTGAATATTGATATCCTCATCCACGACTAGACCTTCAAACTGGTGAAACATAGCAGTGTGAGTGACGTCTTGCTGGCGACGGTAACAGCGAGCGATGTTGAGCATGCGGATGGGTGGTTCCCCGACCCGCTCCATTTCGCGAACTTGGCCATTGCTGGTGTGAGGAGTGAGAACGAGCTTGCCCATCTGTTTGTTTTCAGGTTGGTCGATAAAAAAGGTTTCCCATTCGTCGCGGGCGGGATGGTTTTGAGGCATGTTTAGGCTCTCGAAGGCGTAGTGGTCCCAGTCAACTTCGGGGTAGCGCGCTCGGGTGAAACCGATGTGGGCAAAAATGGAGGTAATTTCGGCCATAGCTCCTGAAACTGGATGAAGGTGGCCGAGTTGGGGCAGAGTTCCGGGCACAGTTACATCGAGCCAGTCAGATGGTGGGGAAGGGAGAGTTGGTTGTGTGGTGACGAGGGTTTTTTGAATGTCTGCTTTAAGGAGATTGATGAGTTTGCCGGCGGTGCCACGATCGCTAGCGGGGAGAGCGGGAATAAGTTTGGTAAGGTCGTCAACAGCACCTTTTTTGCCTAAGTATTTGGAATTAATGTTATCTGGAGATAAGGATTTAAGGTCAGTATCCAATGCAGATTTGAGGGTGGTGATTTTGGTTTCAAGATCAGAGAGAGAATGGTTGATCTGGATTTTGGCAGCTTTTTTTTTGGTGGATGGAGGAGTTAATGTAGGAGTGGTTATGGGGTTGGCGGGACTGTTTGAAGTTGTTGAAGGGGAAGTAGCAGAAATCTGGTAGTGGATGATGGAGTGGCCGTCATCATACTCGACTCCAGTGAGTTTGAAGGGGAGAACGTCAGCGGTTGAGGCAACGTGTGTACCACCATCGGGAATGGGAGGCCTGGAGCCAACCTGCATAATACGTAAGGGTTTGTTGGAGGGAAGTTTAAAAGGAATATATATCTTGGCTTTGAGGATCTGGGCCTTGGTCATAAACTTGGTAGTGATGGGCTCATCTGCCTCGACAATTTGATTACAAATATCCTCGATTTCTTGAAGTTGGGTTTGGTCGATAATACCTTTGAACTTAACAAAGGATTGATTACTAATGCCGTGAGTGCCACTAACGGAAGGACATTCGGGCAAAAGTTCTAAGACGGCTTCGTGGAGAATGTGGCCGGCGGTGTGGTTTCTCATGTGGTGAAAACGACGGTCCCAATCAAGGTTTAGATTGACCATGTCACCTTGGTTTAGGGTGCCGGTTAATTTACCCTGGTGGGTAGGGTTACTGTTGTTGTAGGAAACGTGGGCAACGGCGAGGGTGCCGTTGGAGCCGGTGATGGTACCGGTATCGGCGGGTTGTCCCCCACCCTGAGGATAGAAGATGGTTTGGTCAAGGGTAATGGAGGTGGTGTGGCCGGTGGTGATGATGTTGGTGATCTTGGCCTCAATAGTTTTGAGGTAAGCGTCTGTTAGGTAGAGAAGTTTAGTATCTGCCATGTGGGTTAAAGTTTAAAGATAAAATGTAAAAATTACAATTGGCCTAAGATAACAAAAAAGCTCCCAGGGGGAGCTTTCAACACTTTTTGGTGCTGCTCCCGGTTAGGAGTTGGTAAAGGTAACGACTTGTTGAAAGGTGTTAAAGTCGGAAACTACTAGGTCGGCCAGGACCTTACGATCGAGGATAACTTCTTTGAGCTTGAGGTTGTTGATGAAGCGAGAGTAGTTGGGAGCGCCATCGATTTGGGAGAGACCGGCATTGATACGCTGAATCCAAAGCTTTCTCATGTCTCGTTTTCTGTTTTTGCGACCTTCGAAGGCATATTGACCGGCGTGAAGATCGGCTTCTTTGGCGACCTTGTAGAGCCGGTTTTTAGTCATACGAAAGCCCTTGGTACGGCTTAAGACTTTTTTGTGGGCCCTTCTTCTGGTAACACCGGTTTTGATTCTCATAGCTGGAATTCTAAATTTATTCGAATATATGGTTAGGTTATTTAGAGATAATCGAATTTGTTCGAATATTAATAATGATATTATATCTTAAGCCTTACCGAGCATTTGTTTGATACGTTTGGCAAATTTACCAGTCAAGACTTTGGGCTTATTATACTCCCTGATTTGGCGTTTACTTTTTTTGCGGCGTAAGTGCCTCATTCCTTGGGTACGGTGGATGACTTTACCGGTCTTGGTAACCTTGAACCTGAGGGCTGCGGCTTTTCTGATTTTTTGTTTAGGCATATTGATGATGCTAATTAATTCGAATATTATTTCTGGGCTAGTTCTTCGGCTGGTTTAACTTGTTTGCGAATAGATTTGGGGGCGGGTTTTAAAGTAAAGGAAAGAATTTTGCCCTGCATTTTGGGTTGTTGGTCGACAATACCAAAACCAGTTAGCCCGGTAACCACCTTGTCTGCAACCTCATCACCAAATTCTTTTCTGGTAATTTGGCGACCGACAAATTTGATATTGACCTTTACTCGGTCCCCATCGCCGAGGAACTCTTTTGCTTTTTTGATACGGGTCTGAAGGTCGTTTTCAGCAATAAATGGAGTCAAGCGCAATTCCTTGAGTTCTGAGGATTTGGTACCGCCGCCACCTTTTTGCTTCTTTTTTTGTTGGTATTTAAAATTGCTAAAGTTGACTAGTTTGGCTACCGGAGGTTTGGCACCGGGTGAAACAAGGACTAGATCGAGACCTTTTTCTCGGGCTAGAGCCAGAGCAGCTTCTTTGGTCATGATGCCTAACTGTTCGGCTTTGGCATCTACCACCCGCAACTCGGGTTCTTTGATATATTGATTGGTCTGGTAGAACTTGTTTTTACCTATGATAATCTCCTATGACTATGCCTGCGAATTGTACCAGATGAGGGTAAGGTTCTCAACTGGGAGATGGTTTGGTAGTTTAAGTGGATTTATAATAAGCTGGTGGATCAAAGAAGAAACTTTATTGTACCAGTGCAAGAAGGATATGTGTGCGGCCATTGTCACCAACAAAACCTGGGTGGTAGGTATAACAACCATTGCCCGAATTGCCTGTGGGGCAAGCATGTGGATGAGCTGATACCTGGGGACAGAGCGGCCAGATGCCAGGGGTTGATGGAGCCAGTGGGGGTGATCCAGAAGAATGGCAAGTGGAGGATAATCCACAAATGTGTTGTGTGTGGGAAAAGAACGGTAATGGATACGGCCACAACAGATAATATGGAAGTAATAACTGAGTTGGCGGGAAGACCGGTTTTTTAGCTGATGGTTTTATCCTTAATATCGGCAGCAATGCGGGAGAGAAATTGGTCCTGAGGCATGACACCCAAGTCTTTTTCTCCCCTACCCCGAACTGAGACGGTGTTGGTGTCGGCTTCTTTTTGACCAACGATGAGCATATACGGGATTTTTTGCTTTTCGGCAGTCCTGATCCTTTTTTGCATGGAATCATCGCTCCAAAGCTCGGACCTGATACCTTGGTCCCTGAGGCTTTGGTTTAGGTTATTGGCGTAGTCACCTTGGTCCTGACTAATGGGAATGACCACCGCCTGGATGGGTGAAAGCCAAACTGGGAAGGCGCCGGCATAGTGCTCGATCATAAAGGCCATAAAGCGTTCATGGACTGAGAGTGGAGCTCTGTGGATAACAAAGACTTGATCATTAGCGGCCCCGTTAGCGTCGGTGTAACTTAATCCAAAACGGGACTTGGCGACAAAGTCTAGTTGGATGGTGGACATGGTTTCTTCGCGTCCAATGATGGACTTAAACTGGACGTCGACCTTTGGTCCATAGAAGGCGGCTTCATCTTCGGCTTCAACAAAATTGACTTTCATTTCCTCCAAAACTTCTCTAATAATTGATTCGGAGTATGCCCAATTTTCCGGCTCGTTGATGTATTTGTCTGTATGCGAAGGATCCCATTTGGAGAGACGGAACCAATAGTCTTTAAGACCAAAAATCTTAAAGTAGTTTTGGGTGAGTTTGATAACGGCTTTGAACTCATCTTTGATTTGGTTCTTGCGGCAGTAAATGTGGGCATCGTTCATGTCCATACCCCGGACGCGAAGCAGACCAGCCAGGGTGCCGGAGAGTTCGTTTCTATAGCAAGTACCATATTCGGCTAAGCGGAGGGGAAGCTCTTTATAACTTCTGGGTTTGTGGAGGAAGATGCGGTGATGGTGAGGACAGTTCATGGCTTTTAAGTAATAGACACCATCATCCATTTCCATGGGGGGATACATACTGTCTTTGTAGTACGGCAAGTGTCCTGAAGTTAAAAAGAGTTCTTCTTTGGCTATATGGGGAGTAGAGACCCGGAGGTAGCCGGATTGCTCTTCCATATCTTTGGCCAAATCTTCAACTTGCTGTTTAATAATTTGACCTTTGGGTAGCCACATGATCAGGCCTTTGCCCACCATGTCGTCAATAAAGAAGAGGTCTTGGTCCTGGCCAATTTTGCGGTGGTCCCTCTTTTTGGCTTCTTCGAGGTTATGGAGGTATTCGTCGAGCTCTTGTTTGGAAGCAAAGGCGGTGCCGTAGATTCTGGTTAACATTTTGTTTTTCTCGTCGCCGTGCCAGTAGGCACCGGCTACGGAGAGGAGTTTGAAAGCCTTGATGGCGCCGGTGGAGTCAGCGTGAGGGCCGGAACAAAGGTCGACGAATTGGTCGCCGGTCTTGTAAATAGAGACGGATTCTCCCCTACTCTCAATCTCTTTGAGCCATTCCTGTTTGTAGGGGTTACCTTTAAATAGTTTTTTGGCATCAGAAACGGTAATTTCTTCGCGGGTTAAGGGGAGGTTAGTATTAATAATCTTCCACATTTCCTTTTCGATTTTTTTGAAATCTGCCTCGGAGATTTTAAAATCTTCTGGGGAGTCAAAATCGAAGTAGAAGCCGTCTTCGGTAGCCGGGCCCATGGCCATAATAACTTTGCCCTCGCCATAAAGGTTGATCATAGCCTCCGTAAGCACATGTTCAGCGGTATGGCGGAGCTTCCAGAGGTTTAACTCTTCTGGGGAAAGATTTTTTAATTTGTCGTCTAGTACTTGGGACATTTTAGTAAGGAAATAAGAAATAATGAGTAGGAAATAATGAGGTGGTTAATGGGGTGCCCTTGACCTACCCCCTTAACTCAAGAGGAAGGCGTGAGGGCGAGGTAGTGGGTTGGGTTGTATGTAGCAGGTAGTAGGCAGTAGGCATATAAAACAAAAGACCACTGTGGTTCAGGATCTCCCGCAGTAGCAAGAGAGGTTCCATCCTGATTGGTGGTCTTGATTCTCCTAGATTAAGCTAGGCCTTCTTTACTCCCCGGTTGGTAGGCGGATCAAAGCAAAGATTAACTTGTGATGATTATATTAAAGAATTGAGAATTGAGCTAGAGCTAGTTTTAGTGACCGGTTTGTTTGAGCAGATTTTGGAGTTGGCTGGTGTCAAATTGAGGTGCTTGGAGCTCGAGGGTTGGAGGGTGAGTAGCGACCTGACTTAAGTCTAAGAAAGCTTGGAGGTATGGTTGAACTAGGGGAAGGAAACGAGTCACTAGGAGTTGGTATCCAATATAGACGAAAATAACATACAGGATAAGACCTCCGAGTGAGCGGGAAAATCCGGCAAAGAAGTTTCTAAAAAAAATGGAAGTGAGGGAGCTATTGTAGAGAGTTCGCTCAGATTTAGATTGGATTTGGGTAGGGGCAGCTGGGTTCATGAAGTAAGTATAGAGAAAGTTGGATGTGGAGTCGAGAGGATTCGAACCTCTGACCTCTTCGATGTCAACGAAGCGCTCTAACCAACTGAGCTACGACTCCAGAGTAAGTATGTAGTATATCGTATGAAGTATAGGGGGTAAAGACCAGGGAAGAGAATGAGGTCTAGCCGGTTTGGGTGACCACGGAGCGCTCGGAGGAGAGGGAGAATTTGGTGCCGGAGACTTTGGAGCCTGACTGCTGCCAGTAGTAGGATTTGGCTTGAGAGCGTTGAGCATGAAGATTGGCCCAATTCCTGGACTCGACTACCCGTTTTTTGAGGAGCTGAATAACTTTGAGGAGTTTTTCAAAAAAGTTGAGGTGGTAGGTGCCGGGGTCAACGAGCTCTTGGGAGATGGCAGCTTGAGTAGATTGGTCAAGACTGACAATGGCTTTGGCTAACTGCTGAAGTTCGGAGCGGATAGCCTCGATCTTTTTTTCTACTTCCATCTGCCTTTGGTTAAAGATCTCAACTGCGGGGGTTTCATATTGTTGTTTGACTTCCATTTGCTGGCGGACCATCTGCTCACGTTTTTCGGAAGCTTTCATAAAGCTTTCGAAGTCAAAGGTGTCGCTTTCTTGGGGATTTTGGTTTTGGTTTTGGGGAGTGCTGCCGAGGTTAAAGATGGTGTCTGTAGTTTGTTGGGCAATACCACCGATGAGGTCGTGAGTGATACCTTTGGCGGTATCTTTGACTATCGAACCACCAGCATCTTTGAGAGCCTCAATAAAGTTAGCCGGAGCTTTGTATTTTGGCCGGTTGGTCTTTTGATTTTGGTTGGTGTTATATGGGTTGGTTTGGTTCATGGGCTGATACTAAATTAAACCCTGACAGGGCTGGGGCGTATTTGGTGTGTATTTTAGCATAGACTGAAGGTTGATTCAACCTAATTTGTCTAGGAGCCAAGGGCAAGAAGGCGGTCGATGGTTTGGCGGCGGCTGAGAAGTAGTTTGAGGTTGACTTTTTGTTCAGGGGTGAGAGGTTTGTTTTGGGCTGATTGTGGCAGGTTGTGGACAAGCTCCTGGTCGGTGACGCTAATACCCAAATCTTCGGTAATGGCTTGGAGAATAAATTCAAGCTTAAGGCTTTCCTCTGATTGTTTGGTGTAGAGCTTTCTGATGCTGTCTTTGGTTTGGTTCCTGGCCTGGAGATAGTCGTCGATACTCATGCCTAGCTTAGTAACTTGGTCCAAGAGGTCGGAAAGCATGCGGTTGACCTCATCGTCTAGAAGCATTTGAGGTACTTCCAACTGACAGGTGTTAAGAAGGGTGGAGAAAACTAGATCAATTTTTTTCTTTTGGTCGTCTTGGTGGTCGTGGTCATGACCCTGATGATCTTTGCTTGGGGTTTCTAGGTCTTTGCCGGGTGTCCAGAGCTTTTCCTTGGCAAGAGCTCCTTTGATGGCGGTTTTGTAGTCTCCCAGTTTGATTTCTGGTTGTTGGGCAACTTCAACTTCAAATTGCCAATCTTTGTCTTTATCGACTGAGACTGGTTTAAATTTGGGATAGGTGACGGGTTTTATTTTTTGAGCTTTGACTTCTTGAGTGTAGGCTTGAGGTAAGAGATGATTGACAGTCTCTTCCATGATCTTGGTCTCCCCTACTTGGCTGATGATGGTTTGGCGGGGAGCCTTGCCTTTCCTGAAGCCTTTGATGGTAGTATCTTGGACCAAGTGGTCGATTACATGGTCTCTGGTTTTGATGATTTGGTCTTTGGGGATAGTGAGGGTAAATTTCATAGGATTCGAATTGATTCGAATTAAGCGGTTAGGTTATTGGTAGATAATCTAATTTATTCGAATATTGGTAAATTGTAGTGTGGACTTGTTTGATCAAGACTGGGGTATTTTCTCCTAGAGAGGTAGAAAATGCAAGCGCATAGCCAGGCCAGCGTTAGAATAGCTGTTTAGGTCTACCGGGGAAACCAGTTTGAGAAGGACAAAGGAGAGAATAATCAGAGCAATGCCGGCGATGAGGTGAAAGTTTTTGATAAGTTTGGAGCCTTTGGTAACCAGGGAGAGGCCGAAGATGGTTTCGGTGGCGCTGGTGGCAGTGATGATGACGGACTTGTAGACGATGGCAGAGTAGATTTCATGAGAGAAATTGAAGGCTTTGTAGAGGGAAGGGATTTGGGGAAAGGTGACAAAGATTTCGTGGAGGTTGTCTTTGAGACTTAAGACACCCTGGATAAGAAGGACCCAGGAGATGAGTTTAATAAGGTAGTAACGGGGACCAAAAGATTTGAGTTCGGTAAGGCTGGTGGGAATACCATAACGATAGAGAGTGCTGCGATCGATTTTGGGTTTGGACTCGCTTTCGTCTTTGACATGGGCAGTGGGGTCGGGGGCTGATGGAGGAGTAAAGGATCCAGGTGAATTAAGATTCTCTGGAGCTAATGTTTCGGTCATGTGAACCAGTATAGTCGGATGGGGGGAAATTGTGAATCATTAGTGGAATCTTGGTATTTGTGAGTGGAAATTTTTGTATAATCAGTGGTGGAGATTGGTGGATAATATATGACAAACCAAGCTGTTGTTGGATTAATAATACTGGTTGTGCTAGTGGTGTTGTGGAAACGTTTACCTGTGTTAGTGAGAGGTTTGGTGGGGTTTTTGGTGCCGTTGGCGATGCTGGTAGGGGGAATATTGGTGAGCACAGAGTATTTTCCTGGCCAGACGATGAAAATATTAGATGGCGTGGTGGTGGTGCTGGTGGTGGGTATGGTGATGGCGGGTCGGTTTCTAGCCCGGGGGATGCGTGAGCAGGTGAAGGCCAGCGAAGAAAAATTGCCGTATCGGGCGACTCTGGACGCGGGTAGTGGAGAAGCGATGTTTAGGTTTAGTGCACAAGATGTGGCTTGGTGGATGACTATTTTTGTGGAAATGTTGGTGGTGTTGGGAGGGCCATTTATTTTTGCGGGGGTGATGGTAGGCTATTCCGCTTTGATGTCTGGTTATGTGTTTGGAGAGGTGGTGTTTCTAGTATCTGTCTTGGTGCCTTTATTGGCTGTTTTAGGATTAACACAAGTGTTGTATCGGAGAAATGTTAATTATAGGAGAGGGTTTGCGGTGGGGTTGAGCGAATCTGAGCTTGGTTTTTATAAAACCTTGACGGGTAAAAAAGTTGAGGGTGGATGGGTTCAATACGCCAAGGTGGACCTTAAGAAAACTAAGTCGGTGGTTTTTTATGACTACTACCAAACATTGGTGGTCGATGGAGATGAAAAAACCCCTGTGGAGATCAGAAAATGGTCGGTTAATAGGATAGGGTTATGGTGGAATTCGGAGAGGGAGACTAACAAGATAATATGCCAGGTGTTGGAGTTGGTACGAAAGGCACACCCAGATATACAAGTGAAGGTAGTAGGGTGTTGAGGTGAGATCAGGGTTGGGGGTATAAGCTTGGTGTTTGGTTGTTTGATAGGTGCGGAGGTGGATTCTTATTTTGAACCATATCTTCCGCTGCTGAAGCATTTTACCAGGCTAATGGAAGTGTATCAATCCGAAGGAGAGGAGGATTCCCATGTATAAATCCACTCTTTTTGATGAATCCTCGTTTTATAGGGCTTTTTTTAAAGATCTGGAGCGATCTTCCGATGAAATTATCATCGAAAGCCCGTTTATCACCAGCGAGATAATGAAGAGTTTTTTGGCCTACATTTGATTGCCTGCTGGATCGAGGTGTCAAAATATACGTCTTTACCCGTGATCCACGGGAACATAGTCAAAGATACGCTGATGAATCCGAGCGAGCTAAACGGAAGTTTGAAGCTGTCGGAATCCAAACTTTGATCTGTCTTGGCAGGCACCATCGTAAGCTGGCAATTATTGACCGAAATATACTCTGGGAAGGCAGCCTGAATATTTTGTCGCAGAAGAAAAGTAGAGAATTTATGCGCCGCCTTGAGGGCGGCGGCTTCGCCGTAGATTTATTAAATTTTATTGGTTATCAGAAGTTCCTCTAAGTCAAACCTGTGGTTTGGGTTATAATATTTCCCAAATGAAAAAAACAGGCTCAAGCACTCAACTATCCAGTCTACCTTGGGGTGAGATTGAGAAACTTCTTCAAACTTTCGAGGTATCTGATAAAGTCTCTAAAGTTCCTCTCGAAACCTTTCAATTTGCCGCTGACAAAGAAAACAGAGAATTTTTGATAACTTCCGCACTCAAGAGCTTAAAGAAAAGTGACCCCAAGAATGCCACTCAAAAAGCAGCAGAATCTTTGGCAGACATGATGAATATCTTCGCCAGAATGGTGATCGAAGAATACCAAAACAGACACCCGAGCGAAGAGCTTACAAAATAGTGATCTTGAGCTTCAAGACTTTGGCGATTGATTTTATTTTCTCGAATGACGGATTTACTTCTCCACGTTCAATCATGGCATAGTAGTTAACCGTCATGTCGGCTTTTTGGGATACCTCTGCCTGGGTTAGATCGAGTTTCTCCCGAGCTTTTTTCACCCGCTTACCGAAGGCTCTTTTGGCTTTGGTACTCATGGAGTCGCTATTCATATATTTATATTATACTATTTGCACATTCAAGTTGCGAGAAAACAATTATGAAGAAATACAGAATATATGCATTAATTCATGGCGAAACCCTACCTGAAGGGAAGATTTTTGAGTGTGAAATTAAGAAAATGAGTTTTGAAGAGCAAAAGAAAAGAAAGTTTGCTCCGATCAAAAGTGAGTTTGCCAAAGTCAGGGATGAAGAGAAGGAATTTCAAAAAACATATGTTACTTCATTATCGTATGTGGATCCGATAAAAATTAAATCAGAATATGTAATCTTTACTGATCTCGAGGAACAAAAACCTGGTGATGCATTGGGAGGAGCTGTACAAACAATTGAAAGAATTGCCGGGTTTTTGTCTCTAGCTCATTTGGAAGATATTAAAAGAAAGTTTGGAAGAACTAGAGGTAGTTTCCTGCCTTACATATACCAGGTGAATAAAATTTACGAAGTTGGAGACGATGGCACAGAGATTGAAGTTGATTATAGTTTAGTCAGTGGTCATGTCTATCTACCAAACAGACCTGAACAAACAACTTGGAGAGATGATACTACTTCACAGTTTTTGGATGAAATTTATAAATTTCACGATGAAACACTTGAGAGAGCTTTGAAATATCTCTATAAAGCTTCCATCGGTTACTTAATTTTGGATAGTGAAGAAAAGATGGCTTTGGATCATTTCAAATCAATTGAAATCATTGTCAAGGAACTTGGAGTAAAGAAAATTGATGGAAAGAAGACAAGTTTTCTCCAAAAATTAGATGATGTCGCAATAAAGATCGGAATTACTGATGAGGAGAAAAAGACGATCCAACGATTTTGGAATGAAAGATCTAAATACGGAGACGTAGCTCATCCATCGCCATTTGAGCAGTCATATCCCAATCAGTTTCCTGTACCAAGCAATACTCGATACTCTGGAAGTAGCTTTGATTCTGTCGCACCAAGTGTTGTTCTCAAATATTATCAATATGTAAAAGGAATTTACTTAATAGAAATAGGCAAACCTTCAGATGATCCTAACCGAGGTTCAAATAGAGGTACATTTGGAGTGATTTATGAAATCAATTTCTGGGGTTCATCCCATAAAAACAGACTTGTCTACCATACAGAGGAAACAAATAAGCATAGACTTGTAAATGAGCTGAAAAAAGCATTTGCGAAAGAGTTTAATGTTGGACTAAAGGACATAGTTGAGACTGAAATTATTCCTCAAAAAGCGAATCGTTTTCGAGAAAGGCGTATAAAAATCAGAGTATGTACAACAACATAAAAACAGCATTTGATAGTTTGGTTAAACATCCCGAATTTCAGGAACTTGCTCACGAATATAGACACAGGTTTGGAATTCCCGCTAACGGTTTTACTGATAAGAAATCTGACCAATATAAAAACTGGATTCGAGAAGGTCTAAGAAAATCTGATTTCCTTAGAGATCAGTTTTTATTTATAGCTAAACGATGCCGAAATCTTATCCCTAACAGGGAACCAATTCCCTTTGTAATTTTAGCCTACTATTTTTTGTATGGTAATTATCCCAGTGTTTCATCAGTACAAAATGACTATATTTTTACAATTAATCCGAGCGGAATACTTGGCAGTTTTGATATTACATTTACAGTACCGCTGGTTTTTGGTCTTGATAATCTAGTTAAAGAGTTTGAAAAAAATAAAGACAGAATTTCTAATATTGTCGAAGAAGCTAAAGCAATAGTTGAAAAAATCAACGACGCCAGCATCACTCCCGATCCTGAGTTTGATTCAAAACAAGATCTTCTGGCAACAACTCCGAGTAATGGGGGTGATTTGGTGGACAGAGTACACAGAGATATTGCATACCTAGTGGAATTTGGGCGAGTTGTACTGCGTGGACATCTTCAAAATATGAAAGATGATGACTTTGTTATTAATAACTATCAAGATAAAAACAAACCAATGTATGCTCCAATCCAGCAAATGGGAACGTGGCTTTTAAATCGTCATCTCTATCCCTTAGTGGAAGAATATTGGCATCAAATTGATGAAGAAATCCAAGTCTTTAATAAAGAAACTGGGAAAAAAGTAAATCGTGGTATTCCATTAGCCAACACAGGTGTTGCTCAAATTGCCCAAGGCAAAACAATTGAGGGCTTGTTTAATATATACAAAGGCTACGAAGATGACAGGGAGTGCTTACAACATTTGCCAGGTATTGTTATAGATCCAGAAAAAGATATGGCAAACAGTGTTTTGTTTACTCAATTTGAGGATAGGCTTACTTCAAGTTTGTTTAACATTATTGTTTCTAAACACATCAGCGTATTTCATAAAAAACTTTCAAAAAAAGATCTCTCCGATTTTGTGACCAAACTCAATTCTGATAAAAAATTGCTTTTCTATATGACACTGTACCGATTGTCATTTTCTTTATCATTAGACAGTGAATTAACAACAGTCATTTCTCGAAGTGAAATTGTCAGATCTCTAGCAGAACTAGCTTTGTGGTTTGAGGACGAGATGAAGAGAAAAGACGCTAAATTAGTGGGAAAACCTTTGGGAGCAATACTGTGTCAAAAAGTTGGCCAACTTAACCCATCAAGAGGCCAGTTTACTGACGCTAAAGATTTAAACGAACTATCAACTAAAATTTCGGGAGCAATTACTGATGGTGCAAGCCTAGAGGTCACTAATGCACGCATCATGGCTTGTTTGAGAAACTTTGCCGGACATAATATTAACGTTCAAAACCATGTTTTCTTTCAAACATGCGATGAGGTGTTTGCTCGCATCATTTCACTTATTGTGTACTCAAAGGATCAGGGCTGGATATAAAACTACAACAGATACTCTCCAAAGAAAGTCCTCGGATTAACAGGTATCCCATATACATTAATCTGAAAATGTAGATGAACTCCTGTTGGTCCAACTGTCCAGCCAGTGTTACCCTGGCCACCGATAACATCACCTGGTTTTACTTCTTGTCCGGGCACAACGTACATTGAGTCCAAGTGGGCATAGATTGAGGTCATGTTATCGCCGTGGTCGATGATGATATGTTTGCCATAACCCCAGGAGATTTGACCAGCATAAATGACAGTCCCCGGATAAAAAGGGGTTACAGGATCGCCACGCTTACCAGCAATATCTATGCCGGTATGAAGTGCCTGATAGGCGCTGGATTTACCAAACTCAAGCGTGACTACTCCGTTAGTTGGCCAAGCGAAGGATCCGTTGATGGTGGTATCCTCTGAACCATCGAGCGGATTTTTAATCTCAACTTCCTGAGTGATTTCATCTACTCCAACTAAGGTGTCGGAAATGATGTTAATACCAGTTTGGGTGAGGATGATAACCGCTATTACTGGTAAGAGGAGAACCAGTAGGAAGGTAAAAGCTACAAGCTTAAGCTCTCGGCGGTATGAAAAGATAACCCAGGGCGTGAAGGCATTCATGTTGTTTGAAACAGTTCTTTGGGATCGGTGGTGATCAGGGGGTGTTCTTTTTCACTGGCGACAACTTTGATAGCCACGTGGTTTTGATCGGCGATGATGATGGCTTCACCTTGCTCGCAGGTTAACAGAAACTTCTCTTCATACTCACTTAGCTTAAACTCGTCGGCGACTCCCCTAATGGTGGTGGTGTCTTGGCGCATGAGGATCCTAAGAGACGCTTGGGAAGCTATCGCCCGTCCATATTCGTTATTCAGAAAGTCATCGGCTTGCTGGGAAATGATGCTAACCCCCAGATAATACTTCCTAGCCCTTCTGGTAAGTCCAGAGACAAATCTGGCGCTTTCCTCGTGCTCTAAAAGTAACCAGCCTTCATCTATGACCAGCAGACGCTTTTGGGGTTCTTGCTTGACCTGGTTGTAAACGAAGTTAGCGACGATAATCAGCATAATCTGGCGGATGGATTCGGGTAAGTCTTTAATATCAAACACCACCAGCCGGTTATCGAGTTTGATGTTGGTCTGGCTGTCAAAGACAGTTGAGAGTGAGCCCTTGACGAATTTTTCTAGCCTGACGGCTAGCTCTTTTTGATTTTCTTTTTTGAGGGTGTGATACAGATCCGTAAGAAGTGGGTATTTACCGGTAGCGCGTTTGTGTTGGCCGCTGAGGGTATAACCAAAATTTTTGTAGGTTTTGATAATGGCTTTATCTAAAGCCGCTTTCTCTTGTGGGTTTAGACCTTCCACCATCAAGGAGATCACTTCGGTTAAGTCCTGAATATGCTCGGTTAAGCTACTACCGTTACCACTGGAGCTAATGGAAAAGTCAAAAGGGTTGATCTTCTCTGCTGATTTAGCAGAAAGTTTGATGTAGGTGCCGTTTAAGCTACCGCAAAGCTGCTCGTATTCTCTTTCCGGGTCAATGACGATCACCTTAGTCTTTTGAATCAGTTGCCTGAGGATCTCCACTTTGGCGGCGTAGCTTTTGCCACTCCCCGACTGGGCGAAGGTGATACTGTTGGCGTTGTGAAGTGAGAAGCGGTCAACGATCACCAGGGAATTATTGGATTTATTGATGCCGTAAAGGATCCCTGACTCTTGAACCAGCTCGGATGAGATAAAGGGGAAGGTAAGAGCGGCCGATGAGCTGTCGAGGTTTCTTTTTTGAGCCAGTAAATTCTCACCCCGTGGTAAGGTTGACTGCAGGCCATCAAGTTGTTGGAATCCAGCCACTTTTGTGTAAAAAAGCCGGGTAGCCAGAGCGGTGTCGAGCATGGTGGTAATTTTGTTAAGTTCACTGAGTGAGTCGGCAATAATGGTGACGTAGATGGATACTTGAAAAAGTTTCTCCTGACCCCGGAGAATTCTGTCTTTGAGGTTAGTTGCCGATTCCAACGGGTCTAAAATTTCGGAGCCGATAATTCTCCCCTGCTGCTGCATGGTACGCCGGGTGGACTCCAGCTCAGTAATTTTTCTAGTAAGTTTGGGTAGGGCTAGTAATGGATCAACTTGTTCAATGTGGTAGGAGATATCGACATTGTGGTTAAAGTTGGTCAGCATGGATAGCCAACCGGTGGAGGCGATGTAGGGATAACCTGAGATAAAAACGGTGCGAACAAATTTGTCATCCAGCTCCAGGTAGTCTCGGTGTTCGTTGAGGCTACTGTAGGAGATCAGGTCGACCTGATCCTGAGTGCCAAAGGATAGCTCGATCCGCTTTTTACCATCCTGTTTTTTCTTCTGCCAGGATTGGTATTTTTTCTTGATGGTTTTGGTGGGATTAAATAATGCTTTCATGGTTAAAAAGAGATGTATATGTTTGTTGGGTCAGAGGTTGGGTTTTTAGTTTGCTGGGGTTGTAGAAGCTGTAGAAAAGGTCTAGGACTTCCAGGTTCCCTAGTCTTCTGGTTTTCATTCCTAACCGATCTAGGCCTTTGATAACAATGTCCTGATTTAACTTCAACTGCTCTTTGACGACACTAAAGTCATGTTTACCGGCTTTTTCACCGGGAGAGATAATCAAGTAAAACCGGCGGCTTAAGATTTTGTTACCCGATACCAGCTTTTTAATAAACAGGCCGTACTCTTTAAGCTGGGTTTTGTAGGTTTTGTCCTTCTCGTGGTTATTGGTGTTCATGAAGTCTTCCAAATAACCATCAATATCCACTTCCCGGGTGCGGATAAGAATTTGTACCGGGCAAGGCAGACCGTTGAGGAAGTTTTGGAAAGTGTCGATAATCTGGTCCTGCTCTTCTTCACTTTTGAGTTCAAAGTTAATGGCCGAGGTCTCCAAAATGACTCGGTATTTATTCCCCGGTAGCACCAGTACACCCTCTTTAACCTCTTTTATATTTATCTGGTGTCTAGCTGAAGACTTTTTACTCATATGGTTTTGGCCACAAGTAATCCTTTTTTGGTGAAACGAATGTTTAGGTCCATGTCTCGAACCAGACCAATGTAATCAAATTGGTCAGGAACAGATTCAACTTTTTTGGAGACTTTCATTTTGGCTTTTGTGTGGACTTGGCGTTTCTTTTTTGCTGGCAAGATGACAGGCTCTCTAGCATAGAGGGTGTTTTTGTCGTAGAGATACAGGTGAGGCCGGAGTGCATAGGCCGTCAAAATTACTAACCAGTTAAGTATTAACTTGCCTTTCACTTTGAGAGACAACACGCCAAACACGAGAGAGAAAAGTACCATCAAGGGAATTTTATAGGGAGTAAAAGCCAACCTTTGGGGTAAAACCGTGTAGATGGCGGTCGTCACCAAAACCGGAGCCAAAAGTAAGAGGATTTGGGTTAGGGTGAGATTGCCGGCAATGGTATCCTCCACCGTAGTCACTTGAGCTGGAATAATTGTGTTTTTCATGCGCGTACTACCTTTCTGGGAGCTTTTTTGTCTGAAATAGAGCCAGACTCTTCAGTGACAGACTCACTCTCTCTACTGCTGATAACGTTAATAATTTGGCCGCCGATTTTTTTGGTAAGCCCTCTAGCGGAGTTATAAAACAAAAGCTGGATCACAAAGGATTGGGTCTTGAGTAAAGTTAACAGCAGGCCAACCCCCACCAGGATAGAAATTAGCGAGTTAGTACCAACCTGGTTGGGCAGAGTTAGAAAGGCCGCCGCCAATTGGATAATCACCACATGGATAAAGATCGAAAAGATGTTGGTGAGATAAGTCTTAGCCGATATCTCCGCGAAATCGGAAAACTTGGGTAGTGACCAAAGCAAAAAGACCAAAGGAGCCATCACTGCCCCCACGGCAATAGTGATCAGGCGAGTAATGTAAAACAGTAGCAAAACAATCGCCAAAATCAAAAACATGAGCATGAAGATTTCGGTGACAAACAGGGTTTGAATCGGATCGATGTCGCTGGGATTAAAAGCGTTATCGATCCAAGCTAGGTTTAATCCGCCGGTGGAGTTAAGTACCGCACTAATCAGAGTGTTATTAAGCTTAATCACCCAATCGATAATAAAGATGGAAGTATTGGCCCCCAAGAAAGCCAGGCCTACTTTGGGCAGAACTTGCTTTAACTCAATCTCTTCAAAACCAAAGGTGGAGGCACTCATAAAATGGAATCCCAATGCGGCTACCACCAAGGCGAACAGCGCGTCGGTAATTCCCAACATGGTCAACCAAAAGTTGAATACCACCGAGTTGGTGGCCAGTAAGGGGGTAGTGGTTAAAAAGTTGATGACCGCATCGGTTATAGGTTTAGTGATGCTCTGGATAATGATTTGCAATAAAGCCCCAATGGCGTCGATCAGAATTTGAGTCAAACTATTTTCAACTGTTACCGGTTCAAGCGGGAGAAGAGCCAGTTCGCCACTGGTAGTGTCGATGCTGGGAGTAGTAAAGGCTGTGTGAAGAATGGAAACGAAGGTGTTGGCAAAGAAGATAAGCGCCAATCCGATCAGAGCATTTTTGATGGTTTTCTTGGCACCTTCGAGGGCTCCCGGTTTACCACTGGAAGTGATGTATTGGTACGCGCCGAGAATTAAGAAAAACGAAGTGGCTAGAGAAGCTAGAAGCGTCAGAGTACCTAAAGTTGTCGATGTAAGTGCCGAAACTTCAGGGTTCATAGGAGCTCCTTATTTAAGCTCCAAAAGCGCTCTGGGCTAACTGGGTAACGATATTGGTAAGCACCAAAGCGGCTAGAGCGATGGTCAAGCCGATAGCTGAGTAAACAATAGTTTTCTTAGCGCCCTCCAGTGTTTCAGGGTTGCCGGAGCTGGTGATATATCGGACTCCACCCCAAACGAAGAAGGCGGAAGCCAGGGAACCGGCCAGAATGACTAGGGTCTGGATAATACTGGTGATGAAGTTTTGGACTTTGGTAACGTCGGAGGATTGAGCTAAGACTGGAGAAGCAAAAACAAACGCGGAGAGTAATAGAGTTTGGAGAAAAACAAGTTTTTTCATAAACCACCCTTTCATAGGGCAGTAAATATGTATAACAAACTTGTTCACATTATATCATCAGTCGAGTAAGAGGCAATATATAACCCGAAGCGGTGGGGGTTATGTTTGGGTGTGTACAAAATTTATCCTGTGAATACGTTATGAATTTTGGTAAGGATATTCAAAAAGCTTCACTATTCACAGAGCAGGTATTAACCCAAGTATTTGGCTACAGTCTTGATATGCTAACCTTCAAGATAGGCTGACATGAGCAACTACGACGATCTACAATCCAGGCTTGAAGACTTGGAAGATGTCACTCTCGAAGACGAACGGAGTGAGATTGCGGATTTGATTGAGTCAGGAGAGCTGGAAGACGCTGAAGATATGTTGGACGAGTTGGAGAGTGAGAGAGCGTAAAGAATTTCGCTAGAGGTAAACTATCTCATCGGACGTTAATTAATTCGCTATCGACCAGATAAGCTAATATCAAATCATGATTGTGTCCGGGCTTTAATAAGCCTTTTGCCTCATCAAATGTTGTTAATCTGATAGATTCAACATCATCGGCAAGGGGCTGGTTTTTCAATAGCTGCTGAGCTTCAGCGTAGAAATATGGAATATATGAATTGGGAAATGGATAGAACTGATCTGGCTTGTCGCGATGTGGTATTGGTTTTTCGGGTGAGATTTCTTTGTATCCAAAAAATATTGGTGTTTCAATGACTGCTTGACTCTCTTCCCTAACTTCCCTTATCACTGTATCAATAATTGCTTCATTCGAGTCAACATGTCCACCAGCAAATTCGTAGCCGCGATTTTTCTGTTTGACCAGGACAAGCCTTTTCTTGAATGTAACTATGCAAAAAGCCGCTGTACATAACTCGATTTCTGGACTATATACCCCTGCAAAAAACTTCCAAGTAATACTGTTCCACTCACCCATCGTCACTAATACTCTGTTTACTTTTTTGTTCATGCTGATATTTAATTCCTACGTACTTTACATCTTTCTTCGAGGATAAAGTACTGTTTTTGTCACACGTAGAGAAATTTTCCACAGGTAACCCAACATTGTTAGCGACATCGGTTGTATATGCTAAACTGAGATAAATTGATTTAATTATATATACAGGAGTAGCCGACAAAACTCTAATATACGATCGGCAAGAAAAGCCATGTGCAACAATGAAAGACCAAAGGTAACAGTGATTGGTGGAGGGACGGGAACACAAAATGTCCTTCGGGGGTTACGTGATATCAATGTAGATCCAACTTCACTAATGACTATGGCTGACGACGGGGGTTCTAATCAAGTAGTCAGAGATGACTTTGGCCTGCTTCCCACCTCAGGAATAAGACAAGCACTGGTTGGCTTATCAAAGCAAGATGGTTTGCTTAAAGAATTATTTGAGTATCGATTTACTAAAGGCGAGGGCTTAGCTGGCATGACTTTTGGTAACGTATTCCTAATTGCCGCCACCGACATCTTAGGATCATTGGATGCGGCAATCCGTGAAACTTCGGGCTTACTCTCTGTAGAAGGAAAAATATTGCCGATTTCAAATGATGACGTTCGTTTAGTAGCTACATACGAAGATGGCACTGAAGTGCGAGGAGAGCATCATATAGATGAACCCGAACATGACGGCAAACTCAGAATCGTTGGTTTGAGAACCGAACCCAAGGCCACCATTACCGAAGATGCTCGGGCAGCTATTCGTAGCAGCAAAGTGGTAATCCTTGGCCCGGGCGACCTATACACCAACACGGTGGCGGCTTTGGTGGTAGATGGTGTAGTTGATGAACTAAAACAGACCCCAGCGCAAATTGCTTTTATCCTTAATCTAATGACCAAGTATGGAGAAGCGTACGACTACACAGCTTCAGACTATCTACGTGACCTTGATCACTATTTGCCTTTGAGTGAAGTGGATGTGGTATTGGTGAATAGCGACACAGATTTCCCTTCGGAAGTGCTGCAAAAATACCATAAGGAGCAAGCCGTGCCTGTAGTTGACGATCTGGATCAAGCTTCTTTGCCTGCTTCGACTAGAGTTATAAGAACGCCTTTGCTTTCCGACAGAATTGCCAGGCCGCAGCCCGGAGATGCCATGAAAAGAAGTATGATCCGTCACGATCCGGAAAGATTGGGTGAAGTTATCATGCAACTGATAAACATGCAGGGTTAATTCGGACAACAACATTTTGACTAAATCAGTTCGACCTTATGTAGAGCCACCGCTCCATAAAGGGCGGCATCGTCACCAAGTTTAGTAATCTTGATATCGGGCATTACGTAGATGTCCTGTTGAACGCTAACTATTTGGGTGATTTTATCCAGCAGAAATGGCCGCTTTAGAATCAACCCGCCACCAAAAACTAGCAGTCGGGCTTGGTGGAACGCCAAAGTGTTAATCACTGTCTGACCGGCAATTCGCGCTACGTCATCCCATACCGGGTCATCATCTTTAATATCAGATAAGTCCCTAGCTAGTCTTTCACTTAAAGCTCCTCCCCCTATCATCATCTCAGGACAACCCCATAAACCACATGTGCATGGGGCTCCCTCAGGATTGGCAATATGGTGACCTGGCTCAAAGGTAGTGATATGAAATCTGTCTAAAAGTCTTTCGACTTTAGCACCGCCAATCCCGGTACCCCATATCATAAACACGAAGCCTTGTATGTCTCTGGCAAGGCCAAAAGCTGCCTCTCCCATCGCGGCTGCGGCGACATCGTTGATCAACTTAACCGGAACATGAAGGTGTTGCTCCAAGTCGTTTCTGATCGGTTTGTTATTCCAATCCGGAATGTTGGTAGCCGCTCTGAGTGTTCCATCAGCCTGAACCTGCCCAGCAAAAGCTCCACCCACTCCGGCAACAATCCTATCACCGGTAATTTCACTGATAAGACCCAAAATTGCGCTAATACCGTCCTCATAAGCAGCGGGCACCTGCAGTTTTCCTTGTTCAACTATCGTTGCACTCCCACTGCCATCCGATTGCATCATGGCAATCCGAGCATTGGTGCCACCAACATCAAGAGCAACATGATATTCAGGTCTCATAAATACGGTTATCCTTAGACTAAACTTAAAGTATTATTGATGTACGGGACTCATTTACTTTGGTATCCAGTCAATATTATCACATCGACAAACTAACTTGAGAATAATAAATACAAACGAAGTCAATAAAGATTCTTATATTTTAAACGAGTCACTAGGGTAAGGTAATGGAGGAACTTCTATGACGTCAACGGAAAAAGCAAAACCAAGTGTTGATGGTGGTAAATTGTGGGGAGTGGATTTGAAATTGACCACAGGGTTAACAGTTGAAGTCTTAAAACCTGATTTAGCGACGGAACGATTGGAATTGGGAAACATGGGTGTGGAGGAATCGATCAAACGGGGAATATGGTTGGTCATTAACGGAGGAGATTGTGTGGTGCACATTCCGGACCCTGACAAATTTTGGCGCGCTCATAGCAAGGGTGGCCTAGCATTATCAGCAACAGACCCACTGACAAGCCGACAGGACGGGGACCCACCGCGATTATTACTCTCCGATCTCGATGATACCTTGATAACGACTTCCGCTTGGCATGAACGGGAATTTCAACTGATGGCAGAGTTTTGCTTGTCTCAGACAGGGATCGAGGTCGGCTTGGACTGGGTCCGACGGTTGTATGAAATGTCCAAAATACTAGTGAAACCGGATCAAATTCAAAGGCGATACACTCCCAGATTGAACTTGGGTTTAGTAACCGAACTAATACAATTGCTGAATGGTGGCATGGAAATCGAAACGGCAATTCAAGCACTCGAGATGAAAACTGGGAATGTCGAGTCGGAGGTAATAAATCAAGGTAAAATTTGCGTACAAGAATACGAATATGACGAGGAGTTGCTACGACACCTCCTTATAAATAATCCGATCCAAAGTTTTCTGGTTACACCTCTAGTAGAGGACTTATTCACTCCAGACCCAACGACCGATCCCACCGGCACCCAGACTCCTGATGGGAATATTCGGATCATCATCACCAGGGGAATGATTCAGGGTCCATTGGGTCAAGTGCATAAAATCCACCAAAGCGGGTTGATGGAGTTGCCCGGAGTAGATATGGTGATCTACACCAATGATATCAAGATGGAGACTTTGTTGCTCTTAAACAAAGTGTTTGAAGGGAGTTTGGATATATTTAAGAATCGGCCAATGATTTTGTACGACGACAATCCGGGTGAAATTATGCCGTTTTATCGACAGGCCGGAGGATACGAAAGGGGACTAGAAATTGTTCGGGTAAGGGTAAATAGATCAAAACGAAGAGATCACCAAGTGGAAGCAACAACATATAACGAAGGTGTCGGGGTAGTTAATCCTCTAGTTCAGGTAGGTTATCGGTTTAGTGATGGTAAAAGTGTAGCGACCGACAATTTCGATGGAGTGGGACGTGGGGAAATGGTAGTAATTTACGAACATTTCGTGCCTTCTGAAGTATCAATAGGGATGGTGGTGTAATGAACCTTTAGGTCAACGGGTTAGCTTCGGGTGTTGGTAGTATAATAAAGCAATTTAATATGAAAAATTGACGTGAAATTACTTAACCCTCAGACACCAGTCACTAAAGATCATCTTCAAAAGAAAAAGTTGGAGATATTTTCCAACCCCTTATATCTCGATAATTTTCAACCGTCACAGGGAAATCTTAATTACATACGAGCATATACCGATGTCCAGGGTAGAAAGTATTTGTTAAGACTGGAAAACCCTCAAGGTAGACGTAAAGAACTGCCGTTTATAACTGCCGAATTTGAACATGTTAGATTTCTGAGTAAACCAGGACATAGCTTCAAGTTAAGAACTATCCCTCAACAAGCCGAGATTTCACGGAGAATAAAGGCATTGGGAATTGTCACTCCAGAAATTTATTGTTTTACCGATAAGTTGATGTTGCTTGAACTCTATGAGGACGCCATTCACCAAGCTGATCTTTGGCAAAAAGACCCACATAAGGCGGAAGTCAGCACTGTGGCTATTCTTGACTGGTTAGTGAAAATACATAATCACGATATCGTTTTAGGTGATCGATGGGGGAAAAACGAGCTCATACTGCCAGACGGTACCATCTCTTTTGTGGATTTTGATATCGAACTCTCCGGTTCTCAAACCAAAGAATTTGAACTTTCAATGTTTATTTACTTCAACGCCTATTTTGCTCAACTAAATCCTGATGTGTCGTTTGGTAATCTGCTTGATATTTATGTAGACTTATTCAAGAAATTGGAAAATCATAATCTAGATGAGATAACAAACTTCGTTAGCAATTTCTGTAACTATTTTGGTCCCGGTACTCTGTATGCTTGGAGAAAGCAGAGCAATGTTAATCAATTTCAGGCAATTTTATGATTAAACTTTCCCAGCTTTCCATTGGCCATGCGGAGACACAACGGGTAATTGGGGTACTAAAAAGCGGCCAGATAGCTCAAGGTCGTCTGGTCGAAGAATTCGAAAGTAGCTTTGCCCACTACTGCGGTTCAAAGTACGCGATAGCTTTTAACAGTGGCACGGCCGCAATTCATGCTGCCTTATACGCACTAGGTATCGGACCAGGCGATGAAGTTATCGCTCCGCCTTTTACCTTTATCGCTACCGTCAGTCCCGTTCTAATGGTCGGAGCAAAAGTAGTATTCGCCGATATCAGAAAAAAAGATTTTTGCCTCGACCCTGCTGAAGTAGAAAGAAAAATTACGTCAAAGACCAAAGCTGTAATCCCTGTTGATCTTTATGGTCAAATTTATCCTTACGAGCAATTACAGAAACTGACTAAACGGTTTAACCTGAAAATTATCGAAGATGCTTGCCAGGCTGTCGGGGCTCAGGTTGACGGCCACAAAGCAGGCACTTTTGGAGATGCTGCCGCTTTTTCACTTTACGCTACTAAAAATATTACTTGTGGTGAAGGTGGAGTCTTAACTACCAATGATCCCCTGGTGGTTGAAAAAGCTAAATTAATCAGGCATCACGGTCAGTCGGAGACTGAAAGATACGAGTACTACGACCTGGGTTTTAATTACAGGATGACAGAAATACAGGCGGCAATTGCGCTCGAGCAACTAAAGAAAGCCGATCGATTAAATGATGCCAGGATTAGCAATGCCAAAACTCTTTCAAAGGGTTTATCCGGAATTCCCGGATTGATAATTCCTCGAAAAAAAGAGGGGACAAAACACGTGTTTCACCAATACACCGTCAGAATTACTCCGAAGTTTAGGCACTCGAGACAAGCTTTAATCGACCATCTTGACCAGAAAGGCATTGGAGTCGGCGTCTACTATCCTAAGCCCCTACATTTAACTTCCCTCTTCTCCAAGATGGGGTATGTCGCAGGAGATTTTCCCGTTGCCGAATCAATGTCCAACCAAGTGTTATCTCTACCGGTACATCCGCTTCTCCGTCCCAAAGATATCGATTTAATAATTACCACTATCAGAAACTATGCGTCCTAAGCTCAAAGCTGCCGTTATCGGTGTGGGTAACATGGGATATCATCACGTATCTGTTTATGCTAACTGTCTAGTACTGAATTAGGTATACCATTTACGGCGATTTTTTAGGAACGATTTGGTGTACTTCCATGGGGATACTAACCCAATACTGGTATGCCTCCTTTGGTAATTGTAGTAATTAATTTTTTCTT
>Ga0210057_1000710_pt1 | contig 54329 bp, 72 predicted proteins | sample CryGeyCG2114_010_2_FD_183968 | JGI IMG/M metagenome (GOLD analysis project Ga0210057, IMG submission 183968) | Groundwater microbial communities from aquifer - Crystal Geyser CG10_big_fil_rev_8/21/14_0.10 (SPAdes) (version 2) | ecosystem: Environmental > Aquatic > Deep subsurface > Groundwater ...
CATCTGCAGTTATTTGTGCGTCAAACTCTGGATGTAGAATTTCATCTATTTCTATGTGTGGATTTTCTAATTTAAATCTAGTCTTTAAAACTCTTGTTAATTGATCTATTTTTTCTCCTTTTCTACCGATAACAAGTCCTGGTTTATTGGTAGATACAATAATCTTTTCACCAACAGGAGTATATTCAATTTTAACTTTACTGATCTTCCCCTTTCCTATTGATTTTTTAATATATTCTCGAATAGTAAACTCTTCCTTCTTGAATTTAACAACGTTTTTTTCTTCCATTTTATTTTTTTCTTTCCTTTACTTTTATTGTGATGTGGGATCTTTTTTTTCTAACTGACCCAAATTTACCATAGGGCCTTTTTCCAATATTGGAAATTGCTTCGCATATAACAGGGTTTTCAATTCCATTAACATTTGAGTTTCCCTTCAATGTTTTTAATAATCCAATAAAATATTCTGCAGTACGTTTTGGAAATCTTCCTGACATTATTTTTCCTTTTCTATGGGGAATTTCTCTAGCCATTGGAACAGGTTTTTTTAATAAAATTACTTGCTCCAAATCTGAAGTTGCCTTTTCTATGGTTTTATGATTAATAAACTTACAAATATCTGCTGATACTTTTGTTGAAACTGGAAGATTATTACTGTTAACAATTGCAAATTCTTTCTTTACAACTGGTTTTATTTCTTTTTTAGGTTCTTTTTTTATTGAACCAACTTCTCCTTCTATTTTTTCTTTAATTTCTTCCTTTATTTCTTGTTTCTTTTCTTCTATCTTTTTATCGACATTTGGAAGAGGATTTTTTTGAATAGCCATTTTATTTTTTGGTTTTACTCCCATGCCTGATTTATTCTTTTCTGTTTTTGTTGTTGGTTTTTCAGTATTTGTCATTTTTATTTCTTTGATTTAAATTTACTTCCCTTGGTCGCACCAACACCTGCACTTCCGTGATTTATTTTTCTTCTTGTTGGAGCAAATTCTCCAAACTTATGCCCAAGCATTTCTCCAACCACATCCACCTTCACGAAACTATTTCCATTGTAGACCTGTATTGAAAGTCCAATCATTTCTGGAACAATTATTAAATCTCTTCTATGGGTCTTTATTTTTTTACCACGAGCATTTTTACTCTTTGCTCTCTCTACAAATTCCTCTATTCGAGTAAATTCTCTAAGCATGGTTCTTCTTTGTCTTGAGGGAATATATTTAGCGAATTCTCTAACATCTAATTCTTTAAGCTCTTCAATTGTTTTCCCACGATATGTGAATTGTTTTTTCTTTAGTTCCATTTTATTTCTTCTTTCCTGTTCTTCTTGGCCTTAGTAATCCAACTCTTCTTCCTGGAGGAGCGTTTCTCTTTGCAATCTTACTCTTTGGATTCTTTCCTCTTCCAGATCCAAATGGATGATCAATCGCATTAACCTTTAGTGCAGATGTTCTAGGCCAAAGTTTACTTTTTGCTTTTTTAATATGATATTGTTTACCTGCCTTTACAATTGGTTTGTCCTTCCTTCCTGAACCAGCAATTTTTCCAATAATTGCTCTACATTTTGGATTGAATTTCCTTTCTTTCTTAGAGGGAAATACAACAAAAACATAGTCATCTTTTAATCTATTCACTGTTGCAAAACTTCCACCAGTTTTTATGAAAACTCCTCCGTCTCCAGGTCTTGACTCAATACAAAATATATGGGTTTTTACTGGAATATCTTTTAATTCAACAATATTTCCATCCTTGATATCATTCCCAAATTGTATCTTTTCTCCTTCCACCATACCTTTGAAAGCAGGTATATAAAATACTTCTTTTTCTGATTTTATTTTTGCAAGTGGCGCAGAGTGGCCAGATGAATTTAATAATTTGATTATAGTTCCTTCTCCAATAATCTTTGGTGGGAATCTTACTTTATACTTAAACGCCTGTCTTCTAACTCTATAGGTTGAACTCCCATGCCCCCTTGCCTGTGAAATTATTCTCTTACCCATTATACACTCCTATTGTATTTTTGAAAAATTTATCTTTCATTTATATAACTCCTAATTTTGTTGCCACATCAATGGCTGGAAAATCCTTCTTTAATTTAATATAAGCATATTTTTTTGTTCCCCGAATATTTGTCCTAACTGCTTCCACCTTAACATTGAAAAGAGTCTCAATTTCTTTTTTTATTTCATCCTTGGTCTTCTTTTTTTCAACATTAAATGATAAAACATTTTCTGTTTCAATCAACATCACAGCCTTTTCTGTAACAAGTGGCTTCATCATTTTATTCTCTCTCCCAAATCTTTAATTGCATTTTCTGTATAAACAGTTAACCTTCCTGGTCCACCCTTTGCAAGATCATTTATTCCAACTGTGGTGGCATTGACAATATCAAAAGCACCTGTCTTTATTTTTTCATCCTTTCCAAGAACAATCAATGCACCAGCATTAGATTTATATTTTCTTCCTCTAGCTTTTCCCTTTCCAGGACGAACCGATTTTGTTTTGATTGATATTTTAAATAATTCTTTTCCAAGAATTTTTTTAAGAGAATCAATTAATTCCTTTGTCTTTAAATTTGCAATTTTTGAATCAACAATTATTGGAAGGGGTCTCAATTGCTTTTCCTCAAGATTAGCATATTTTCTCATAACCTGTTTCTTATCTGCTGTTGCACCTATGGAAGATTTTAATGCAAGAGCAAGTTCTTTTTTATTTATTTTTTTTGTATTAATCATTGAAAGTATTTTTGGAGGATGTGCTCTTCTTCCACCAACTGTGCTTGGAATTTCAGCTCCAACCCAATTAAACTGTGAACCTCTTCTACTCATAATCATTCTTGGTATTCTTGAAAGCCCCTTTCCATAACTTGTTTTCCAAACATGTCTAACATGCTTTACTTTACCACTAGCTGAATGTTGTTTACCTCCAACAGGAGAAGGTGAATGTGGTTGTTTGTGTTTTTTAGCCTCAAGAATTTTTAAAATAAGATCATATCTTATTTTTTCAGAAAAGAAACTAGGGAGAGTAATATCCTTTTGTTTTTTACCACTAATATCTAAAATTTCTGCTTTCATATTATCTCCAATAGTTCGAAGTCTTTTTTTAATTGTTTCTTAGTTGGCCTCAAAGCAGTTGTAATAACTAGTTGTCTTTTTACAGGACCCTGTATTGATCCTCTCACAAGAACATAATCTGTTTTAACATCCCCATATTGTTTTAAATTTGAGAATTTCTTTTCTTTTCCAACTTCTATTATTTTGTTATTATAAATAACTCTTGTGAACATTCCCAATTGTCCCGCCATTGGAACTCTGAAGGTTACTCTTGCAGGATGCCATGGCCCAACATTTCCAGGTCTTCTTTGGCCTTTTTCAGATTTCTTTCTCTTAAGTTTAATACCAAATCTTTTTACAGGACCAGAAAAACCTTTACCCTTTGTTAATCCTCTCAAATCAACCAATTGTCCTTTTTCAAAAACATCAGAAACATTAAGTTCTTTTCCAGAATTTTCTTTGATGAAAGCAAGTTTATCTTCCAGGTTACCATTCAATGAAACTTCAAGGAGGTCTGGTATTTTCTTTATTCCTGTTTTTTTAACCTGTGAATAGACAATTATTCTAATATCATCATATGAATCAGGAGATATTTTTCCAAGGTCCCCTTCTTTCTTTGGTAGTTTTATTTTCTTCTTTAATTCCTTATCAAGATTTTTACAAAGAACTTCATTTAGAACTATACCATTTTTATAAAATCTTGTTGAAAATATTTTCATTGTTGGACATTCTAAAATTGTCAATGGAATAACAATCCTCTTACCCTTGGTTAATGAGTTTGGAGTATTATCTTTAACATATGCAGAAGCCATCCCAGCCTTGTAACAAATAAATCCATTAATAGGTTTAGTAGAAGAAATTAGTTTCCAGTTTACACTAGGTAAAAATTTAGCAGCTCGCTTTCTGGGCCAGTATTGTAGACTTCCCTTTCTTGGTGATTTCGTTGTTGGCATTTCTAAATAATCTAGCAGAGATCATTTTGTTTTTTCCCCTGGAATGTTTTATCAAGAAAATAAGGCTTTTTAAAGCTTTTTACGCTTCAAATTCTAATTCAGAATTATATGTTTTTTCATCAATTTCTGCAACCCTCTTTATTCTACCTTTTCTAGTTGCCAATTCTCTTATCCGAGAATAATCTGTTTCATTTTTTGGTTTTATAATATCATCTATGAAATAAGTATGTTCCACATTTGCTGTTTTAAAATTAGGTGTTTCAAAAATAAAACTAGAACCAATTTCAAAATCTTCTGTTATTAATTTACAAAAATCTGGTTTTGTTTTAACATCTCCCTTTCCAGGTTTTCCAGACTTTGGTGCCTTTGCCTTTATCTTGAGTTTAGATTTATCTGATTCAAAACTTAATCCAAAAAAAGCTTTTGGATATTCTTTCAATAGGCTTAGAATTTCTTCTCCAGACATTTGTTTTTCAAGCACATATTTTTTTACACCCTGGAACTGTTTCTTATCTTTAAATTCAATGTTAATATCTAGAGTTGTTATTATTGCTCCCCTGACAAGAGTTTGTTTTTTTCCAAGTTCTTTTGCAACATCTTCTACAAATTCATTTGCAAACTCCGGACCAGTAAAAATAGTATATTTTTTTCCAGATTTCTTAACCTGAATCCCTGCTCGATTTCTAAACTCCCCCTTACTAAATTTCTGAAATTGCATGTGCACAGAATTATCAAAATTTTTATCACGAATCTTTTTTATGAAGTTCATAGAGTATACTTAATATTTTTACTTATAAACTTTTTTATTACAAACCTTTATAAATTTCATTACTCTTTTTAAACCATGGACGATAAATACTATCAAAAGCTGGCTTCTATGATTATTCTAGCTTTTCTAGTGGTGTTAGCTTTTCTATTACTAAAACCAATTCTAATAGCAATAATTATCGGAATAATGTTTGCATTTATTTTTTATCCAATTTATAGATGGTTTCTAAAAAAGACAGGATGGCCAAATATTTCCGCAGGAATATTATGTGCTCTTTTAATAGGATTAATTATTCTCCCAATATGGTTCTTAATTCCAATTTTAGTTGACCAGTCATTAAAACTATTTTTTTCATCGCAACAATTAGATCTGGTAACACCACTTAAGTCAATCTTCCCAAATGTATTTGCATCAGATGAATTTTCTGCGCAAATTGGTTCTGTTCTACAATCCTTTGTTGCTCGAACAACAAATTCACTTGCAAATTCCATCGCTAATTTAATATTGAATTTCCCAACTATCTTCTTACAATTGATGGTTGTTTTTTTCACATTCTTTTTTGCATTAAGAGATAAAGATTATTTGGTAGAATATATCCAAAGCATGTTACCATACCCCCATGATATTCAAAAAAAATTATTTGATTCTTCTAAAAATATAACTTCTGCAGTCATCTATGGGCAGATAATTATTGGAATTATTCAAGGAATTGTTCTTGGAATTGGATTATATATTTTTGGAGTTGGTAATGCTCTTTTAATCACCATGCTGGCCATATTGGCAGGAATTTTGCCTATAATTGGAACAGGGCTGGTTTGGATACCTCTAATGGTATATTTATTCATTGCCGGAAATAATGTGCAAGCGGTGGGTGTTCTTGTATTCGGAACAATTTCCTCCTCCATTGATAATTTCATTAGGCCAGTTTTTGTTTCCAGAAGAACTAAGTTAAGCTCATCCCTTGTATTAATTGGTATGATTGGTGGATTATTCTTCTTTGGAATTATGGGTTTAATAATTGGTCCATTAATTTTAGCATATCTATTTATTATCTTAGAATTATATAGAAATAAAAAAGGCGTTTCTATTTTTTCTGTTAAAAATTAATTGAAGCAGTTAACTATAAAAATTCTCTTTTTCATTTTAATATAATATTTTAAAAAAGAGAATGAAATTAAAAGTAAAATTTTCAAAATGGTCTGCAGGTATTCCCGGAGTAATGCTTCATCCAAAAACAGCAGAAGGGATTGGGATACAAATAACAGGTAGAGTTTCAATTAAAACACTTTCCAAATATCCAAAAGAATTAATCACTGTGGTGGACACCATAGAAAAATTTGTTAAGGAAAATGAAATATTAATTTCTTCTGAGACCAAAGAAAAATTGGAAATTTCTGAAAAAGATTTTATTGATGTTAATCTGGCAGTTCCACCAAAAAGTTTAGATTATATTAAGGAAAAATTAAATGGAAAAAGATTATCTAAAAAAAAGGTAAATCTAATCATCGCAGATGTTGTAAATAATTCCTTGGCAGAAACAGAAATTGCATTATTTGTCTCTGCAATGTATAAACAGGGAATGAATATTAGAGAAACAGTTTATTTAATTAAAGCTATTTTAAAAACAGGTAATTTGCTCAATTTTAAACACAAGGGAATGGCAGATAAACATTGTGTTGGAGGTGTTGCAGGGAATAGGACAACTCCAATAGTTGTTTCCATTTGCGCTGCAGCTGGATTATATATGCCAAAAACTTCCTCCAGGGCAATAACAAGTGCAGCTGGAACAGCAGATGTTATTGAAGTCCTAACAAATGTTTCCTTTAACCCAACCCAATTAAAAAAAATAATTAGAAAAACAGGAGCATTCATGGTTTGGGGTGGGGCCCTTAGTATGGTTCCAGCAGATTCAAAAATTATTGGAATTGAAAAAGCTCTGAAAATAGATCCTGAAGCCCAGTTGCTGGCATCAATCATGGCAAAAAAATTAGCTGTTGGAAGTAAATATATTTTAATTGATATTCCATTTGGAAAAACAGCAAAAATTCCAAATAAAGAAAAAGCAATTCTACTAAAAGGAAAATTTGAAAAGTTGGGTAAAAAATTCAGAAAAAAGCTTAGATGTGTTTTAACAGACGGAAGTCAACCAATAGGAAATGGAGTTGGTCCAGTTATGGAATTAAGAGATGTTATGAATGTTTTAAATCCCACAAAAAAAGGACCAGAAGATTTGAAACAAAAGGCAATTTTCTTAGCATCAGAATTATTGGCACTTTCTGGAAAAGCTAAAAGAAAAAATGCAAAACAAGTTGCAGAAGAGATGTTAAGTTCTGGAAAGGCATTTGAAAAATTCAAAGAGATTATCAAAGCTCAGGGAGGAAAAGTAATTGACCTTAAACTTCCTAAATTCAAAAAAGATATATTTTCCCTAAGAACAGGAAGAGTTTATGAAATCGACAACAAAAAAATAAACACCCTAGCAAGAGTTGCAGGATGTCCTGTGGATAAATATGCTGGTATCTACTCATATATTAGAGTTAAAGATAAAGTTAAGAAAGGAGAAAAAATTTTAACAATCTATGCCCAATCTCCTGCAAGACTTCAAAAAGCAGCAAGTTTCTATTCTAATATAAAACCATTCACCATTAGATAACCACAATTATATTTTTAAACTTCTAAAAATTTAAATTTTTATGGAAGATACACATCGGAAACAAATAAAAGAATATTTAAGAAAAAATATCGCAAAGGGATATCCCCAGGATACATTAAAATTTGCTCTAATCAATCAAGGATATTCTAGAATAATTGTTGAGGCTTGTTTAGAAGAAATTAATCAGGAATTTGCCAAGGATGCTCCAATTCTAAAGGAAAAACCAGAAATAAGATATGAAATTGTCGACGAAAACGACAATCCAATTGAGATAAAAAAGTCATGGTGGAAAAGAATTTTTGATTAATAGAAAGCCTTTTAACTTCTTCTAATTAGTTTATTATGAGCCGTCATGCGGAGAATGGTATTCCACCTGGTTTGAGCCCAGGGTCCTATCGGACGTCCAGGTTCGATTCCTGGTGACGGCGTTTTATTTTTTATTTAATAATAATTAATCTAAACAAATTTTTCATCAATAACCCAACTGTTCTAACTAAGAAAAAGTAATGGGCTTAGCACTAATAAAAATTTAACCAAATAGAGCGCTAAGTCCTTCTGCTGCGGCTTCTTTCTTTTCTTCTTTAGGTGCTTCTTCTTTCTTTTCTTCTTTAGGTGCTCCAGCTGGTGCTGCTGAAACTAAACTTGCACTTTCAAGCTCCTTATCGATATCGACGCCTTTCAAACTGGTAACAAGAGATTTGACTTTTGAGTCATCTGCTTCTGTTCCAGTTGCAGCAACAACTTTCTTGACATTATCTTCATTAACGTCTTTTCCAAGTTTGTGCAACAAAAGTGCCGCGTACACGTATTCCATTATGCTTCCTCCGATGTTTCTTTAATTTGAGTATCTTCTTTGGATTCTTCATCAACTTTCTCAACAATATTTTCTTCAGAAGATTTTCCAAGTAATTGTTCCATTGCTAAACCATTTCTAGCAGCCTTACTAATAATAAAGGGCATTGTTTGTTTATTGTATTGCCCAATTGAAACAGCAAAAGCCAAAGCTCTTCCAAATAGAGTTTTCATCTCATCAAGAGTTCCCTGTTTATCTATTGAAATTTCTAAATATAATTTTCCATCCTGTGAATCATAGGCACATTTTGGTATAAATCCAACTCTAAAAGGTTTAATGTCTAGTTTACTCATAACATCTGCTGCATTGGCTGATATTTTTTTCCCTTTTTCAACAATCACTTTTGATTTTTTAATAGAGATTTTCCCCTTTTCAATTTGAATTTCTAGACCAACACTTCCAAGTTCACTTATTGCAGGTCCTGGCAATAATTCTGTTGGACCAGCTTCGACAAGAATATCTTCTGGAGCTTCCTGACCTGGTTTTGCCTTTGAGGGGCTGGTGTTTTCAAGAAGTTCTGCAGCCAATTCAAATGAATCTAATTCTGAAAATAATATTGCAACACTATTTCCAATCTGGTCTTCAAGTTGCTTTAATTCTTTTTTACCAGAATTCTCCAATGCCCTCATGATTAGACTTTTCTTAGGAACTTTTACCACTGCCTTTCCTCTTAATTTTTTTGAAATAGCCTGGAACTGTGAAGCAGGAATTCCTTTTATGGATGCAATTAATACGGTCCTACTTTTTTCAATTAATTTTTTTAAATCTTCAACAAGACTTTTCTTAAATTCTGGTACTGCTCTTCCTTTTTCCATTTTATCTTATTTTTATTTTCTGTGGTTTAGTCATAGTGAATTTTATTTCAATATTTCTTATATTGTCTTTTTGTTTTGGCATGGCCTTTAATAGGGCATCGTAGATTGAACTAATATTTTCCAAAAGATCTTCATCCTTCATACTTTGTTTTCCAATTGGAAGTTTAACACTTGCTTCTTTTACTTTCAATTTTACAGTATTGTTAATTTTGTTTTTTAATTCTTCAATAAGTTTTTCATCTCCTTGAGGAATAACTCCCATCTGAGGACTTGGCATTTTTCCAGCAGGTCCAAGAACACGACCAAATACTGTTGCAACCTTTGGCATCAGACTTGCCTGGGAAATAAAGAAATCATATTTTTTAACAAGTTTTTTAATTTCATTTTTATCAGAATATTTCTTGAACTGGTCTGCTGTGATTGTATCCACATTAGATTTTTTTGCATCTAAAAATGCCGCAACTTTTTTATCCTTCACTTTATGTGGAACATTAATTAAAAGGTTTATAGGTGTTTTTTTAACATCAAACTTTTGCAGATTAATAATTAGATCAACAGTTTGATCAAATTTTCTTGGCTTATCTTTTCTTAATTCTTCTAAAGCTTTTTTTATTTCTGATTCATATTCCATCTTAATTTGCTCCTACCTATGCACTGAAGACATAGAATCTAGTCATCAATGATGTAGTTAATGCGTAATTATCTCACTTTTTTTTGCTTTATAAAGATTTTGGATTATTATCGTAAAACCACAACAATCCTTAAAAACAGAACATTTCTTTTTTTGCCATGGAATTAGTTGCATTATTATCTTCTGGAGATGGGTCCTGGGCCCAGGTCTCTGGACTAATGAAACATGGTGAATGGGACAATATAATTGTTATTGGAGATGAATTTGCTAAAACTTTTTCTCATGAGAAAAAATTTGAATTTGTAAAAGTAGATCTTTCTCAGAAAATACAACAATTAAAAGATGATTTTTCTAAAAAACTGAAAGGTAAATTTTCTGGAACAGAAGTTGCTCTTACAATTGCTTCGGGAGACGGCAAAGAACATATGGCCCTCATTTCTGCATTAATTAACTATCCCATTGGAATAAGATTTGCTGCACTGACAAAAGAAGGAATTCTTGACCTGTAAATCCTTCATAGATACTCAACTTATTCGCATAAAGAAGGTCTTATTGATTTGTAGTCTCCTTCATAGATGCTCACTTCTATATTTGTTCGCATAAAGAAGGTCTTATTGATTTGTAGTCTCCTTCATAGATGCTCACTTCTATATTTGTTCGCATAAAGAAGGTCTTATTGATTTGTAGTCTCCTTCATAGATGCTCAACTTATTCGCATAAAGAAGGTCTTATTGATTTGTAACTTTCGCAAAAGTTACAAACGCCCTGACCGCTTACGATAGGTTAATGGCTCATTGAAGACTGAAGTATTTTCTGTGTTAAAAATTACTAAATTATTTCTATTTTCCATCGATGTGTTGTGATGGGGATAATTTATAAATCTTGTCGAGATGGAGGGGATGGATTAATTCTCAAACTAAGTTATTGATATTGAGAATAAAAACATTTTTAAAGTAGCATCAATTGATACTACTACTTAAATATTAATATATTAATAATAAAATGCAAGTTCTAAAAAAGTCGAATGGAGCTAGATCTCCAACGCTTCAAACCGTATTAATGGTGGAAAAGTTCATAGATAACAATAGCGGAGAGTATAAAAAAACAGAATTATGGAAATCTCTTCCTAAAAAAGTAATGTGGAAAACCTATCAAATGATAATGGAATATTTAGAAAGTATAAATAAAATTGCTTATGATAAAGAAAGGTATGTAGTGTACATCTGGAACCCAGAATTTTACAATAAAATAAAGAATAGACCAGGAATTAAAATATGAAATCGCATAGAGTAGTTTTTGTAGATAAAATATTAGAAAAATCTTTCAAAGAAATAAATGAAAATGATCCAATTTAAAATTGAACTTTTTTTACAGAATAAAATAAGTAAAAGAAAAATGCACGAAATTTTTCAAGGGTGGAATGCGTATTCAAAATGGGCAAATACATATAAATTAAGAAGAAGGATTTATAATGAAATAAGTGTAATTTTAAAAAACATTAATTACCCAGAAGACCATTATTAACAATACCAACAGCAACAAGAACTTAGTCATGAAGTCAAAACTTCTCCTTGCAAACTTTTCATTCTTTGTTAAACTCCAAATTGTTAAATAAAAGAATTTCCCACCATCAAAGATTCCCATTGGCAACATATTAACCAGAGCCACACTTAAACTAATTAAAACAATCCACCAGAGAAGATTATAAATAAATAAACTGAAATCTCCAAGCAAAGGTTCATAATATACATTTGGCTGTTTGAAAAAACTTACAGCAGAAACTATTTTTCCACTCAATCCAGAACCACTTTGATCAACAAATACAATTCCAAGCCAGGGTTTAGAAGAATCTGTTGGATTTTCTCCAAGAGTAATTTGTCTATCATAAAGAGTTTTATTTTCATAGGGAACAGTTATTGTAATTGTCTCACCTGGAGAATATTTATTTAATTCTTCTGTTAATTTATCTGTATTTGTTATTTTTTCATTGTTAATTGCAATAATCACTCTTTCAAGTTGAGCATTTGCAGCAGGTGTATTATTGTAGAGTTTTACATATTCTTTATTTCCAGAAATAAAATTAATTCCAATATAATTATTATTTCCAATTGAAACTGTGTTGTCTCCTGTTAAATTTACCAAAGAGGTTAGATTTTCATAAGTTGGATTTGCAATTGAAATATTATTAATCAGAGTAATTGCACCAACACTTCCAACAGCATAAGCATAATCATCAAATATAACTCCAGAAGGTGTAAATGCCGCCATAAAAAACAAAGCCATTATAACAAAGAACAATATTCCTGTTAAAACATTTGCAAAAGTTCCTGCAGATAAAACAGCCATCTGGGAGAATTTACTTTTTTTCTCCATTTGTTTTTCATCAGGTTCTACAAATGCAGCCAAGAACACTGGCAGGAAGAATGGGAAAAATCCAAATCCTGTTTTTTTTATTTTAATCTTGTCCCTTGCAGCAAAAATTCCATGGAAAAATTCATGGGGAATTGCAATTATAGCAATAATAATAACCCAATAGGTAAAATAAAACGGTGGAAGAAAACTTAACTTAAACGCCTGTGGAAGGTAGGGAAATAAAGGAAGAATTGGCGGAATCTTTATTGCCTGGACAACCTGTGGTAGTGCTGTATAGATATAAACGATTTTTCCAAATAAATATAAAACTCCCCCCATCAAAAAATATCCAACAATAATTGAAACATAACTTAGAACATTCAATAACTTTTCATGCTCTTTTCCAATCCTATGAATTAAATTAATACCCCATTTTGTTTTATATAAAAGTAATATTCCATCTTTTTGAATATTTTTTTTACCTCTGTATAGAAAAATACCAATTAATAATAGAAACAAAAGTAATAGTGCGATATCATAAACTACAAAAGACATTTATACCTCTTATTTTTTCTTCAAAGGACGGAAAGCTTGTTTTCCACATTTTCTACACTTTACTTTTCCCTTGAGAATTTTTTGAGGTTCTGCTCTAACTTTAGATTGACAATTTTTACAGATATAAATATTCTTGAATAATCTATTTTGTGCTTCAGGTATTTTTGCCATGTTTATAATTTTCTCCTAATTATTTTTTGACCTTCAATATCCCAATATTCAACATTTGAATTTTCAGAAAGTTCTACCTTTATCTCTTCTGGGCACATCACATCAATGGTCTCAAAATTTTCCAAATCCATTATACTAACATGGTCTCCCATTGAAAGAACTTGGCCCTTTCTTTTATCAACCATTGGAACTTCCAGCTTATCATGTCCGGGTATAACAAATACTTTTTTTTGTGGGCTAATAATTCCCTGAGCTTCAATTCTACATTTAGAATGACCATGTTTTCCAGTTTTACTAATATCTACTTTTTTAACTGTGTAGGCATCTCCTTCAATGAGAATATTTGTTCCAGGTCTTGCTTCAGTAGCACCAATTATTTTTAAAACCATAAATCATTCAGAAAAAATAGATTTATAAACGTTTTTAATTATCCAATTCCGTAAAATGAAATTAAAGGAAAAAGACTTTATCGAGATTGAATTTACTGCAAAAACCAAGGAAGGGGAAGTTTTTGATACTAATATTGAGAAAGATTTGAAAGAACTTGGTTCAAATACAAAGGCAGAGCCATTTATCTTTTGTCTAGGTCAGGGAATGTTTTTGAAGGCCATAGATGATTACCTAATCGGAAAAGAACCTGGAAAATATCAAATAGAACTTGAACCAGAAAAAGCATTTGGAAAAAGACAATCAAATCTTATTAGCAGGCTACCACTAAAACTATTCAATGAACATAAAATCCATCCTGTTCCAGGAATTTCATTTAATTTTGATGGAAGGGTCGGAAAGGTTCTGGCTGTTTCAGGGGGCAGAGTTATAATTGATTTTAATAATCCCATTGCTGGAAAAGATGTTATCTATAATATCAATATTTTAAAAAAAATAGAAGATGAAAACCAACAGATTAAATCTTTTATTAATTTCCTGTTTAAAAAAGAACTAAAATTCGAAATAAATGGAACAAAAATAATTATTTCTGTTGAAAAACCAATGATTAAGTTTATAGAATTATTCGCAGACAAATTTAAAGATATTTTTAACAAAGAATTGGAAGTTAAAGAATTGGAAGAAAAATCAGCAAAGTAATTTTTTAACCAGGTTTCTTATAAAACTTGGTCTTCTTGTTTTATCAGAATATTCTATTCTTTTATGCATTAATTTTTCTTCTTCCAGGCCGAGAATTCCATATATTATTTGTTTAAATGAAGAAGGATAGGAAATATTTTCTATCTTAACTTTTCTTGGGAATTTCCCCTGTTTTTTTGCTTTTTTAATGATTTCCTTGTATTCTCTAAAATGTAGGGAAAAGGTGTCAAAACCAATTCTTTCTCCAGGTTCAACTATTTTTCCAAGATAAAGTATATCTTCTTCGCTGTTCTTTCCTCCAAGGATTAAGGTTTTTCCAATATCTCTTTCTTTCACTGCTTTCAACGCAGCCTCACTTCTTTGTTTTTTAGATTTTCCACTTGAGTCAGGAATAACAAGATAATCCAGCCTCTTCTTTTTGAACATGAAGAAAATAATTAATTTAACTATAAAAATAATTGTTTTTTCCAAAATAATAGCATATTAATACCACAATAATTTTTATAAAGAGTTATGGATTCTTTTTTTCATGGAAGATATTTATAACACAAACCAGAATTCTGATTTAAAAGAAATTGATAGAGAACTTGAAGAATTATTAAAGAAACAATCTGCTAAAATAAAAGTTATTGGTGTTGGTGGTGGAGGAGGAAATTCATTGAGTCGTATGAGGGAAATTGGTATTAAAGGAGGAGAATTAATCGCTGTAAATACTGATGCCCAGGATTTATTATATGCAAATGCAGATCAAAAAATTTTAATTGGAAAAGAATTAACTCAAGGACTTGGAGCAGGTTCAAATCCAAAGGTTGGTGAAGAAGCTGCAAAAGAATCTGCATCTGAAATTAAGAAAAAACTTGGGAACTGTGATATGGTTTTTATCACCTGCGGTCTTGGTGGTGGAACAGGTACAGGGGCTGCCCCAGTAATCGCATCAATTGCAAAAAAACAAGGGGCCCTGACAATTGGCGTTGTAACTCTGCCATTCACAATTGAAGGTAAAAAAAGAATTGAAAATGCCATGAATGGTCTTGAAAGAATGGATGCGGTTGTGGATACATTGATTGTTATTCCAAATGATAAATTATTAGAGCTTGCACCAGAATTACCTCTCCATACAGCATTTAAAATATCTGATGAAATTTTAACAAATGCTGTAAAAGGTACAACCGAGCTTGCAACAACAGCTGGACTTGTTAACCTAGATTTTGCAGACATTAAGGCAGTTATGAAAGATGGTGGAGTTTCTTTAATAGGAATGGGAGAATCTGATACTGAACATAGGGCAGCAGATGCTGTGGAAAAGGCAATTAATAATCCTCTATTAGATGTGGATATTTCTGATGCTTCAGGAGCCCTTGTAAATATAATTGGTGGACCAGATATGCATCTGGATGAATGTAAAACAATAATAGAAACAGTTGGCAATAGATTAAGTCCAGATGCAAGATTAATTTGGGGTGCACAAATCTCTGCAGACATGGGTAAATCTATTCGGGTTTTACTAATAGTAACTGGTGTAAAAAGTGGTCAAATATTTGGCCATGGAGAAACTTTGGAAGATATGAAACATCAAGAAATTGAAGATGAATTGGGAATAGAATTTTTTGAATAATTAACAAAACTTAAAAACTATTTTTTTCTACATATAACATGAATAAACTATGGATGAATACAAAATCATTTACACTCAAGTCAAAAAGAGTTTGGCATGTGTTAAAAAAACCAAGTAAACAGGAGTTTCAAATGGTTACAAAAATTTCTGCAATAGGAATTCTGGTTCTTGGTCTTCTGGGATTTATAATATCTGTATTTATCAAGCTGGTCTTCTAATAATTTAACAAAGAACTCTCCCAGATAAATTTATAAACCTATTTTCGCAAATAAATATATCTTTCTAAGATATTTATGTCTTAGATGGAGCTAAAAAAATGATCTTTATTATTAAAGTAACAACAAACAAAGAAGAAAGAGCAGTCGACATGATTGCAGATAGAATTGAAAAAAAAGAACTTAATGTTTTTTCAGTATCACGTCCCCATGGTCTTAGAGGATATATTCTTTTGGAAGCAGAAGATAGAGATTCTGCAGAAGAAGCTGTTTTTAATTTACCCTATGTTAAGGGAATAATTGGAAAGACTATTGGCTATGAAGAAGTAAAAAACATGGTTGAACCTTCTGCAAGCACAATTTCCATTAAAGAAGGAGATATTGTTGAAATTATTTCAGACAGTTTCAAAAATGAAAAAGCAAAAGTTTTAAGAATAGACAAGCAAAAGGAAGAAGTAGTTGTTAGTTTACTTGGAGCAGTTGTTCCATTACCCGTAACACTTAAAATAGATAATGTAAGAGTTATCCGAAGAGAAGAAGGAGAAGAAGAATGATAATAAAAATATTAGCAGATGGTGGCGCAATGAAGCCAGGTCCAGCACTAAGTCAAAAACTGGGTCCAGCTGGAATAAATGTTAACCAGGTTATCACCAAAGTTAATGAAGCAACAAAAGATTTCAAGGGAATAAAAGTACCTGTAGAATTAGATGTAAATCCAAAAACTCGGGAGTTCCAAGTTCAAGTTTTTTCTCCACCAGTTTCTGAATTATTAAAAAAAGAAATTGGAGTAACAAAAGCTTCTGGAACTCAAAAAAAGAAATATGTTGGGAACCTTTCAATTGAACAAATAATTTCTGTGTCTAAAAATAAAATGCCTAATCTCTTGTGTAAGGATTTAAAATCAGCAGTAAAAACTGTTGTTGGGACATGTTCTTCACTGGGAATTTTAGTTGAAAGTAAACCAGCAACATTATTTGAACAGGATATTAAAGAAGGAAAATATGATAAAGAGATTAATGGAGAAAAAACAGAAACATCTCCAGAAAAAAGAAAAGAATTGGACGATTATTTTAATCAAATAAAGAACGAACAGGAAAAGGTTATCAAGAGAGAGGCTGCTGAAAAAGAAGCTACTGCTGAAAAGAAGGAAGCAAAAGCAGAGCCAAAGAAAGAAGAAAAGAAGGAAAAGAAATAGTTTTATAAATTATCCAACACCTTTGATATTAAAGGGGATATGGGGTAGCCTGGTAGCCTTCGAGGTTTGGGACTTCGCGACCCCGGTTCAAATCCGGGTATCCCCATTCATACTAAAATGCCAACAAAATCAAAAAAAACAAAATCTGCAGGAAGATTCGGAGCAAGATATGGTAAACGAGTTAGAACCAAACTTGTTAAGGTGGAAACCAAGCAAAGAGTTAAACAAACTTGCCCCTACTGTGCAAAAAAAGGTGTAAAAAGATTATCCAAAGGAATTTGGCACTGTAAAAAGTGTGATAAAAAATTTGCCTCAGATACATATTATTTAGATTAAAATGCCAACCTATAAATGTTTTAAATGTGGAAAGAAGTCAGCCAGCAAGGCTCTTGAAAAAAGATTTGTTTGTCCAACCTGTGGCTGTAAAATTTTCTATAAACCACGAACCAAGATTAAAAAAATAAAAGCTATTTAGAAATGGATCAAAATAACTTTCAGGAAATGCAGCTTTTAGAACAGAATCTACATAGTCTTATTCTTCAAAAACAATCCTTTGAAATTGAATTGGCAGAAGTTGAAACTTCCCTAAAAGAACTGGAAAACTCAGGAGACGAGGTGTTTAAGATAATTGGCCAACTTATGTTAAAGACAAATAAAGAAAGAATAAAAAACGAAATGACTCATAAAAAAGATTTTTTAATTTCCAACAAGGAGAACCTGAAAAAACAGGAGAAGATTCTAATAAATCAATTGGAAAAATTAAAACAGGAAAATAAAAAATAATTATATCAAAAAGTTACGAAATATTTATAAACATCTTGGAGCTAAATTTAATATGGTTATGGAAAAAATAAAAAAGGCGTTTTCAGATTCTCTTAAAGGAGGAGATGCATTTGACGAAGAATATTTAGAAATAGATTTGGAACAGGAAAAACCAAATCAAAAGGTCGCAGTTAAACTCTTTACTCTAAAAAACTATGATGAGGTTACAGAGATTCTAAACTCATTGAGAGAAGGATATACCATCGCAGTTATTGATATTAGAGTTCTAAGACAAAAGGATTCAATTGAACTAAAAAGAGCAGTTTCAAAGATCAAGAAGACAATTGATGCTCTTGAAGGAAATATTGCTGGATTTGGAGAAAATCTAGTTATTGCAACACCTTCCTTTGCAAGAATACACAAGGAAGTTCAAAAAGCTCCTGAAAAGAAAAGAGATTTCTTTGATTAAATATTCCTATTAATATATACTCTATAGGATTTTTTATATTTTAGCTATTGAAAATACTGTTTTTAATGCAACTATTATTGTTGCCGGAACAAATAGTGCAAGAAGAGCTCCAAAAACTGAAACAACAAAGTCACCAACACCTATTCCTATTAATGATCCATGTACAGAATCCATACCAAACTTGCTAACAATAACCAAAACAGCTCCAGCAATTAAAAAAGTTGGACTATCTTTTGGAGCAACATTAACAAATCCTATTATTATACCAAGTATCACAAGAATTGCATAAATGGCCGCACTATAGGTGTTTAATATTGGAACTGGAATCAATGCAGTGGAAATACCAATGAGAGTTGCCAGAATAACTCCTATCAAAAAAGCCCACGCACCCACTGAATTTTCTCTAGATTTTATTGGCATTTGTCGTTGATAAAACCAGCTAAGATAATTATATAAATGTTTTCTAAATAATATTTAAAAATTAGACCTATATTTTTTACAATAGAAATCTTTATAAACCATTGTAACTGCAGAATGAGTACAGTAAAATGAACTCAAAGATATTTTCAGTGTTTGCATTAAGCATTTTTGCATTTCTATTTGCAATTAGTTTTGCAAGTGCAGATATGCATTTTAATCCAACAAGTATCAATAATTCAGTTGATGTTGGAACAACAAATATTACAATAAACTTTCAATTAATCCATGATGAATTTGGATCAAACTATACAAGTTTGGCTTGGTCTGGAGCAACGAATCAGGGTATCTGGACCAGTTTACCTGATGACTCAACTTTGAATATAAATGAAACAGCAAATTATTCTGCAACTTTGATTATAGATTCTAGTTTTTCTGGAACAATAACTGCACATATTAATGTAAATAATACTGCAACAGGTCAATCTCCAACAGAAGATCTCCCCATAACAATCACAGTAAATCCAATATCTTCAACTGAAACATTACCTTCAGATATTCAAGATTGTAACACCACCGGAATGCCTTCAGATATTGATGTTAGAATAAAGAAAATAGATATTTCCAATGATGGATTACAATATACAAGATTTGGAGAAGATAATAAATGGTTCCCATTCGAAACAATCCATGCTGATATTCAAGTAAAGAATTATGGAAATTACGATGTGGACACTGTAGAAGTATTATGGGGCGTTTATGATGTGGACACACAACAATGGGTAATTGAACCAGACACATTTAATGATTTTAGACTTAAACATGGAGACACAGAAACAGTTAGTGTTGATTTTAATATTGACGATAATGTGGATGTGGATTTAACAGATATCAATGATGGAGACACATTACGATTCTATGCTACAGCAACAGGGCAAGTAGATGATCAAGATTCTGTTAGTGATGGACAAGATTTCTGTACCTATAAAAATGATGATTCTGAAATGATTATTGAAAGAGACTTTGTGATTCTTACAAATATTCAAATTCCTCAAACAGTTCAATGTGGTGAAACACTTGATGTAACTGCAACTGCTTGGAATGTTGGTGATAGAGATCAAAATGATGTTTCTGTAGAATTATTTGATAAAGAAAATCTATTGGGAATAAATCAAGTTATTTCTGTTGGAGATATAGATGCATTTGATTCACAATCAATATCATTTTCATACAAAATTCCTGCTTCTTCACAAGAGAAGAACTATAGATTAGAAATGGATATGCTGGATGAAGATGGAAGTATCTATCAAGATAATTTCAATGATGATTACTCTAAATTCATTGTTCCATTTGCTGTAAGTGGAAAATGTGTTCCAGATGTTGCTAGTATTACTCCCTCAATAACTGCAAACCTAGTTTCAGAAGCAAAAGCAGGACAAGATGTTTTAATCAATTTGGTTATAACAAATCCTTCTGATGAATCTGTTACATATTTTGCAAATATTTTAGGATATTCTGAATGGGCATCTTCAGCTGTTTTAGACTCACCAACATTTACCCTTGGACCAGGAGAAACAAGAAACCTCTTGGCAACTGTTTCAACAAATGATGATGTATACGGTGTAAAAACATTTAACCTTGAATTATCTGCAAACGGTGTTTCAATAATTTCACAACCAGTTTCAGTTACTTTAGAAAAAGCAAGTGGACTTAGTGGACTTAGTGGAATAACAGGATTTTCAATTTTAGAAAACAAGACAGCTTTTGCACTTGGATTATTAAATGTTTTATTAATACTTGTAATAATTATTGTGGCTGTTAAAGTTTCTAGAAAATAATTTTTTATTTTTGTCTAACTAATTTTTTTTGAACTTCTTAAAAAATTCATCAACTGGTTCTAAAATTTCTTTTAATACTTTTTTCTTATTCTTTATATTCCAGATATAATATCCTAAGCCATATCCAATAACTGCGCCAACAAAGCTATCGCTTAAAAAATGCAGGCCAAGATATATTCTAGAAAATGTAATTAATATGGTCAAGGGCCACCAGAAATATTTGAATTTGGGAAATTCTTTAACTAAAATTGGCAAAGAAAAAAAAGCAAACATGGCATGAAAAGAGGGAAAAGAACTATTCCAGGTTAAATAACTATTTTTTGCTAAAGAAGGAAGTGTAGAGATTATTCCAGTCTCAAATGGCCTAAGTCTCATGACAGTAATTTTTAATAAATAATTAATCAAGCCAGCAATGGACAATCCAATGGCTATAAAATATGTCTTTTCTTTTTGCCTATTCAATAAAAAAACAAAACAAGGAATTAAAATTAAGAGAGTTACTCCAAATAAAGGATTGGTGATCACTCTAAACATCTCAGTTAGAATATTTGTTCTAATTAGTTTCATAATTTCTATAAAAAAATTATCTAACAAAACAAGAACAAGAAATATTATCACAAATAGGCCCATTAAAATTCCCCTTTTTCTTTTCATATATTTTTGAACATTAAACTATTTAAATAGATTTTTACTCTATTAAAAATGAACAAACAAAGAATAATTTTGAATAATATTCTTCTAAGGTATTTTATCTTGGTTATTTTGGCATTAAATGGATTTGCATTAATCTATCTTGTTTTCACACCATTGACTGTATATTTTTCATATGTCCTATTTAAAATTTTTTTTAATGCTTCTCTAAGTGGTGCAGTAATATTTATTGGAAAAAGCTCTATAATTGAAATAATAGGTGCATGTGTGGCAGGTTCAGCATATTATCTACTCTTCTTACTCAATCTTTCAGTACAAGATGTTTCTAAAAAAAATAGACTTAAATTACTCCTATTTTCAACAATCTCTTTACTTTTAATAAATGTGTTGAGAATATTTATCCTTGGAACTTTATTTTATGAAAATTTCTCTTCATTTGAATTAATCCATAAAATAATTTGGTATTTTGGTAGTATAATCCTAGTTGCTCTGATATGGTTCTGGGAAACATCTTTATTTAAAATAAAAGAAATACCATTTTCAAAAGATATTAAATTTTTATATAAATTAACAAAGAAAAAATAATTATTCAAATATTTTTATAAAACCCAAAGTTCCAAATAAAATTAAAATTCCTGCAATTAAAACTCCTAGAGAGATGGCAATAATACTTTCTTTTCTTTTTAGTCCAAATAACCAGGACAATAATGTTCCACTCCAGGCCCCTGTTCCAGGAAGAGGAATTGCCACAAATAATGTAAGGGCAATAAATCCAAGTGCATTGTGATTTTTTTCAAATTGATCTATTCTTTTTTGAAAATGTTTTAGAAAAATTCCAAATACTCTATTATAGATTGAGATTTTCATAAGATGGTGGTGTAAATAGTCTAGAAATAAAAATATAATTGGAATTAAAAGAATATTAATCATAACTATCAAAAGAAAAATTAATACAATTGGAATATTATTTTCTAAAGCATAGGATATTGCAACAGGCAGTCCAATTCTTAACTCACTTATTGGTAAAATTGTTAGAATAATTGCATAAAACAATTTCGAGAACATTTTAATCTGTTATTTCGCCAACTTTTACAAAAGTTTCGACCATATATCTCTCTGTGGTTTTTAAAATCTCACAATTATTAACATAAAAATTATAACATGAAGGGCCGTATTGTTCTATTTCTGTTTTATTTGAAGGAAAAATATTAAGGTATGTATATCTTCCAAGTTCATCGCAACTTGCATTTTCGTCTTTCATAACCTTTGCTCCAATAACACCATATAGACTAGCCATATTTGCAATTGCAATTGTGCTATCTCCTCCACAGGCCAATTGTTCTGAACTATTAATAACCATAAATTTTGTTAAAGTTAGATTCCCTATAAAAGGAACCATTTCATTTAACTTCCTTGGGTCATTTCTTATATAGAAATTGTAGGGCACATGTTCTCCATTATAAACCACTGGGACACCTGTTTGGTATAATATTAAATTTCCTTCTTTAACTGTAGAGAATTTAATATTTTCATATGTAAACTTTCCAACAGAATTAAAAAAAATTATAAAACAGAGTATTAATAAAATAATGATTCCTACTGAAAGAAGAATATTTCTTAGGATTTTATTTTGATGAACTATTTCTGGACTTAATCCCTTCTTTTTTCTTTTAATTTTTTTCTTTGCCATTTTAACTATTGTAATGTTTGTCTTTTAAATTTTATGATAAAAGTAATTTAAATAAAAACTCGTCTGTTGTTTGAACTAATTGCTCTTCAGGAGATAAAATAAACACACACCCACTATCTTGAGTTATGCTTGATTCATTTGATTTTTTTATTATAATAAAATTATCTTCACATGATTTTACTGGAGCATTTGAATAACTACAATTTACTCCTTCTGGACAAGCAGATTGAATTCTTAGAGCATAATATCCCATATTAACAGAAATTTCTGCATAGCTTGTTGGATCATCTGAATAAATATAAAGTGGTTTTCCAACATAACTCTCTATTCCATTAAGACTACTTGAAATAGCTGGAACCTGCGAAGGATTATATCTAAATATAAGACTATTTCTATCTTTATCCACTACCCAAAAATTATTTTGATTATTAAATTCATAACCATTATATTTTATTTTTGTTGAATCTGAATTAGAGGTATCCCTTCCAACAAAGGAATATCCAATTGTGCTTGAAAACATAATTACCACAAGAATAATACCTACAATTAATTGGTTCCTTCTTTGTTTTTTCTCTAAAGTTGTTTTAGAAATTATTTTTCTCATGATAATAATTAGAATTTTACTATAAAAAGATTATGGAAGGCCAAGCCAGGACTTAAAAAAAAGAAAAGAAAAAGAAAAAGAAAATTTATTATTTATTGCGCTTCAACTATTTGCTCAGCAAATGTATCAGAACTACCTTTCCATGCCTTTGCTGTATCTGGTTTTTGATTCACCAAATAAGTTGCAGCATTTACAGTATCTGCTATTTCATATCCAGCAACCAATAAAGCAAGTTTTCCAGCAGCTAATGATGAATCTTGGTATCCTTTAATCAAGAATTGGCCTTGACCAACTCCTGTTGCAGTTGTCCAATCAGCACCACAGTAAGCACCTCCAACTAATGTAGCAGCAGCTGAATTTACACAGCTTCCACCAACAACAATTAGATTCTTTGTACTTACAATGCTACTAACTTCACTATCCTTTACAAATACTTGTCCTAAAGATGTTGCAGCACCATTTGAAGAACTTCCAGATGAAACTGATGAATCAATTCCACCAACATATACGTTTCCGTATACTTGTTCCTTTGGATAACTAATAGATACTGTTTTTTGTGAAGCAGTATTACTATCTTCACTTACAAGTGTTCCATAGTAATCAACAGATTGACTAATATCTGAGTCACTCTGAAGAGATACACTATCCCATAGGTTAGATGATGAAAAGTATACATCACTTACACCCAATGGATCAGAACTTGTTCCAGCAGCATTAGCTTCAACATCAACAACAATAGCCTCGTAGTCATTTGTACTTGTGTCTCCTTTGCCTTCAAAGATTACAACAGCCGGTGTAGAAATTTCTGCACCATTTGATGGATTCAATAGCTTTAATGTTGTAGAGTTAACAGTTGATGTACTGTTTAAATGGTATGTTAATTGGCCCACTGTTAAAGTAGTACCAGTATTACCTGCAACTTCCCCACTAGAGGTATTTATATCTGCAACACTTGTTCCTGCTCCGCTAACAGACCAGTCTTCAAATGTTACATTATTATCTCCTGAAGGTGTCAAGGTAACAGTTGTATATCCATCTCCGTCTGGAAGTGAAAATCCAATTGATGTTCCTGACAAAGTTAATGTTTGAGGTTCATATAATCCAACTAGAGCACCATTTTGAGTTTCTATAGTTGGGAATACCACATATTGTGTAGATGAAGTATCTGAAGTTGGATATTTCAATGTAGCAGTTCCAGTTTCTCCGCTTCCAGAGTATGTAACTGTATATTGTCTTCCATCAACAGTTAATCTACCTGTTCCTTCTGCAGTTGCATCCATTTTATATGGTTCTCCGTCAATAATTCCTTTGAATTCAACAGCATCTTTAGAATAATCTGAAGTACTAGAATTATATATTCTAGTTAATTGTAAAAGATGGCCATAATCTTCATTACCAATTACAGTGTAATTGGATTGATAAAGAGTAGCACCTTCTAGAAGATTTATTCTATAACCATTACTATCACCTAAAAAGGTTGTTGTAGAGTTATAAATAAAATCAAATGTCTTAGCATTTCCTGATGAATCAGTCATTGTTAAAGACATTCCTTTGTCTCCAGAACCGTCAATTCTAATTTCTTCTCTAGTTGAAGAGTCCATAGGAACACTTAATCCAGAAAAGTCAACTTTGAATGTACCAAAAACAGGGTCAACAAATGATTCTCCTTCTAAAATAGCATCATTACTTACATCTGGTGCATAAACTGCAATGTTAATTCCAGTTAAGGCATCGACAGTTCCAGTGAAAGTTACATAAGTTCCATCTATAGGATCATCACTTGAACCTATAAGAACCTGTGTAGCATCTGTAAGAGTCATTTTTTCAGAGCCAATCAATAAAGTTGCAGTTGTCCCAATTGAATCTGTTCCAGCAACTATATTTGTTACTGCAATGTCAATTCCACCAACTTTCTTTGAACTTCCTGAGCTTATTGATGTACTTGCTCCTCCATCAACACTTACAAGAGCACTACTAGAATCTCCACTTACTAAAGTAACTGTATGGTCTGCACCATCAATTGTTACTGTTGCAGATGGAGTAGGAGAACTTCCTCCAAGAGTCAATGTTGCTTTTTGAGCTGAAGAGAACAAAACTAAACTTGTTGCATCAGTAGCTGTACTTACAACATATTCTTTTCCAAAGAGTTTTATTGTCTCTCCTTCAGAGTTTGTGTTGTTAAATGCAATTGCTGGCATTGTTACAGATACATTATATAATGGATCTGAATTAGCTGTTCCCATTGTTATTCCAATAACAGGATCGCTATTTGAAGTTGGTTGTTTTGCAAAAGTTATCTTATCTGATCCTACACTTATTGTGGAGGTCAATTTTGAATCAACATTTCCAGAAAAGGTATATTCCCCTAAAATAGAAGGAAGATCACTTTTTGTTAATGTTGCTGTTGCAGTATTTATAGAAGTATTCAACCATATTTTGGTTGATCCACTTCCTAAAGACACAGTTTCACCAGATGTACTTACACTAGAAGAACTTCCAGAACTCGCACCCATGTAGGATTGAAGATCTGTCTGTATATTTCCAGCCTGAAGTGCATCAGATGGCATAGCGCTAGAACCGTAAACAATTGCTACATTTGCAGCTCCTCCTTGCACGAATGGTGCAGGATAATTTGCAGCAGCAGCAACTCCTAAAGTCATTCCTGTTAAAAGAACGCTTGCTCCGATTGCTGAGATTTTTCTAAAATTTAATCTCATATTTTTTATTTTTAACCTCCTTTCATCTGTATTAATCATGTTGTCTAAGACAACCTCCCTCAAGTTAAATGGTACAGGGTAAACCATGTCACCGAGATGAGCATTAGCCTGTTAAATATCCCCTGTAATATTTAGTTATAATAGAATATTCAATTTGCTTTAAAAAGCTTACTATATCTATACCCAAAATACCTCTAAAAAGCCCTATTTTTCATGGTTTTATTTATAAAGCTTTCTATGTCACTACCCTATGAAAACAATATAGCTGCTTTAAACCAGGGAAGCAACAATTACAACATAATATATATTATAATAAAATATACATATTTAAATAATATATATTCCACATGTATATTAGAGCATAACATATACTCTTTTTTACACCATGGCAAAGGAAAAAAACAAGACCAAAATAAGAGAAATAACTATTATAGAATCAAAAGGAGCTTTTTCTATTTTTAAAAAATCTGGAAGCTCAAAAGAAAAATTAGATTTTTCTGGTGTGGCTGCTCTGAAACAAGTTCTAAGTAATGAAAAAGCAAGAATTCTGTATTCAATAAAAACCCAAAATCCAACATCCATATATGATTTGGCTAAAAAACTTGGAAGAAATTTCAAGGCAGTTAGAGATGATATAAAACTTTTAGAAAGATTTGGATTTATCGAACTAATTGCTGAAAAAACAAAAAACCGGGTGCGTCATGTGCCTAAAATAGTTGTGGATACAATGGTAATTAATCTTAAAATTTAACTGTAAACATTAAATAGTACATCAATCATTTCACCGTGTTTTGGAGGTAATTTCTGTATCCCACTTCTGTAATTATTGGTTATTTGTCCATCTGATGTTTGAAAGATTATTTTATCTCCAGAAGAAATCCTGAGATTATATCCCTTGTAAATACTTTCATTGGAAACTTTCCAAGAAGCAGAATTAATCTCCTTAAGCGTGGAATTTAAAATTTCACAACTATTTGTCTCATCTAAACATTCTTTATTTAAATTACAAAGATAAATTAAATCCTGGACATTTAATTCTCCAAAATAATCTTTACAGCTACTAGAATATTGTAAAAATGATTGTATAAAACTATTAACTTCATAACTTTGAATCTGTGATGAATTATTGCTTTTAACTGAAATACCAATAAATACCATTAGAATTATCATAACAATTACAATGATTATTCCAAATCCTACCATTTCCTCTTGTGCTTTTCTATTCATGGTTGTTCATAGGTAATAATCAACTTACCAACCTCACATTTATTTTCAAAATTATTTCCAATAGCTTGTTTTCTACATAGAGCAACAAAATTAGAAACTCCTGTTCCAGTATTTTCCTGTGAAAGCAACTGAATTCTATTGCAATCAGGATAATTAGATAAATCACATAAAACTTCCAAAGATGAGGGATAAATTCTTCTTATTTCTATATTGCTAACACCCCAAAATCCATTATATTTAGATATACTATTCTTCAAAGCCATTACTTTATCTAAATCAATGCAACTCCCAGCATAGGAATCAAATGAACCACCACATGAAAATTCAGGAGATTCTGCTAATTTTGAAACCAGTAACAAGGCATTTTCTTCCAGAATATCTCCAACTGTTTGTTTAAGTTCAGAACTTTTAAATGAAACTAAAAATAAAGCAACTAAACCAAAAAATAACATAACTCCAATTAGCATGAAAGACATTTGCTGTATTTTCATTTGAGCTTTTTTATTTACCATAAACGACATTTTGAATTTTTATTTTTATTATTAATACTAATTATTTTAGAATAAATACTTGATAAATCATCTGAATCCCTAAAATTATTAAGTAGATTTTTTAATTCAATTAATTCATTTTTTATTGAAGAATAACATTTCTGATTAGAGATAATATCTGCTTTTTCAATATAAATATCAATAAGTATTTTTTCCCTAGAAATGAGCCTGTTTAATTGACATTCATAATATTGTTTTGGAGAAAATATCGTTGCATACATTAATGAATCTTCTTCAAAATACATAATAGTATTATTTTTTTGAACATAATTAGAATTAGTATTTACATTAATATCGCAGACACCCATATTAAAGCACACCTTTATACTATTATCTGGGCAATCTTCTATAAAAATAGATTTTGGTTTTAATTGGATAATTTCTTCTTTTATATTAGAAGGTGCATTTTTAAAGCAATAATTATCATTTTCAGAAATAATATACATTAAATCAGTTATTTTAAATGGAAATTCAAAAGGTTTTGAAAAAACATAGAAATTTTTTCCTTGAACTGGATTTTCTAAAAATAAATATCTATTCTTAACATTAGAACCTATTCCCGGAGTCGACCATTTATTAAAACTTTTTTGAGATGTTTTAATTGATTGTATCCCAAAGCCCCCATCAGAATCACATAGGGGATATATTCTAGTTTCTGTTCCAAGGTTAAGTGGTGTTATTTTACTTGTTTCAAAACTAGATTCTAGAGGATTCAAAAGAGCACTTAACTGAGCATTTATTTTTGTTCCACTTGTCGCCTCATTTGTAGAGCTAAACTTACTTACTGCATATATTGCAAGAAATAAAATAATTGCTCCAACAATTATAGCAAATAACCATTGAAATGATATTTGTAAAAAACCTTTTTTATTCATTTTATCTCGCTACTCTAACCATAATTTCATCAAAATTTTTTCTAAGAACCAAGTTTATTTTTCCATTTTCATTTGAAATACAGAAAGGATTTTCATTTGCAGTGATTGTTCCAATGTCAAGATGTTTTATTTCAACTCCTTCAAAATTTGGAAATGCTTCTAGTGGATAAAAAAATACATTATTACTGTTTCCAGAATAAAACTTTAGGTCAGAATAAATATCTGAATTACTTCCAGAACTAGTTGCCTCTGAATCTAAAATACATAACTTTTGAACTTCTTTCGGAAGTCTATAGTTTAACTCCTGATTACTTTGAGGAGAATTCCAAACACTGTTGATGTCCGATTGAAAATTATCTTTAAATTGGGTTATTTGTGCCGAAGTACTTACATCAATAAATTTTTTAACAGAGAAAAATGCAAATGCTAGAAATACAATAATTAAAATTATTGAGAATATCATCCCAAAAGATAATTTTAATTGACCCCTTTTTTTCATTAATCAAAAAGACTTTTCAAACTTATAAATATTGTTAAAATTCAAATGGTCTAGCAGTAATACTGCATTGATCAAAGTTAGGTTGGTTTCCAAAATCATCTTTACATTTGATATAATAGGTATTTGATGAATCCCAGGAAGTTATATGTTCAAGATTATCATAGGTGGTCATTGCATTTCCATCTTCAAAATTATAGGAACATCCAATATCTGGTTGATTATTATAAACACATTCAGCTTTTTCATCAGTAATTATTTTTAGGTCGGTGCTTTCCTTTAATATTCTTACAACAGCTGGAGGAGATGTATCCTTATCTACTGTAAACTCAATATTTGTTTGAACAATATTTCCTGCTTGGTCAAAGCATTGTATATAGATTAAATGATCTCCTGAATTTAGCCACAAATCAGTTGAATGTATTGAAGTTCCTGATTTTTCAAATATATTATATTCATTATATACTCCTGTTAAACTATATGAACATAGAGCTTCTCCGTTTTTTGCTCCAGCAGATGTTTTAACTTCTAATGGAACTCTTATATTATCTGAAGATCCTTTTATTATTGTTGCATTTGGTTCAACAGAAGAAATTACTAATTCTTCTGTTCCAATTAAAGTTAGCTTTGTTGTTTGCCCACCAATATTTCCAGCACTATCATTACATTTAAAGTAAAAATCATTTTCTTTTCTATTTTCTAATCCTGCTAAAACACCTGAACATTCATAGTTTAAATCAGAATTAAAATATGTTCCAGATAATGAGCAACTCAAATTATTTTGCATTTCAGTATAATCTTTATTAGAATGATCCCATTTACATATTGCTGGTTCATTTGTATAAACAAACACAGGCATTTCATGTGGTTCTGTTTCATTGAAAAATCTTATAGGTGTTTTATCAAGAGGGGTGGTTCTAACTATTTGTGGTCCTGTTGTATCAGGTCCCTTATCTATACAGAATTTAAATAAAAATGCATCTCTTGATATACCATTTAAATTTTCACATCTTACATAATATTCATAATCTCCCCCATTTGCAATTTCAATACCCAATGATTGGAAAAATGCTGTTCCAGGGAATTTTAACCATTGCTCTGCTTCTAATATTGGATAATTCATTCCAGCAAAATCATATTGCATCTCACTAAAATTAGATGTTAAACGATCATCCATTTTACAATAACCATATTTATTTAAAGAAATTCCAAACGCAAATGGTTTGAATGCAGGTAGACATTCTTGTGTAACTCCGTTTTCTTTATATTTTATTTCAACACCCCTATTTGCAGGAAGAGGTTCATAATAATATCCATCCTTTAATGCACTTTCTAAAGGAGTTATTTCAGGAGCAATTACATCTTGAGTATCATCATAAACACATATTGGGTCTGCAGTATTTCTATTAATTAATTTACATGCTCCTCCAAGTGATTTACATTGATATTCTGTACATGGAAGTAATTGATTATTACACAACTCACAATTATTTCCTCCTCTCTCAGGTTGCCAGTATTTACATTCAAATGAAACAATTTTTTGATCAAATTCTTGTGAAAGGCCATTAAAAAAACTCATAGTAACTGCAATTCCAAGAAGAACTCCACCAATTGGACCTAATATAATTGCTCCACCAAGATAACCTATAAATGCTCCTCCAGCAAATGAATATCCTAACTCTCTTGCAAATTCATCATCTGTACTTCCACCAGCACCACCAGAAAGCTGACCAATAGTATACCCAACAGCAAATGCAATAGCTGACCATAAAGATGCCCATCCTAATAAAGAAGCCCATCCAGATATTCCTGCTGGAAGGTCAACCCACCCAGATATTGTCTCTTTAACCCATCGTGCGCTATCTATAAACCAACTACCTTCAGATGGTGCAGAGTTGGTGGCGGCATTAAGCGCTGCTTGTCCTCTAACCTCTGGAACCTGGCTTCCAATTGCATATGAAACAGCAATAATTCCAATTATTAAAAGAAAAATCTGTGCTATTGCTGTTCCTTTTTTGTTAATCATTTTATTGTGTTATAATTTCAAATTCTTTTTTATGAATTTGTCCATGAGTATCTATTACAAAGATTTGTTTTTTTCCTGAACCTGAATTTTTTAAAGAATCTAATAAAGACTTACCCTCCTCATCACTTGTTTGAAAACCCATAGTAAACCATTTATATGAAGGTTTTATATGTTCTGATTGCCAAATAAAATTCCCTTTATTATCATATATTTTTGCATTTATTGATTTATTTGTATCCACATCATAACTAAGAAACAAAAATCCAAAATCTTCTTCATTTAAATTAAACTTAGTTTTTCCAAGGCCAAAAAATTCTTCTTTTAAAATTCTAGTTGTATCTAAATCAATATATTTATTGTAGGTAGAAATTCCTACAGGAGGATTTTTTTCAATTATTTTTGAAAATCTTATTAAATCTTCTTTATTAGAAAATCCATCTAAAATATCTATATAAAATCTTGGTTCCCTATTTTTAGTATCCCCCCAAGTATAATTTTTTATTGGAACATAAAGCCCATTTCCAATATAATTTACATTTTTTTCTTTACAAATTAAATATTGTTCATCTGTCAGAACATTATTAGATGTATTTTTTCTTGAAGGATTATTTGGATAGCCTGTATTATTATTTATATTAATATTTGTTTTTCCAGTTTCTGCAACTTCTAAATCATGTTTCATTAAACCATTTTCATATAATAATCTTGCAGCTATTTTTAAATTTGGGTCTTTTGCAAAATATTCAATTGTCTTTCCAGCAATAACTTCTTTTTGAGCATTAGTTAAAAATTTTTGATTTTGTTGTTGATTATTAATGTCATTTGGAGAAGATGGAGCGCAATTATTCAAATAAATAGATCCCACTATTCCTATTACACTTATTATTTTTTCAATTGTTTTCATTTTGTATCTATCATTTTAATTAAATCATCCCAAATATTATATCCTATAAAGCCATGATAATTACTTTTTGCACCACAATCTCCCATATTTTGACAAAGCTTTTCAGAATTTAAAATCCATGATTGTTTTATGTTAGGATTTTTTGGAACTTTATCAGAATCTTCATTACCAAAACAAAGTGAACCACCGCATCCTTCAACACAATCTTCTACTTCACCTTGTTTTTCTTTATTCATACAATCTTTTTCAATAGCACATTCCCAACTATATGCATCCCATTCCCAATCAGTTACTCTGTTTTCATATTCTCCACTATAAGCTGCACCACAAATAGATGTTCCAATTTGGCAAACACTTTCTGTATTTTTTTGTTGATTATCTCCCTGGGATGCAATATCCAATGTTGGTTCCCAAAAATTTAATCCAGGGCTATATTTTGGAACACAACTTGCACGTATTTCTTTATCTGTTGAACTATTAATAAATTTTTTACTCATGCCTTCAGATTGTACCATATTAACTCCTTCTAAAACTCTACAGTCTCTTCTATCTGTATTTTCACAATCAGCTGTATTATTTTGAAAAGTGCAATCCTGCCATCTATTTGGAATAAATACAGCATTTATTTTTTTAGTATCTTCAGTTCTTTGACTAAAACAAATCTTATTTCTATATTGATTACCTAATTGAAACTGTATTTCCCCCATATAACAAGAAGCTCTAAATGAAGTTTGTCCTGGAACAGCATTTTCAAAATCTCTTATATTTGTAACATCTCCTAAAGAATCAATACACCATGAATCCCCATTTTTTGGAAAATTATCATATAAATCATTAAACTTTTCTGCTAACTCACCTTCTTTACAATCAATATCCTGACAAATATAATCCCCATAATCTGCACTATTACCTAAACCACATGTAGAACCTTCAATATAATTACAATTACCACATGATGAAGAATATTTATTTCCAGAACCATCATTACAAATAGGATCTTCATAAGGATTTTTCAAATATGTCCAATAATCCCAATTAATTGGATTTATTTTACTTGAATCATAAATATTTGCATTATTTCCACAAGTATCTTTAAAATAAACTTCATTTTTACCTTCAATACATGTTGTTTTTTCAGAAGGAACACATATTGTTCCTAAATCCTGTGCAGTACATAATAATCCTTTATGAAACTCTCCAGTACAATCTGATTTTGTAGTCATATCACAATCTCTTCCAAGATTATTTTCAATAACACATGCTCCCATGACATCTGCATCTGCAAGTGAATAACATTCTAAAGCACTTATTCCTTCTATAATTTCTGGTTGAATATTATATTCAGAACCAATACTATTGCAAGTAACTTTTTCAACATAATCAGGACCATTTACAATACAGCAAACTTTTTGGCATTCTGTAACTTCTTCAATAGGTTGTTCATAAAAATAACCTCCTTGTGAAGGATTGCATGCTGCCCTTGTACTTGGAACACATTCGCCCCTTGTTCTATCAACACATGTTCCTGTGCTACAAAAAGTTGTAGAAGAACATGCAAGATTTCCATTAATATCATAATCAGAATCACAATATTCTGCACTCGCTACATTTTGGCAAATATCTCCAGCCTCTGTTTTTTCACAACAAACAGCAGAAATATCTCCTAATAAATAAATAGATAAAAAAATACCAAGTGTTAGTAAAATAATTAATTTTTTATTCATTTTCTATTTACTCTAAACTTTTTTAAAAAATTTATATTCATTTTTAATATCCTGGTGCAAATGCACAACTCCTCCATGCAAACTGAAATTTATCCCCGCTTTTTCTATAGGTCACAATTGAAATATGTGAATCCTCTTCATTACTTAAAATAGGTTCTTCAACTTTAATTTCTGGATAAACATTCATATAGAGGTTAGGTTCTATTCCACAATAATTTGGATTACTTGCAAATTCAATCATATTAATTACAATATTTAAAAGTTCATAAAGATTATTATTCACAACTACATTAAAGTTTTCATATTTTCTTCTTTCGTCCTTAGTTAAATAAACAGTATAATTTGTTTCTAAAAATATCTGATTTGGAAGTATTTTTATATTTGGTTGACCAGAATTTATTTCAACAGAATATCCTTTTTCTTCATAAGAAGTTTTCATAGAAGAATAACAGTTTTGAATAATTGGATTTAATTCATTTATAATTTCTTGTTTAATTTGTTGCCTTAAAAGAGGATATTTTAATGCTCCTGATTGCCCATATTGAGAAGAATATACTAAATAAGTAATTGGAGTATTTCCATATTCTAAATAATGTTCTGGTTCTAATTCTCCTCCCTGCATTGAAATTTTTTGAGCAGTTAAATACAAATCTTCTTCTAAGCAGGTATTAATAAATTCTTTAGGATTTTCAGAAGATGAAAAAGAAATTCCAAGAGAAGGAGCAATAAGATAGACCAATGCAGTAAGGGCAACAATAACTATTGCAATTATTATAAAAATAGTCACCTGCCCTCTTTTATTATTCATAGAAAACATAGGATAATTTAGTTTATAAAATTAATCTTCAGTTTCAACTCTTGGAGCTAAAATAAAACTAAGTTCCATTCCAGAAGATTTAATGTCTAATCTCAGTGGATGGTCTTCTGCAAATTTCAAAACAGTTTTATCTGTAAGTTTACAAGCTTTCAGAAATTTTTGTAAATATTCTAAACTATATTTTGATCTACAATTTTCTGCCTTTATCTTTGCCTCATCACCTGAAAATTCAGAACGTGCAGAATTTAATCCCCTTGCCTCAATAATAAACTTACCATCCTTAATAATAAATGAACATGCATCTGCCACAATACCACAATCTTCAATAGATGCGATAAAATCAACAGAGTTTAGTTCAATTTCTGAACTATATTCTAAATTTGGAATTTCTTTTTCTTCAGATTCAATTTCAATTAAACTTAATGTGAAATTTCTTTGTATTCTATCCTGAATTGCAATTTCCAGAAGATTATCTCTTTTTTCTAAAATAAGAGCACTTCCAGAACTTGTTCTTTTCAATATTCTTTTCAAACTGTCAAGATTAATTCCAAGAACTTCTTCACCAGCTTCAAATTGGGAAAAAGCTGTTTTTGGCAACCAAAATCCAACCATTGAAACATTTGCTGGGTCCATAGCAACAATGCTTAGTCCAATGTCATTTATTTTTAATCTAACCTCGGTTACAAGATCAGAAATAATTTCAACAGCCTTTGTTAATAAAGTGGGGTTTTCTAGTTTGACAAGCATGTTTAATCCAGTTTTGTCCTGCTTTTAAAAATTGTTATTATTCAGTATAGGCTAATCTATATAAATCTTCTATTGTTTGGTCTTTTATGGAGCCTGGAACTAAAAGTATTAAAGAAGAAAGAATAAGGAAAATAACCCAACTTTACTATTCAAGGCCAGAGATTCAGAAAGCTATTTTTAATTTTGCTGAAAATCGGGAAGTTGTTCCAAGATATTTTGAAGGATTTGGAAAAAGACCGGATACTCTGCAATACCCCGGAGATATATTTGAATTAGTAAAAAAAGGAGCAACCTCATTTCATTGTTCGCAGGAAATTTGGAAAGATCCATTGAAACTTTCAATTGGAATGGCTAAGAAAGAGGGGGATTCCCTTAGGATGGGATGGGATTTTCTTATAGATATAGATTGCAAATGGTTTGATTACTCAAAACTTGCGGCACAAGCAATACTTCAGGTTTTCAAGAATCATGGAATAAAAGAAAAGAATGTTGGAGTTAAATTCTCTGGAAATAAAGGATTTCATATAATACTTCCTTGGAAGGCATTTCCAAAGAAAATAGCAGGAGAAGAAACAAAAAATCTTTTTCCAGAAATTCCAAGGAGGGTTATTTCATACGTTGGATTCCAAGCGGAAAAAATAATGAAAGATTCTCTTCCACATGATTTTTATTCTCAATTTAGAAACACAAAAATAAAACAAGGGATAAAATGTAATAAGTGTCGTGAAGTTGCTCAAGAGTATGATCTCGTAAATTACTTTTGTTCAAACTGCAATAGGGAAGAATACAAAAATATAGTAGAAGGACAAAAACGTGATTATGTGTGTCCAGATTGCAGAAGAAACTTTGTAATAAAAGGTTCTAAAAAAATGTATCGATGTAATAACTGTGAGATAACTTCAGAGCAAAATTCTAGAAATTTTTCAAGAAGTATGGAAGTGGATTTGTTTGAATTAATGGGGTTGGATTTAATTCTTGTTTCATCAAGACATCTTTTTAGGATGCCCTATTCTTTACATGAAAAAACTTCTCTTGCAAGCGTTGTTTTGGATCCTGCGAAAATATGTGATTTTGAATTAATGGACGCAGACCCAATGAAAGTAAAATTTAGAAATTTTATTCCAGAATCTAAATCAGAAGAAGCAAAAGAACTTTTAATGCAAGCTCTTGATTGGTATAAAGAAAATAACAAAGAAGAAACAGTTCGATCTGAAACAGATTATGTTCCAATCAAAATACAACATCTATCTGAAAAAAACTTTCCTCCCTCAATAATAAAAATTATGGCAGGGCTCCAGGATGGGAGAAAAAGAGGGCTTTTTGTTTTACTTAATTTTTTTAGATCAATAGGTATGGAAAGAAAAGAAGTTGAAGACCAACTTGATAAATGGAATAAAAAAAATGAAATTCCCCTAAAAAATGGATACATTAATTCTCAAATAATATGGTCCTATAGAAATAAAATAGTTCCTCCTCCAAATTTTAATAAAGATTATTATAAAGGAATTGGAGTAATTCCAAATCCAGAAGAAATGAGATATAAAAATCCAGCCAATTATTTTATTAAGAAATCTCTTTCAGAACAAAATCAACCAAAGAAGAAAATAAAGAAAAAGAACAAATAATTTTAAAAACAACTATTAACTATAAATAACATGAAAAAGGAGATGTTGGTTTTTGTAATATTTTTACTACTTCTTGTAAATCTCTCATTTCTATCTGCAGAAAATAACACTGCTGTAGGAAGAGCATATACCTGTTTAAATGAAAAAATAAATGCAGGAGATGCTCCATGTTCAACATTATCTTCTGAAGAAAAAATATTTTCTCTAATTTCCATGAATCAATGTGCCCAACCAGTAATTGATGACTCTGTGGATAGAAGTTGTTGGCCAAAATCTGGCTGTAAGATAAAAACAACAGCTCAGGCAATTATTGGATTAGATAAAATTAATCAAAATACAACTGCAGCACAAAATTGGTTAATGGGAAACAAAAAAATTCCAACAGATCTTACTTGGTATCTTCAAGTTGATGCAAATGAAGCAACCCAATGCACTCTAACCTATGATGGAACTTCCTATACAAGTAAATTGGGGGCTGACAAAAAATTTGTTGCTGGAGCAGGACCATGTTTAGGGGTTTCTGATAATAAATATTGGTTAAAACTATCTTCTTCTCCAAGTTTAGGATGTTATGATAACGAGTTTGAAATTTCTTGTGATAAAGGTTTTTCAACAAATTTATTATTTACCCGTTCTGGTTCTTCTGCAATAAATGTTTTAGATAAAGTTAATTCTGCAGCAGCAGATGGAGCAACATTGGAAAAAATTAATTCATTTTGTTTTTCAACAGGATTTGGATGTGACTATGAAGGAACTCTCTGGGCATCACTTGCCTTGGATTCTGTTGGTAAAGATGTTTCTAGTTTTTTACCTTATTTAATAACCATTGCAGATGAAAACCAAAAATATATGCCAAATTCATTTTTATACTCATTAACAGGAGAACTGGACTATAGAAATAAGATTCTTGGTCAACAAAAAGTTAATTACTGGAGAGAATCTGGAGATAAATTTTATGATACTGCGCTTGCTCTTTATCCTTTCCAATCAGAAAATCCTTCTGAAAAAACAACCACCCAATCCTGGCTTCTTTCAGATAATGTTCAAGACAAAGATGGATGTTGGGAAGGGAACATAAGAAATACTGCATTTCTATTATATTCAATATGGCCAGATCTAGCTCCAATTGGAGACACTCCTGGAGGATTAGATGATACTACAGAAACTCTTGATTGTGAATCAAATGGATATACCTGTAGCTCAAATATACTTTGTTCAACAAATAATGGAAATGTTCTAGATGAATATGATTGTTCAGGCACCTTTGTATGTTGTAGTGTTGGATCTTCTTTGACCTATTGTTCTGATTTAAATGGCGAAGTTTGTGATTCAAGTCAAACATGTGTTGGTGGAACAGAAGAACAAACAGATGATTTATACTCTAGTCAAATATGCTGTGTAGGTGGAACCTGCGATAGTGGAAAGAAAAATAATAATGATATAAGCTGTGAATCATATGGCGGAAACTGTAAATCAGACTGTCTTTCTTCAGAAACACAAACATATTCTTATTCCTGTCAAGCATCCAATGATATTTGCTGTGTAGAAAATATAAATAATTCAACAGGTTCAAGTTCTTCTTCAGTTTGGCTATGGGTTATTATTATTTTAATTTTATTAGTTACTGCTGGAATAATATTTAAAGATGGATTAAGAAGATTTTTATTTCAATTAAAATCAAAGATGGGCGGTTCTGGAAAACCTTCAAGTGGCCCAAGATATTCAAGACCAGGATATCCTCCAACATTGAGAAGTCATGGTCCAATGCCAATTCCAGAAAAAAGAGTTGAAAGAAGTAATAGGCATCCAGGTGAGTTGGATGATGTTCTTAAAAAATTAAAAGACCTTGGAAAATAAAACTTTATTAAGTCTTTTTAATTTAAAAAAATATGAAAATATTTTGGTTATTGATTGTACTTTTAATATTATTACCTAGTATATCTGCAATTTCAATTGATCTCAAACCAACCTATGATTCTGGAGAAACAATAATTGCAAGAATTTCTGGAAATTTCATTGGTTCAATTTCTTCAAATAATATTGTTTTCTATAGAGATTATACTAAAATTCCTTTTCAGACAAATATACTAAAACTAAATGGGGAATATTATATATACACTCAAACATTTGGAAAACCAGAAGGAAATTATTCAATTCAATTACAGAATATACAATATTTTAAACAAGGTTTGGTAGAAAATGAAGATTATTCTCAAAATCTTACAATTTCAAATTCAACAGCAGATTTTTACATAAATCCTGGATTGATTAGTACAAATATCCCTTTTACAATTAATATTCAAAACCTAAGAAGTAATGATTTAAGTTTAGATATCTATGAAAATAAAACTTCTTCCAATACATCATCAGAAAGCCCAAGTTTTTTTGATTTATTATTTGGAACAGATACTTCTAATAATGTTTCTGTCACAAGAACAGAAATAATTTCAGGAGATCACAATAGGGACCTGCTCTTTAACCTTACAAAAGGAAATGAAACTGAATTAAGATTTATAGAATTAAAATCTTCAAATACAAATTATAAAATACCTGTAGAATTAATTGTAACAGATGAAGAAAAAATATATCCCTCTTCTCATTTAGTCTTTTCACCAACAATATTAAACTTTTCAATGTCCACCGATTCAAACACCAGCAGAATAGTTTATCTTTACAATGATGGGACCACTGACCTTGAAAATATTTCATTTACCATTGACGATTCAATTTCAAAATATTTAACTCTTGATATAGAAAATATTGATAGTCTAAAAGAAAATAAAAGTATTAAGTTAACTTTAAAATTTTCTTCTGATACTGAAGAAAAGAATTTTTCTGGTACAATAAAAGCAAACTATTCCAATAGCTATGCCTACCTTGAAGTTTTTCTAGATTTCCTAAAGGACTATATTCCTCTTCCAGGAAATAATCAGACCATTTTAGATCCAGCAGGAACTGTGGAATCATGTTCTGAAAAAAATGGAAGTATATGTTCTGAAGGTTATTCCTGTGATGGGGAATCTGAATTTGCCAATGATGGTGTTTGTTGTTTGAGTTCATGTATTCAGGATAAAGTAAGCTCAGGTGGAAAACTTATTGGATGGTTAATTTTAATATTAATTGGTACTGCATTAATTTGGTTTTTCAAAACAAAATACCAAAAGTAAATTCTACTTTTTTTTAGAAATCTTTTTTTTAACAGGTTTTTTTGAAATATTTTCTTCCAGCTTTTTTTGACCTTCAAGAACTTCCCTTAGTTTATTTTCCAGAATTTGTTTTTCAACCTGAAGAACTCTAGCAACCTCATCATAACCATGGAGCTTCCTAACTATTTCATTAAATATGTCCCCCATTCCCTGATTTGTAAGAATCATCTTTTCTGGAGAAGAAATTTCTACATAAGCAGGCATATATTTGAACATTAGAACAGCAAGATAAAGAATTTCATCAACTTCCACATCAACTTCTGCAAATGTAGTAAACATGTCCTTACTATCCTTCATTGGAGCAGGTTCCTTCACATCGCTTGAAAGAACCTTTACTCCAGGTTCATTTCCAATATTCCCAATAATTGTCTTAAGAGTTTCAACCAAATGTTCTGCAGGTCTTCCTATTATTTCAAATATAAGCATTGAATTCACTTTTTGTTTTTCTTCAGATGAGACCATTTTTTCTTCTTATTTTTATTAAAGTTAAGATTAATATAAAAAATCCAACAAGTCCGTATACTGTATAATCCTTCTTCTGATTTTTATTAGAATTATCTATTTTTATATCTTTTGAATTTAAATTCCCTAAAATAATTGGTGTTAAATTTATATTTTCTTCTAAAGGGACTGGTTGAGTCTCTTCTTCAACAGCCTCTTCAGAAATATTTTTTGGAATATCCTTTGGCTCATCATTAGATTCTTTTTCTGCAACTCCAACACAGGCCAATCCTTGACTAATTATTTGGGCCAAGGTTTTTTCTCCAATACCCTTTGCTCTAATTAATTCTTCTACACTGGTGAATGGTCGTTCATCAATAATTGCCTGGGCCTTTGCCGGTCCAATGCCCCACAATTCATCCAATTGCCCTAGAGAAGCTTCATTGATATTTATTTGACCAGAACTACAGGTAGAAGAAACAAGTGGAATCAATAAAATTAGGATAAACAGTATTTTTTTATCCATTTAATAATCAGTAAAACAGAGATTATAAGTTTTATTCTTCATAAGATTTTAAAATTCTCTTACCATATTTTTTTGAGAAATCATCATATTCTATTTTTCCTCTTTTTTCACTTTTTTTTGCAATTAACACTTTTGAAAATATTTTATTCTGTAGGTACCATAGACATTTTTCTTTTTCTGTTTTAGAAATAATACCATTCATCTTAGATTCAACACCAATAATATTGTAAGAATTTTTAGTTTTCTTAAATGCAATAAAATCAGGGAAACCTGTTCCAACAACTAGAATTTTTTTGAATGGATTATATTTTCTTTTTGCAGGAACTATCTTTTTCTCTTCTAAATCAACATTATTAGTCCATTTGTCAACAGTCCACCCCTCTTCCTCCAGGTTTTTTCTAACCTTCAGTTCGAATCTAGATCCTGCCGCCCTTGCGTGTTTACCCTTTTGGATATTTGACTTTTTCTTGGAAACTAAATTTGCTTTTTCATCCAAAGAAGTTTCATATTCATCACTATTCACTTTTTGAATATACTCCATCACTCTTTTTTTAGAATCTTTAGAAATTGTTTCCATGGGAAGATAAATTACTTTAACTATTTAAATTTTATAAATCTCTTGCCTGGAGAGTTCTTCTTCCATTAGCTTTTGCCCTTTTTATTGCATCCAAAAGAATATCCTCAACCTTCATATCCAGGGCTCTTCCAACTTCTTCTGCAACACTTGAAACAGAATTTTCTTTATCCAACTCTTTTACAACTTTTCTTATATTACTTCTTATAATTAATGCCATTTTACTTTTTTTCAGAACTCTCTGGTTTCATAAGAGGAAAAATTTGACATTCCCTTGCAGGTCTATTAACCAGATATGAAAAAAATCTTTCACTAACTCCAAATCCACAGGTTGGAGGCATACCATATTTTAAAGCTTCAACAAATGCCTTGTCATGGTCCTGTGCCTCAGAGTCTCCAGCATTTTTTAATTCCATTTGTTTTTCAAATCTTTCTTCCTGATCAATAGGATCATTTAACTCAGAATATCCATTTCCAAGTTCACTGCCGGCAATGATTACCTGAAACTGTTGAACCTTTCGGGGATCGTTAACATCTCTTTTTGCCAAAGGAGAAACTTCCACTGGTTGCCCAACCAAAAAACCTGGGCCGCTAATTTTTTTCCTGCAATATTTCCAAAGAGAATCCACAAGCTTCCATTTATCTCCAGGAGAATATTCCACAGATAATTCTTTTAATTTTAATTCCAATTCTTTTTTATCTGATTTGTAAATATCAATTCCAGTATATTTTTTTATTGTTGCTTCATAGTCATAGCTTACCCATTTTTTATTTAAATCAATTGAATGCCCATGTGTTTTAAATTTTAAACTACCAAGAACATCTTTGGCTACTTTTTTATACATCTCTTCCACCAGATTCATTCCATCCAGATAATTTGCATAACTCCAATAAAATTCCATCTGACTGTAATCTTGAAGATGTTCAATGTCCATACCCTCATTTCTAAACTGTCTTCCAATTTCAAAAGTTTTTTCAAATCCTGCAACCATTAATTTCTTTTGCCAAAGTTCTCCCATTGAAATTCTTAGATAAACCTCTATATCAAGTGCATTATGATATGTTTTGAAGGGTGTTGCAGAAGCTCCACCAGCAGAATTTTCTATAACAGGAGTTTCAACTTCAAGAAAACCTCTTTTTTTCAAAAAATCCCTCATACTATTCCAAAAAATTTCTCTTTTGTGAACAAGTTCCCTAATTTCTGGATTCATTATAACATCAAGATATCTTTTCCTAAGTCTTTCTTCATCATCTTTTAATCCATGCCACTTGTCTGGAAGAGGCAATATTGATTTTGTCAACAGATCCACTTTTTTTACAAGTATTGAAATCTCCCCTGTTTTTGTTTTGAATATCTTTCCTCCAACTCCAATTATATCTCCCACATCAAGATATTTTTTGAAAAATTCAATTGTTTTTTCTGGTGTTTCTTTATCCTGAAACACTATTTGTATTTTATTGGTTCCATCAAGAATATTACTAAAAACGATTTTTCCAATTCCTCTTTTTATCATAATCCTACCTGCAGTTTTAACAGAAGTTCCAAGCTTTAAATTTAGACATTCATCAACAGTCTGTTTTTTTTCAAATTTTGCAGGATATGGGTTTATGCCTAACTCTTTCAATTCTTTTAATTTTCTTAGTCTTTCATTAACGATTTGTTCTTCTCTGCCCATTTTTATATGTGTAATACCTTAAATGTTTTTAAATCTTGAAATTTCTCTGGAACTATTTCAATTTTCTTTATCTGTGAATGTTTTGGGCCTTTTTTACAAAGTTCAATCATCTTATTTACATCCTCTGAACTGCCTTCTAAAAAAACTTCAATACGCCCATCTTCCAGATTCCTTGTAAATCCTTTAACATTATACCTTTCTGCATTTTCTTTTATAAATGACCTAAAAAATATGTTTTGTACAATACCCTGTATATATAATCTCACTGATTTTTTCATAATTACTAAAAAAGAAATAGGTTATTAAACTTTATCTATAATCCAAATGTTTTTTCAAATTCTTTCATTCTATTATACTTTAAAATAAAATTAGCTCCTTCAAGAGTTGTTCTTATTCTCATGCCTTTTTTAGAATCTTCTTTGTAAATAAGGTTCTTTTTGATAAGCTCTTCTAGGTATAGCTTCATCTGTTTGTGGGATAGATTGGCTTTATACATTAAATGTGTTGGTTTAATGCTTCCACCCTTTTCCAGAATTATTCCTAACATATCTGAGATGATGTCCATCCGGCTTCGTTTTCTTTCCATTTTCTAATATTTTTATAATCAATCCAAGTAGGAATCCATAACTTATTAATTCTACTATATTTGCTAAAACAAATATACTTCCTATTTCTGACATAATAAATATAAGCTGACTCAATCCAAGAAGAGTAAATGAGGCAGTCAAAATAAAAGTATTTTTGAATTTGTTCCTTTGATAAATACCATAATAATTTTCAACAATCATAACTATCAGAACAAGGGCAGTGATGTGGAATATATAATAAAAGTTTTCACTTACCAACGCAGAAATTATAATAAAATATACTATTAAAAGATAATCCCCTCTTGATTTACTCTCTCTTGGAAGTCTGTAGATTGTATAAAGCCCAAGTAATGTAAAAAGTTTTTGCACAAAGAATCCAATGTAATAAAAAATATCCACCGAATGTACTGCATAGGTTGAAACAAGAATCTCTCCAATCTCCCTACTTAAACCAAAATCATAGTAGAGAACAAGTTTAGTAAATATAGATGCAAGGTTTGCAACAGCAATCAGACCGAATCCATAAACTAAATATAAAAATTTTCTATCCTTAACCATCTGATAATATTTTATTGCCAGAATACAAAAAAGAATTAATACAAGAAAACTGAATGCTTCAATTAGAACGTCTTTACCAATAAACCAATCAGGAGTAAAGACTATCTTCATATCGAAAAAATCAATTTTTTATTTAAAAACCTTATGAATTTACCTTCTATAAACTGGCTCCCTAACATTTCTTCATAAGCGATTTATAATGCAATATCTTCTATAATTTGTCTAAAATTGAATCTCACTCAATCACCAAAAACCCCTTTCACCTTCCCAAACTATGGGAAGGCATACTCTTTTCATTCAAAAACCCCAAAAACTAGGTTTCCGAGAAGGAAAAGAATAAAAAAATAAACTAATTTCTGCTTTCCTGGAAATCTAATTCATTATTCACCACAGCAATTGTTTGGGATGCAAAATACATTTTATTTCCAACAGAAATTTTTGTTGAAATATCCCCCATTCTTTTAAGTTCTTTTTTTGGAAAACCTTCATGGTCTCCAACCACAAAAACACAATTTTCTGAGAATTTAATCTTTCTTATATTTTCTCCACCCCTATCTAGAATAAAGATTTCATTTTGTTTAGAAAGTTCTTCTATAACCTTGAGTAAACTTTTCTTCTCCACAAAACATCCTGGAAGTATTTCCCTCTTTTCACCTTCTTTGTATTTGTAAAGAATTTTTTTTAATAATGTTCCAATATCTTTTTTACTTAACTCTAATTCAGAATTTATGTGAATCTCAATATGCTTTGGTGGATCAGGCATACCATAGAAAACAAAATGGAAAACCACATCATCCCTTATGCCATGGGATAGAAAAACACCTTGAATAAAACTATGTATTGCAATATCAATTCTTCCTGCCTTCATAAGATCTCCATCTGATAGAGCTTTTCCAGAGGTGGATGCACTTGCTGAAAAATATACAAAATGTCTCATTTAATTGATTGTTATTGAAGACTTTTATAGTTTTGGAAATCTTTATAAGTTTATCTTGTTATAGGGAAATCATGAAAGAGAATAAATTGATTATCTCTCTAACAATTATCTTTGCTCTAATTTTATTTTTTCTAATTCTTATTCTAACAAATTCTATAATAAAGCCACATCCCAGCGGGCTTCCTGACTGGGTTCTAAAACCAAGGAGCAATTATTCTGATCTCTATTGTGGAGTTTTTTCTTCCAATAATACTTTTTTAGAATCATATCCCTGCCAGTCTACAAATATATACAGTTTACATGAAGGCTATTATAGAATAAAAAGTATTTTTGGGCCAACTAATATTGATTCTGATGTGAAGTTTGCTGTTTTTAATATAAGCTATAAAGATGTGATCTATGGGAACCTAACTAATTCAGATTTATCTAGACTAGAAATAGAAAATCCATATGAACAGGTATATTTTTGTGGAAAAGACAATACTCCTCAAATTTATTGGGATTGCATATCCAAGGACAATTCCAAAGATGTTATTGAGTCCTGCATGAAGCCATTCTACAATTTTAAAATTAATTTATATATAGATGACCATCAATTGGATTCTAACTGTATAAGAATAGTTTAATTCTTTATATCCTGCATAACAAATTTAGACTTGGCATAGCAATCTTTATTGTTTAATATTTCATACATACCAATGAACCGCCCATTACTAAATGCAGAAACCACTTCTCCTGAATCTATCTTATACTCTTTTTTAAGATCTTCTCTATGGATTGGTTTACCTGTAAATATTTTTTTAAGATCTTTATTTTTTAATTCTATAATAGGGTATATTTCTCTAACTATTTCCCCTGGCGTTATAACATCAATTAATTTATTATTTTTTATAGTTTCTTCCAATTCATATAATGTGATTGAGTTCTTTTCTTCGAAAATTCCTGCCCTTGTTCTTCTTAATTCAAGCATATGAGCCCCTCCAATTTTATCTCCTAAATCTGAAATAAGTTTTCTAATATATGTTCCTGCTTGAACATGGGCTTCAAATAAAATATCTTTTCCAGCTTGTTCTATAAGTTCGAATTTTTTAATATTTCTATCTCGCAGAGCCCTTTTAACTCTAGATTTTACTGGTGGAAGTTGTTTTATTGTTCCAATAAATTTTTCATTTATAATTTTTTGAATATCTTCCATTTTTAGTTCTTCATGTATTCTCATTATTCCAACATAAATTTTATCATGACCAATAAAATAGCCTGTTAGTTTACATGCTCTATTTAGTGCAATTGGCAGAACTCCTGTGACTTGGGGGTCAAGGGTTCCAAAGTGGGAGGTTTTTCGAACCCCAAGCAGTTTATGTACATAGTCAGAAACAGTGAAACTTGTCGGCCCACTTGGTTTGTCAATATTTATTATTCCAAATTCTAAAAGTTGATTAAGATCTTTTTTCATATTATAAATAATTTAATGGGCTTTTTATATTCTTAATTGATAATTAGAAACAGGGGTATATATTTGTGTTGTTTCTAATTTATTATATTTTAATAATTTTTGAATAATTCTTATGTCTGCCCTCTTTTCAATTAAAACCAAGATGTCAAAAGATTTAGTAAAGAAAATAGGAAAAGGAGCAATATGGACTGGAGAAAAAATATTGTCTGAAATGGCTCTAATATCTGCATTAGCATCCACCACTCAAAATGGAAATATTCCTGAAAGAATAGCTGGAGGAATTTATGTTCCTATCAAGGCAGGTGCAAATCTTGTATACTCCTATTTAAAAAATGAAGGAATTAGAGACACTTTAAATGGAGCAGCAGTAGGTATTATGCAAGGAATTGGAAATTTAGGAACAAATATTGCAGAACATCCTGAAGAAACAATTTATTCTTTAATTGGAACCTATGGGCTTTGTAAGGCAGTCCCAATGGCAAGTAAATATTTAAGAAAGAAATCTAATCGAAAGTCCATTTTAAAAGAAGAATAATTATTTATTTTTTTATTATTTGTAATATGCCAATTATCTAGAAATTAAAAATTTTCCCCTCAATAAAAATTTGATATTGTAAAATAAAAATTCCTATCTTTTATTATATGGGCAGGAATCATTTTACAAATTTTTACACTTTTTTAAAATAGTATATCAAAATTTTATTTCTCAATCTTTACTTAATTCTTTAAATGATTTGATTATAATATTTTAATTGTTCAATCATATTTTATCTAGAATTAGTTAATATAAAACTATTTCTAAAATAGAATTTAATCAAATCCATCTGGGCCAAGTTTAATTAATATTTGTTTTATTTCTTGGATAATTTTCTGTTGCCTTTTTTTATCAGACATTCTTACAAACTTTAATAGTAAATCTGATAATTCTTCTTTAGAAAACACTTTAATTTTATAACCATCTGTGATAAAATAAAATCTAAACTTCTTGTATCTAAGTTCTTTAATAACAATTCCTCCAACATTTCCTAGAGATTTTCCTTTTTTTGGATTTTCTTCTAAAGACTCTAGTAATTTAATTATGTCGTGAGCTTCTCCCTTAAATTTTTTTTCAATTTCATTAAATAGAGATTCAATTATTTGGACCTTGGCCATTTTTTATTTAACCTTTTTTTGGCTTCGTCAAGCGAAATAAAATCTCCAGAAGACATTAGGAAATCTCTCAGTTGATTTTTCACAGCTAGATTATATAGTCGTTTAATGATATCTTCATAGGTTTCTTCTCTTGTTCCAAAAGAACCTATTAATTTCTTTGTTTCATTACTTAATTGAATTGTACTTGTCATTCTATACTGGCTATAGTAACTATAGTTTATAAATTTTCCTTTTTTAATTGTCCAATCATATTTTATCTAGAATTAGTTAATATAAAACTATTTCGCAAGAGCCTTTCTCTGTTGATGTTTTGGTTCTTTCATCTTTGCACTGGAAACATGCTTTGATTGTTTTGCAGCAGCTTTTTCAATATTTTTACCAGCTTCAACAACAGCTGATTTCTTTTTCTGTTCCTGTTTATTTTCTTCAACTTTTTCTTCTGAAGGTTCTTCCTTTGATTTTTGTTGAGAAGCTTTAGCTTTTTCTAATAAAGTCTTTTTCTTTTCAACAGCTTCTTTAGCCTGTTTATCAACCTTTTCTCCTCTAATTTTTTTGAATTTGATTCTATCTGGAAGTTCAATACTTTCAACTCTTAAAATTTCTCCTTCTTTTTTTACTTTAACTTTAACTTTCACAGGTGGTTTTTTTATTCCCCTCAACCAAATCAATTCATTTAATCTTTTGTCAATTCTTACCTTATTTAAATCACGGTCTCTTATTTTCATATGTCTAACAAGAAATTCTTTTATTGTCTTAATTGCCTTATTTGCTCTTTTATATCTTGGAACTCTTTTCCATCCACTTCTAAGAGGAATAATATATTCTCTTTCAATAATATCTACTTTATTTTCTACCATTACCCTATTATTTGGAATTTTCCTTTATTATGTCCATTTAGTTCAGTTACAAGGTATGTTTGATCTGTTGTAATATTTTTATAAAGACAGTCTTTTTTATTTTGTCCAACCCTACATGCATATTGAAATCCTTGTTCTTCTAAGATTTTTATTGGAACAATTGATCCAACATTTATTGGACCATTAGCTGTTTTATCTATATGTGTTGTCATTTTTATCCAAAATGTGATTTTCTTTGTTTTCTAGGTTTAATATGTAGCTTTGTTCTTCTCCAGGATCTTCTATGTCTAGTCATCTCAGATGGGTGCACTCTTTTTCCAATTCCATATTTTCTAAGAACTGCCCAAACTGGGGCCCATTTTGTCTGTCTCCCTTTTTTTGCCAGTTTTCCTTTTTTTAAATTATTTTTTATTCCCATTCTAGTTAATACTCTCCAAAAATTCTTTTCCCTTTGATGTGACTATTCTACCTGGCCTTCTTTCTCTAACTCCCTTAACTGCTTTTGCAATTTCTGTAAATCCTGCTGCATCAGCTTGCTGTAAAATTGTTCTAATAATCTTTCCACCAGCTCTTCTAAATCTTTCTGGTTTAAATCCACGGTTTTTTCTAGAACCATATTTTGTTCTAAGTCTATTAACTCCAACAATCTTATTCTTGTAAATTTGTCTCAAAATACTTGCAGATCTTTTATACCAAAAATCATCATCTTCAATTGGTCTTTCCTTAGAAGAACTGGATTTAACAAAACTAATCCATTCAGGAGCTTTGAATTCAGGAATTTTTTTTAAAGCTTCAGCTAATTTTAAATTATATTCTTGAGCATTTAATTCATATACTGTGTTCATCTTGTGACATTCCTTTCGGAATTAGAACGGTTTAACCCGTTTATCTTATTTTTATAGGTAAATTTGAGTTTATAAAACTTATCTATTCTGCCTTCCCACTTCTTCTTAATTTCTTCAATACAATTGTAAAGCCAATTATTCTAAATGCATACTTCATTCCAAGATGTTTAATAATTTCTTCTGCATATTCTCTGGCTTTATCTTTTGTATGGCCAGCACTTTTTAAAACAGCAACCTTAACAATCCTATGTTTGTTGAATCTAGATTCCACATTAACAAGGAAATTTTCTGTTATTCCATTTTTTCCAAGTTGTAAATTTGCTAGTTTATTCATTTTTTATTTCTTCTTTTTTTACTTTTATTTTACTCATTTTTTTAACTCCAAATGTTCCTAGGGGCATGCCTCTTTCTTTATATACATACTTCCCTTTAAAAACATGAACAATAACATCTGACCTATTATCCCTCCAATCATGGCTATATTTTGCGCAGATTCTTGCAACTTCTTTTAAATCTTTTTTTGAAGGTTTTAAATCATCAATAACACAAAATGGGCTACCCCTGGCAACAGTATGCATGATTATATTTTCCTTTCCCATAAAAATCTTTACTAATTCTTCATTTTCTTTACTATTTCTTCCACTCCAGACAGACAGGCCAGAAGAAGTGACATGCTCTCTAAATTTCATTTTTTTTAACCATCTGTTAACAATTTTAAGGCATTCTTTTTGATTATCCCATGTTAAAAATTTTAATGCTGTTTCATAATTAACCCATTTATAATCTTCATGTTCAATTCCATCTACTTTAACTGCTTTTTTCCCAACTTCTACAGCATAGAGAAATTCAAATGTTTGTCCATGAACCTCTGGTCTGTCTTCAAGATATCTATCATAGCCATATTTACCCTTTATATCAAATTGTTTTATTTTTATTGGAGCAAGTTTAGTTTCTTCTTCAATTTCTCTCATAACTGTCTTTAAGGGTGTTTCTTTTTTTTCAATTCCTCCTTTTGGAAACTCCCATCCATTCCAATGTAATTTCCTTTTCAAAAGAAGATATTCTATATTTCCTTTTTTATTCTTTAAATAGACTACAAAAAATACCCCCTTCCTATATTTTTTCATTTTTATTCAGATTTAATAAACTTTGTAACTATTAAAATTATTGCTACAGAAAAAATCGTGATAATACTTGCAGAAATTAATTTCCCTTGAATTGGAGATAAGCTAACAAGCTTGTCTAAATACTCATTTAAAACATCTTTCCAACTTAAGGCAATTATTAATCCAAGGGCAGCAACAATTGCTCCACCAAGAGTTTTTTTAAATTCATTTCTAAACTCTTTTTTAGAATTATTTATTTTTTTGACTATTTCCATTTTAACCCCACTTTTCCAATGCTTCTTCTAATTCTTTATGAGCTTTGGCATATTCTTTAAGAGGGATATATTTCATTGAAGAATCAACAGATTGTCTCATTGCCATTGCTCCAGCAACTGTTCCTTTTGGATGCCCATGTATTCCACCTCCTGCCTGAATAACCACATCTTTTCCCATGAGATCAATTATATTTGGAACAATTCCAGGATAAACGCCTCCTGACGCAACTCCAAAAACAGGTTTTACTCCATGCCAATCTTGATTTAGATATTTTTTAGTTTTAACTGTAAAAGGATATTCTATTTCTTCTTCAATATGTAATATTTCATCTTTTCCTCCACTCATCTTACCATATACTGCTCCAATATGTAAAGTATCAACACCAATCATTCTTGCAAATTGTGCAATAATTTCCATACTCATTCCAAATTTATTTTCCGGTCTATCCAACATGGCATGTCCTGCACGATGTGCATGTATTGGAAGTTTTGTATGTTTTCTTGCTGTTTGTAATCCACCCCAACCAAGTGTTAAAATATCAAGCATAATATAATTTCCCCCATGTTTTTCCACAAACTTAATTCTTTCAAGCATTTCATCTATTTCTGCAGTGCAATTTACAAGATATACTTTTTTTTGACCTGTTTCTTTTTCAGCTTTTTTTAAAAGTTTAATTGTTTTCAAAAATCTTGGTTTAAATTGATTAAAATTTTGACTAGTTAAATTTTCATCATCTTTAACAATGTCACATCCACCAATCCAAGCATCATAAGCAACTTGTGCATGTTGTGAAGAAGTAAGTCCTACTTTTGGTTTTACAATTGTTCCAACCAGGGGTCTATCATGAACTTTAAGAATTTTTCTTATTCCTTTAATTCCAAATTGCGGACCCTTGAAACTTTTTAACATTTTTTCTGGAAAATCAATATCTTCCCAAAATAATTCTTTAACAGATTTCATACCAAATATATTCCCCCCAATTGAAGAAAAAATCTCTGGAGCATTTCCAAGTTCAAATAGATCAATTGGATATGCAATTCTGCATCTTTTATTTTTTTTATCCAACCAAAATACTTTTGGAGCAAGTTTTTTTCCAATTTCTTTTTTCATGGTTTTAACTTCTGTCCATGTTCCAACAGAACTTTCACCAGCAATTATGCTTGCAATATCTTTGAATGTATAACCTTTTGCAGGAGTAAATCTATATTGGCAAATAACATCAGTCTCTTTTGGCTTGTATTTTAAATCTACAAAACTTTTGTACTTGTAAGCTTTGTTTACACTGTCTTTTTTCATATTTCTTTTTTAAAATATTAATAATCTAAAATTACTTATAAAACTTTTGTTAAAGAATATTTATTCAACCTTTAAATCAACATAATTAGTTGAACCGTATGGGACACCATCACTTTTAACATTTATTGCATATCTTATTGTACAAAGAGGTGTTGTTTCAGATAAATCAAACTTTACAAGAATTGGATTTTCTAAAGAAGATCCAGAGGATAATTGAATATTTTGCCCCATTTTTCCAAGACTAATTAACCCATCTGCTTGGGCAAGGGTTAATTGACAACCAGAACCAATTTCAGAAGCAGTAACATCATAGGAGAAAACGCCTGCTTCCTGATTCACATTTCTAATGGACAAACCAAAACCACCACTTTCTCCTTGTTTCATTTTAACTTCTCGTTCTACAGGATAGAGGGCAATCATTCTTGATCCATCTTCTGAAAATAATTGTTGTAATTGATTTTGAACAGAACTATCTATCTGATTAATTGCATTACTACTACTACTAAAAATATTTCTAACAAGTCCAAGCCCAAGAATAAGAACAGTCATCAAAAGAACAATTGTTACAATTGTTCCTACAGACATTTCCATTGCTGCTTTTTTTGTATTTAACATCTTAAGCTTGTAGAGTAGATTGGAAAATTGGTACAAGATAAATTATAAACGCAATACTTAGAATAAATCCTATGATATTTAGAATTACTCCTACCTTACCAAGTTTAGTTGGATTCTTTCTCTGTTGTAAAACTGAAAAAATTAATCCAACAACTGCAATAAGAATTCCCATTGTTCCAGCAAGGAGAATACTCAATATACCAAGAGTAAATCCAGAATTACCAATTCCTTCACCAAATTCTTTTGATTGTTTTGCCATCTTTTTTATATTTAATTTAATTTAAACCTCTTTATAAAAGTTTTTAATAATTTTAAAAATGGGAACTCGGGGAGTCGAACCCCGGACACCATGAGCTTCAGTCATGTGCTCTCCCGCTGAGCTAAGTTCCCATGAATACTCAAAAGCCAAATTACTTTTAAATCTTTACTCTATCAAGATTTACACTGTCATTAATCCTAAAATTATAATCATCTATTAAACCAGAATTTATTTCTAACACATATTTTATTGGGAAATCTGATGAATATAATGGACAATTGGTCCAACAAATGACCATATCTTTTTCAAATCCAATAATCTTCAGATTGGAGTCTATCCAAATTAGATCAATATTAAACCTCATATTTTTCATCCAAAAATTTTGAATCTCTGATTCTGAAAAAACAAATAACATCCCAGAATTTTGTTCAAGAGACGTGTGATTGCTTAAACCAATCTGCCTTTCTAATGAATTATCTGAAATTTTAACATTAAAGCATTTTTTATTTTCAATGCAAACTCTTGGAGATGAATTCATTATTGAAAAAATTATAACCATAGACGCTAAGACAATTAAAATAATCTTGATGATTTTTCTATTCAAATGCATCCAATATAAAACAAAACACATAATAAAAAAGTTTGTAAGTTGGAAATAGGCCACCTTCTGTCGTTCCCTGTCCTGAAAGGATCAGACGGAACGTGTTAACATTTAACTAAGCAGCTTTAAGCCTTGCATCAGTTAGGGTGTTCGTTTCATCAAATCTACTTTTTCTTAGCTCCACTCACGCTTCCTAGCTCCAAAGTAACTGTGTCGTTTCTGTAACAGAGCCTTGCCTCACGACAACTATTCTTTCAAATAGTAACTTTATTGTGATGGGCGGACCTTCCTCAGAATTCGAAAATGATATT
>Ga0210057_1000711_pt1 | contig 54317 bp, 53 predicted proteins | sample CryGeyCG2114_010_2_FD_183968 | JGI IMG/M metagenome (GOLD analysis project Ga0210057, IMG submission 183968) | Groundwater microbial communities from aquifer - Crystal Geyser CG10_big_fil_rev_8/21/14_0.10 (SPAdes) (version 2) | ecosystem: Environmental > Aquatic > Deep subsurface > Groundwater ...
GTTGTAAAATTCCCTTGAAATGGGAAACTTTCCGTCTTTTGCAAGGTCAAGGATTTCTTTATATGCCTTGCCTTTGTCAAACTGCGCTATTTTTTGCATGTTAAGCTGAGCCATGAATACACCTCAAATGGTTTAATGGTGGAGATATAGTGGTTATAGATGTTTATAACTGCAACTTATGGAAAAGTATTAAAACTAACGAAATAATATTTTTTTAATGAAAAAAGAATTTGAAGGCGCCGAAAGCGTATTGCTGCCGGAAAAATTTGCCGGCTTGCCTGCGCTCAAAAAATTGAGGGTTGAGAAAAAATACCGCCCTTCTTTGCTTGATAATAAAATTAGGGAAGGAAGGACTCGCGTTGAGGCAAGGCTTTTGTGCAAGGCGAAAGAGGCGGGTGTGAGAGTGCCTTTTGTATATGCTGTTGGCGGGGATTATATTGTGATTGAAAGATTGGATGCCATTACTTTGAATAAAATTGAGGGGCGGGGAAAACACTGGAAAGGGAAAAAATCGGCGGGTGCGCTTGGAGAAAAAAAAATAAGTGCAAAGCATTGGAGAATGGCGGGGGAATATTTGGCTAAACTGCATTCACACGGAATAGCACACGGGGATTATACGCCCGCGAATCTGATGCTTGGAAAAGGCGGGAAGCTTTATGTTATTGATTTTGGATTGGGATTTTCCTCTTTTGACGAGGAGGATTTTGCGGTTGATTTGCTTACCATGAAAAATTCCCTCTCCCCCGCAGATGCGAAAGAGTTTGTTTCCGGCTACTTGAAATTAGGAAAAAAAAGCGTTTTTGCAAGAATGGAGAAGGTGCAAAAAAGGGCAAGGTATCAGGAGAGAGAGCCTGCAGAGTAAGGGGAAAGATTAGATAAGGAATAAGCTGTGCTTACTGCCTTATTGAGCGCTCAAGCGCGCTGTAATATACTTCCTTGAATTTATCATTAAGGGGTTGCTTATAGCGCTCCTTGTCAAGAAGGGATTTTTCTGTTTGCATAAATTTCCCGCCAAAAGAGCCGGGGCGCCCCTTTTCCCTTACATACGCAATGTCCGGAGAGACAAGCCATGTGACGCTTATTTGCCCCTTTGATGCCGATTTTATATCAAGCGGATTTGCGTTGGAAAGCCCGTCTTCTTCAACTTCTGCTCCGGCTACATTTTTTGCAAGCGCCATAAACTGGTCTTTGCCATACAGGGTTCCGCCCACCAAATCCGAGGGGTGGGTAAAGCGCGCGGGTGCCACCATAAGAAACTCTACATTTATCGCGAGGCCTTTCTCATTTTTAAGACGGAAGAGAATTTCGCGCAAATCCTCCCCTGCCCCTCTGCTTATTACCTCGCTTGTATCTGTGGCGGCGGCATCGCTTATGAATATTATTGATTTGTAATCCAGCTCCGGCGGCTTTTGCCCCTCACCCTCAAGCCAGCTCTCGCACCTTTGCACAAAATTTGTTATATATTGCTCATGGTTGCTTTTCTCGTTTCTGAGAAGCTCAGCCTGAGTTATTTTTCCTTTTGTGAATTTTGCGTCAGTTCCCTCTATGGATGAGATGGCGTCTTTTAGGAATTGCTGCATTATCTCATATGAATAATCCACCACTTTGTATGCACTTACTGGGGAGGTTATTGGCAGTATTCCCCCCACTTTTTCCTGCTCGACTATTTGGATGGTTTCCCCTACTTTTATCCTTTTTAGCAAAACTGCCCCGTCTTCGCCTTTTATTGTGAGAGTGCTGCCTACAGGCGCGCCTTCCAAAAGCGTGTTTGTGTTTACTATTTTGTCAAACGCGTCAACAAGATAGGGCTCTTTTCGTCTTCCGGTTTTATCATAGCGAAAATGGCATTGCATCTCCCTTCCGTCGGGCAAAATAAGGGCGGCAGGAGTGCCGTTTGCCCTCTCGTAAAGGGCAGGAAGAAAGCTTGCGTTTATTTTTGAGGAATAGACGACTTCCCCGCTCTCAAGAATTTTCAGCTGGCAAATATCGCTTGCCTTCCCTGTGCGGTATTTTTGCATTTGCTCGTTTATGGAGGAAATGTTGTGGTGCCCGTATGCAAAATGGATATTGCCTTCCCTTTTTGAGAGAGTGTTTTGAAATTCTTCAAATGTTGTTGCTTTATTTAGCTGTGCCGCAAAATTTTCATCAAGCTTCTGGTTTGAGGCGGTTCGCCCATATGTTATTAGGTCATCGCGCAAATTTTGCCATGAATCGCTTGTTTTTCTTTTTGAGCCGAATTTGTCATATTTTTCATTGAGGTTTTTTGCAAATTCTGCATAGCTTATGTAAAACGCCTTTGCTTCTATGTAAACGTTTTTTGTTATGCCAAATTTTAGCATAAGCTGGTCCCTTACTTCCTGCTCATATGCCTCTTTTATTTGCGTGTTAAGCCCTTTTGTGGTTGGCTGCTCTATGGGCACCCGTACCGCAAAGCTCATTCCCTCTTTGATTCCTCCGAATTGCGCTTTTATGCTCTCTAGGAATTCTGAAACTGAGGAGCTGATGACTTTTTTGTCTGAAGCTTTGCTGATGTATTTGCGCGGACCGATAACAGATGAGGGGAGGGTTACCGCTTTCGGGTAAAAGGTTATGTATTGGTCTGTGATTAGGTGGGCGTTCTCTCCGCTCTCTTGCTTATATTCGCGCGAATATGAGAATTGGGATACAAACCTCTCGTTTTCAGAATAGGTGTTTTGGCTGCTTACTCCGGCAAGGGCGCTTAAGGATTGAAATTGATTTTGCGTGGAATATTTGTTTAGGAAAAGAAGGTCGTCCAAGCTTAGCAAAATCACGTTCTCGTTTTGCAGATGCATGCTTCCAAACGCGCTCTGCTTCTGCTCTTCTTGGGCAAACTTTTGCATATAGGCGAATGGGCAGATGAGGAATATAAATATATGCAGAGGCGCTCTTCTGAAAAAGTTGCGTTTTTTTCTGCAGGGGGAGGGAAAAGCTTGCGCCTAAAAAAGATTATGGCAATCATTATTTGTTTTTTCCTGCGGAAAGCGGGAAAAAATATTGCCTTGGCTAAATTATGGGATGTGCTTTGCCTGGCGGAAAATGGAATCAGGGTTGGCTTATTTCTTTTTGTTGCCTGTTATTGAGACAATTGTAAATTCAAGGCAATATGCGCTTTCGCTGCCGTTTAAGGGCGTTATATAAGCATTAATAGATATTCCGATGCCTGCGTCAGAGATATTTCCGTTAAGAATTTGCCTGTGGGCACGCACCATTTCCCCCATATTATTTCGGGTAAGGGCGTTGAAAAGCGCCCTTGCGCTTATTCTTGCCTCCTCAAGCATGGCGGCGGTGTCGCTTATGCTTGCAAAGGAAACGTGGGAATGGATGCACTCGCGAATGCTAAAGGGGTCTGTGCCTTCCTGCATTTGCAAATGCCGGAGGCGTTTTTGTATGTTTGTTGCATAATGCCCTCTTTCATGCATGGGAAGGGTTGAGAGAAGCTGGGCATAATCCTGGGCGGTTTGAGAGTAATCGCCGTTTAATTTGGGAGAGGAAGTTTTTCCGCCCTCTTTTCTTAGTTTGTTTACCTCGCCGAGGAAGGCAAGGCGAAGCTTTTGCACAAAGGCGCTATCAAGCAATATTTGTTTTTTTGCGGGTTGGATGTTTTCAGCTTTTGGAGAAAAATTATCCGGGGTAAAGGAAGTTTTTGCATTTGAGGCAACAGGCATTGAGAGAAGATGGGGGCTTTGCAATATAGGGACTGTGTTTGAGGCGCCTGCTTTTTCGTATGAGATTGGCGCCTTTTTTTGCAAGGAATCCGGAATCTGGCAGCGGGCGCCCTGGAAGAGAATGGGAAGCAGGGCTAGGGGGAGCGCTTTTGCCATGAAATGGATCTTTTTCATGAATATAATAGGGTGTTGTAAGTATTTAAATATTGTGGTTTTAGTGGTTTAAAAAGGTGGTTTATAAGCTTATTGATAAGAGAGAAATAAATAAAAAATGATAAAGAAAAATGCATAAAAGAAAGGTTAGCCCTACAGCTCGCCTACCCTTCTCTTCATCTTGCGCTTGAGGCGCTTTCTTCGCTTCTTTAGCCATTTCCAGCGCATACGCCCTTTTTTCTTCCATTTTCGCGGTCTTGATCCCAAAGTTTCACCTAAAGTACTGTTATTTTAATTTAAGGATGGTTTATCTTATTGCAAATATAAGTTTATAAGCATGATTACAAGAAGAGGAAAGAGGATATGGACAAAAAATGGGAAGATGGGCAAAAGAGAAGAATTCTCTCGGATATTGAGCAATTTTATGCCAATGCAAAGGAAGTGAAAAAAACTTCTTCAAATGCGCATATTCTGGATTTGGCTGCGCGCTATTGCGAGGATACGAAATTCTTTTTGGAAAAAAAGGATTATGTAACTGCGTTTGGGGCAATAAATTATGCGCACGGGCTTATTGACGCGTTCAGGAAAAAAGAATAATGCGAATTTTCCGGCTAAGAGTTGCACCGGTTAGCTCTCATCGCTCAGCACCCCGAAACGGCCGTGCCATAAGAGCCGGTCGACGGGGCCAAAAGATACACGGAAATTGTCTGAGGGGTCGCCGGAGTATTCGCGGACGGCAGGACCGGGCTTGAAATAATAGAAATAACGCGTGGTTTCTGCATCAAAGGCTTGCGCGATTTCCTTTACAGGGATTGAAAACTCGCCATCAACATGCCTTAGCGCCCCGTTGTAGAAAGAGCCATAGTATATTCGCAGGTTTGGAAGAGCTATTTCAGGAACATCGATTGCATATCCGTACTTGTGCACATCCACAATGTTATAGCCGTCTTCTATTGCCACAAAGGCGGGCTTGTTTAGGTCTATGCCCATTTTCTTTGCCTGCGCTTCGCTGAAAAGAAGCATTCGGGTGGTTTCGCCCTCATAACTCCCTTCTATAAATATTTTTCCATTTTCCCTCCCCATATCACCAAGAGGAAGAGAAGCTATCTCTCCATTTTCAACTGAATTGGCGCCCATAAGCTTTGACATTGTAGGAGAGATTTCAAGCATGACTCTGCCATAGTGGAGGTCTTTACTTATCTGCTTGTTCGTGGAAAGAAAATCCAAATCTTTGTGTTTGATTATGGAGGGGCCGTATTCTTTGAATGCCTCGGGGACGGTTATGCCCCCCGTACCATGAGGTGAAGAAGCTGTTCTGCCGTAGGAATGCCTGACTGTAAAGGTTTTGTTATTTGCGTGAATATGGTTTCCTATAACACCTCTATAATTTCTTAGAACATCCATATATTACACCACAGATTATACAGGATATAGTGTTAGATGATGTTTATAAATGTATCTTGTGTTTTAAGCAGAAACAAAGGGTTTCTTGTTATTTATTTGCAAAACTTATTTTTGCGCCTACTGATTTCAAATCCGACCAGAAATTTCTGCATATGCGCGAGGCGGCTTCGGCGCCGCTTATGGAGGTTTTCCCTTTTGCAACCAATCCTGCCAAAGCAAGTGCCATTGCTACTCTTCCGTCATACCCGCAATCCACGGAAGCGCCCTTTAGGGAAGAGGCGTGCACATAAAGATAAGAGTCCTGAATATGGGAATTTGCGCCAAGCGCGTTTAGGGCAGTGGAAATTAATTTTGCGCGCGCGAGGGTTTTTGGAGAGACGGGAAAGAGAGGCCCTATTTTGGTTATTTTATGAGATGACTGAGTGGCAAGCACTGCTGCCAAAGGCAAAAGAGAAGGGTAATGGCGAATGTCTATCTCTTTCTCAAGCGGCAGGGGGTAGGAGGAGTTTATTTGCGCCTCACTGCCTTCTGGAGAAAAGGTGAGAATTTTTGCCTCTTCAAATATTTTCCAGAAATTTCTTTGCGGCTGAAGCGAGTCCTTGGGAAGAATCACCTGCCCGTCTCCCGCCATTGCAAGCGCGCCGAGAAAATATGAGCCTGTTTTGTAATCGTTTTCTATATCAGAGTAAATTGGGGGGTATTGCTGCTCCGCGGCAATCGTAAGCGCGCCGGCATCCTCGTCAAATTGATACCCTATTCCAAAAAGCTCTAATGTGTTAATAGTAAGCTTTGTGGAGGGGTGGGAGGCTACAAAGTCATCCATAAATATTTTCATCTCAAACTTTGCCAAAGGAAATGCCATCATAAAGCCCGAAGCCCAGTAAAGCCCTTCGCGGTTTTTTAGCTCGAGCCAGTCATTTGTCGGAGGGCCCTGTACAGAGAGCTCGTTGCTTGTTTTTGTTATCCTTAAATCAAGCTGCATTGCATAAGAGTCTATTTGCGCTAAAGCAGAATCAGGAATTTTTGCGCCTGTTATGGAGGTGCTGGTGCCAAAAAGCATAGCAAGCGGAACCGCAAGCCTGGAAGCACGCGAATTTGAATAGCATGTGAGCGGAGATGTGGGGAAAGGAAGCCCCGGGGAGAGGATGTCTGCAACATGGTGCGAGAATTTTATGTCTGCGCCGAATTGGGTTGCAAGCTTTAGTATTGCGCGCACGTCATCGGTTGCAGGGCAGTTTCCAATTGCCCCCCCTGCGCCAAGGCATGCTGCCCACAAATGCCTTATAGCCATTTCATTGCTTGGCGGAGGGGTCAGCCTGCCTGATAGCACACTTGGATAAACTATTGCTATGCCCATGTTTTTCAGATAGGAGGGCAGGCTTTTTAAGCGGTTTTTATCCATATTAGTTCATGAATTCCAAACCCGCTAAAGAAAAAAATAAGAAAAAACATATTATTGGCAATGTGAAAAATGCGCAAAAGAAGAAAGATGCAAAAAAAGAAAGCATGAAAATAAGCGGGATTGAAAAGGCGAGAAAAGAGAAATTTTCCAAGGAAGGGCTTGCAAAAATTTATGCGTCTGAAAGCACGTTTTTTAATGAGAGGATGCGCCAATGCAGGGATTTGACTTCTTTGTGGGTAGGCACTTTGCCACAGATAGATTTAGGAGTAGATGCTTTTTGCGCCAGCGGGGCGCGGGGAATAAGGTATTTGCTTGAGAATAAGAATATTGAAAAAGTGCATTTTATAGACAGAAGCAAGAATGCCCTGAAAAGCCTGCGGGAAAATTTGAAAGCAAATAAAATTTCAAAGAAAAAATATGAAATATTTGAATGGGATGTAAACAGGTATTTTTATGACAACCCCTCATTTGCATGCAAAGAGGGAGGAATGAAAACTTTCTCTTTTGCTGAAATTGACCCTTTCGGCACCCCGATGCCTTATTTGGATTCGCTTTTCTCATGCGTTGGGGGAGAGAGGGAGAAATATATTTCAATAACCGCCACAGACATGGCTGTGCTGTGCGGGGCGCAAAAAAAAGCATGCATAAAAAATTATTCAACACAGCCAATAAACAATGAGTTTTGCCATGAGGCGGCATTGCGCATTTTGCTTGGAAAAATCGCCTCTGTGGCGGCATCGTATAATTGGGCTTTGGAGCCTCAATTTTGCTTTTCGCATTTTCATTATCTGAAAATTTTGGCAAAAGTCAAGCAAGGGGCGGACGCGGCGGCGGAAAGTGCCAAATTGGCTAAAGGATATATTGAATATTGCCCTTTTTGCATGCATCATAATTTATCTACTAATTTTCCTCGCGAGAAATGCCCGCAATGCGGCAAAAGCATGCAATGGGCAGGGCCGCTATGGGCTGGAAAATGGTGCGAGAGGGAAAAACTGGAGGAAATGAATAAGCTTCTTGCAAAAAGAAATTATTTGGACAAGCATTCTCTGGCCCAATTTTTGCAGATTATTTCCGGGGAAATTGGCGGGCCTTCGCTATATTATGATGTGCACAAAATTGCGAAAAAATATTTTGTGAATCTGCCAAAAAGCGAAGATTTGATAAATTCCCTAAAGAGAGAGGGCTATTTTGCCTCGCGCACCCATTTTAAGAATACAGGAATAAGGACGGATGCGCCTGTGAAAAAAATAGCTGAGAAGATGGGAAAGAAAAAATAGTTTTGGAGAGGAGAGTTAAAAATAGCCAAATGACGAAAAATTAGCATGTTAATAGTGAGGTTTATTATAGCTTGTTTTGGCTATTATTGCAGGTGTAAATATGGTTGAAAGCCCATGGTCTGGATTTTACAAATTAACTATTGAGGAAAGGCAGGAGAGGGCGGCAAAGCTGCTAAAGCTTGGCAAGGAGGAGCTGGCGCTTCTAAAAAAAGAGGGGGCTCTTCCATTAAGTGTTGCGGATAAGATGAGCGAAAATGTGATTGGCACTATAGGCTTGCCTCTCTCGCTTGCCCCGAATTTCATAATAAACGGCAAGGAAACGGTTGTGCCTATGGCGATTGAGGAGCCCTCGGTGGTAGCGGCGGCGAGCAATGGGGCAAAGCTTTGCAAAAATACGGGCGGGTTTAGGACAAATTACACCGGCTCTATAATGATTGGGCAAATACAGCTTGTTGGAATAAAAGATGTTGATGATGCGATAATTAAAATTGAGAAGAGAAGGGAGGAAATAGTGAAAAAGGCGGATGAGAATGCCTCGCATTTGCACCCGTATGGAGGGGGAGTGGGAGGCATGAGCCCGCGAAGCATAAATACAGTAAGGGGAAAAATGCTTGTTGTTGAATTTTTCATAAATACTGCCGATGCCATGGGCGCGAATGCTGTAAATACGGTGCTGGAGGGCATAGCCCCTCTTTTGGAGGAAATAACGGGAGGGAAAACACGCCTGAAAATATTGAGCAATTTGGCAACTGCAAGAATGGCAAGCGCGGTTGCAATATGGAAAAAGGAGGATATTGGCGGCGAGCAAGTGGTTGAATCGATATTGGATTGCTGGGCAATGGCTATGGCAGATGAATACAGAAGAGCCACGCATAATAAGGGAGTAATGAACGGAATTGACGCGGTTTGCATTGCCTGCGGAAACGACTGGCGCGCAGTTGAGGCAGGGGCACACACATATTCTGCGCTAAAGAGCGGGGCGCTTACAACTTTTAGGAAAAATGCTGATGGGAATTTGGAGGGAAAAATTGTTTTGCCAATGGCTGTTGGCACTGTGGGCGGCTCTTTGGGCGTGAATCCTACTGCCAAAATGTGCTTGAAAATATTGGGAGTAAAAAGCGCAGGGGAATTGGCGCAGGTGATGGCGGCAGTGGGGTTGGCGCAAAATTTTGCAGCCTTGCGCGCCTTGGCGGATGAAGGAATACAAAAAGGGCATATGAAATTGCATGCAAGGCATTTGGCATCCGCGGCAGGGGCAAAAGAGGGGGAGATGGAAAAAGTTGTTGCGCTTATGCAAAAAGGGGGAAAAATAAGTGCGGCAGGGGCAAAGGAAGCGCTTGCCAAGCTTAGAAAAAAATAATTGGCCGTGGAATTGGCTTAAAAGATTAATGAGGGAGTATTTTTCATGGAAATTTTGTTTCTTGCAATAATTTTTCTTTTTGCCGCTATTTTTTCATTTTTTCTCACAAAGCACATTATTGCCAAAATGAAAAATGAGAAAATAGTCGGGCAGGATATGCATAAGGAGGGAAAGCCCGAAGTTGCGGAAATGGGGGGAATGGCGGTTGTTGGCGCGTTTTTGGCGACTGCGCTGATTGGAAGCCTGCTGTATATGAATTTTGGGATAGCTTTCTCGCTTGAGGGGATGGTTGCGGCTCTTCTTGTGATAGCCATAACAGCCCTTATCGGCACTTATGATGATATTCATGATATTAGGCAATCGGTAAAAGCCGCCTTGCCTCTTTTGGCATCCGCCCCCCTTGTGGCGATTGCTCTTATGTGGGGAAATAATTCTATTTCAATTCCATTTTTGGGGATGGTGGATTTTGGGCTGCTTTATCCTCTTCTGCTAATTCCTTTGGCGGTTGCGGTATGCTCGAATTTGACAAATATGCTTGCAGGCTTTAACGGGCTTGAGGCGGGAATGGGAATAATTATTTTTGCGGCCCTTTGCGCTCTTGCTATAATGCAGGGGCAAAATGAGATGGCGCTAATATGCGCTGCGATGATGGGGGCGCTGTTGGGCTTTATTTATTTCAACTGGTATCCTGCCAAAATATTTATCGGAGATGTTGGCACATTTACGATAGGGGCGGCTATTGCTGCCGCCGTAATTGTTTCAAGCTTCAAAAGCGCGGGAGTAATTTTGATGGCGCCGTTTATTGTTGACTGGTTTATCAAGGCATATAATAAATTCCCGAAAAGCTTTGCAATTTTAAAAGATGGAAAGCTTTATGCGCCTGAGGGGAAAATTCGCGGGCTTGTGGATTTGGTTTTGAAAATATTTGGCGGAATGCGCGAGAGAAATCTTGTTTTGTGTTTGCTTGGAATTGAGGCAGTAATTGCTGTAATTGTGGTAGTTGTGTTTGGAAGCTCGTGAAAAATTAGAATAAGAAAAAAAAGAAACTATTTGGCAAGCTTTAGCAGTTGTTGAGTTGTTTCCTGCCCCTTTTTTACTATTTTTAGGGAAAATGGGCTTTTCTCTTTTGTGAAAAGGATTTTCTTTCCCCATACTTTTGCCTCAAAGCGGCCGGAGTCGGCAAACTCTATTGTGCAGCGCCCTTTTTGCTCTTTTCCAAAAACTTTCACAGGTGCAACTACATCAAACCCGCTAGTGCTATTGGCTGCAAGGTTTAGCATGCCGCTCTCCAAAACAGCTGTGTGCACCTCATTGACTGTTGCGCCGATGGCATTTGCAATTTTTACAAGGGTTTCCTTATTAAAATATTTCGACATAATATTCACCCGTGAAAAGGGGCTGCTAGCCCCTTAATTACGGTTGTTTTTTGCTTATTTTTTGCCAAATGCCAAGAATTGGGGCACCGCGCCCTTTCCTGCAAGGTTTAGCGGCTTTTTAAGCGCCGGCTTTTTCAGAGTGAATGGGCTGTATGTTTTTTGTATTTCAATTCCGCTGCCGTTTTTGTGGATTTTGAATTTTATTCCGCTTGGAATTTCAAGGGTGCACTCTCCCTTATTGCCGTGCTTGCCGTTGTCAAATACTTTTGCGTGGCAGTAAACGCCGCACCCTTCCTGAAGCGCCAGCTGCATGGAGTCGCTTTTCCCAAGAGCTGCCGAAACCTCGCTTTTTGTTGCGCCTATGGCGCTTGCCACCTGTTTCAATACGTTTTGATTAAATGTTACCATTATCTCCACCTCGTTTTAAGAAAATGTGAGTTGGGGAGTATTTAAATAAAATTGCAAAAATTACCAATATTTATAAAGAATTTGTAAGAAATATTACATATGAGAAAAGATAAAGCAAAGCCGGTTTCAAAAATAGTGGAGGAATATATAGAGCAGCGCCCGATGCTTCTTGCGCACGCAAGCGAAGGAATAATTAACATAAGCTCGCTTGCAAGAAAAATCCGCGAGGAGGCAGGAGTTGCAAGAAGCGAAGAAGCAGTGATGATTTCACTTTACCGCTATATTGAAAAATGCAAAAAATGGTCGGGGGGAAAGGGTTCTGGGAAGAAAATAATGCAAAACACCAGCACTAATGTAAAATCAAATTATGCCGCGCTTGTGGTTGAGGGGGAATTTTCAAAAAAGGCGGACGCGGTTCTCTCATTCGGCAAAATATCAGTAGTTATAGGGAATGCTGATAATATTTCAAAATACAAAAAAGGCGCGGTGTATTACCGCGACGGGCTTGTATTGCTTGAATTAAAGCACAGCAAAAACATTGAGGATGACGCAGGTGTGCTTTTTCATATTTTAGGCAAATTTTACGAGAAGGATATTAGCATAATGGAATTTTTCAGCGCCTGGGATACCACATACATACTTATTGAGAAAAAGGATTTGAAAAAGGCAATGGAGATGTTTTTTGCCTGAAACTAAAAAAGGGCGAAAAATAATTTTAGGGAAAAATGGAAAAAACTCGCTTGGCTGAAAAGGCTTTTGGCTAGGGCGGTTTTGAAAAAATTTAAAGGAGTGAATTTACGGTTTCCACCAAAGTGACCGACTTGTCCATCTCCTCGTAATCCTTTGCATGCCCTATGTCCATCCAGAATTCGTCAAACACATAGCCGTTTATTTTCTTGTCCGCCTTCATAAGAGCTGGAAACACGTCTTTTGCAAAATCCTGCTTTGGCTTTATGTAGTCAAATATTTCCGGCTCAAAAAGATAAATTCCGGAATTTATGAAATTTTGCAAAATCGGCTTTTCCTCAAACGCGAAAATTCTTTTATGGGAATCTATTTGCGCAAGCCCGTAGTTTATGGGCACGCCCTGCCGCTTTAGCGCTATTGTGGCTATGCCCCCCTGCTTTTTGTGAAATTCAAGCATTTTTTTCAAATTGATGTTTGAGAAATGGTCCCCCATCTGCACAAGAAAAGTTGAGTTTAGCTCTTTTTTCAAATCAAGAATTGAGCCGGCGGTGTTGAGGCTTTCCTCTTCCTCTTTTATTTTCAAATTTACCCCGAATTTTGAGCCGTCTCCGAAATAATCGCGAAATTGCGCTTTTAGGTAGCCCACGGTTATGTAAATGTCCCTTATTCCGTAATTTCTTGTGTTTGCTATCACATATTCAAGAATAGGCTTGTTGCCGAGGCGAAGCATCGGCTTTGGAATCGCGTATGTGTATGGGCGCAGGCGGGTGCCCAGCCCTCCGCACAATAAAACTGCCTTCATAAATAACACCTTTTCTTTACGCTATAAATTGCTTTGCCATGCTTTTATACTTATTCATAAGCCCTTGCGCCTCTTTTTGAGACGGGCTTTCCGCGAATATGCGGATATACTCCTCTGTGCCTGAGGCGCGCACAAGCACCCATGAATTTTCAAATGAGATGCGCAAGCCCCCTATTAAAGAGATTAACTTCATTTTTTCATTTGCGCCGCCTTTTCCCGCCTTTTCACGCCTTTCGGCTTTTCCTGCCTGGCTTTTTGCGCCCGCCTTTATTTCCGCTAAAATCTTTTTTTGCAAAGAAGAGATAACTTTTGCCTTCTCTTTTGCGCCCGCGCTAATCTTTGTTTTTGCGTTATAATATTTTGGAAGCTCTTCCACCCATTTGCTTATCGGCTTTATGGATGCCATTTGCATCAGTTTGCATACTGCAAAGATGCCGTCTTTTGCAAGGGAGAATTCGGGCCATATTATTCCCCCTACCTCCTCTCCGCCGCATACTGCCGCGTCCCCGAGTTTTTGCATCTCTTCCGCCAAATATGGGGCACCGACATCGGTGTATTTTATTTTCGCCCCGAAGGAAACTGCCGCCGCCTCCACTGCCATGCTGGTGGCGGCTGTTGTTACAACAAATTTTCCTTTTGCGCTTTGCGCCTCCTTGAGGGCATGCAATGCGGAGATGGCGACGCATTTGTCTCCGTTGAGCCATTGCCCGTTTTCATCAACAAATATTACCCTGTCAGCATCCCCGTCCCACGCCACCCCGAAGTCCGCCTTTTCCTCTTTTACTTTTTTTATCAGAGCGGAGACGTTTTTCTCAGCCGGCTCGGAAGGGCGGGAGGGGAAGGTGCCGTCAAGCTTTTCATTTATTGTTATTACTTTTGCCCCGAATTTCTCCATAAGCGCGGGGGCGATGATGGTGGCGGTGCCGTTTCCGGGGTCTGCCACTATTTTCAATTTGCGGGTGATGGAACTTTTTGGCACGGCGTCAAGCACTGCCCTTTCATATTCCTGCAAAACGTTTTCTTGTTTTATCAGCTTTCCCACGCTTTGCCATGGAAGGGAAGGGGAATGCGTTTTTCCCAAGAATTTTGAGTATGAGGCGCCCCTCTCGCGGGAAATGGCAACTCCCCTGCCATCCACAAATTTTAATGCGTTATATTCTGGGGGGTTGTGGCTTGCCGTAATTATTATCAGCCCCGCGCATTTGAAATGCATGCTTGCCCACTCTGCCACCGGGGAGGGAAGAAGCCCGATGTCAAGTGCGTTTGCACCCCCTTCCATAATTGCGGAGGCGGCCGCCTGCATAAGGCAGGGGGAGGTTTTGCGCATGTCGCGCGCTATTGCTATTGTGGGCATAGAGCTTCTTTTTTTTGAAATTGAGCGTGAAAATGCGAACGCAAAGTCCGCCGCCGCCTGCGGGTTTAGTTTGTTAAAAGTTGCCCTTACCCCGTTGGTGCCAAGCGAGAGTGCCATAGGCTTTAAATTGCAGGGAATTGTTATAAACCATAGCAAACAAATTTAACCTCTGATGCCTTGGAAAAAAAAGGGCGGGCGGGAATTTAATTTGCAAAAATCTGAAAAGAAAGCAAGCCGAAGTATCTGCCAGAAAAAAATAGGGTAAAGCTTATGGGAAATGAAAAAGAAGAGAGGGAAAACCAAACAGAGGTTACAAACACTTTTGCCGGAGGGGCGCTTGTAAAGCTTGGCTCCATGGGATTTGTGAAAGTGCTGGGGCTTGTTTTCACATTTATAATAATAAATTTCTTTGCGACGGCAGAATCTGACTTATTTTTTCAGGCAAACGCATATGTTTTGGGGCTTGTTTCCATAGCAAGCCTGGGGCTTGGAATTTCGGTGGTTAAATTTACACCAGAATGCATGCTTAGGAAAAAATATGAAGAGGCAAAAACCCGCATATGGACATCTATTGTGGCCTCTTCCCTGATGAGCGTAATTATTATAATAGCCATTATCGGCGCCTATTATTTGCTTGATTATGTTGCCCTTGAAATTCCCGCGGGCGCGGGAGGGGGAATAATTGATTCCGCGCTTGCAGAGGCGGCAAAGGCAAGCAATTATTTGCACCGGCTGGGGCTTCCCCTCCTTGCCATTACGGGGGTAGTCGCCCTGTTTTCCGTTGTAGGGGCATACCTTGGGGCGACCCTTAACGCGTTTAAAAGGTTTGAAATAGGGGCAATAGGAAATGTCGCGTTTCAAATCCTTCGGCTTTTGTTTATAGGGGCGCTGATATATTTCGGGGCGGCAACTGCGAACAGCATGATGGGCGCGTATGCTGCCACTTACTTTATAATATTGGTATTTTTTGCATGGGCAATATGGAAAAAATGGAATGAAATCCCCGGCGAGACGAAAATATCAGTAAAAATCCTTAAAAAAGACATAAAATTCGGGATGCCTATTTATGCCAGCGCCATGCTTGAGTCGCTTATTACATATATGGACGTAATACTTGTAGGGGCTTTTTTGGGGGAGCATCCGGGAATTGTGACCGGGTATGCCGCCGTTATCGCGTTTGTGAGAAATATAGGTCCGGTTATAATAGGGCCGATAACAGACGTACAGCTTCCCATGCTTGTGGAGGAGTTTGAGAAAAAGACGCCCATGTTTGCGAAAATGACAAAAGAGATATCTCGCTGGAGCGTGTATTTGGGAATTCCGGTGCTTTGCGTATTTTTGGTTTATGCTGACGCGCTTTTGGGAATTCTTGCAAAGGATTATGTTGAAAACGCTTATTTGATGTGGCTGTTTGTGCCCTTTGTATTGGCTACGCTTATTTCGGCGTCCTTTAGAAACGCGCTTATCGCCCGCGGGCATGTATATACCCTTCTTATAGCAAGTATTATCGCGCTAACACTCAATTTCGGAATGGATGTTGCACTTATACCCGTCATAGGAGTTGCCGGCGCGGCAATAGCCAGCTCTGTTGCGGCGGTGTTTGGAGAGGGGTATGCGGTGTGGGCGGCGCGCGCGAAATTTGGCGCAAAGCTTCATTATGATATTTTGAAAGGAATTGCGGCGGGAGCGGTTGCCGTGGGGGCAGGATATATTTCTTTGCCGTATGCGGGAATGCTTTCCGCGTGGGCAACTTTTGGAATATTGCAGCTTGTAGTGGGGATGGGCATTACCTGCATTGTTTATTCTATTGCCCTTTTGCTTCTCAAAGGGCTCAAAAGAAGGGATTTTGCGCTGGGGCTGGTGTTTCTTGAGAAAAGGGGCTTTTCAAGAGCTGTGCCTTTTGTAAATCCTTTTGTTGAGCTGGTTTGCAAATACACGGGATAGGAAGGCGGGCGGCTTTTAACTTGTTTGTTGGGCTTGCTTGCATATATAGTGGTTAATACACATATTACTATAAAAGATAACTTTATAAACTTTGGAAGAGTAATGTTTGCATGGCAATCATTAGAAAAGGCAACCAAAATGGCTTTGCACCGGCCGTTGAGAGGCAAGCGTACTATGTTTCAATGGCAAAGAAATTGAAGCAAATTCGCTATCCGCAGGAAAACTTTTTCAAGGCGATTATTCACAGGCACAAAAACAAGAAGCTTATGAAGCAGGCAATTGATGAGATGGTGAGGGAGAGCCTGAAATACGAGAATTTTGAGCAAAACGGAATGAAAATAGAAGATAATATAGGCATTAAGCAGAAATATTCAAAGATTTCAAGGATTGACAGGTGGGACGTAGGAAGTTCTGTAGATAACAGGCGCAGCGATTATCTTATTTTGCCGCTAAATACGGCGGTTAAATCCGTAGTTGCAGGCAGCATTTTGTTGGTAGCAGATGTTGCTGCATTGATAACAATTGGGCTTAACGCAACCAGCTTGCTTGAGTTTGGATTGTATTTTGTGCCATATGCGATTGTTGCGGATATGCTCAAGGCAGTGCGCAATGAGATGAACAAAAGGCGGGAGATAAGATATGCGAATAAAGCACATTATGAAAAGATCGCGCAGAAGATAATGGATAAGATTGAGCATATCCACAAAAAGAACATATTTGGAAAAGATTATGCAAAAAAGGAGAGGGAAGAGTTTGCACAAAAATGGAAAGAGCGCAGAGAGAAGATAATAGAGGCGAATAAAGATAATTTGGCAGACATATAAACGCCCGAAAATATCATCCCAGAAAATTTTAGCATAGCTTATTAGTTTAGCCGCCCTATTTTTGGCATGGAAATAATTTGCGATTTGCATGTGCATTCAAAATATGCGCGCGGGTGCTCGCCGAGGATGGGAATAAGGGAAATGGCACGCGAGGCAAAAATAAAAGGGATACATTTAATGGGCACAGGGGATTTTACGCATCCGCAGTATTTGGAAGAGATAAAAAAAGAGTGCGAAGAGAGCGATAACGGGCTTCTTTTGTGCGATAATACTTGTTTTGTGCCTACGGTGGAAATAAACAACACTTTTGAGCAGCCTGCAGGAAAAAAAAGAAGAATACACACCCTTATTGTGATGCCCTCTTTGCAGGAGGCGGAGCAGTTTAATGAGTTTATTTCAAAAAAATCAAAATTAGGGGTTGACGGGCGCCCGTGGGTGAGAATGAGCCTGGCAGAGACGGCGGAGGAGTGTTATTCTATTTCAAAAAAATCCCTTCTGATTCCTGCGCATGCATGGACTCCGTGGTATGGGATATTTGGGGCAAAGGGGGGGTTTGATTCTCTTGCAGATGCTTTTGAGGGGGCTGAAAAATATGTGCATGCCATAGAGACAGGGCTTTCCTCGGATCCGCAGATGAATTGGAGATGCTCATGGCTTGACAAGGTGAGCCTGGTTTCTTTCTCTGACGCGCATTCGCCGCAAAAGTTGGGAAGAGAGGCGACTGTTGTGGAAGGGGAGGAAATTTCATATAATGCGCTTTTTGATGCGATTGCAAAAAAGGGAAATGGAAACTTGAAAAAAACTATTGAGTTTTTTCCGCAGGAGGGAAAATATTATTCTGACGGATGCAGAAACTGCCTTCTGAGAAGCACTCCGGCGCAGACAAAAAAATATGGCGGAAGATGCCCCAAATGCAATAAAAAAATTACCAAAGGAGTATTGGGAAGAATAGATGAGCTGGCTGACAGGGAAGAGGGGGAAAAGCCGAAAGGGGCGCCTGCATATGAGAGCATTGTGCCCTTAAAAGAGATAATTTCAATGGCGATAGGAAAGGGAGTTGCAACAGCATCTGTTGAGCAGGTTTATTTGAAATTGATTAAAGAGTTTGGAAATGAATTTTTTGTTTTGCTAAATGCTGATATTGAAAAAATAAAAAAAATAAAATATGAAAAAAAAGATTATTTGGAAGCGGTTGCAAACGCTATTTTTAGGATGAGAAAAGGGGAATTAATCATAGAGCCGGGCTATGACGGAAAATTTGGCGTGGTGGGGCTTTGATACAATTATTTATATATGAGAATTGGCAGTAATTAAATGCCCAAAGCAATTGAATAGGTTTATAAAGTTATAAAAGATAAATAATAGTGTAGTAAATTTTAATTAGCTTAAAGATGATTAGAATGCACCTTAATGAAAATTATAACCCGCATAGCAAAATGAACGGCAACAGGCGAAGAAACGGCTACTTTGAGGAGCAGATGCCGATTGCCTCAAATGTGTTTGCCAGGCTTTTTAGCGCTAAGGAGATTCTTGCGCGCGCAAACGGCACTACCGAGAAAGTCATGCAAATTATGGGCAATAAGGGGATAGAGGGGAGAAAATTCCTTATGGTGCTGGATTCTGCAGGCGAGCATGGGAAGAATGAGCTAGTTATGTTTGCAGAATGCGAAATTAACCAGGAAAAGAAGGCGTTATACCTAAGCAGGCAGACTCATTTTGTAGGCAAGGATGAGGGCAAAAGGCAGGAGTATAAGCAAGCGATGCATTTGCAGATAACCGAGCTTATGAATGAGAACGGGCTTATGTTCCTTGAATATGTGAATTAAACTCTTATTTTCATTTTTTGACACCGTTTTCTTTCTAATTTATATTATTTGCCCCTCTTTTAAGCAATATGTCGGATAGGCCACGGCAGCTTGAGGTTATGCTAGAGGAGGAACGCCCTAATTTTCAAACTGCAACAGACACTAATTTGGAAAATATTGTGATGCTTCCCACCTGGCGTGAAGTGCTTATGGACATGGTTGCACAGGATAAAATGGACCCGTGGAATATTGATGTCGTGGAAGTTACGGGCAAATACCTCTTAAAAATAAAAGAAATGCAAATGGATGACTTGAGAATTCCTGCAAACCTTATTTTGGCTGCGGCTATTTTGCTGCGCTTTAAATCAGATATGATTAATTTGGATGAGCCGGTGCAGGCGGAGCTGGATGAGTTTTTCGAGCCTGTGGCGCACTCGGATTTGCCTATGATGGAGTTGCGCGGCAGGATTCCTCCGAAAAGAAGGGTTACTTTGGACGAGCTTTTGGAGGCGGTTGAGCAGGTTTTTGAGGAGGAGGGAAAAAGGGAAATAAAAATGCAGGAGAGGGCATCTCACCCCGTGGAAATAGCTCCGCTGGAAATTAAAATGTCTGAATTTAATATTGACGATGAGATAGGCATAATTCATGAGAGAATTTGCGAGCGGCTGGATTCTGCCGGGCTTGTGACGTTTTCAAATTTGCTTAACAAAAAAGACAGGCAGGAGATAGTATATACTTTATTGCCTGTGCTTTTTTTGGCAAACGAGGGAAAAATATCCTTAAAGCAGGACCCGTTTTTCGGGGAAATATTCATAAGGCTCAATAACGATAATACTAATGCCAAGAAAAAAGTGAAAGGAGTAAAAGCAAGAGGCGGATAAATGTCCAAAAAAACTGGAAAAAAAACAGGGGGCTCCAAGGGAAAGGTGCATATATATGTTAAGCCGAAGGAGGCAAAGCACCTGCTGCCAGGGGTTATAAAAACAACCGCCACAGGAGAAATTGTAAAGCAAAAAGAGAAAAAAGAGGAAAAGGAAGTAAGCGCCCAGGAGCTAAAAGAGATTGTGAGCAGGGCGTTTGAAGGCACGCAAAGCCCGCCGCAGAGAGGGAGAGAAACAAAAGAGCAGATAGAAGCGGAAGCGCGCGAGGAGTTGTATGAGGGCGCAAAAGGCGGGAATGAGAATGCGGGAGAAGAGATTTCTGATTCTAAAATGCACAACGTGGGAATAAGTGCACAGCATGAAAAAGACATCATAGGTGCGCATTTGCTTGGAGGCGGGGGGGCGCATTTTGTGGGGCAGGAGTTGCAGACAAGTTATAATTTGGAAGTAAATGCGCCTGTTGAGGAGGAGAGGCAGATAGGGCTTGCGCCCTATATTGAGGGAAAGGACCCTTTGCATGTAATTGAGGCGGCTTTATTTATGAGCGGGCAGAGCGTATCTGCATCTAATTTGGGAAAGCTTATAGGCGTGGCGTCGGCATCCCATGTGCAGAAAATGATTGGAGAGCTTTCCCAAAAGTTTGAGGAGAGGGGCTCTGCGCTTGAGATAAGCGAGGATAAGAGCGGGCATTATATGATGCGCGTGCGGGCTACGCATGCGCCCTGCGTAAGGCAGTTTGCCGGGGAGGCGGAAATAAGCAGGCATGCATTACGAACGCTTGCATATATTCACAAAAACGAAGGGATAACAAAAAGGGAGCTTTTCAAGCGCCTTGGGGGAGGGATATATACAGATGTTTCCGAACTTGAGGAAAAGGGGTTTTTGGCAAGCTTTGCATACGGCAGAACGAAGAAGGTAAAGACGACGGCGAAATTCAAGCAGTATTTTGGAATTTAATCTTTTGGAAGGCGTTTTTTTAATTTGGGAAAGATTTTGGCAAAGCTTTAAGTATGGAAAAGTGCAAGTTTTAGCTATTAACCTCTCTTTAGGGTGATATATATGGCAACAGAATTGAACAAAGAAAATTTTAAGGCGCACATTTCCTCAGGGCTTGCGTTTGTGGATTTTTGGGCGCCGTGGTGCGGCCCGTGCCAGATGCTTATGCCTGTAATTGAAGAGCTTTCCAAAGAGATGAAGGGCGTCAAAATAGGCAAAGTAAATGTGGATGAAAATCCCGAATTGTCGGCAGAGTATCAGGTGAGCGGAATACCCACAATGATACTTTTTAAGGACGGCAAAATGATAGACAAGCGCGTGGGCGCCGGCACAAAAGCGGGCATAAAGGGCTGGCTTGAGGAGCATATGAAAAAATAATTTATTTTTTACTTTTTTGAGTTTTTTATTTTCTGCTTTTTAGTTTTGATTTATTTTTCTTTGCAAACATGGCTTTGGTGCTGGGATGTTTTTTGCAAACCTCGCTTTTTTCTTGCGGCTGGAAAGCTGGCATCTATAAAAAAGCCGGTTGCGAATGGGTTTTAAAGTGGAATAGCCAAATTAATATATGGCAAACTTTGAGACTCCAAAAGGCATGAAGGATTTCGGGGGGGAAGATGCAATTTACCGCGAGCGGATGCTGGAGAGCATAAAACAGGTTTACAAAAAATGGGGCTATGAGCCGCTCTCAACCCCTGCGATTGAGAATGTAAAAACATTGTGCGCAAAGTCGGGAGATGAAATTGCGGGGCAGCTTTTTAGAATTGAGAAAAGCGAGCTTGCCTTGCGCTTTGACCAGACGGTGGGATTGGCGCGCTATGTTGCGGGCGCAAATATGGCAAAGCCGTATAAGCGCTATATTATTGCAAACGCGTGGAGGCGGGAGGAGCCGCAAAAAGGGAGAATGCGCGAATTTTTGCAGGCGGACGCGGATATTGTGGGAAGCGCGGACATGAGGTGCGAGGCGGAATTGCTTGCAATGTCATGCGAAGCACTGCAAACACTCGGCTTCGGGGAATTTGAAATATTGCTAAACAACAGGAAAATACTTAACGGAATAATAAAATCATTGAAAATTGAAAATGCGGAGAATGCGATATTGCGCGCGCTTGATAAGCTTGGAAAAATCGGAATTGAAGGCGTGAAAAAGGAAATTGAGGCATGCAAAGTAAAGAGGGCGGATATTGAGCAATTGCTGCAAGTGCTTATGCCAGGCAAAAAAGAAAATGAGAAAGCCCTTGAATTGGCAAAAAAATATTCGCAGGAAGGGGCGGGCGAGCTTGAGAATATTTTGTGCATTTTAAAATATGCTTATGGGATTGAGAATGTGAAGGTGGATTTGTCGCTTGTTCGCGGGCTTGGGTATTACACAGGCCCGATATTTGAGATAAGCGCGGGCGGCGGAATCGGCTCTGTTGCCGGCGGGGGAAGGTATGACGAATTGGCAGGCGTGTACGGGAAAAAAGAGCCGGCAGTGGGAATTTCTTTGGGAGTTGAGAGGCTTTTTGCGCTCAAAAAAGGAAAAGGAGAGAAAATTTCCCCTTGTGATGTGATGATAATCACATTTGATGATAAGAGTTATGGAGGTGCGGTGCGGGCTGCAAAGAGGATAAGGGAGGCGGGCTTTTCCTGCAGAACGGATTTGATGGGAAGAAAGGTGAAAAATCAGCTTGAATACGCAAACGCGTGCAAAATTCCTTTTGCGCTCATAATAGGGGAAAAGGAGATGAAGAGCGGCAAATTTGCATTAAAGGATTTGAAAAGCGGGAAGCAAAAGGAGATTGGAATTGAAGAAGTGCTTGAAAACCTTGAGGAGGCGCGCGAGATAAGAGAGGGATTGTGAGCCGGCGGAAAGATTGCAGAAAAACGCCTTCTTTGGCTATGAATTTATTTTGAGAGTTGGAAGTGGGAAATGTGGAAATTGAAAAAGTTTTGAAAGCTGTTAGGGAGGGCACTCCCGTTATTTTGCTTGATGACCCCAAAAGAGAGGGGGAGGCAGACATTGTTGTGCATGCCTCAAAGTTTAATCCAAATATGGCAAGGCTTTTCAGGAAGGATGCCGGCGGGATGATTTGCCTTTGCACCACGCAGGAGATAACAGATAAGCTGGGGCTTTGCTTTTACTCGCAGCTGCTAAGGGAGAGCAAGCGTGAGGGATTGCGAAAAATCGCGATGAAAATAATGCCATATGGGGATGAGCCCTCTTTTTGCACCTATATAAATTCAAAAAAATGCTATACAGGAATTTCTGATGATGATAGGAGCATGACTGTGCGCGAATTTGAGAAAATGGTTTCAGGCAAAAAGCTTGATGAATTTTCAGAAAAGTTTTATGCTCCGGGGCATGTGCCTTTGCTTGCCTCCCGCGGAATTGAAAAAAGAAGGGGGCACACCGAGATGGCTGTTGAATTGTGCTTAAAAGCAGGGCTTTCGCCTGCAGTTGTTATTTGCGAGATGCTTGGCGATGACGGGAAGGCGCTCTCGTGGAAGGGGGCGCTTGAATATGCGAAGAAAAACGGCTTTTTAGCGATAGAGGGGAAGGAGATAAAATAGGATTACCAATGCTGCTTTCCATTGTATTTTTCAATTATTTCAAGAATTTCTTTTCTTTTGTATATATAATTATAAACATGCGTATATACTAATATATACAGGTGTCTGGATGGCGGAAGAATCAGTATTTCTTGAATTTTTCGGCAATTCGCCGCAATTTAGAATAATTGACTTTTTGCTTGAGAATAGATTGAAGGATTTCACGAAGACAGAAATCGCAAAAGGGGCGGGCATTTCTTGGGCAAGCCTCTTCAACCACTGGGAAGAGCTTGAGAAAAATAATATAGTGAAGCCGACTAGGGGCATTGGAAAAATTATATTATACCAGCTGGACGAGGGCGCGCCCATGGTGAAGCAATTGAGGAAAATGGAGCTTTTGCTCATAAAAAATGCGGCTGAAGAGGAAGAAGTTAAAATGGTTTCCTCAGCCCGTGCAGGCAAGAGAAAATAATTCAGGCATAGGCTTTAATTATTCATTTTCCATTATTTATTCATGAAATTGGGCATAGTGGATACAACATTTTCTCGCATTAATATGGGCAAAATAGCTTTGGACGAGCTTGAGAAAAACAAAAATATTTTCGGCAAGGTAGAGGTTATAAGAAAAACAGCCCCAGGCATAAAGGATTTGCCTGTTGAGTGCCAGCTTCTTTTTGAGCTTGAGGATTGTGATATTGTGATGGCTTTGGGGATGGTAGGGGCAGAGGATGTTGACGGAGTGTGCGCCCACGAGGCATCAACCGCGATACAGGGAGTGATGCTTGCAAATTCAAGGCATATAATAGAGGTATTTGTGCATATGAAAGAGAGCGTGCGGGACGGAAAGTTGGATGAAAAGGATTTGGTTGCGCTAACTGAAGGCAGGGTAAGGAAGCATGTGCATAATGCGGTGTGGCTTGTGAAAAACCCGGAAAAATTAATTGAGAGGGCAGGCACCGGAAGAAGGCAGGGAAGGGAAGACGAGGGCGGAATTGAGGCGCAATGAGGGCAGATGCACAGATGAGGGGGGAGATAAATATTAATGGAAGGAATTTTTATGGCAAAAAAATTGGCAATAATTGTCTCTGACTTCAATGACGAGATAACCGGCAAAATGGAGCGGGTTGCGGTTGAGGAGGCGAAGAAGGCGGGCGCGCAAGTAGTAAAAGCGATGCATGTGCCTGGCGCTTATGATATTCCTTTAATTGCAAAAAAAATGGCAGAAAGAAAAGATGTTGATGCAATTGTGGCGCTTGGGGCAATTATTAAGGGAGAAACAGGGCATGATAAAGTAATTGCGGTTGCGTGCGCAAAATCTCTTTCTGAAATTTCACTGGAAACAGGGAAACCTGTGATGTTTGGAGTGATTGGGCCGGGGGCAACGCATGAGCAGGCGCAAAAAAGGGCTGAGGGGCAGGCAAAGCGCGCGGTGCAGGGGGCAATTAAAATGCTTGGGGCGCTAAAAGAATTGCAAAAATAGGCGGGAAAGGGCAGCATAAAAGAAGGCGTGCCGGAAAAGGTTTGCAGATGTTAATGGTTTGGAATAGGAAAGTTTGTTATGTTGGTGAAATAAATGGATGCGCAGGAAGTAGATGAGAAAACCGGGGAGAGGGAAAGGGCGGAGTTTGTTGCAAAGGCAAAACTGCCCACGCAATTCGGGGATTTTGAAATTTACGCGTTTGAGGACAGAAAGATGAAAACGCATTTGGCGCTTGTGAGAGGGGATGTTAAGGATGCGCAGGAAGTGCCGGTTAGATTGCATTCAAGATGCCTTACAGGGGACGCGCTCGGCTCCATGAGATGCGACTGCAGGGAACAATATGAGAAGGCGATAAAATATTTGGGAAAGCAGGAAAAAGGAGTTTTGCTTTACATGAATCAGGAGGGAAGGGGGATAGGGCTTGCAAACAAAATAAGGGCATATGAATTGCAGGATAAGGGGCTTGATACAGTGCAGGCAAATCATCAATTAGGGTTTGCAGATGATTTGAGAAGCTATGAGAGCGCGGCAGACATGCTAAAATATTTGCAAGTGGGTTCTGTTGTGCTTCTCTCAAACAACCCGAAAAAAGTGCAGGGATTGCAAAAGGAGGGAATAGAGGTTGCAAAAAGAATGCCTTTGCAAATTGATGGAAATGAGCATGATGCAAATTATTTGAAAACAAAAAAAGAGAAAATGGGGCATATATTAGATGAGCAGGACTGATGATGAAAAATATATGAAGGAGGCGCTTTTGCTTGCTGCCAAAGGGAGGCCCTCGCCAAACCCTTATGTGGGCGCGCTTATTGTAAAGGGAGGGAAAATTATCGGAAAGGGCTTTCACAAAAAGGCGGGAAAGCCGCATGCGGAAATTGAGGCAATAAATTCTGTTTTTGAAAAATTTGGCAAAGAGGAAGGGAAGAGGATGCTTGAGGGGGCGGAGCTTTATGTTAACCTTGAGCCCTGCAACCATGCTGGAAAAACCCCCCCTTGCACTGATAAGATAATAAAAACAAAATTTGCGCGGGTTGTTGTTGGCATAAGGGATGAGAATAAGAAAGTAAAAGGAGGGGGAATTGAGAAATTAAAAAAAGCAGAAATAAAGGTTGATGTTGGGGTGCTGGAGAGAGAGGCGCGAGAAATTAACAAGGCGTTTTTCAAAATGTGTGAAAAGGGAATGCCATATTTGACGCTAAAGCTTGCACTCTCTTTGGACGGGCGCACGGCGACAAAAACAGGGGATTCAAAATGGATTAGCGGGGAGGAGTCTCGAAAAGTTGTGCATAAAATGCGCGATAAAGTTGGCGCCGTAATGGTTGGAATTGGCACAGTGCTGGCAGACAACCCGCACCTTACATGCAGAATAGAGGGGGGAAGGAGCCCTTTGCGCGTAATAGTTGATGGAAATTTGAAAACCCCGTTGGATGCTAATGCGCTTTTTGACAAAAATGTTGTGATTGCCTGCAATAAGGGAGCGCCTTTGCAAAGGAAAAATGCACTTATAGACAGGGGCGCAAAAGTGCTTGAGTATGAGGGAGAGGGGGGAAAATTTAATTTACAAGAGCTTTTGGCTGATTTGGCAAAAATGGGAATAAACCATGTGATGTGCGAGGGCGGGGCAGAGCTTGCAACAGAGCTTGTAAAAGAGGAATTGGCTGATGAAGTTATGCTTTTTATTGCGCCCAAAATAATAGGAGGGGAGAGGCAGGGAATGTTTGGGGGGATGGGAATTCTGAGCATAGGGGATGCCAAATGCTTTGAATTTGTGAAAGTGGAGAGAGTGGGCGGAGATGTGATGGTTGTTGCAAAAAAGAGAGAATGTGAAATAAGCCCCTCTCAGGAAGGTTTTGGGGGGAGTAATATAAAGAAGTGAGGAGAAAATTACCCATATATAAAGAGGAATTTTATGGCAAATACCGATAAATTTGACCGCTTAAAGCATGATGTCATATCTCATGGCGGGTTTTTTGTGCATTTTCACTTTGATATGCACTCAACACAAAAAGAGGCGCTGCAGGAGATAATGGTGGGCTTCATATCAAAGCTTACAAAAGAGAACGGCGTGAAAATGTGCGTAGGGGAAGTTGAAGAGGCGCAGGAGTATGACGGGGATTATTCCACCACTGCGCGAGTTAGCATGCTTATAGAGGATTTTGCGACCCTTGTGCGCCTTACGCTTGCATATACGCCGATAGTTGTCGAGGTTGAGGAGCCGCTTGACGCAAAAATTGACGCAGGCGAGCTGCAAAACGCGCTTATGGGAATTTCTGCCACAAATCAGGAGCTCACCCAGCACATATTAAAAAACGGCATGAGCGAGGAGAACAGGAAAAAATTCGAGGAGCAGATGGCAAGAAAAGCGGCTCTTGGCAAAAAAATAAAAAAAATGAGTGAAGAAGAAAAGTAGGTTCTTTTGCATTGCAAAAATAAAGCATGCAGGCAAAAAAGAAGTGGCGCGGGTGCAAAAAAAGGCGCCGGCATTTTAGTGCGAATGCAGGTGTGTTTTTATGCATTGCGTGAGGGGTTTTTAGGTAAATGCTTAAGTGGTTTTTATGATGTTTCCGAAAGTAAAGAGCGGCATACCCGGGCTTGATGAGATAATAGGGGGCGGATTTACAAAAAACAACCTTGTGACCTTATCAGGCAGCACCGGAAGCGGCAAGACGACTTTCGGAGTGCAATTTTTGGTAAACGGGGCATTGCACTCAAAAGAGCCGGGAATGTATCTTACGTTTGACGAGCCGAAATTCTCTATTTTTTCAAACATGAGCGGATTTAAATGGGATTTGCCCAAAATGGAGAGGGAGAAGCAGGTTGTTTTTATTGAGTATCCGCACATGGAGCTTGAGAGCTTTATTGAGCAGGAGGGCTCTTTGCTTGAGCTTATTGACACGCTGGGAGTTGAGAGGGTAGTGTTTGATTCCATTACCCCTTTGGCGGTTTTGCCCCAGGACGGGGAGAGAAGGAGGCATTTGCAAAAAATAATAAATACCATAAGAAAATGGGGCGCCACTACGATAATTACAGCAGATGACATGGTGCCCCCGGACCCGCATGTGCCGCGCACAAGCTGCGGAGTTGAGGCGATGACTGACGGCTTTGTCCATTTGGGATGGCGGCTTGAGGGATTGCAGAGAATACGCACCCTTGAGGTTATGAAATTGAGGGGGGCGGCGCACAAGCACGGGGCGCACCCTTGCGTAATTGACTCGGACGGCTTTAGGATTAGCGGGCCCAGAAAAACGGGCAGAAGGGTGTAAGAGAATGACTAAAGAACCCGGCAACAGCAGAGGGGGAGAAACGGGGAAAGGGATAGAGATAGACCCGTGGAGCTCGGACATGCCCGCAGACGTTGAGAAGCTTTTTGAGAAATTCGGGCTTGAGAAAATTCCCGCATCAGTGAGAAAAAGGTTTTCATCTTCGCATCTTTTCTCAAGAAACATAATAATTGCGCACAGGGATTTTGCAAAATGGATGAAGGCGGCGGATGCGAAAAAAGAGGTTGCGGTTCTATCGGGAATAAAGCCGTCCGGCGACTTTCATTTGGGAAGCAAGCAAACTGCGGAAGAGATAATATTTTTTCAAAAGCAATTTGGCGCAAAAGTGTATTATGCTATTGCTGATTTGGAGGCAAACGCGGATAATGGGCTATCTTTGGAGGAGTGCCGAAAAAACGCTGTTTCAAATGTTGCTGATTTGCTTGCATTGGGGCTTGATGAGAAAAATGCGTATATTTACAGGCAGTCAAAAGAGAACCGTGTGATGAATAAGGCGTTTTTGCTCTCAAAAAGGGTGACGCGAGCAACTTTTGAGGCGATTTACGGGGACAAGCCGGTTTCTTTGCAAATGAGCGTGCTTGTGCAGATGGCAGATATATTTTTGCCACAGCATGAGGATTTTGGAGGGCCTAAAGAAGTGCTTGTGCCTGTCGGGCTTGACCAGGACCCGCACATAAGGCTTTCGCGCGACTTGGCTTTCAAGGAAAGGCTTGTTTTGCCTTCTGCCACCTACCATAAATTTGTGAAAAATCTGAAGGGAGAGGCAAAAATGTCAAAAAGAGACCCTGATTCCATGCTTTGGCTCTCGGAAAGTGCGCAAAGCGTTGAGGGGAAATTGAAAAGGGCTATTACCGGCGGGCGCGATACTGCGGATGAGCAGAGAAAGCTTGGCGGGCGGGTTGATGAGTGCGCGATTTTTGACTTGTGCAAAATGCATTTTGAGGCAGATGATAAATCCCTTGCCTTCCGCAGGGAGAGATGCGTGAAAGGAAAGATGCTTTGCGGGGAATGCAAAAAAGAAGTTATTGAGCTTGCGCTAAAATGGCTTGGGAAGCATCAGGAAACAAGAGAGAAGATGCTAAAGCGGGCGGAAAAAATAATTGCGGCGCAGGATTGAGAGCGCCGATATGTTTTGGCAAAAAAATGCGGGAAGAGAAAATAATTGCAAAACAGAACTGAGAAATGCAAAAAGCAGTGCGGAAAAAGAATAGGCGGGCAAAATCCCCCTTGCTTTGATGTTTTTGCCGTGGATTGAAAAGGCAAAGTTAGGCAGGTTTGAAAAAATAATTTTGGTTGGTTTGGTGGCGCGCAAAATAAAGCTTAAAGAAACCGTCTCTATTGCAATGCAGGGAATGAGCGAGGCGATGGAAAATATTGCTGATAAGGAAACCCTGAAATGGGCGGGAATTTCTGTTGTGCTTCCGTTTTTGATAATAATCGCTTATTTGGCGATAGTTGTTCCTGCTTATTTGTATTTTGGAGCAGAAGTTTTTGCGCCTTTTGCAATTTTGTTTCTTTTTTTTGCTTGCATAGCTTTGCTAATTGGAGAATTTTATGCGTATATACGCTTTTTGGCATCAAGCATGAGGGCAAGCAAAATAAAAGTGGCGAGAGTGCCGGGAGTGGGAGAATACCTTTTATTTACCATAAAGAAATTTTTCATTGACTTGCTTTGCTGGTATGACAAAAAATTGCTTGCGCCCGCTGCCGTTTTTGCATTTGTTTTTATTGGGTTCTATTTTGCGCAGGCGGCGGGAGGGGCGGGCTTGGCTTCTGCTGCCTTTGCCGGAGGCGGGCTTGGCGCAAATGCAGGATTGGATTCTTTTGTGCGGGGCATTGCGGGTGCGGCTTTGCTTATTCTTGTTATAGGGTGCTGGTTTATTGCGATGTATATTCATTCTGTAAGAACCCGCTTTGCAAGGTTTGAATTTATGCAGGGAAAAACAGATATGCAAAGCATAAAGGGCTCATACCATGTTGTGCGGGGGCAGACATTGGAGGTGTTTTTGCCTTTTTTAATATTTTCGATTGCAGTGCTTTTTGCGCAGATGGCAATAGGGCAGATGGCGCAGCTTGCAGTAATGGCAATAGCTTTTCTTACAGGCGGGATTGGAATGGTGCTTGCGCTGCCTGTTGCGGTTGTTTTGGCAATGTTTGTTGCCGCCGCCAACATTTTGTTTGATTCGGATATGTTCCGCGTGTTTTGCCTTGGGAAAAAAGAGTAGATGGGCGATGTTGCTTTGCAGATTTTTTGGCGGCGGGAGAAAATTTGTTATGCCGTGTGGAAAGCTTTATAATTTGCCTGTTTGTAGCTAATTCATAGAGGTATGTGGTATTATGGCAAAAAAATATTATGATGTTGCAAAGGGTGTGAAGTTTGCCTTCAAGAATTTTAGGGATGGCGAGCTTCTCAAATGGAGTGCTTTTACTTTTTTTGGAATGGTTGGAGCTGTTATTGCAGATATGGTAATAATGGGCATAATTTTAGTATCCCTGATGTATATTGCGGGGCAGAGCGGCGGCGGCTTGGATGATATTTCATTTAGAAACAGCAGCTCGGTAGTGGTGATTATTGCTGCCATGTACCTTATCCCCCGCCTTATGTCAAAAGGGATGGAAGTGAATGCGATAAAAGTGAGGCAAAAGCTCCCCTCAATAGTGGAGTGGTTTGTGTTTAGCGCAAGAAAGGCGATAATTGATATGCTTTGCTGGTATGACAGGCGGCTTCTTGCGCCTGCGGCTCTCTTTCTTGCGTTGGGAACATTTTGCATTATGCTTGTATTTACCTCTTTGCTTGTGCCGCAGGGAAACAACATAAACGGAAATGAATTGGCGGTTGTTGGAGGGACGGTATTCCTTCTTCTCGGGCTTGTTGCCTGGCTTATAGGGGCAATTGTGCATTCCACAAGAACTTACTTCGGCTATTACATGCTTTTGCGCGGAGAGGCGCAGGAGCAGCATGCGCTCAAAAAATCATTTGATGTTGTTAAGGGGCAGACGTTTGAGGTGTTTTTGGCAGGCATTTTGTTTGTTATACTTTTGCTTCTGCTCTGGGCAATTGCGGGGGCTGTAATGTTTGCGCTTGCGTTTATCCCCTGCATAGGCGCCATAATTGATTTGGTGCTTGTTGTTGTGCTGCTTGTGATAACAATTGCGATAAATCAGGCATATTTTGCCAATGTGTTTAAATTTTACTGCCCGCAGGGGGGCAAAAAGAGGTGATTATGATGGCTGACTACAATGTTTTGGGCGGGCTTGGCATATCATACAAAAAATTTGCTGACAAATATTTGATAGGAATGTCTGCATTGTATATGGTTGTTTCCCTTTTGTTTTTGGGCGCAATTGCGGCTTTTGTGGGAATACCCCTGCTGGAAGCCGGATTTGCATATAATTTTAATTTAGGGCTTGATGCGATGGCAGGAATTGCCGTTGGCGCGATTTTGCTTGGGCTTGCAACCATGTTTTTGAGCATGAGAGTGATGAGAAAGGGAATGCAGCTTGCGGGCGTCTCTGTTGCAAAAATGCCAAAGCTTATTGACTGGGTTATGCTCTCAATAAGAATGTACGTTGTAAACATAAGCTGCTGGTATGACAAGCGGCTTCTTGCGCCGACTGTTGCGGCTGTTTTGCTTGGAATAGCGGCAGTATTGGCAGGCGCTGCCGGGCTTGGATTTGCGCTTATAGGCGTAGGCATATTCGCATGGCTGCTGGCAGTGTATGCGCACAAATTGAGGACATGCTTCTCATATTACATGATGCTTGCCGGAATGGGCAAAGAAAATGTTTTGCCCTCAAAGTCGCACTCTGCAATACAGGGAAACACCTTTGAGGTGTTTTTGGCAAGTTATCTTCTGGGGCAGGTAGTTTCCTTTGCCATGAACATTGTGCAGGCAATCGCCATGCTTTTGCTCTTTGCACTTGGAGCCATCATTGTAGCAGGCGGCTTTGGCGAAGGCGTGATTCTTGGCATAGTTGCCATTCTTATGCTTGTGGTTGTTGTGTTTCTTGTGCTTATAGAGGCATTCACCATGGTATATATGGCAGGCGTATTTGCATTCTTTGTAAAGGGCGCAGGCGTGAGAGCAATCGCGCCTGCTAAAAAGGCGGTGCCTGCAAAGAAAAAGAGAAGGAGAAAATGAAGCTTGCCCAAACAACGGTTGAGCTTCTTGTCATCTTTGGTGCGGCAGTGATTGTGCTCTCGGTTTTGGCTGCCGTGCTTCCGTCTAATGCGGTTGCGGGCCAGTCGGCAAGGGATAAAAATATCGCGCAAGCAACCGTGAGGGATTTGTCACAGGCAGTAAATGAAGTATATTTGGGAGGGGACGGCGCCTCAAAAGATGTGTGGATTGAAGTGCCTATGAGCGCAAATATTTCCGCCTCTTTTATTGGAAACAACACAGAACAGCCGGATTGGGGCAAAAGAAAGACAATTGCGATTAATTTGCTCACCGAAGGGGACGTATTTTCAGTTTCGCGCGCCCCTGTCTGCGGGCAATGGCCTTCCATGCCCGGAAAATACAGGATTAAAATTGAATATAATGCAACAGAGCCTGTGCATATAATGATAAACTCAAGCTGCTAATTTTTGCATTAGCCAATCTTATAAAGCCCCAAATGCAATAGATAATAGGTCTGTGATGATTTATGAACAACCTCTGATTTTATGATGAGGCTAACAGCGTCTGAGACCTTTTTGCTAATTTATGAAGTGAGCGCATGGGTTTGAAAGGAAAAGTTATAGCCGGGCTGGGCGAGGGCAGGCATTTTCTCTCTTTGCAGCAATATAAGAGAGGGTTTTTGGATGTTTTGGGCGTTGAGCCTTACGAGGGAACCCTGAATATCGTGCTTAGAGAGGAAGATGCGCCAAAGCTTTTGGAGATTAAAAAAGATGCCAAAATAAAAATTTCGGGATTTGCGCACGAGGGAAAAGAGTATTGCGGCATAAAAGCATGCAAAGCAAAGATAAGGGGCAGTGAAGGGGCTCTTGTTTTTCCGGGGATAAACATGCATCCTGCAGAAGTGGCGGAATTTGTGTGCGCCGAAAATATGCGAGAGAAATACAAATTATCGGATGGGGATGAAGTGGAAGTTGAGGTTTTGGGATAAAGCCGCACGTGTGCTTGTTATGTGGCTAATTATGGTTAATAGTAGGGTTTTATAAAGGATAGTTGAGTAAGGATAACATGAAAACACAAATAATACGCTTAGAGCCATCCCCAACAGATAGCTCTGCGCTTAAGGCAAAAATTGCAAACTTCAACAAGATTTCGGTTTTGCTTGAGGAGAACGCAAAAAGCATGAAAGAATTTGATTTTGATAAAAAGCTTTATAGGGCACTCGGGCTTTTGGATGACTTGAAGAAGGACAATCAAGAGAGGCACGACAACACCATAAAAGACAGGTTCAAAAGCGGGCTTATGCAAGAATTTCTCTCAAAACAGCCTGCAAATTTCGGGGTGCCGGAAGCAAAACTTATCAAAAAGAATAGCACTGATGGAAAAGAGCTTGAGGCTAAAATTTACAAGGCAAATAAATTTTCACGAGCGCTTGAAACAGAGATGAAATACTCCAAAATATTTGAGGATGCGCTTAACTATTTGCAAGGATACGATGATGCTACAAAAGATTATATACGCGCGCATGATAACGAAATTAAAAAATTAAATACAGGAATTTCCGGCTTTGTAAGCAGGCTTTTTGGAATTTGAAGTTACCAGTCCCCCAAAGTAGTCTGCCCGCCGCTCTCTTCCCTCTTTTTTTCAAATGCATTTAATGTGCGCTCAACTCTTTCCTTGGAAAAGTCGAATTCGTCGCAGAGAAGGGAGGTTATTTTCCCGGCATTTGGAGTTGAGAAATCTATTTTTTGGGTGCCTGTGACAGGGGGCTTTAGGAAAAATTCTTCTATTTCTTCCCAATTCTCAAGCCCGCTTATTTCGTCCATTTCACTTTTCTCTTTTATTGAGGGCGGAAGGCGCGATATTACTTCTTTGAAAGATTTTGCCCCTGCAACAAGCTTTAGCCCTTTTTTTGGCCCTATCCCGTGTATTCCTTTGTTAAAGTCGGTGCCTGATAAGATGCCAAGCCAGATAAGCTGGTATTGGGTTAATTCGTTTTTTTTAAGCGTATCCTCAAGAGAAATTAGCTGTGGCTCTATTTGAATATAAGTATTTTTTCTTGGCACTTTTCGCCTCCCGGTAGTTGAGAGGTTTCTCAAAAGCAGGGGGCTTCCGAAAAGAAGGGAGTCAAAATCCTGTGACGCGGCGCACCATGCGATTTTTCTTTTTGCCAAATCCGCAGCCTCTGCCTCCCCTTCCGAGGGCGCCTGTATGTGAGGAATTCCCATCGCATCAAGAAGGGATTTTGCATGCTTTGCCATCTCAGGGGTTAGTTTGCTTGTTTGCTGGGCATATTTTCTTGCATCCTCAATATCGCCCTCATCCAGCGCTTTTTGCATTTTCTTTTTTGCCTCCTCTTTTCTCTCCCGCCTCTCTTGCAATGTTTTTGCCTTTAATTCCGGGGGCTTGCCGTCAAATATAAAGACAGGCTTTATCCCAGCCTCAAGCCATTTTACTGTGCGGTAAAATAATCCTGTAAGATGCCCCGTAAGCCTTCCTTTGCTATCCATTAAAGGGGTGCCGTCCGCCCCCCTGATTGATGAGAGGAATTGGTAGAGGGTGTTGTATGCATCAACCGCCAAAACTCTGTTTGAGAGGTAAGTGAAAGAAATCTCTTTTGAATCCGCCAAATCGCCCAAATCGCATCCCATAAAAAAACCTATTAACAAAAACACGCCAATATTTTTAACTGCAAACGCTTTTTCTTTTTTATAAAAATGCCCTGCAAATGAAACTTAACTCGACGGGGGATGAAGGGGAAATCGAGGCAAACAAGGCGCTTTGGGCGCCTTGGTGCGCCAAGTCGCAAGCGACTTGAGCGAAAAACCGCGAGGGGGGCGGCAGCCCCCCTATGAGGTTTGTCTATTTTTTCTTCTTTTTCTCAATTTCCAAAATGTCCCCTAAAGTAAGCCCTTTTGTTTTGGAGGATTTTTTCAGCAGTTCCTCCACATCCCCGCCGGATGTTGGGGTTGCATCCTCAACAAGCTTTATGCCAAGCTCTTTTTCTATTCTTTTCGCAAGCGCTATGGAGGGGTGGGTGCGCTCTTTTTCCACCCTGTCAAGAAAGGATTCTTTTTCTGCCAATTTTTCTGCCAATACTTTTAACGGCAAGCCCATGGAATTTCTGGCGGCTTGCATTTTTTTTCCAAAGCCTTCCACAAGCTCGAATTCCTCTTTCGGGGCGGAAGGAGCCCTTGCCTGGCGGGTGAGGGGGTTTTGGGGGGAAGGGCGGTTTATGGAGTGCAGCAATTTGCCTGAGCCGCGGCAATCATGGCATACTTTCATTTTTGCCCCTTCTACCATTATTAGAAAATATTCGTCATCTTCCAGTTTTGTTCCGCATATTTCGCAATCCATAAAAACACCGCAAAAATTTTATCAAAAACCCATAGCCGCTATGAAAGGATTTGCAAACAAATGCTTATTATTGATTATGATGCACATTAAAGCCTATGAACAAGCAAAACAAGAGCCCTCACTTGAAAAACTCTGATGAAAAAGAGAATAAACCCCCTGCAAAATGGGAGCTCTCGGATGCAACACGTCCGTTTCGTGAATTTTTCGCATCTGTTTCCCCCAAGGATAAAAATGCAAAATTAGCAGGGCTTGCGATAATTATTTTGGCAAGCGCATACTTATTCTCGCTTATATTGGGCGCAGGGCTTTCGGCAATGGGCGCATTTATTGTTTCAATACTGCTTTTTCTTTTTTGCGGGGAGGCGATGCGGGGCTGGATGGGCTGGGAAGGCTTTTGGGGGATTATACTTTTCAAAAACAGGAGCACTCTTGCTTACATAGACAGGATAGCGCACAAATACGCGGATATTTGGATTGCGCTCTCAGATATCGGGCTTGTGCTCGGCTACGGGCTCTTTAGCATCCTTTTGCTTGGAAAAGAGCAGAAAAAGCCCGCGCGCCTTGCAATAATGTATGCTGGCGGGATGGTTTTGCTTATTGCATTTTCATTATTTGTCGCCCCTTTTGCAATGTCTGTTATAACAGGGATGCTCTCCGGCGGGGATTTTAGCGGGGCTTCGGTGCATTTGCGCGAGAATTTTAGCTCATTCGGGCAGGTGCCTCTTGAAGTCGGGGAAGAGGAAATTGTTGTGCCTTTATTTTCCATAGCAATGCTTTTTGTGATGATATTTGGAGGGCTTGCCGGCTCAATAACAATTTCCCTTATTTTTTATGCTGCCATAACTTTGCCTGCAGTGCTTGGGAAAATTTTTGCCGCAATTGTGGCATTTGCAACGGGCGGGGAATTTAATATTGACGGGCTGCCGCCTCCCGGAGGCGCGCCCATAATTCCGGGAGTTAATTTGCCTTTTGTAGAGGGAATAATTGCGCTCTCCATTCTTTTGGTGGTGCATGAGATGGCGCACGCGCTTCTTGCAAGAATTGCGAATGTGAGGCTGGATTCTGCGGGCGTGGTGTTTTTCGGAATACTTCCTTTTGGCGCGTTTGTTGATCCTGATGAGAAAGAGCTTGAGAAAATAGAGAAATACAAGGAAAACCGGGTGCTGGTGGCAGGAAGCGCGGCAAACCTTGTGACTTGCATGCTGTTTTTCTTTTTGCTAACAGTTGCCATTGCAGGCACAGAGGATTTGCGGCTTAGCGGCTGGAAAGTGATGGATGGGAATTTGCCTAAAGGGGCAGTGGTGTATTCAATTGGCGGAATTGATTACTCCGGGCAGAATTTGAGCTTTGCGCCCGGGGAGAGCGTAGCCGTGCAAACAAGCTTTGGAGAGTTTGAGAGAGTTGTGAATGAAGAGGGAAAAGTGGGAGTCGAGATGAGATTGGTGGAGAAAACAGGGCTTGGCTTTAGGTATGCCTTTAAGCAGGGCTGGGGCTGGGTTGAATTTTTCCTAAACATTCTTGCGCTCACGTTTGCGCTTAACATGGTTGTTGGCGTGGTGAATTTGTTGCCGATTCCGCTTTTTGACGGGCAGAGGCTGATGGACGCCGGCGTTGGAAACAAGAGGATTTCTTTTGCAGTTTCCATTATCGTCTCTGCAGCATTTTTGGCAAATTTGCTTCCGTGGATATTCAGGTAAGCGGTTTTTTCGAAAAAAATCTTGCGCCCGCATTTTTGGCAAATTTGCCCCCAGGCATTTAGGCACGGGTTTTTTCCCTTTTGAAAATTTTATTTTTTCTTTGTGTAGTTTCGGATAATTTGCTGGGAAAAGGAGGCAAAGTTAAATTTATAAACTATCTATTTGTTTTGATTGCATGGCAAAAAAACGATCCAAGAAAGTGGCTATTGAAAGATATAATTCCGGTGTTATTTTTTACAACAAGAGGGATTACAACAAGGCAGTTACCGAATTTAGGGCGGCGCTTGATGCTGACCCGAATAATGCCCAATTCAAAGCGGCGCTGGCAAACACCTACTCAAACAGGGGAGTTGCAAAATTTGATGCCAGGGGATATGAGAAGGCGCTAAATGATTTTGAGAAGGCGCATGAGCTGGATAAAGCAAACGAGCAATATAAGGAAAACCTCAAAATTACCCAGGATTCGTACAGAAAGCAGAAAATTGACATGCTTTGCGAAAATGCGTATAACGGATATAATAAGGGAAAATACACGGAATCAATACGCGATTTGCGCGAGGCTCTCAAGATGGAGCCTGATGACAAGGATATTTTGCAGGCTTTGGCTGTTGCATGCAACGGAAGGGGCGTAAAAAGCTATGAAGAAGGCAAATTCGGCTATGCTATTGAGGATTTTGAGCAGGCAAAGAAATTCTGGCCTGCAGAGAGGCAGTATGCCGAGAATTTGCGCTCTGCAAAAGAGGCGGCTCGCAGAAAGAAGAAAAACGGATAAAATTATTTTTATTTTCCAGCTTTTTTAATTTGCAAAAAAAACGGCTTTTTCTGCATCCAATTTTCTATTTTTGTTTTTGGGCTTTGGCTGGAAAAGTTTTTTGCATCTATTGCTTATCTTTTTAATATGTTGCTGGGGTAATTAATCCATGCCAAAGGAAAACATAATACTTACATTGCCGGACGGCAAAAAGCTTGAAATGCCTAAGGGAAGCACGGTGCTTGAGGCTGCGGCAAAAATAGGCCCCGGGCTTGCAAAGGCAGTTGTTGCAGGGTCGCTGGACGGCAAGGTGGTGGATTTGGGGCGCAAAATAGAGAAGAGCGCCAAATTTGTGCTATATAAGCCGGATTCTTCTGAGGGGCTTGAGGTGATGCGCCACTCATGCGCGCATGTGATGGCGCAGGCTGTGCTAAGGGTTTTTCCAAATGTAAAGCTTACTATAGGACCTGTTATTGAGGACGGGTTTTATTATGATTTTGCAAAAAAAGAGCCATTTACACCCGAGAATTTGCTAAAAATTGAGAAAGAGATGCAAAATATAATAGATGAGAACCAGCCTTTTGAGAGGATTGAGGTAAGCCGTGAGAAGGCGCTAAAATTATACCCTGATAACAAGTATAAGAGGGAGCTTATAGAGGAATTGCCTGCAAGCGAGAAAATAAGCGTCTACTATAATAAGAAAACAGGAAAAAGCCCGCCGCATGTTGGGGAGTTTTTCTTTGATTTGTGCTCAGGGCCCCATTTGCCTTCCACCGGAAGAGTGGGCGCGTTTAAATTGATGAAAGTTGCCGGCGCTTACTGGCGGGGAAGCAGCGAAAACGACATGCTGCAAAGAATTTATGGCACATGCTTTGCAACAAAAAAAGAGCTTGATGAATATTTGCACCGCCTTGAGCAGGCGCAGGCGCGAGACCACCGCAAAATAGGAAAAGAGCTTGGGCTTATCATGTTTAGCGAGCTTGCGCCCGGAATGCCTTTTCTTCTTCCGAAAGGGGCGATAGTGCGCGATGAGCTTGTGCAATATATGAGGGCAGAGCAAAAAAAACTTGGCTATCTTGAGATAAACAGCCCTATTGTTTACAACAATTCCCTCTGGCACACCTCCGGGCATTGGGAGCATTACAAAGATAATATGTATTTTACCCAAATTGACGAGCAGGAATATGCGCTAAAGCCCATGAATTGCCCGGGGCATATGCTTGTTTTTAATAATTCCACAAGAAGCTATAGGGATTTGCCCCTGAAATTGGCGGAATTCGGGCTTGTGCACAGGCATGAACTCTCAGGCGTGCTATCAGGAATGGTTCGCGTAAGGGCTTTTGTGCAGGATGACGCCCACATCTTCTGCACCCCCGAGCAGGTGGAGGCGCAGGTGGAGGAAGTGATGGAGCTTGTGAAAAAGCTTTTCCTTGTGTTTGGGTTTGAATATTTTGCAGAGCTTTCCACCCGACCGCCAAAATACATGGGCGAGAGGGAAACATGGGATGCGGCTGAAAAGTCGCTTAAAAGCGTGCTTGAAAAATCTGGCATAAAATACGAAATTAACGAGGGGGACGGCGCCTTTTACGGCCCGAAAATTGATTTTAAGGTAAAAGACGCCATAGGGCGGGTTTGGCAGCTATCCACAATACAGCTTGACTTTCAGATGCCTGGGCGCTTTTCATGCGAATATGAGGGAAGCGACGGAAAAAAGCACACGCCGATAGTTATACACAGGGCGGTGCTTGGCTCTATAGAGAGGTTTATGGGCATATTGATAGAGCATTATGCAGGGAAATTCCCGGTGTGGCTCGCGCCTGTGCAGGTTGCGCTTTTGCCCATAAATGATGAGATGATAGAATTTGCAAAAGAGCTTGCCTCCAAATTCAAAGAGGCAGGCATAAGGGCGGAAGTTAATGAGAAGACAGAGACAATTAACGCCAAAATAAGGGATGCGCAAATGCAAAAAATCCCTTACATGCTTGTTGTGGGCAAAAAGGAGAAGGAGAGCGGGGAATTGCAGGTAAGGCAGAGGGACGGAAAGCAGTTTAACATGCGGGTGGAGGAATTTATCCTTGCTGTTAAGAAAATTATTGAGGCAAAGAAAAATATTGAGTAATCTAATGTGATTTTTATGAAAATAAAGGCGGCAGTATTTGATTTGGACGGGACGCTCCTTCGCACAGAAAAGTTTCACTGGATGGCGTGGAATGTGGCGCTGGGCCCGCATAAAAAGGAGATAAGCAGGGAGGAATATTACAAATACGCAGGAAAGCACGGAGATGAGATAGAAAGGATATTGTGCGAGAAATTCTCTATTAAAATAAAAAAAGGAGAAATGCTTAAAGTAAAAGAGAGGCAGGTGAAGGATTGGTTTGCTCAAGGCTCTCTTAAAAGAATGCCGGGCGCAAAGGAGGCGGTGGATTATTTTTCATTGCGCAAAATTCCGGTGGCGGTTGCAACCTCATGCCCGCGCGATGAGATGGAAGAGAAGCTAAAGCAGATAGGGGCGCAAAATGTGTTTAATGTGAAAATAAGCGTTGAGGATGTGAAAAACGCAAAGCCGGCGCCAGATATTTATGCGCTTGCCTGCGAGAAGATGAATTCAAATCCCTCTGAGACGGTTGCTTTTGAGGATACGGACGTGGGCGTGAGGGCGGCTGTTGATGCCGGGCTCTATGTTGTCGCAATACCCAATGAATTTACGCAGGGGCAGGATTTCTCTGCCGCAAAAATTATTGCAAAAGACTTTGATGATGCCATGCAAAAGCTTGTTGAGGCAAAAATGATTGAAAAAATAGTGAAAAAGGCGGTGCCGTTTTCCGAGGCAAGCGATGAGGAATTTGAGAAGGATTTGAAGAAATTCGCAAAAGAGAGGGGAAAAGATAATTCTGGCGGGGGAATCGCAGGGTAGAAAAACTCTGGCAGGGAAATAGGGGCGGGCGAGAAGAGTTGAAAATCGGCTTGGATAAATGTTTTCGGGGCAAAAAATGATAAAAAATATTTTTTCAGGGATGCAAAAAAACGTGGGGGAATTTCTAAAGCCTTTGCCACTTCATCCGAATCATATTACAATTTTATCCGCACTTTTGGCCGCCTCCGGCGCTTATTTTGTTTTTGAGAAAAATATTTTCGGGATATTGCTAATATTTCTCTCTTTTGCGTGCGACGGGCTTGACGGGGCAGTTGCAAGGGCTAAAAATTTATCCTCCTCTTTTGGTGCGTATTTAGATGGAATGAGCGATCGGCTTGTGGAGTTTTTTGCGCTTTTGCCTCTTTTATTTGATGCAACGCTTATGCTCCCCTCTTTGCTTTTGCTTTTTTTCGGCACCTGCATGACAAGCTTCTCAAAAGCATATGCATCGCATAGGGGAGTGATGGATGCAGATGCGGCTGCGAAAATGAAAACTATTTTGCCGCGCACCGAGAGGGTTATCTCAATATTTATAGCGCTTATTTTCTTTGTTTTGGGCTATTTGCAATATGCGCATTATTTGCTCTGGCTGCTTGCGGCATTGTCAATAATTTCGTTTATTTATTTGCAGATAGAAGCCTGCAAAAAAAAGGATAACAAATAGCGGCGGGTTTGCAGGCATAAAAAAAAATAGAGAGCTTTTGGCAAGCCCGTGTTTTTGCGGGCAGGCATAAAAAAATAGAGGGTTTTTGGCAAGCCCGTGTTTTTGCGGGCAGGTTCAGAAAAGTTTGGCGGTTTTTGCGGGCAGGTTCAGAAAAGTTTAGTTTATCCGCTCGGCTATTTTTTGCGCCGCCTCAAATATTTTCTCCTCGTTAAGGAAAAGAATTTGCCTCTCTTTCATTACAAATTCCCCGTTTATTATTACATCAGAGATATTTTGCGAGCCTGCCGAATATATGAGCCATCCGGCGTTGTTTGAAAATGGCATAAGGTTGGAAGAATTTGCATCAAGCAAAATAATATCTGCCAAAGCGCCTTCTTTTATTTTTCCTGCGTTTATTTTCAGCGCCTTTGCCCCTCCCTCACAGAGCATATGCAAATAATCATCTGCCTTTATTGCGGATGCGTCAAAATGAAAGTTTTTTTGCTCTATTGCGCCCACTTTCGCACTCTCAAATAACGAGAGGGAGTTGTTGCTTGCCGCGCCGTCAGTGCCTATGCACAAATTTACCTTGTTATGCAAATATTGCGGTATGGGAGGGGCGCCCCCTGAGGCAAGCTTTAAGTTGGATACAGGGCAGGTGCACACAGATGCGCCCTTCTTTGCTATTTGGGAAATTTCCCCTTTTGTCACATATACCCCGTGCGCAAGCACTGTGTTTTTTGTGAGGCAGCCGCATTTCTCAAGAAGCTGAATTGGGCGCAATTTATGGGTTTTGAGTGAATGGGAAAGCTCTGCGCGCGTCTCTGCGGCGTGTATATGCAGAACACAATCATATTTTTTTGCAAGTGTGGCGGAATTCTCAAGCAATTCTTTTGAGCAGGTATTTATTGCGTGCGGGTTTATTGAGGGAGTGAGAAGCGAATGGCGCATTTCTTTTATTTTTTTTGCAAACGCATCCGCTATTTTCAATTCGCTTTTTCCCCTCTCTTCAAAATTTCCCATATCTATCATTGAGTAGCCCAAAACCGCCCTTATGCCCGCCTCTTTGGCAGCATCTGCAACAGAATCCATGTGAAAATAATGGTCGCTAAAACAGGTGGTGCCGTTTCTGAGCATCTCGCATATTGCAAGGGATGCGCCTGTTTTAATATCGGATGGAGAGAGCTTTTTCTCCCTTGGCCACATCGCCTCTTTTAGCCATTTTGCAAGAGGCAAATCATCGCCTATGCCCCGCAATATGCTCATGGGCGAGTGGGTGTGGGCGTTTATAAGCCCGGGCAAAACAATTTTTTTTGAGCAGTCTATTATTTGAGCCTCTTTTGGAAGCTTTTTCGGGTTTAGAGAGGATATTTTATTATTTTCTATAAGAAGAGAAGCTCGCCTGAATTTGCAGGGCTTTGAGCCAAGCAGAATTAACGCGTTTTTTAGCAATATTGGCATGGCATAATATGGGTGGGAGGCAATATAAATTTTTCAAATGCTTTTTTTTGCATGCAATTGCAAAAAATTGAAGCATTTGCCCTTTTTCTCTCAATTATCGGAATTCTCATATTGTATTATTGGCCTGTGCAAAGCCAGTATGCGCAAACAACTGTTGCGCAAATAAAAATAGCGCAAGAGGAGAAATGGGTGAATTTTTCGGGGAAAGTTGAGAAAATTACAGCAAGGGATGAGGGAAATTCCCTCAGTGTTTGCGACTCTTTTGCAAGGTGCGTGAGCGTTTATGCTGCAGATGGAACCGCCGGCAGCTGGGTGGCTGAGGACCCGCTTTATGCAAAAGGGGATGTGCGGGTGCTTGGAGAGGTGGGAATAGTTAGTGGCAACAGGTTTGTAAGGGCGCATAAAATAGATATTGGAGGATAGGATGCAAATTTCTGTTTTTATTTTAGTCCTCTTTCTTTTGCTTGGGATATTTGCAGGTATTTTGCCAGGGCTTCATCCAAACAGCATAGGCGCGGTATTGGCAGGATGGCTGGGAGGGGAGGAATGGCTGCCTGTCGGGCTATTGATTATTTTGGGGGCTTATAGCGCGCTTGCGTTTTTGCCTTCCATATTTTTAGGGGTGCCTGAAGGGCAGACGCAAATAGCTTTGCTTCCCGGGCAGAGGATGCTTATGGAAGGGCGGGGAGTTGAGGCTGCAGGCGTAGTTGCTTTTTCCGCAATTGTTGCCTCGCTATTGAGCGCGCTTAGCATTCCTTTTATTTTGCCTTTTATTCCTGTTGCCTTTGAATTTGTGCACCCCTTTATCGGCTATATTTTGATTTTTGCCTCAGTTATGCTTTTGCTAAATGAGGGGCGTGAAAAAAATAAAACAAATGAGAATGCGCAGCTGCCTGAAAAAGAAAAAAAATATTGCGCGGAGGAAGGTGACTGGGCTGCATTTGGCGCATTGGCGGAAAAAGGGGGGCAGATGCCTGAAAAGAGTAGGAAAGACAAAGATATTTTGGGGGAAAAGGAAAAGTTTTTGCTGCACTTTAAGCTTATAAAAATTTCAAAGGCGTTAATTGTGTTTTTGCTTGCAGGGGCTTTGGGGCTTGTGGTGCTGAATATGCCCCTAAAAGACCCGCTGTTTGCATTATTTGTAGGGTTTTTTACAATGCCTGCATTGATGCTTGCCAAAGGAGGGCAGAAATTGCCTGAGCAGCAAAAGGGGGGGAAAATAGGAAAAAACTGTTTTGCGTATATAATACTGGGAATTTTATTCGGGGCGCTTGCGGATTTGGTGCCGGGAATTTCCACCCCCGCGCAAATAGCGGTTTTCTCCTCCGTATTTTTGAGGATGGATGATGCGAAGAATTTTCTTGCGCACATAGCCTCTATTGAGGCAAGCCATAATGTATTTGCTTTGGCGTCTGGGGCAAGCGTGGGAATTGCGCGGGTTGGAATGGTTGCGATTGCAAATGAATTGTCGCCTATTACAAATTCGAATTTGCCGCCCCTTGTGGGGGCATTTTTATTTGCAATAGGGATAGGGGCGTTTTTGCTTATTGTTTTTGCAAAGAGAATGGATTTGCTTGTAAGAAAAATAGATTTTTCATTTTTAATGAAATTGATTGCAATATATTTGGCATTAATGATATTTTTCAACGACGGAATGCCGGGGCTTTTTGTGCTTGCAACAGCTTCCATGATTGGCTATTTGCCCCGTGTTTGGGGGGTGGGTAGGACCAATGTGATGGGCAGCTTGATAATTCCCTCCATAGGGCATGCTTTCGGGTTTTAGAATAGAAACCTCTGACACATGCGTTTGGGATTTAAGAGGGCGGGCATGGCGGATGCTTTTGTGGCATTGCGCATTCTCGTTATTTAGATTTAGAAATTGTATATCAGACTTAATATTTCATCATAGCCTTTTATGGGCTCAAGAATCCACAAATCATCATTTATAAGATATAAATGCATTTTGAGGTAAATAAAGGCATCGGGCGCTAGCTTGCCTGTGGTTCCTCGAAATTCGGGGGATGGTGCGGGCGGGAAGCTAAGGGGGAAGTTAAAGCAATAAAAAGGATTAAAAAGCGTTATTTGCATAAGGTTAGTAGGAAAACTCTTAGTTTAGAGCCTAAAGTTAGAAAAGGTGAAAATGTTTATGACCAATTATCACAAGCCGTTCAAGACAAAAACAAGCGGAACAGGCGGAAAAAGGAAGAAAAACAAGGATAAGAAACTGCGCTATTTCGGCAGCGCACCTACAAACACAAAAATCGGCGCCAAGGACGTGAGAAAAAGCGTGAGCATCCGCGGCAACAGGCGAAAGGCTGTGATAAAGGCTGCGCAATACATAAATTTGCGTGGCAAGGACGGCAAGGTGAAAAAGGTTGCCCTAAGAACTGTTATTGAGACGCCTGACAACCGCCACCACGCAAGGCAGAACATACTTACAAAGGGAGCCATTGTAGACACCGAGAGCGGCAAGGCGAAAATAACAAACCGCGTAGGGCAGGATGGCATTGTAAACGGGATGCTTATCTAAATTTTTTCTTCTTATTTTAATTTTCTATTTTTATATAATTTTTCTAAGTTTATTTTTCTTAAAAAAAATTTAAGCCCGCCAAGCGCTATATTGTTTTATGTTTTGTATTGGCTATTTTGCTTTGCTTATGCGGGCGCGGGAATTTTTTGCCTGCTTGTGTTTTTTTGGGATTTTGGTTTTTCAGGCAGTTATTTAAGCTCTGTTTTTCCCTATTTTTTCATGTTTTGCGCTTTTGAAGTAAAATTTGTTGAAAATATTGATAAAATGCTCTTGAAAATAAGTGAGAGGGGCGTAAGCGCCACCCTGCTAAATGCGGATGCGCTTTATTCTATGCAACATTTGAGGGCGGCATATGAGCTTGCCTCTTTTGCAATAAAGGAAAAAAAAGCTATTGGAAAAAGGGAGGAGAGCGAATTTTTGCTCTGGCTTGGGTGCAGTGCACACATGAAAAATGCTATTGCGAGGGCAGGCGCCAAAAGCGGGAAAAATTGCGTATTGGCGGTTTTTGGCAAAAAAGAGGGAGAATGCGCGCGCATTGCAAAAAAGCTTGGAATAGAAATTGTCGGGAAAGTGAGGAAGAATAAAGAAGCCCTAAACTATTGGGGCATTGGGAAAAGCGGCGCGGAAGCAGATGCGAAAAAGACGGGCTTTGAGGGTGGCGGCAAGCTTGAAAAGGCGGGCTTGAAAAAAAAGAGTGATGAGCAGCTGAAAAAATTAATTGAAAAAATGGCAACTGCGAGAATTTAGTTTTTTTGCGCCAAATATTTTTTCACGGTTTCCCTGTCTATTGACGCTTCAAGCCCAAGCATCTGGTTTACGAACACTATAATGTCTGCAGCCCTATCCACATTAAGGTGGCTTTGCTCTACTATTTTTTTCAATGATTCTGCTTTTCCTATAAGCTGGTAAATAAGAATTCCGTCTCTCCCGTATTTTTTATACACCGCAAGCCCGTCGTCCCCGTATCGCTTTCTTACCTCTTCCCTATCAAGCTGGCGGAATTGAAGCAATCCGTCTTTTCCAAGCTTTGCAAAAAACATATCAAGCGTTTTGAGAGGGATTCCGGAGCGGATGCTAATTTGCACAAAGTCGGAATTATTATCAAGCAAATCAAGGAAAGGGGCGTGCATGGTGCGCGAGGCAATTGAGAGGGAGGTTTTAAGTTGCGCCTTTTTTAGAAATGAGAGTTTTTTTGGAATTAGCGGAATATCTATCGGAACCATTTCATCTGAAAATGCGCTTTGCGGCAATGAGGATGAGCCTGATTCCTCCACCATGGGCTTGAAGCCTATTGAATCATCTTCACTTTTTGCATTATAATTTGGAATTGTAGTTGGCATCCTTTTGCCAGGCATTGCCCGGCGCCGCATTGGAGGCGGGGAGATGCCTGCGGGCGGGGTGCGCATTGAGGGATACCCGTGGCGAGGGCTGCTTGCAGAAGAAAACCCTTGCGCTGAGGGAGGGGCTTGTGGTGAGAAAGCAGGCTGGCGGGCTGAAGAGTTTACAAAACCGCCGGAAATGGCTTCTGCAGGGCGATGAGAGGGGGCAGTTGCCGGGCGCTCAAGCTTTATTATTCCTTTTTTATTCATAAATTCAAGGATTTCCACAAGCCGCGTCTCGGATATTCCTGTCTCATGCAATATTTGCTCTGCGGTGCGCTCGCCGTCAATTAATGAATACACGTTAAGCCCGCTCTGCCCGTATTGCTCAAGTATTGCCTTCTCCATGGGGGAGTAGTGGTGCTCTTCTTCTTTGCCGTGAATTTGCTGCCTGTAAGCGTATGCGGGCTGCTCTCCGGGCAATGGAGTTGGCGCATTTCCCTCCTGAGAGAGCATCTCATTCTCAAGCATAAAGCCTAGCATTTGTGAAAATTCCTGGGGGCTCATCTCAAGCTCTGACTGAATTTGCATTGCGCTTTTTTGCCCGTCAAATGAATTGTATACCCGCACCGCGTTGGGCCCGAATGCTTTTAGAAGCCTGCTTTTATTTTTGAAGCGGTCCACCGGCTGGCTCTCGTGCCGTCTATATACTGCGCTCCAGTCCTCAAAACCCATGGGATAACCTTGTAAAATAAAAGATTAAGGCAACATTTAAAAGCCTTAGAAGAAGAGAGAGGATATATGGGGTTGGAGGACTTTCTTATCAGCACAGGCGTGGATAATTTAATTCAGCTTGTGCACACAAAAGGGAGAATTGAGCTTCGCGAAGCGGCATCAGAGCTTCGCATGCCTGTTACCACGATAGAGGACTGGGCAAAGACTTTGGAAGAAGAGGGGCTAATTAAAATAGAATATAAAATTACAAATATTTTCCTTGTGTGGGCTCAGCTTAGCAATGAGAAGTATTCTGAGAAGAAAAAAGAAATAGGCATTGGAAAAAAAGAGGCGCTCTCAAAGCTTGAGGCAATGAAGAGAAATGTTGATGAGAATTTGGGGCAAATTGAAGGGATAGGGGCTGAATTTGAGCAGATGCAGGGGGCGGTTAGCGCCCAGGCGCAGCTGCTTGCAGGGGATTTGGAAGAGGCGCGCGCACTGGGAGTGCAGGCGCAAAAAATAGTTGAGGAAAAGAAATTGAGTTTGCAGCAATTGCGCTCAGAGCTTGGCAAAGCAAGAGGGGAACTTTTGGCTTTTGAGGCAAATGCAAAAAACATTAAAACAGATTCTAAAAAAGGGGAAAGCCCGCAAGAGCTTATGAAAGCTCTTGAGAAGGCGTCTGCGGAAATTGAGGCAAAAGTAAACAAGACTGCATCCGGCTTTGAGCAAATAAGCAAAAAAATAAATGAGATGAGAATTCAGGTCGATGAGCAGAAAGGCGCGCAAGAAATGGCGCAAATGCGCCAGGAAATGGATGACTTGAAGTTTGCCCGCTCAGAGCTTCTAAAATCCGCCAAATCATTTTTAATTGAAGTAAAGGAAATGGGAGAGAGAATGAATTCACTTGATGCAAAATATGAGCAGATGCTAAAGGGAAAAGAGGGAATTTCCGACCCTGCAAAATTAAGGCAGGAGGTGGAAGGGCTCTATAAAACGGCTGTTGCCGACAGCCAGGAAATAATGGGGAAATTGCAAAATGATTTGGCAACCGTGCGCTCGCAAATACAGGAATATTCCAAAGTATCATACACAAGCCAAAATTTGCAGGCTCATCTTTCAGGAATACAAGCACAATATGAAAAAGAATCCGGCGAACTTGACACCATGCTAAATTCGCTTGAGAGGGCGCAGAAAAAATATGACGAGGATTTGAAAAAAACGACAGGGGCTTTGGGAGAGCGAAAAGAGGAATATGAGAAGCTTATTGAGAAGGGCAAGAGAATTGAGATGATGCTCTCAAACGTGAATGAGCTTAATGCAGAGGGGCAAAAGCTTTCCACCAAATTAAAGGGGCTTATGATGGAGGCGCAGGTTGTTGATATGGCTGCGCCAAATGGCGCAAAGGCAAAATATGCACCTGCAAAGAAAGGGCTGTGGGGCAAATACGGCGGAAAGCTTGCAGGAAGCGGCGGGAGAAAAGATTCCGGAGGAGTGCAAAAAAGCCCTGTGATGGGAAGCGCGGATAATAGTGCTGCAAATTCAAGGTTTGAGGCTGATGAGGCATCTGCGGGAAGAAGCGCCCTGCCTGCCTCTATTGTTGAGAAAATAAGCAAAAGCGAGAAAGAGGAGAAGGAATTTGAGAAGAAGAGGGAGGAGTTGCGCTGGCTTATACACAAGATGTGGGATGAGGAGAAGGGCAACAGTGCCAGTGCATAGAGAACTTTTTTGAAAAAGACAGTTAAGTTAATTAGTTTTTAGATTGCAAATATTTGGACAGCAGAACTCTTGAATAAGGTTTAGCATATGCCATTAAACTATGAACTAAAAAGCGGCTTTAAGCCGGCAGGAGACCAGCCGGAGGCAATTGAGAAGCTAACGCAGGGGCTAAAGAAAGAGGGGAAGCAGACGCTTCTTGGGGTAACAGGCTCAGGCAAGACTTTTACTATTGCAAACATGCTTGCAAAAAGCGGCAAAAGCGCGCTTATAATTTCACATAATAAAACTTTGGCGGCGCAATTATATTCGGAATTTAAGGAATTTTTCCCAAATAACAAAGTTGGCTATTTTGTCTCATATTTTGATTATTACCAGCCGGAAAGCTATTTGCCTGCAACAGACACGTATATAGAGAAGGATTCAAAGGTAAATGAGCAGATTGAGAAAATGCGCCTGCAGGCAACCTCTCATTTGCTCTCTGACGGGCCGAGCATAATTGTTGCCACGGTTTCCTGCATTTACGGAATAGGAGACCCGCAGGAATACAGGAAATTTTCCGCAGAATTAAATGAGGGAGGGAGGATAACCAGAAAAGAGCTTATCATAAAATTGCTTGATATGCAGTATGAGAGAAACGAGAGGGCAGAAGTAACGCACGGGAAATTCTCTGTTAAAGGAGGAGTGTTTACTATTGCTCCGGCATATGATGATTATTTATTAAGAGTGTCTTTGGAGGATGACGTGATTTCCTCGATACAAATGCTTGATGCGATTAATTTAAAACCCACTCGAAAATTAAGGCATTTTACGCTTTTTCCTGCAAAGCATTATTTGGTAGGCGAGGACGCAAGAAAAAGGGCCGCAAAATCCATAAGGGCGGAATTGGAGGAGCAATTGCCAAGATTGGGGGATATGGAGGCGCACCGGCTCTCGCAAAGGACAAAATATGATTTGGAATTGCTTGATGAAGTGGGCTATTGCAACGGAATTGAGAATTATTCAAGGCATTTTGACAACAGGATGCCGGGGGAGCCGGCATTTTGCCTTATTGACTTTTTGCCCGAAGACGCGCTTATCATAATTGATGAGAGCCATGTTACGTTGCCTCAATTGCATGCAATGTATCACGGGGATAGAACTAGAAAAAAGAATTTGGTGGACTTTGGGTTTCGCCTTCCTTCAGCTTATGATAACAGGCCCCTAAAATGGGAAGAATTTGAGAAAAAGCTAAAAACAGGAGTGTTTGTCTCGGCTACGCCTTCGCAGTATGAGAGGGAAAATTCTTTTCAAATTGTGGAGCAGCTGGTGCGCCCCACAGGAATTTTAGACCCGAAAATAAGCGTGAGAAAAAGCGAGGGGCAGATGGATGATTTGCTGCAAATGATAAAAATAAAAACAAAGGAGGGCTCGCGCACTCTGGTGACAACGCTTACAAAAAGGATGGCAGAGGATTTGGCAGAATATATGGCGGCGCGGGATGTGAAAGTAAGGTATTTGCACTCTGAAATTGACACTATTACGCGAAGCGAGCTTATCAGGCAGTTGAGAATGGGAGAGTATGATGTGCTTGTTGGAATTAATTTATTGAGGGAAGGGCTTGATATTCCCGAGGTGGGGCTTGTTGCGATACTGGATGCCGACAAGGAGGGCTTTTTGCGAAATCCCACTTCGCTTATACAGACGATAGGGAGGGCGGCGCGAAACGCGAATTCGCAGGTAATAATGTATGCAAGCAAAATTTCTAATGCAATGCGCGAGGCTATTGAAGAGACGGATAGAAGGCGGGCGGTGCAGGAGGCATTTAACACAAAGCACAATATAGTGCCTGTTAGCGTGAAAAAGAAAGTAGGGGAAAGGCTTGGGCCTGAAGGAATGCAGGTAAGCACCAGGCATCTTGCAAGCGCTGACATGAAAAAGCAAATTATAATATTGGAGGAGGAGATGAAGCTTGCGGCTGAAAATTTGGATTTTGAGCAGGCGATTTCAATAAGGGACCAGATAACTGATATTAAGAAAAAGATTAAACAAAAAAAGAAGAGTGCAAAGTAATTGGTAGAGGCGAATAAGGATAAGCAAAAAGTTATAGGGGGCTGCAAGTATTTTAGAAAAATGCCCTATCCCCTTTTAAAATTTAGATGAGAAATCAGGCAACCAAAATAAAGGTTTAGTTTATGGCTCAAAATTATATTAATATAAAAGGCGCAAAAGAGCACAATCTCAAAGATGTCTCTTTGCAAATTCCAAAAGACAAGCTTATTGTTTTTACAGGAATATCCGGCAGCGGCAAGTCTACGCTGGCATTTGACACCATTTATGCGGAGGGGCAGAGAAGATATGTGGAGTCGCTCTCAACTTATGCGAGGCAGTTTTTGGGCTTGATGCAAAAGCCGGATGTGGAATTGATTGAGGGGCTCTCGCCGGCAATTTCAATAGAGCAAAAAGGAGGAAGCTCCAACCCGCGCTCAACTGTTGGCACTACCACCGAAATTTATGATTATTTAAGGCTTTTATTTGCAAGGGTGGGAGTGCCGCATTGCCCTGATTGCGGGATAAAAATAGAAAGCCAGAGCCTGGATTCTATAGTTGATAAGATAATGGGGGACGGGGCGCAAAATATTGCGATTTACGCGCCTGTTGTGAGGGGGCAGAAAGGCACTTTTGAGAAATTGATGGAAGAGCTTGGGCGCTCGGGCTTTACGCGCGCAAGAATTGACGGGGAAGCGGTAATAATTGACAGGTATGCTGCAAATATTGACAAAAATAAAAAGCATGATGTTGATTTGGTTGTTGATAGGGTGAGTGAGAAAAGGGGAGAGCGGGACAGAATAGCCGAGGCGGTGCAGACGGCTGCGCAAAGGGCTGACGGGCTTGTGAAAGTCGGCTTTGGCAAAAAAGAGGAAATATTTTCCACAAAAAACGCATGCCCTGCATGCGGGTTTAATTTTGCGGAAATTCAGCCAAGGCTTTTTTCATTTAATTCCCCTTTCGGGGCTTGCGCACAGTGCCATGGGCTTGGAGTAAGGATGGAAATAGACCCAAAGCTTGTGGTGCCAAATGCGCACAAAACAATACTTGACGGGGCAATAAAGCCGTGGAATAACCAGCTTTTCTCATACAGAATGCAGATGCTCGGCTCTGTTGGAAAAAAATTTGGCTTTAGCCTCTCTGTGCCTTTTAAAGATTTGAAAAAAGAGCACCGGGACATCATATTTTACGGAAGCGAGGATGAAATAGAATTTAATTACAAAAGCAAAAGTACTGATAATGAGTGGAGCGGCAAAAATAAATTTGAGGGAGTAATTCCTAATTTGGAGAGGCTTTTCAGGGAAACCAATTCCTCTTATAGGCGTGAGGAAATAGGGCGGTTTATGCAAGAGCTTGACTGCCCTTCATGCAACGGAAAGCGGCTTAAAAAAGAGGCATTGTCGGTGCTTGTGGAAGGGAAAAATATTTCAGAGCTTTGCGCCCTCCCGGTAAGCGAGTGCTACGGATTTTTTGCAAAGCTTTCCTTAAACGGGATGGAAAAGGAAATTGCAAAAAACGTGCTAAAGGAAATAAAAAGCAGGCTGGAATTTTTGCTAAATGTGGGGCTCGGGTATCTTGCGCTTGAGAGGGTTTCGCGCACGCTTTCTGGAGGGGAGGCGCAAAGAATTAGGCTTGCTACGCAGATAGGGGCAAATTTGAGCGGAGTGTTATATGTTTTGGATGAGCCGTCCATTGGATTGCACCAGAGGGATAATGCAAAACTTTTGAACACTTTGTTTAATTTAAGGGATTTGCAAAATACGCTAATTGTTGTTGAGCATGATGAGGACACCATAAGGGCCGCGCAATATATTGTTGATATCGGCCCTGGCGCCGGAAGGCATGGCGGGGAAATTGTTTGCGCAGGCTCTCTTGATGACATAATAAAATGCAAAAATTCAATTACCGGCGCTTATTTGAGGGGGGAGAGAAGCATCCCTGTGCCAAATGAGAGAAGAAAGCCCTCCGGCTGGCTGGAAGTTAAGGGATGCGCGCATAATAATTTGAAAAATATAAATGTGAAATTTCCTCTTGGGGTTTTTTGCGCAATTTGCGGAGTTTCCGGCTCAGGAAAATCATCCCTTATCGGGGAAACTTTGCACCCTGCGCTTATGCTTATGTTTAGCAAAGCCAAAAACATAAAAGTAGGGGAGCATGATGCGATTAACGGAATTGGAAGCGTGGATTCTGTGGTGAATATTGACCAGGCGCCAATCGGCAGGACTCCGCGCAGCAACCCTGTAACATATATCGGCGCATTTACGGCTATTAGGGATTTATTCTCGCGCCTTCCAGTGTCTCGCGCGCGGGGGTGGCAGCCGGGGAGGTTTTCGTTTAACGTGCCGGGGGGAAGGTGCATGAATTGCGAGGGCGACGGGCTTATTCGCATAGAAATGAATTTTTTGCCTGATGTTTATGTGCAGTGCGATGAATGCAATGGAAAAAGGTATGACAAGGAAACTTTGTCTGTGAGATATAAGGGAAAAAATATTTCTGACGTGCTTTGCATGACTGTGGAGGAGGCGCTTAAATTCTTTGAGAATATGCCTGCAATAAGAAATAAATTGCAGGTGCTAAATGAGGTGGGGCTTGGCTACGTGCAGTTGGGGCAGAGCGCCACAACTCTTTCCGGCGGTGAGGCGCAGAGAGTGAAATTGGCATCAGAATTGTCAAAAAGAGGCACAGGAAAAACAGTTTATATTTTGGATGAGCCGACTACCGGCTTGCATTTTGCGGATGTGCAAAAATTGCTTGAGGTGCTAAACAAGCTTGTGGAGAGGGGAAATACCGTAATTGTAATAGAGCATAATTTGGATGTTGTGAAATCAGCTGATTATATTATTGATTTGGGGCCTGAAGGCGGGGATGAGGGAGGGGAAATAGTTGCCTGCGGCACCCCTGAGGAAATTTGCAAAAACAGGGAGAGTTACACGGGGCAGTATTTGAAAGAGCATTTGAAGGGAGGATAGGGCTGGCTAACTATTTTTTAATGGCATTGTATTTCATGCCGCAAACAATCAATGGCAATATTATGCCCTGCGGCATGGCAAACGGGAGTGTGGCTCCAAATTTCTTTGGGGCAAAATCAGAAGCAGGATATTGCTTTTATTTCTTTCTCTTTTTCAAAAAATTTTTCCCCGTGCGTGGGTGCGGGTTTTGCCCGCCCCTACTCACTATACACTAGCACCCCAAGACGGAGGCCCAGGTCGCCGGAGGCGAAGACGCCGCGGCTGAAGTAGCCGATGCCGTCGACGCCGTAGCCGCGCCAGAAGAGACCGATGTAGGAGGCGCCTGTTTGCCAGAAATAACGGAATGTGTTATCTGCACTGCTGCCTTGGGGCAATGCCGCCCCGTTTGGGATTAGGTTTGCATCAAACTTGTAGTAGCCGTCATTTCGGTGGATTTTTGTTGGAATTATTGCACTTG